>Ga0268265_10003845_pt1 | contig 10623 bp, 10 predicted proteins | sample KBSSwiS52_FD_190355 | JGI IMG/M metagenome (GOLD analysis project Ga0268265, IMG submission 190355) | Switchgrass rhizosphere microbial communities from Kellogg Biological Station, Michigan, USA - KBS Switchgrass S5-2 (SPAdes) (version 2) | ecosystem: Host-associated > Plants > Roots >...
ACCGGATACTACGGAAAGCCAGGACCAATTGTCATGCTGCGCGGCTGGCGTCAGCTCCAGGCTGCCAAGGCCGGATGGACCTTGGGGCGCGCGCAGTGACCTGCTCAAAGATCCGTGAATCTGGTAGCTCCCCTTCGGGGAGAGGGCCGGGGAGAGGGGCTGTCCGACTCCGCCGAACTTCCCTCTCCCGCGCATCGCTTCGCTCGCTTGCCCTCTCCCCGAAGGGGAGAGGGATTTTAAGTTGGCTCCAGCACGATATGTCCCACCGCGGTGTTGCTCGCCGGCACATGATAATGCCGGTGCAGCATCCGCGTCGCCTTGCCCAGCGCACCGCGCATGATCAGCCACATCACCATCTCGATGCCCTCGCTGCCGGTCTCGCGCAGATATTCGATGTGCGGAATCCGGCGCAGCGCATCGCTGTCGCCGACCAGCCCGTCGAGGAACCGGCCGTCCCATGCGGCATTGATCAGGCCGGCGCGCGGCCCCTGGAGCTGATGGCTCATGCCGCCGGTGCCCCAGATCTGCACGTTGAGATCCTCGGGAAAGCTCGCGACCGCGCGCCCGATCGCTTCGCCCAGCGCCCAGCAGCGGTTGCCGCTGGGCGGCGGATAGGTGACGACGTTGACCGCAAGCGGGATCACCTTGCACGGCCAGGCCTCGGGCTGCCCGAACATCATCGACAATGGCACCGTGAGTCCGTGATCGACGTCCATCTCGTTGATGATGGTCATGTCGAATTCGTCGAGGATCAGGCTCTGCGCGATATGCCAGGCGAGATCGGGATGGCCCTCGACCGTCGGCACCTTGCGCGGACCCCAGCCTTCGTCGGCGGGTGCAAAGGCCTCGCCGCATCCGATCGCGAAGGTCGGGATCAGCTTCATATCGAACGCCGACGCATGATCGTTGTAGACCAGGATCACGACGTCGGGCCTGGCCTCCCGTTCCCAGGCTTTGGTCCATTCGAACCCGTCGAAGATCGGCTTCCAGTAATCCTCGCCGGTCTTGCCGAAATCGACGGCGACGCCGAGCGCGGGGACGTGGCTGCAGCCGACGCCGGCAGTGATGCGTGCCATGTCAGTGGGTCTCCTTGGCCGCAGCCGCCAGCGCATTGGCGCGGATCGAACGGACGCCATCGGCCGATCGGCCGCCCGCCACCATCATCGCCTGGTAATCGGCGACGCTCATGCCGGTCATCGTGCTGACCGCCTGCACGAACGACAGTCCGTCGGTCGAAAAGACCTTGGCGAGGAAGTAGATATTGCCGCCGAGGTCGAGCAGGCGGTTATAATCGCGGGCGAGCAACGCCTGCTTCTGGTCGTCGGTCAGCTTCCATTCGTCGAGATAGGCGCGCTCGTCAGCCTTCCAGCGCTCGCGATTCTCCGGTTTCATCAGGCTCATCGCGAACTGGTTGAGCTGATAGCCCTGCCGAGCGCGCTTCGCGGTATAGACGCGCGTGCCGGGAATATCCTCCAGCTCGGCGAGATAGTCGTGGATGTCCTCGCGCTTGGGGTCTTCGGTGCTCACAGGCCGCGCTCCTTCAATATTGCATCGAGCCGGGGGAACACGCGCCGCGCATTGCCCTCGAAGATCGCATGCTTGCCGGCATCGTCGATCGCCAGTGCATCGACATAGCGTTTGGTGTCGTCGAAAAAGTGCCCGGTCTGCGGATCGATGCCGCGCACCGCGCCGACCATTTCCGATCCGAACAGGATGTTCTTCACATCGATCACGTCGGCGAGCAGGTCGATGCCCGGCTGGTGATAGACGCAGGTATCGAAGAAGACGTTGTTCATCAGATGCGTATCGAGCGCCGGCTTCTTCAGCATGTCGGCGAGACCGCGATAGCGACCCCAATGATAGGGCACGCCGCCGCCGCCATGCGGGATGATGAAGCGCAAAGTGGGGAAGTCGGCGAACAGGTCACCCTCCAGCAATTGCATGAAGGCGATCGTGTCGGCGGCGATGTAATAAGCGCCGGTCGCGTGCAGGCCAGGATTGCAGCTGCCCGAGACATGGATCATCGCCGGCACGTCGAGCGCCACCATCGCCTCGTAGAGCGGGTACCAGAAGCGGTGGGTCAGCGGCGGATGTTTGAAATGGCCGCCGCCGGGATCGGGATTGAGGTTGCAGCCGATGAAGCCGAGTTCGCCGACGCAGCGTTCGAGCTCGGCGATCGAGCCGGTCAGGTCGGCCGCCGGCGATTGCGGCAGCATGCACACGCCGACGAAGGTCTCGGGAAACAGCCCGACGACGCGCGCGATCAGATCGTTGCAGCGCTGCGACCAGGCGATGCTGACGCTCTCGTCGCCGACATGATGCGCCATCGCCGATGCACGCGGCGAGAAGATGGTGAGATCGGCCCCGCGTTCCCTGACCAGCCGCAGCTGGTTCGCCTCGATCGTCGCCACGATCTCGGCGTCGGTGATCTCGGGATAGGCGGGGGCGGGGGCGCCGGCCTTGAACGCCGCCTTCTGCGCCTCGCGCCACTGGTTATGCGGCTCGGGCGCGGTCGTGTAATGGCCGTGGCAATCGATGATCATGGTCATGCGGCGTTCGCCTTGCTGTCGTTGAGGGCTGCGATCTTGGCGGCGAGACCGGCCGGCGGCGCGATCCGCGCATCGCCGATCGCGCGCTGGCGCTCGACTGTGCCGCGCGTCATCGCAGATCCGGTGCCGAGCGCGTCGAGCGTCTTGACCACTTCCTCCATCTCGGCGGCGCGGCGCAGGCCGTGGCGCATCATCCGGTCGAGATTATAATTCGCGCGGTCGCCCCACGCCGATGCCTTCTCGCTGGCGTCGAGCGAGGCGAGCACCTCGTCGGTCACGCCGGCAGCCTCGGCGGCGAGCACGCACTCGGCGGTCAGCGCTTCGAGGCCCTTCACCATCACCGAACGGATCATCTTGATCGACGAGGCGCGGCCGACCGCGTCGCCCGCCACCCGGATATTGCCGAAGCCGAAATCGCGCAACGCCGCAGCGGCGTCGCCGGCCGCCGCACCGCTCAACAGCAGCGGCACGTTCAGCCGCGCCGGATCGACCGGCGCCATCACCGCGACATCGACATAGCGCCCGCCCGCCGCGTCGATCGCCGCCGCCGCCGCGCGCTTGGTCTCGGGCGCGACGCTGTTCATGTCGCAATAGAGCGCGCCCGGCGCGATCGCCGCCGCGGCCGACCATGCGGCCGCGAGCGCCTGATCGGCGGTGACCAGCGACAGGATCAGCGGGGCGCCGCTCACCGCATCGGCGGTGCTGTCGCAACCCAGCACCATCGCGCGCGCATAATCATCGAGCTTGTCGCCGCGCGTCGTCTCGTCGTCGGTCAGCCGGTCATGGACCCGCGCGCGGCTGCCCCATCCGCCGGCGATGGCGAAGGTCGATCCGGCTTCACCGAAGCCGATCAGGGTCAGGCTGCTCTCCATGCGAGATGCTGTAGAAGTGAGTACGCCGGATCCGCCAATTCTAATCCCAACAGGTCCATAAGATTTTGCGATGTCACGCCCCAAACCCTCGCCCGCTTGCGGGAGAGGGAAAGCCGCCGCAGGCGGCGAGGGTGAGGGCCTGAAGGGCGAGACCCGCTCTGGCCCTCACCCTGGCCCGCTACGCGGCCCTGTCCCTCTCCCGCAAGCGGTAGAGGGAAGATTTCCCACCTTCTCCCCCTCCGCCTGCAATATCGCCAGAAACCGCGCCTGCATCGGCGTCGGCCGCCAGTCTGCGCGCGTCGTCACGCCGATTGTGCGGTTGACGTCGCCGGGCGCATCGCCGACGCGCATCAGCCAGCCGGCCTCGAGTTCCAGCGCAACCTGGTCGGTCGAGAGCAAAGTCAGGAAATCGCTGCCGATCAGCATCTGGCGCACCGTCAGCACCGATCCGCATTCGATCGGTACGCGGGGAGGCGCGATGCCGACCGCTTCGAACATCCGGCCCCACAGCGCCCGCAGCGGCGTACCGCGCGCCGACACGACCCACGGGAAGCGCACCAGATCGGCCGGTGTCAGCACGCTGCTCTGGCGCCCGAGCGGATGCCCGGCGCGGCCGATGATGACTGGCCGGTCGTCGAACAGCGGCGTCTGCGTCAGATCGTCGCCCGCGGAAGGGTCGCGCAACGCGCCGATCATCAGGTCGATCTCGCCGTCGCGCAGCGGCCCGACCAGTTCGATATGCGATCCTTCGGCGATCGCGAGATCGACGTCTGGATGCGCGGCATGGAAACGCGCGATCGCATCGGGCAACAGCCGCGCGCGCGACAGCGGCATCGCCCCGATTGCGATCCGCCCGACATCGGCGCCGCGCAACCCCGCCAGTTCGGCCAGCGCCGAGCGCAGTTCGGACAGCGCCAGGCGAAAGCCGCGCGCCACCGCCGCGCCGCGCCGGCTGAGCATCACGCCGCGCCCGCGCCGCTCGACCAGCCGCGCGCCGAGCACCAGCGACAGGTCGCCCACGGCACGGTGGAGCGACGCCTCGGCATGGCCGGTTTCGATCGCCGCGCCGGCATAGCTCCCTGACCGCGCCAGCGCGACGAACGCGCGAATCTGGGCGGCGGTGACGTTGCGGCTGCCGATCAGCCGCAGCGCTTCCTCGACCCGGCCGGCGAGCACAGTCGCGGCCGGTGTCGCGGCCATGCCGTCGGGCCGGCGATCGAATAACGGCATCGCCAACTGGCGCTCGAGCTTGGCGATACCCTGGGTGATCGCCGGCTGCGTCAGATTGACCGCGCGCGCGGCCGCACTGATGCTGCCGCTGCGCACCACCGCGGCCACCGCGGCCAGATGCCGGATATTCAGCTGGTCTGCGTCCATGTGTCGGACTTAGCAAAAGCTTATTCGGTGTCCATCACATCCGATTGGCGTGAGCGCCGCGATCGTCGCACGTCCTTCAGCCTATCGGGAGAGCGGAACATGGCAGCCATCGTCGTCCAGAGCATCGAACGCGCCGATCCGGCGGTGATCGACGGGCTCGCCAAATGCGGCGTCGCGACCGTGCACGAGGCGCAGGGCCGGACCGGGCTGATGGCGCCGCACATGCGCCCGATCTACGCCGGCGCGCGCATCGCCGGCTCGGCGATCACGATCTTGGCGCCGCCGGGCGACAACTGGATGGTCCATGTCGCGATCGAGCAGCTCCAGGCCGGCGACATCCTGCTGCTCGCCCCGACCAGCCCCTGCACCGACGGTTATTTCGGCGACCTGCTGGCGACCTCGGCGATCGCGCGCGGCTGCCGCGGGCTGGTGATCGACGCCGGCGTGCGCGACGTCCGCGATCTGACCGAGATGGGCTTTCCGGTCTGGTCGAAGGCGGTCCACGCGCAGGGCACGGTCAAGGCCACTTTGGGATCGGTCAACGTGCCCGTCGTCTGCGCGAACGCGCTGGTCAATCCCGGCGACGTCGTGATCGCCGACGATGACGGCGTCTGCGTCGTGCCGCGCGCCGATGCCGCCGCCGTGCTCGAAAAGGCGCAGGCGCGCGAGGCGAACGAGGAAAGCAAGCGCCGCCGTCTCGCCGCCGGCGAACTCGGCCTCGACATTTACGACATGCGCGGCAAGCTCGAGCAGATGGGTCTCAAATATGTCTGATGCCGTGCGCGTGATGTGGATGCGCGGCGGCACGTCGAAGGGCGGCTATTTCCTCGCCGAAGACCTGCCGGCCGACACCGAAGCGCGCAATGCCTTCCTCCTGCGCGCGATGGGATCGCCCGATCCGCGCCAGATCGACGGCATGGGCGGCGCCGATCCGCTGACCAGCAAGGTCGCGGTCGTGGCGAAATCGGCGCGCGACGGCATCGATGTCGATTATCTGTTCCTCCAGGTCTTCGTCGACCAGGCCATCGTCAGCGACGCGCAGAATTGCGGCAACATCCTCGCCGGCATCGGCCCGTTCGCGATCGAGCGCGGGCTGGTCGCCGCGCGCGACGGCGAGACGCCGGTCGCGATCTACATGGAGAATACCGGCCAGGTCGCGATCGCCGCGGTGCAGACCCCCGGCGGCGTCGTCACCTATACCGGCGACGCCCGGATCGACGGCGTGCCCGGCGGCGCCGCGCCGGTGCCGCTGGAATTTCGCGACACCGCCGGTTCGTCGTGCGGCGCGCTGTTGCCGACCGGCAAGGCCTGTGAAGAGGTCGATGGCGTGCGCGTGACCCTGATCGACAATGGCATGCCCTGCGTCGTGATGAAGGCGGCCGACGTCGGCGCGACCGGTTATGAGAGCCGCGACGAACTCGACGCGGCGACCGATCTCAAGGCGCGGATCGAGGCGATCCGGCTCGCGGTCGGCGAACGGATGAACCTCGGCGACGTGGCGAAAAAGTCGGTGCCCAAGATGATGCTGGTCGCGCCGCCGCGCAACGGCGGCGCGGTGACGGTGCGCAGCTTCATCCCGCACCGCGCCCATGCCTCGATCGGCGTGCTCGGCGCGGTCAGCGTCGCCACCGCCTGCCTGATCGCCGGATCGCCCGCCGCCGAGGTGGCGCAGATACCGGACGGCAGCCGCAAGACCCTGTCGGTCGAGCATCCGACCGGCGAGACCACCTGCGTGATGGAGCTGGACGCGGCCGGCACCGTCGCCAGCGCGGCGATGTTGCGCACCGCGCGCAAGCTGATGGACGGAACGATCTTCGCATGACCGACATTGCACGCATCACCAGCTGGCACCGCAATCCGTCCAAACCCGCCTTCACCCCGCCGCCGGGTGCGGTCGATGCGCACTGCCATGTGTTTGGGCCAATGGCGCAATTTCCGTTCAGCGCGAAGGCCAAATATCTGCCCGAGGACGCGGGCGCGGACATGCTGTTCGGCTTACGCGACCGGTTGGGCTTCGCGCGCAACGTGATCGTCCAGGCGAGCTGCCACGGCACAGACAACGCCGCCACGCTCGACGCGATCGCGCGGTCGCAGGGCAAGGCGCGCGGCGTCGCCGTCGTCGATCCCGCGATCACCGACGGCGACCTCGAGATGCTTCACGCCGGCGGTATCCGCGGCGTCCGCTTCAATTTCCTCAAGCGGCTCGTCGACGACGCGCCGAAGGACCGCTTCCTCGACATCGCCCGCCGCATCCAGCCGCTCGGCTGGCACGTCGTCGTCTATTTCGAGGCCGACATCCTCGAGGAACTGCGTCCGTTCCTCGATGCGATCCCGACCTTGCTGGTGATCGACCATATGGGCCGGCCGGACGTCACGCAGGGCCCCGACGGCCCCGACCTGCGCGCCTTCCGGGCGCTGCTCGACAGCCGCGACGACATCTGGACCAAGGTCACCTGCCCCGATCGCCTCGACGCGAACGGTCCACCCTGGGCCGATTTCGCGAACGCGGTCGCGCCCTTGGTCGCCGACTATCCCGATCGCGTCCTCTGGGGCACCGACTGGCCGCACCCCAACATGCAGGATGCGATCCCCGACGATGGCGCGCTGGTCGACATGATCCCGCGGATCGCGCCGACTGCGGCCCTGCAACACAAGCTGCTGGTCGTTAATCCGATGCGGCTTTACTGGCCGGAAGACAGCAAAGTCGGCGAATAGGCATTCGCTGTACTCACTCTCGCCGTTGAGCACCCCTCCCTTTCAGGGAGGGGAGGAAAAGGGGCAGGTGCCTTTTTCTGCCAAGGTCTCTCAAGCGGGTCGCGGCGCGGCCACGCTTTGCCGCACGATGAGCCGGTGCGGCAGGGTGACGGATGCCGGTTTGATCTCCGACTTGCCGAGGATGGCCATCAGCAGCCTGACGGTTTGCCGGCCGATCTCATGCGAAGGCTGGCGGATCGTGGTCAGCGGCGGTGCGCAATAGCGTGCCATCGGGATATCGTCGAAGCCGATCACGGACATGTCGTCCGGGCAGGCGATCCCTGCGGCACGCAGCGCGGCCAGAGCGCCGATCGCCATCTCGTCGCTGAAGCAGAAGATCGCGGTCGGCCGCATGTGGGCCTCGATGATCTCGGCGGCGCAGCGCCGGCCGGATTCGGGCGAAAAGTCGCCATGCCAGACCTGCAATCGCGCCGACAGGCCGCGCGCCTCTGCCGCGGCCCGAACGCCGATCAGGCGATCGCGGCTCAGCGGGCTGACCAGCGGCCCGGTGACGACGGCGATATCCCGATGACCGGCGTCGTAAAGCGTCTCCGCAGCAAGCGTCGCCGCCTTGGCATTGTCGATATGCGCGCTCGGCACATCGAGCGATCCGCCGAATTCGCATCCGTTGACGATCGGCGCGTGTGCGCCATCGCGGCGGACCATTTCGGTCAGTGCAGCGGGCAGGCGGTGGCCCAGGAAGATGAAACCGTCCGCCTCGCGGGTGAACAGCATGGCGGCATATTGATCCTCGCGTGCGATCTGGTCGCGCGTATCGCCCAGCAGGACCGCATAGCCGACCTCCTGGGCGGCCTCTTCGACGCCCCGGATCACGGTGCTGAAGAAGGAGTTGCTGATGTCGGGAACGGTAACGATGATCTTCCTGGTGCGCGCGGTGCGGAGGCTGGCGGCAGCGGAGTTGGGCGCATAACCCAGCCGCGCGACGGCTTCCAGGACGCGCGTCCGCGTCTGCGGGAGGACGAGATCGGGTCTGGTGAGCGTTCGGTTTATGGTCGCGGAGGAGACGCCGGCAGCGCGCGCGACGTCCTTGATGGTGGCCATGGCGACATCCTATGGGCCGCGACCGGAAATGCAAGATCGAACGGTTGCGGGACCAGTGATGTAAACGAAATCATCCGCTTCGCCGCTGCCAATGGCATCGTTTACATCGGCCCGCCCCTGCCTTATGCGATGCGAAAGCGAGCGCCAAGACGTGCCGCGTGAAACAGGCAGCGGATCTGCGGCCGGACGATGCGCGCACGGCGGGAGGATCGCCGAAGGAAGAGGGGAAAACGTGGCTGCCGATCCAATCCGACCCGCCGGTGGCCGGCTGATCCGTACGCGCCTGTTCGTGATGATGGCGCTGCAGATCGCAATCTGGGGCGCTTGGGCGCCGAAGCTGTTTCCCTACATGACGATGCTCGGCTTCACCGCCACCCAGCAGGCGATCGTCGGCAGCAGCTGGGGCATCGCCGCGGTGATCGGCATTTTCTTCTCGAACCAGTTCGCGGATCGCAACTTCGCCGCGCAACGTTTTCTCGCGGCCAGCCATGTCCTGTCGGGATTATGCCTGATCGGCACCGCCTGGTCGGCGAGTTTTCCCGGCTTCTTCGCCTTCTACCTCGGCTACAGCCTGCTTTACGTGCCGACGCTGTCCGTTGCGAACTCGATCGCGTTCGCCAATTTGCGCGATCCGGCGCGTGATTTCGGCGCGATCCGCATGGGCGGTACGATCGGGTGGATTCTCGCGAGCTGGCCGTTCATCTTCCTGCTCGGCGCGCAGGCCGATGCGGGGCAGGTCCGCTGGATCTTTCTGGTCGCGGCGTCGATCTCCTTCGCGATGGCCGCCTATTCGCTGAGCTTGCCGCACACCCCGCCGCGCCGACCGGTCATGGTCGATCGGCTGGCATGGCGGCGGGCGCTGACGCTGCTGCGCCAGCCTTTCCTGGCGGTGCTCTTTCTCGTTACCTTCATCGATTCCGTCATCCACAACGGCTATTTCGTGCTGTCGGACGCCTTCCTCACCAACCGCGTGGGCATCGCCGGCAATCTGAGCATGGTCGTGCTCAGCCTGGGCCAGATCGCCGAAATCCTCACGATGCTGGTCCTGGGCCGTGTCCTCGTTCGCCTCGGCTGGCGGACGACGATGACGATCGGCATCCTCGGTCACGCCGCGCGCTTCGCGATATTCGCCTTCGCGGCGGACAGCGTCCCGATGATTGTCGCGGTGCAGTTCCTGCACGGCATCTGTTACGCCTTCTTCTTCGCGACCGTGTATATCTTCGTCGATGATGCCTTCCCCAAGGATGTCCGGACCAGCGCGCAAGGGCTGTTCAACCTGTTGATCCTTGGCGTCGGCATGGTGGTGGCCAGTTTCCTGTTCCCCGCCCTTGCCGCGCACCTCAGCACCGAGGTGATGACCGAGGCCGGACTGCAGACGATCGTCGATTACCGCACATTGTTCCTGGTGCCGACCGGGCTGGCGCTGGCGGGCGCGCTGCTGCTGGCCTTCGCCTTTCGTCCGCCCTCGCGGGGGCCTGCGGCGGTGGACGAAAATGAGGCGCCCTATCTTGGCATGGATCCCGGAGCGCCACAGCCGTGAGCCAGGCGTCGCCACCACTGGCGCCGATCCGTATGGCCATGGTCGGCGGGGGCGCCGGCTCGTTCATCGGACCGGTGCATCGCATGGCGGCCGAGCTCGATCGCCAGATCGTGCTGGTCGCGGGTGCGTTCAGCAGCGATCCGGCGCGGTCCGCGGAGACCGGGCGCAGCCTCGGCCTGGCGGACGACCGCATCCACGCCGATTGGCGCGCCATGCTGGCGGCCGAGGCGGGCCGGGCGGACGGCGCCGAACTGGTGGCGATCGTAACGCCCAATCATCTGCATTTGCCCGTCGCGCGCGCGGCGATCGCCGCCGGGCTGCACGTCGTGTCGGACAAGCCGGCGACGGCGACGCTGGCCGAGGCGCTGGAGCTTCGCGACGCACTCGCCGGCACGGACCGGATCTATGCGCTGACCTATACCTATACCGGCTATCCGATGATCCGCCGCGCGCGGGCGATGATCGCGGA
>Ga0268265_10003847_pt1 | contig 10619 bp, 11 predicted proteins | sample KBSSwiS52_FD_190355 | JGI IMG/M metagenome (GOLD analysis project Ga0268265, IMG submission 190355) | Switchgrass rhizosphere microbial communities from Kellogg Biological Station, Michigan, USA - KBS Switchgrass S5-2 (SPAdes) (version 2) | ecosystem: Host-associated > Plants > Roots >...
GCTCGACCTTTTAATTCGCAGAGGCGCCGCGGGAGACGATGTGGCCCAGCAGGCCGATCAGCCGGTCGAGGGCGTAGCCGACCAGGCCGACCCAGACGAGGGCCACGATGATGTCGGAGATGCGGGACGAATTGTACTGGTCCCAGATGAAGAAGCCGACGCCGACCCCGCCGAGCAGCATCTCCGAGGCGATGATGGCCAGCCAGCTCATGCCGACGCCGATGCGCAGGCCGGTGAAGATGTAGGGGGTCGCGGCCGGCAGCAGGATGGTGAAGAAGTACTCGATCGGCGACAGGCGCAGCACGCGGCCGACGTTGCGATAGTCCTGCGGGATGTTGCGCACGCCGACCGCAGTGTTGATCACCACCGGCCAGATGGCGGTGATGAAGATCACGAACAGGGCCGAGGGGTTGGCTTCCCTGAGCGCCGCCAGGGAGATCGGCAGCCAGGCCAGCGGCGGCACGGTGCGCAGCACCTGGAAGATCGGATCGAGCCCGCGGTGGAACAGCCGGCTGGAACCCACCAGCACGCCCAGGGCGATCCCCACGACGGCGGCCAGGCCGAAGCCGATCGCCACCCGCTTCAGGCTGGTGACCGCGTGCCAGAACAGGCCCTTGTCGGTCCCGCCGTGGTCGAAGAACGGGTTGAGGATCAGGTCCTTGGACTCCAGCCACACCCGGCTGGGCGGCGGCAGGCCCGAGTTCGCCCCGCTGGCCAGCGCCTCCCAGACGGCGAGCGCGATCAGCAGGGTGACGGCGGGGGGCAGCGTCACCGCCAGGAAGCCGCTCAGGCGCTCGCGCAGCCGGCCGTCCGCCAGGGCGGCGCGGCGCGGCAAGGCGAGCACTTCGGCCGGCGGGGCCGGCGGGGGCTTGGCCGATGGGGCCGGTGTGATCGAAAGGGCTGGCAGGCTCATGGGATCGCTCCTTCGGATCGCCGTCAGACGAGCTTCTTGATCGGCTGGCTGCCGAGGTAGGCGGCCGGGTTGGACGGGTCGAAGACCTTGCCGTCGAAGAACTTCTCGGGGCCGCGGTTGTCGGAGGCCGGCGCCGCGACGCCCAGGTCCTTGGCCGCCGCGCGCCAGACGTCGGCGCGGTTGACCTTGTTCACCAGCGCCATCTTGTTGGTGGACGCCGGCAAGACGCCCCAGCGCACGTCCTCGGTGAGGAACCACAGGTCGTGGGATTTCCAGGGGAAGGAGGCGTTGTCGGCCCAGAACTTCATGACGTGGCCGGACCCCTTCAGGGCGCGGCCGTCGCCATAGTCCACCGTGCCCTGCAGCCGGGGCAGGATGTCGCCGATCGGCACATTGATGTACTGGCGGCCGGAGACGATCGAGCACATGGCCGCCTTGTTCGCCGCCTTGTCGCACCACTGCGCGGCCTCCATCACCGCAGCGGTGATCGCCTGGGCGGCGCGGGGGTATTTGGCCACCCAGTCGGCGCGCATGCCGAGCGCCTTCTCCGGATGGTTCATCCAGATCTCGGAGGTCAGGCAGGCGGTGTAGCCGATCTTCTGGTTGACCAGCTGGCCGTTCCACGGCTCGCCGACGCAGAAGGCGTCCTGGGTGCCGGCCTTCATGTTGGCCACCATCTGCGGCGGCGGGATCACGATGGTGGAGACGTCGGTCTCCGGATTGATGCCGCCGGCCGCCAGCCAGTAGCGGATCCACAGGTCGTGGGTGCCGCCCCGGAAGGTCATGGCGACCTTGGCGGTGTTGCCGGCCGCCTTGAGCTGGGCGAACTTGGCCTTGGCCCCGGCGCTGTTCAGGCCGACCTTCACCGCCTTCAGGTCGTTGCCGACGCTGATCGCCTGGCCGTTCAGGTTCAGGCGCGCCAGCAGGTTCATCGGCAGCGGCCGGCCCCCCGTGGCGACGCCGGTGGTCAGCAGATAGGGCAAGGGCGAGAGCATGTGCGCCCCGTCGATGCCGCCGCCGCCGGAGCCCAGCACCAGGTTGTCGCGGGTGGCGGCCCAGGAGGCCTGCTTGAGCACCTCCACGTCGGGCAGGCCGTGCTTGGTGAAGTAGCCGCGCTCCTTGGCGATGATCAGCGGCGAGGCGTCGGTGAGCGCGATGAAGCCCAGGCGGGCCTTGCTGACTTCCGGCCCCGGGCCGGCGGCGAAGGCGCCGGAGGGCAGCAGGGCCTTGGCGGCGGCGATGGTGGCCGCCGCGGCGGTCAGCGCCCCGCGGCGCGTGAGCTCCGCCTGGGGAACGGCGAGGGTCTTGGCTTTGGTCATGACTATTTCGTCCGTATTCGGATGGATTGGATCAGAGCTTGTATTCGAGGGTGAACCAGATCTTGGTCCGGGCCGGCGGCGGCGCAGCCGTGCCCACCGGGACCGCGCGGACCCGCTCGAAGTCGGCGTATTTCAACGCCGCGGTGAGCTTGGGGTTGATGGCCGCCTGGATCTGGGCGTCCCACTCGTGGCCGAGGTCGGCGCCGGTCCGCTGGTCGTCGAAGTCGTGGTAGCGGACGATGATGTCGGTGTTGAACCAGTAGGTGAGCTTGAACCGCGGCTTGATGTTCAGGCTGAAGTTCAGGTCCTTCAGGCCGTCGACGAAACCCTTGTTTCCGCCCAGCGGCTGGACGAAGGCGTCCGACCAGCCCTGGAAGGCGTGGGTGGTGGCCAGCGGCGTGGTGAAGCCGCGCACGCCGTTCCCCTCGAGCGATTCGTACGAGACCTTGGCGGTGTAGATGTCGAAGGTCCCGGCGATGTCGCCGCCCCAGTAGTCGAGGCTGTAGTCCGCCGTGTTGTGGCGATAGTCGCGCTGGTTGGCCCAGGTGGCGTTGTAGGCGACCTGGAACAGGCCGACCCAGGTCTTGCCCGAGGCCTTCACCCCCTTGGTGATCGAGGAATTGGCGGCCGAATTGCTGAAATCCAGGGCGTAGACGAAGGCCTGCAGCTTCAGCGGCTCGGCGAGCGACCAGGTGGCGTTGACGAGGTGGCTGTCGGAATCCCAGTCGCGCAACTCGCCCAGGATGCGGTTGACGTGGGTGACATAGGCGTAGGTCGCCTTGAACTTGCCCCAGGCCGCGTCGGCGCGCACCGCGTCGAAGGTCTGCTCGTCCTGGCGCCAGCCGACGTTGCCCACGAACCGCTGGTCGTCGATCAGGATCCGCTGGCGGCCGCCGACCACCTGCAGGGCGGCGCTTGGCGTCCAGGTGAGCTGCAGTCGGTTGAGCTCGGTGACGTCGGGGTCGTTGATCAGCGGATAGCGGGCCTTGTCCGCCCCGTTGAGCGGCGGCGTGGTCGCGCCCGGCACATTGACCGCGTAGTGCTCCGGCCCGACCTGGCGGACGTCCTCGAACTCGACGAGGCCCTTGACCCCGTGCCAGTCGCCGGTCTCCCAGCCCAGCCGGGTGCGGACGGTGAAGGCCTCGCCCCGATCCCGCAGCACGGCGGTGCGCTTCTGGTCCACGTCCTCGTAGCGGGCGCGCACCTCCAGCAGCAGCTTGCCGCCCATGATGGCGTCGCTGATCGTCGGCGCGGCCGCAGGCGGCGGGGCGGCCGGTTCCGGCGGCGCGGGCTCGGCCGCGGGCGGCGGAGCCGTGGCGTCGGTCCCCTCGCCCATCCCATCCTGGGCCGGCGGAGCTTCGGCGGCGGGACTCTCGGCCGGCGGCGCCTGGGCCGCCGCCGCGGTTCCCCAGGCCAACAAGGCGAGCGTCGTCGCGCGCGCAAGGGCGCGTTTGTGCATCATCACGGCTATCCCCAAGCCAAAAAAAAGACGCCCGGCAGGGCGTTCACCCCGCTCGGACGTCGGTGTCCATCGGTGACCCGGCGCAGCGCGCCGACGGCCGTCTGGGCCGGATGCGAAGCTTCATTGCCCCGCTTGTCGTGAGCTAATGCGACACACGGTCGTCACGGCTGCAACTGCGAAACGCCCGGCGTTGCGGCATTCTGTCTGATCCGAAACAAATGCTCAGGCCGTGGGCGCCCATTTCGATTGCAGCGCACAATGATTGTGCGGCGCCCACGCCGGCGCCGGGGAATCACCGCCGGACGCGGCTGATCTCGAAACCCGCAGCGTAGCGCGCGGGCTGGACGGCGTCGAAGCGCCGACCGTCGATGAAGGTGTCCGGCGCCATGGCGATCGGCGCCGTGGCCTCGTCCAGGATCCAGGGCGCGGTGTGCAGGCCCTCGACCTTCTCGTCGACAATCGGCGCCGGGGCGCCCAGGTCGGCGGCGGCGGCGCGGAACAGGTCGGGGCGATAGGCCCGCTCGGCCGCCGCGGCGATGTCCACGTCCGGCGTGATCTGGCCCCACCGCAACATCTGTGTCAGGAACCACACCGCATGGCTGCGCCAGGGGAAGCTGGCCGCGTAGCGGTGGTAGATGATGTAGTCGAGGCTGTCGGGGCCCGGCTCGTCCCGGGCGTAGGGGGGCGAGCCCACCAGCGAGCGGGCGACGATCTCCTGCGGGGCGTTGACGTAGCGCTCGTGCGAGAGGATCGCCGCAAGCTCGGCGCGGTTGTACGGCTCGTCGGCCCAGGCGGCCGCCTGGATGATCGCCCGCATCAGGGCGCGTAGCGCCTCCGGATTGCGCTCGGCCCAGCCCTCGGTGACGCCGAACACCTTGTCCGGGCCCACCCGCCAGACCTCGGAGGCGTAGATCATGATCTCGCCCACGCCGTCGGCCACCGCCTGGGCGTTCCAGGGCGCGCCGACGGAAAATCCGTCGATGTCGCCGGCCGCCAGCCGGGCGTTCATCCGGGCCGGCGGCACGGCGGTGATGCGCACGTCGCGGTCCGGGTCGATTCCGGCCGCGGCCATCCAGTAGCGGACCTGGTAGTTGTGCACCGAGAACGGGAAGACCACGGCGAAGACCAGCGGCGGCTGACCGGCCTTGCGGCGGGCTTCGACCACCCTGGCCAGGGGCGCGGCCGAGCGGGGACGCGTCGCCATCCCCTCGGGGTCCGCCGCGCGCATGGCGTCGGCGAGCGCCGCCGAGACGGTGATCGCGCTGCCGTTGAGGTTCAGCGACATCGGCGCGATCATCGGGGTCAGTTCGCCGCTCAGACCCAGGTTCACGGCGATGGGCAGCGGGCCCAGCATGTGGGCGCCGTCGAGGGCGCCCATGGCCACCTTGTCGCGGATGTTGGCCCAGGACACCTCGCGGCTGAGGTCCACCGACAGGCCCTCGCCGTCGAAGAACCCCTTCTCCTTGGCGACCACCAGCGGGGCGCAGTCGTTGAGGGCGATGAAGCCCAGGCGGAACTCACTGCGGCCGCTCACTTGGCCCCTCCCTTCAGCACCCCGGCGAAGGTGAGCAGGTCGTTCGCCACCGCCCCGATCGGACGGCCGGCGTCCATGGCGAGCTTGCGCAGGATGGCGTAGGCCTGGTCCTCGTCGAGGCCGCGTTCCTTCATCAATAGCCCCTTGGCGCGTTCCACCGCCTTGCGCGAGACGAGGTCGGCCTTGGCCTTGGCGAGGTCCGTGCGCAGCTTCTGCATCAGCTCGAAGCGGCTCATCGCGACCTCCAGCACCGAGCGCACGCGCCCGGCCGACAGGCCGTCCACCACATAGGCCGCCACGCCCGCCTCGACCGCCGCCTCGGCCAGGCCGGGGGAGGAGCGGTCCACGAACATCACCACCGGGCGCGGATTGGCCTCGGTGGATTCGCGCAGGCTCTCCAGCACGTCGCGGTCGGGGCTTTCGCAGGCGATGACGATCACATCGGGGGCGAGCTCGGCCAGCTCGGACTCGACCTCTTCGAACGACCCCACGCGCCGGACTTCCAGCGGGCGCACATCGCAGAGGCCCTCGGCCACCAGCGCCGCCCGCGCTTCGTCCGGATCGATAATCAGCACTTTCATTGCGCGTCGGCGCCTGTTCCCCTTGTGGGCCTGCATGACGGTCGCGCCCCATCGGCACAATGCGGAACACTGTTCTGCGAAATCTTGGGGCGGCGGCGCCCAAGAATCAGGCGTCTGCGCAGGTGGTCTGCCCCTCGCAGGTGGTTAACTCCGCGGCAGCTCCACAAGCGTGTTGGGCAGTTCGTCGGGATTGTCGTCCCGCAGCGGAAAATGCGCGGCGAGGACGTCGCCGCACAGCCCCACCGCCTCGGCGAAGCCGGACCCAGGGTCGTCCCGTCGCATTCCGTCGACCAGGGCCGCCATGGCGCGGTCCCAGACCGCCGGCTCCACCCGGCTGGCGATGCCGTCGTCGGCGATGATCTCGGCCAGCCGCTCCTCCAGCGAGACGAAGATCAACACGCCGGTGCGCTCGCGGGTGGCGTGGAGGTTGTGGCCGAGGAACTGCTCGACGGCCCGCTCACGCACCCGCTGGCGCTTAAGGCCGCCCGGCGTCAGCCGGCGGCGCACGGGGGGGAACGACACCAGCACCGCCGTGAGCCCGAACAGCACGCCCTGCAGCAGGATCGCGCCCACCAGGGCCGCGCGCACCGCGCGCTCCGCGGCCTGCGCCGCCGACCAGCCGACAAGGAGGTCGGGCGCGGAGATCCGCAGCCCAGCCAGCAGCAGCAGCGCGGGCGCCAGCAGCGCCACCCCTGCCGCCCAGGCCAGCGCCACCTCCCGGTAGTCGGACGAGGCGGCCGCGACCACGCAGTAGATCTCACCGGACGTGCGCGACTCGGCGTCCTTGACGGCGGCTTCGACAGCCTTGCGCTGATCTGGCGTCATCATCTCACCAGCGTCCCGAGGCGCCGCCGCCGCCGCCCGATCCGCCGCCGCCGGAGAAGCCCCCGCCGCCGCCGCCGCCGCCGAACCCGCCGCCACCGCCCCCACCTCGGCCGCCGCCACCGGACGTCAGGATCGGCAGCAGCCACCACAGGCCGCCACGGCGCCGTCCGGTGAGCCGGCTGAGGATAAAGAACACCACCAGGATGAAGATGATGGTGGGAATCCCGAACCCGTCGCCCTGGGCCTGGGGCTTGGCGACCGCCTGGGCGACCCTGGCCTTGGCCTGGTCATCGGGGAGCGTGAGCTGCTGGACCAGCGCCTCGGCGCCGGAGACGATCCCGCCCTCCATGTCGCCGGCCTTGAACCGCGGCAGCACCCGCTCCTGCAGGATGACGCTGGACAGGGCGTCGGTGAGCACCGGCTCCAGCCCATAGCCCACCTCCACCCGCACGGCGCGCTCCTTGGGGGCGACCAGCAGGATCACGCCGTTGTTCTCGCCCTTCTGGCCGATCCCCCAGGTCCGCAGGAGCTGGTAGCCGTAGTCTTCGATCTCGTAGCCCTGCAGGTCCGGCACGGTGGCCACCACGAGCTGGCGGGTGGTCCTGGCCTCCAGGTCGGCGAGCTCGGTGGTGAGCTTGGCCTCGGCCTGGGGCGAAAGGACGTTGGCGTCATCCACCACCCGCCCGGTGAGCGGCGGAAACTTCGGCGCGGCGAGCGCGGCCGAGGCGCACAGTAGAAGGATGAAGGCGAGGAGGATCGGCCCCCCTCGATGCGGGAGGGTTGGGTGGGGGTGTGGCCGCAGAGCACGGGCGAGGAGCGCAGCACGGCTCCGCGCCCACCCGCGCCATGGTCTCCAGCTCTTAGCGAACACCCCCATCCCTACCCTTCCCCCATCGAGGGGGAAGGGTTTCGTCGGCGTGATCATTTCGCCGCCGGCGCGGGCGCCGGCGCCACGGAGACGGAGGGCGCAGGGGCAGGCGCGCCGAAGTCCACCTGCGGGGCGGTCTGGGCCTGGGGCGCGGCCGTGAAGGTCTGCATCGGCTTGGCCCAGCGGTGAACCGTGCCGGCCCACAAGGCGCCGGGGAAGGTGCGGATCTCGGTGTTGTAGTCGCGCACGGCTTCGTTGTAGTCGCGCCTGGCGATGCCGATGCGGTTCTCGGTGCCCTCCAGCTGGCTCTGCAGGGCCAGGAAGTTCTGGTTCGACTTCAGGTCGGGATAGCGTTCGGAGATCACCATCAGCCGCCCGAGCACGCCCGAGAGGTTGTCCTGCGCGGCCTGGTACTTCTGGAACGCGACCGGGTCCGTCAGGGTCGAGGCGTCGACGCGGGTCTGGGTGGCCGAGGCGCGGGCCTGGGTCACCGCCACCAGCACGTCGCGCTCCTGGGCGGCGTAGCCCTTCACCGTGGCGACCAGGTTGGGGATCAGGTCGGCCCGGCGCTGGTACTGATTCTGCACCTCGGCCCACTGGGCCTTGGCCCTCTCCTCCTTGGTGGGAATGGTGTTGATCCCGCAGCCGACCACCAGCAGGGGCGCGAGGACGATCAGGGCGGCGCGCCCCAGGCGGGACATGAAAGTGGTCAAATGAGGGCTCCCCAAGCAGGCCGGCAGTCAAGAAAACGTATGTGGACCCCGCCTTGATCCAGCGCAACGGAGCGCGATAGATCGCACCCCTCCCCAGCGTTGTGTTGTGCCGCGTCCGCCATGCCTGAGTTGCGTCCCTACTATTCCGAGCGTGGCCTGAGCGCGCGCTACTATGACCTCATAACCGAGCACGACCCGAGCCTGGACGGGGACGTCGCGCTCTACGCCGGGCTTGCGCCGCCCGGCGGCTCGGTGCTTGAGCTGGGCTCCGGAACCGGGCGCGTGGCCTTCGCCCTGGCGGCCCTGGGCTTGCGGGTGGAGGGGATCGACCTGGCCCCGGCGATGATCGCCCTGGCCGAGGCCAAGCGCGCCGAACTGGACCCGGTCGTCGCCCAACGGGTCGGCTTCCGCCGCGGCGACATGGCGGCGATCGACCTCGGCCGCAGCTTCGATGCGGTGATCTGCCCCTTCTTCGGCCTGGCGCACCTGCCGGGCGGGGCGGCGTGGAAGAACACCTTCAATGTCATGGCCCGGCACCTGGCGCCGGGGGGGCGCTGCGCGGTGCATCTGCCGCTGACGGAGCGGATGGCCGGCCCCGGTCCGCAGGACCCGTCGCGGCCGGTGATGCGCCTGGCCACCGGCGAGGCGGGCCGGACGCTGGAGCTGTTCGTGCGCGAGCGGCGGTTCCGGCCAGGGATCGGCCGCATGGACCAGGTGCTCGACTACGTCGTCACCGACGCCTTCGGGGCCGTGGAGGCCCGCACCTTCGAGCGCCAGACCTTCTACGCCGCCGACCCGGCGCCCTATGCGCAGGCCGCTGGCCTGATCGCGGACGAGGCGCCCGTGCGGCTGGGGGACGTGGGCGACGTCCACATCTTCCGCAGGGCCTAGGCCAGCGTCGGTTCTGCGGAATCGTCCCGCGTGGTAGCGTCGGCCGATTTAGGGGGCGTGGCATGGCCGAGAGCATCGACGTGGGGCTGCGCGGGCTGGAGGCCGGCGACAGCGAGCAGGTCCTCGCGTGGCGGAACCTGCCGGAGATCCGCCGCTGGATGTACACCGACCATGTGATCCCTCGCGACGAGCACGACCGGTGGTTCGCCGGGGTTTTCGGCGACGCCACCCGACGCTACTGGATCATCGAGCTGGACGGTCGGCCCGTCGGGCTGGCGAACCTCGCCGACATCTCGCGCGCAAACCGGCGGGCGACCTGGGCCTACTATCTCGCCGACCCGGCCGTGCGGGGGCGCGGCGTGGGGGCGTTCACGGAATTCTTCGTTATCGAGCACGTGTTCGGCCAGCTGGGGCTGAACAAGCTCTGGTGCGAAGTGCTGGTCGAAAACGAGGCGGTCTGGAAGCTGCACGAGGCGTTCGGCTTCCGGCGCGAGGCGCTGTTGCGCCAGCACGTCTGGAAGGACGGCGCGCCGATCGACGTGGTGGGGCTGGGGCTGCTGGCGCAGGACTGGGCGGCGGTGCGCGAATCCAGCCGCGAGAAGCTCGCGGCGAAGGGGCTCAAGGTCTAGGCGCGCCACCGGGCCGGGCCGGCGAACTCAGTCACAAAAAGGTGGGGAAGGCGCCGCCGCCTTCCCCACCCCTCGCCGGCCCTCCCCCTTAAGAGACGGGAATGCAGGATCTAGCGGTCGCCGTCCGTGGTGTCGGCGACGGCGCCCGGGATGGGTTCGCCGAGGGCGCCGGTGACGATCTCGTCGGTGTCCCTCACGCCCTTGTGCGCCTGGCGCGGATGGGCGTCTTCGGGCTTGGTGTCTTCGGGCTTCTTCGGATCAGACATGCGCGGTCCCTCTGGCGTCTACGCGCGGGCCCGTCGCCCGCGGCCATGCAGCCACGCTAACACCGGCCCGGGAGGCTGTCAGCGCCGTTCGAGTCAGGGCCCGGTCCGCACGAAGCATCCGCCGGGGGCGGCGGTCCGGCAGAAGGCCTGGGCCTCGGCGACGGTGTGGAAGCCGGCGAACTGCGCGCGGTAGACGGTCTTGCCGCCGACGACGGCCTTGGCCACCCGCGGCGTGACGCCGGCGGGAAGCTCGGCCTTGCCCTGGACGGCCTCGATCCGCTGGCGGGCGCTGGCTTCGCTGGGGGCGGCGGCGACCTGGGCGGTGACGCGCCCGGGCCCGGCGGCGGCGGGCGGCGGCGTTTTCGCAGGCGCAGCCCGCGCCGGGGCGGCGGGCGCCTGCGCCTTGGCCGACGGCGCAGGCCGCGGCTCGGACGGGGCGGGCGGGGCCTTGGCCATGATGGGCGGCGGCTTGGGAGCCGGGGCCTTTGGCGCTGGGGCCTTGGCCGTGGGGGCGGACTTGGATGGCGCGGCGGCGACGCGGGCTCCGGCCGCCAGGGGATTGACCGCCTTGCTGTCGCAGACCTTCAGCATGGCGTTGTGGGCCGGGCCGCCGGCGAT
>Ga0268265_10003850_pt1 | contig 10614 bp, 22 predicted proteins | sample KBSSwiS52_FD_190355 | JGI IMG/M metagenome (GOLD analysis project Ga0268265, IMG submission 190355) | Switchgrass rhizosphere microbial communities from Kellogg Biological Station, Michigan, USA - KBS Switchgrass S5-2 (SPAdes) (version 2) | ecosystem: Host-associated > Plants > Roots >...
TCGCCGTTTCTATCGATGCCGACTTGCTTCCCGCATATCGTTGGTCGACGTCTCAAACTGTCAGGAGTCAACCCGGTCTAGACTGTCAGGAATCAGCCCGGTTCATACCAGGGCCAGGACGCCCGGCCCACCTCCCCGATGCCCGAGACATGGCCGCGGTCGAGATCGGGCGCCACGGACCACGGGCTGCTCGCCGGCGAACGTTCATAGGCCCCGACCGGCACAGGCCTAACCGGCCGACTTTGCCTCTCCCGCGGCACCATTCTGCCCTACTCCATCCAGAATCGCAGGCGATCTATCCGTTATGGGAAATTCATCCCTGTGAGCGCGGGACGAACCATGGGCGTCGATCGTGGCAAATGGCCGGTTCTCGTGCGGCTGAGCCTGTTGGGGTTGCCGAGCCGCGCATCGGCGATGGCGTTCGTTTGGCTGTCGCTGGCCGCCGCCGCCGCAGGCATCGCATGGGGCGTACTCGTCGATCCGAGAGGCCTGTACGGCTGCGCCTTTGTGCTGGCGGCCCTGGCCTACTACGGGGCTATCCGCTGGGTGGACCAGCACGACAGGTGGTCATAGCAGCGACGTTCTCTTAGCCGGGCTTAAAATCCAGCCCAGCCTTGTGGCGGCCGGTCGCTACATATGCGGGCCGCCCGCGCCGCCGCCTTGATGCTCTTGTGGTCACCGCGGCGGAAGGCGGCCAAGTGCTCTGGGGCCTGATCGGCGAGGCGCATCTCCCAGTGCTTCTTTGTGTTCCATTCGTTCGGCTTCAAGCTGGACCGTCCAGCTTGTTCGGCCTTTGCCTTCTCCGACCTCCGACCCCCGCCGTGCTTCCCCAGCTTCAGCACCTTCGGCAGGCCGACGGGCTCCTCGGGGTGGTTGAGCTGCAGCCAGCGGACGGCGATCTCCACCTCCTAAAGCCAGGCAGCACTGACCCCGATCCATAGGTTGCCTCTGGGATGTCAGGAACAATCCCGATTACCCGAAGCCGGTGTGCGGTGCATGTCCGAGATGCACGACAACCTCGGAGGCACGATCATGCGCAGATTGATCACGGTGCTGCTGTCCTGTGGCGTCATCGTCGGAGGCGCGCTCGCTTTCATGACGCCGGCGGACGCACGGCGCGGAGGAGGAGGATTCCACCGAGCCGGCGGCTACCACGGACACATGCATCGCAGCGTCAACGTCAATCGGCACGCCCATGTGAGCCGCAATGTGAACGTGAATCGCAACGTGAACGTGAACCGGAACGTCAATCGCAATGTGAACCGAACATACGCCTACCGTAATGGGCACCGGGGTTACTGGCGCAATGGCGTTTGGATTGCTGCACCAGCCGTAGGCTACGTTGCGTCGTGTGCCTACGAATACAATCGTTGGCGAGCGACCGGCAGCAGCTATTGGCGCGACAGGTACAACGCCTGCCGGGGATACTAGGCCAAGCTAGGCCCCGGTCTCACTTGGCGACCGGGGCCGCGTCCCATAGGAGCCCCGCAGCAGCAACAAGCGGGGCTCTGATGAACGCGACAAGGATAGCGGTCGGAGGTTAAGGCCCTACTGCGGCCGTGCACCGGCGTGCTCGATGGCTTGCGCCACGTTGCGGGTCCCAGCCAGTCTCAGGCTGCGCTAGAAGGCCTCGTACTGCTGCTCCGGGAGGTCCCTTGCGCTGGCCATCAGACCCAGAATGCCGATCAGAGGTGCGGCCACGTTGGCCGGGGCACCTTGTGGCGGGGTCGCCGTTCTCGCGCTCATTACGTAAAGGCCGACCGTCAAGATGACTAACGCACTTGTAGCGAGAATCTGGCGCATGGTCGTGGGCACGGCGTGCTCCTCCTAATCAGAGAAAGTACGAATACTGTAAGCACGAGCCGAGTTGGAAAGTCCTGAAGGTCTCCTGAAATTTGGATGCAAGATTAACCCCCGAAGTGATCGGGGCCTGCGACTTCATGAAAACTTCAGAGAACTTTCACGACCAGATCGGGCGGATCGTGCTGTGTCCAACCGTTCATTTGGCGATGACACTACACGGACAGGAAGATCATCATGGCCTATCTTTCGCAATTTCCTAGTGCTGAGAACGTGTTGGAAGCCGTCCCGCTTGCGTCGAGCAGCACCGGCGGATGGGGGCTTAAGGCCCGCATCTCGTCGATGGCCAAGTGGGTCGGCGACTACATCAAGACGATGGCCGAATGCTATGCCGCCGCCACCATGTACGAGCAGCTTTCGAAGCTTTCCGACGCGGAACTGCAGCGACGGGGACTCTCACGCCACACCCTGGTGCGCGATGTCGTCGCGGCGCGCTTTGAATAAGGACCCACTCTGATATCGACGGTTTCCGGCCGGGACGAGGTGATAGGGCGCTCCTGGCCGCAAGCCACGCGGCGCCACGGCGCCCAATCATTGTTAGCGCAGTAAATTACATGCGGTTCAGCCATAGCTTGCACACAATTTGTAACTACACCTTGAGTTGAGGAGCGGCGACGGGACGGGGGTCCTTCTCCACCCTGGCTCCCGGCTTTTGGAAGAGTGCCGCACGGCGCCGCTCCTCACCAGTCCAAGCCACCAAATGAATTGGAGGCGAGGGCTAACGACTCAATCGTCGTCGTCCTCGTCGTCCTCGATGCTCTTTATGCATTCGACGATCTGCTCTTCGCCCTCTTGTTGAGAGCCCACCGGCCATTCGATGAGCACGGTTTCACCCTGCTACACTCGGGGGCGTGCTAGGTCTTATAGGGGGCAGCCGCTCACAAGGTGGTTCCGAGGCGCTCCCCACTCAACCTTCTGCACAACCGGCTGGGTGCAATGGCCACCGAGGCCAAAAGGGGCCGGTCGGCTGGAGCGTGCAGAGGCACTCGTCGAGGTGCTGCGCCTGATCGCCCCAACAGCGAACGCGCGTGGACCACAAACTGCGTTGAACCGCAACCACCACGGGAGAAGACTATGACTGAGGACTATCCCATCAGCCGCCGCGGCCAAGGCTCCGTGCCGCCCCCGTGGCAGCGCCCGAAAACAATCCTGTTGGGCGCCCTCGTGTTCTTCGTGCTGCTGTCCATGTGGCTGGCAGCGTTCAACACGAACGCGGGCACGGTGGACATCGTGCTGCGCTGGGGTGCGCCGGTACGCGTCACGGAGCCGGGCCTGAACTTCAAGTTCCCCTTTGCCGAGACGCGCCAGACGATCGAGCTGCGCGAGCGTGCCTTCACCAAGACCTACGAGTCGGCGTCCCGCGACCCCATGGAGCTGAGCGTCGCCGTCGCGCTGAACTGGGCGGTCAACAAGGAGAACGTCGTCCAGCTCTACAACCAGTTCGGGGACCTTGAGCAGTTCGAGAATCGCATCATCGCCCCGCGACTGCCTGATGCAGTTAAGGCGGTGGTGTCGCGCTTCGCGGTCAACGAGCTGCTCACCAAACGCAATGAGCTGCGCGACCAGGCCAAGGCCGCTGCCTTCGCCGTGATCCCCCAGCAGATCATTACGATCACCGGTTTCGCGGTGACCAACGTGGAGTTCCCCAAGGCCTACACCCAACAGATCGCTGCGGTGCAGGTGGCGCGCGAGGCGGCCAACGCGCAGGAGCAGGAGCTGCGCAAGCAGAACTTCAAGGCGCAGGAGACCTTCAACACCGCCAAAGCGCAGGCCGACGCTACCAAGGCTGCAGCTGACGCCGACGCCTATTCCATCGCCATCAAGGGCAAGGCGCAGCTGGACATCCAGGAACGGCAGGCCGCGATCCTCAAGTCCAATCCGCTGCTGATCGACTGGGAGCGCGCCGTGCGGCTTGTGCCAGGTGTTCTGCCGAGCACCTTCATCGGTGGCGATGGCAGTGCGGCGCTGATGTTCCAGCTTGGCTCCAGCCAGCCGGCGTCCGTGAAGAAGTAGCAGAGGACAGTGGCGCGTGTGCAGGAGCGCGCGTTAAGGCCCTAGGGGACGTATCGGACACATTTTCGTCATCACGCGAACCTAGCGTGCTCACTGTGAGCCGCCCGGCTCGCGCTTCGGGGGAAACGGGGCAGTCAGGGCGCGAAACTCGCATGTTGGGTGGACCGCCCGGCTTGGCCAGTCAGGGCGCGGCCTCTTTAACTACTCCAGCACCACCTACGATGGCACCATCTGCAGGGCGGCCACCAAGACTGCTGCGAGCAGTGTAGCAGTCAGGCCCAAAGTGATGATCCTGTCCCGGTGGGCGGCCCGGCGCCGGACAGCGGCGCGGATATCATTCACATCAACCGCCATGGAAAAATGCCCTGCGCAGTGGGAATGAGCTCGGACGCTTATACACCGAGCGGCACCACTCGAAAAGTCCCCGTTCTCGCCGAGGGCGCATGGGAGCCCCGAACAGGCAGCCACCGGCCGCTGTCCTTGCGGCGCTCGTGTCTGGCGCCATGAGGCTGCTCTTCTACAAACAGGTGACCAAAGAGGCGCGGCGCTCAGCGGTGGTTAGCCTTAGACTGAACGCGGCCGATGGCAGTGCGGTCCAAGCCGTCCTTCGTCTCGATGACCGTCCGTACCGTCTGAACGCCGTGCTCCATCTCTTCGGTGATTGGAGCGTAATGACGGGCCGATGGCGCGCTTCGCCAGGACCCGGTGCTGGTGGGCTTTGACGGCCGTAGACCCTGGAACGGGCAACTGCTGCCGATCGCGCACGCCATGGCGACGGCGACGACGTAGCCGATGACCAATACCACCAGAAATTGGGCGACGAGCTTAAGGAGGCTCATGAGCGTTCGACCACGAGCGCTTTCACAGCGGCCGACCCCAGTTCTCGCGGAACTCGCATACTATGTGTACCGAATAGTGCTGTCAGTCTCGATGGTGACAGGACTCCACATTTGTTAGCTAAAGGAAGGAAGCTGAGCTGGCATCACAACCTGAAGCGAGAAGAGGTCCGGCCGGCCCGGCGGGCTGCCGTCCTGGCCTAGCGGTGCAACATACGCGTGACCCGGCATCCCTCGCCGCCTACGAGACTGCTCTGGCCGCCTTTCGTGTTGCGCGACGGGTGAAGGAGGCCGAGCGCGCACCGCAGGAAGTGCTCCTCGCTGGTGGCCTGGCCGACGACGCGGTGACCGATGATCTCGCCCCGCCACAGGGACCGTCACAATTCGATACAATTGCAACACAGTTGCGCCCGAGTCCAACAGAAGACTCCCTCCGATCTCGGTGCGTTTGCTCACATTGAATGGCTTCAGAGGGCTGGCATCAGGGAGGGGGCGGTCCGCACCCCCGCTCTCCCTGACGCCTCCCTCTGAAGCCTTCGCGCGGCGCCCTGATCGGGAGGTGTTGATGCTGGAGGTCCTCGCCTACGCTGGGTTCTTCGTCCTCATGTTTGGATGCCTCTTCTACGTCATGGACTCGCTGGAGGACTGACGAAGCGATCGGTAGAGGGAAGGCTTGTCACTACCGCCGCATCTACGGCGGTCGTGCTCGGCGTCCTGGTCGTTTCGTCGGGAGATCGGCCCAGGTGGTCGCCTCCAGATTCTCGGGGCGGTAGCGGATGCCGCCCTTCTCCGCCAGCTCATCCACACATGGCAGGCAGACGCCTGTCTTCCAGCGGTAGAGGAGCAGGAGGCGCTTGACCTCCTCGGGCAGTTCGAACTCAACTACCTTCCGACGCTTGCACCTGCCGCAGTGCGCAACCATGGGAAGAATATAGGCGACGGCGCCATGGGCTAGGAGACATCGGCTCCGCGTACCTTACCGCGGGAAGAGATCCGGCCGGCCTGGAGGGCGGCGGTGCTGGCGTATCGAGCCAACATGCGGGTCACCCGGCACAACGAGCCCGCGTGGCACGCCGCCTATGCTGCCTTCCGCGAGGTGCTGCCGGAGGTGCCCGAGGAGCAGGCGAAGCTGGAGACCACCCAGGCCATCGCCTACGCCGCGGCGAACCATACCAAGTGGTTCTGGGGCGGCGTGTACGGGTAGAACTGCGCGCCCCACGCGTGCGTCCGCGTCCTCAAGAGGATGCAACTTCCCCCTGCGCTCGTGCTCTGCCGAATTTGCTGTTTCTCGGATCTAACATACGGAAAACGGCAAAATTCCTCTTTGTGAACAACGTTCACTGCCTCGGGTGGCGTTGCCGTTTCCCGTATGTTAAACACGGGAAACGGCAAATTGATCAGACGACACGCCACCATGGCTCTTCACCTCGTCGGCCTAAACATCGCCGGCCCGTCTGCCAAGTACAGAGCAGCGCACGGCCGCCTAGTGCAGCTAATGCGAGGCGTCTACATAGACAGTGACGACAACGCCGACGCACTCGTCCTTCGCAATGCGGTGCGTATCGCCCACTACCTCTATCCCAAAGCTTACTTGTCTGCGGCAAGCGCCATCCTGCTGACCCCAACCCCCGAAGGGAAACTATTTCTCTCCTCCCGAAGGAACCAGCGCACTCGCCTGCGGGCGCTGGAAATCGTTCAGAACACTGCCCCAGACAATCCGGCCGTTGCCTCTGCGACTATAGTCGATGACTTCGGCGATCTGACTATTGACGTTTCGTCTCTTCGCCAGCGGTTTCTGGAATCGTTCCGGGTGCGCAGTGAACATGCCACCGCTGTTACCGATCCAATGAAGCAAGACTTAGTTACGCGTCTAATTGCTGAGTATGGAAGCCCGAAAGGCGCTGCCGACGCGGTGTGGGCACTTGCTCGCGAAAATAGTTGGTACAAAGAAGCAGAGGTCGCAGAGCGGTGGCTCCTGCGCCAACAACCAATCTCAGTCGCGCACACTGAGCAGAACGTCGATCTGCACGTCGCTTGGCATGGTGTCCCCATAGGCAAGCTTCGGCACGATGGCTTTGAGTGGCGTTGGACCGCCGCCAAAGTGAACATGCCAATGATCGTGAGGGACACGACACCCGGCAAGCTGCCGCCTTTCATCGCGGGGTTGTTACCAGAAGGGTGGCTCGACAGAGTGCTACCGGGTCGAGATGAGCGAGACATATTGCTGAGCGGTCGCCGATATATGTCCAACGTTGCGATCGTCAATGATTTGGCAAATCTGGCGGTTATCCATGCGGACTTTTTGACATCGCCTTTGCGAAAATGGACAAAGCGTGGGTTGTTTACCGGGCAGTACCTCGGTCCAGGACGAAATCAGATAACGGACAGCTTCGAGACTCAGGTAGCAAAGCTCTATCAAGACGCGGATACGCCGCGACTATCTGGCGTCCAGATCAAAGCCCCAATGCACCTAAGCAGCAAGGGTGAGCTGGTTGAGGCTACCGGACGCTCTTTCACCCATATCTTGAAGCCTGGTGGAACGGGTGGGTTCGAAACACTCCCGGTAGTGGAGTGGTTCTGTCTGGATCTTGCGCGCAGAGTGGGATTCAACGTGCCCAGCTTTGCCTTAGTCACCATGCCGGAGGGGCTTCCGCCAGCGTTGCTCGTGGAACGCTTCGACATTCGGACGAAGCCTCAGAGCGGGACGCTATATTGCTTGGAGGATTTCTGCTCTTTGCTTGATGTTGGGTCGGAAGCAAAATACGAAGCTACAATAGAGCGGGTTGCAAGGGCACTGAGACCAATCTCCACAGACCCTGAGCAGGATCTGCTGGCGCTTTTTCGTCGTGCTCTCTTTGCCTGGCTTGTCGCAGATGGCGACATGCACCTCAAGAATATGGCGCTACTCAAAACGGCCGAGGCGGGCGACACGGCCTTCCGCGTCATTGCGATGGCCCCCATCTACGATGTGGTGACGACGCGCGTATTCCCGACACTGAAACATGATAGGATGGCGCTAAAACTGAACGGCAAAGATGATCGCCTCCGGCGAACTGACTTCACTACCCTAGGTCGGACCATCGGACTAAGCGCGGAACGTGCAAATCAGGCGATCGACATGCTCGCGGCCAGCGCCCTTCTCAGGGTGGGAAGGGTTAAGATTCCCGCAATCGGCGGGCTTTCCGACACAAATCATCGTCAACTAGAGGCCATACAGAACTTCGTGCGCGAGCGCGCTACTGCCTTCCAGCCATTCTCAACGTTGGCAAAAACCGATTCTCGGGTGGATTCCAACTAGCCAAGCCACCGTGGACGAGTGCCTTTGGGAACAAGGGGCCTTAGTGCCTCGCGCCGGGCTCCGCCATCTCGGCGTCGCGAATCTGGCGCGCCTCGTGGATCTCGCGCAGGTTGTTCCGCTTGCGCGTCAGCGCGTTGCGGAGCATATGGCAGGGAGCCGATGCGGCCCATGGTGGGCCGCAGCTCTCATTCTTTCGGGCTCAGGCCCTCGCCGATCGTCGGCCACGTGGCCTCACCCCCAAGATCTGAGCGACCTGTGGGCCAAGCGTGGAGGCCCCACGACTATCGGCTCCCTCACGCAGATCAGAAGGCCTTTTACCCATGCGAATCTCTGGAACCGTGAAGTTCTTCAACTCGGCGAAGGGCTTCGGCTTCATCACCCCGGACGAGGGCGGCAAGGACGTCTTCGTCCACGCCACGGCCGTCGAGGCGGCCGGCATGCGCGCGCTCAACGAGGGCGACCGCGTGAGCTTCGAGCTGGAGGACGACAGGAAAGGCCGTGGCAAACAGGCTAGCCAGCTCAAGAAGGCTTGAGAGCGCGGCTACCGCGGGGCTGCGCACCAGCAGGCCGGGAATCGCTCCAGGCAACAGAAAGGCCCGGCATCTCTGCCGGGCCGTTTCGACTATCGTTACCGGGAGATCAGGGTGGCACCATGCAGAACGCCTCGATCACCAAGATCATGACGCCAACTGCGAAAGCGAACACGCCGATCGCCAGGTAGCCTGTGCCGGGCACCATCGTGAGACTCCCTCATCAGGCCCGCATTGAGGCACGTAGCAGCGATGACGCGCCATTTTTGTGGCGGCGGACAGCGGCTCTCCCTTGTGTCTAGCGCGGGGGTCGTGCGGGTCTGACGGTGCCTGGGCGATAAGTCTCGCGACTTCAGTCGGACCGCCGCGCGGCGCCGTGCTGGCCAGACTACGGCAACGGCGCGTCGAACCCGACGAGGCAGGTCTTCCCGTTCGAGGTGGCCGTGTCACCGTCCACCGCGGTGATGGCGCCGGTCTGTGCTGCGGCGATGGCAATGCCCAGGACGGTCGCCGCCGAGGCGAAGAGAATCATCCGCACTGGCATGGTCATCGCTGCTCGACTTCCAATCGCAGCCGCGCCGCTTCGTCCCGCCATTTTTTCGCGCCCGCCTTATCGCCCTGCTCCTCACAATGTTGCGTCCACTGCTCGGCAGCATTAAGGGCCTGCCAACGGCGCCGCTCTCGTCGTTCACCGACCTTCTGACCATCCAGCCAGACCGCATTGTTGAGCCAAGAGAGACCCACGGCCGCGGTCCCTCCAATCAGGATCGCCGTCCAGTCAGAGGAGACGATCTTCTTCCAGTAGTCCACATCGTCACCCCTGACCCAGGTGCTTACGAGGCTTGTCGTGTCGTTCTTCATCCAATCGATCAGGAGGAAGGTAGCAACGACAAGGGCAATGAGTTTGAGCAGCGGCTTCGGCTGCAGACCCCAGCGCGGCCGCTTGTAGGGGACGCTCGGGTCATCCCATCCTTTCCAGTCGTCGTCGGGCCGGATGAGCTGCCTGCACAGAAGCGACGCGATACACGCAAAGACGACAATGATTACCCAAGGCAGCACGAAGGTCAGAATCGTGCCCATCACCAGCTACTCCGGATTGGAGGCCTTCACCGTGGCGGCCATTGCCCCGAGGAAGGCGGCGAGAGCAGGACGTCTCGGGGCAGTCGAGCGCGAGAAGCGCCTTCATATTTAGCTCCTGAACAGGCGATAGAAGAACCACAGACATGCCAGACTTAACGGGCCGCCGATGTAGAAGCCGGCAAGGTGGCCGAGATCGAAGCCCAGCATGTAGTTGGTGGCCGCGATGAGGACGCAGGAAAGCAGAAGCCAGGGCCAGAAGTAATGCTTCATGGCTGCGCGCGGCGCCTGGAGGTGATGAGCCCCGCCAAGCCCCGGCCGACAAGCAGCACGGCCAGGAGAGCGTAGAGCACGACGGACAGCGCAAAGTTCCATGGGTAGGTGCTCGCCAATCCGTCGGACAACGATTCGAGGCCGGCGATGTGGTGCGCGACCACGGAGGCGACCACGAAGCCGCCGCTTGCGACCAGAAGGGTGGACGGCGGCATTGTGGATGATGCGGACTATGGCGACGATGGTGGTCACGGCTTGGCGTCCTGTTTGTTGTCGCCCACGAATCCGGCGACCACCCACCCGATCGCCCAGCAGAGTGCGTACCAGACGCCGCCGAAGGCGAGGAGACCGAGGCCAATCCCGGCAATGCTTAGCGCGTCCCTGACTCCGTGCGCGCTTGTCAGCAGGGTATAGGCAGCAAATAGGAAGGTCAGTCCTGCCGCCACTTCAAGCGGCACGAGACCTACGGTTCCGAGGCGGTGAAAGCCGGTCTTGATCCGCAGGGGTCACCACCTGCGCCTGCGCGAACACACGTATGGCGCGTGGGAACCGCCGGCCCAGGGCACTGAAGCCCAACAGCAGCATGAGGATGCCAGCCGCGATGGCAGGAGCAAGAACCAGTTTGAGTGCTTCGATCATGCTCGATCCCAGGAACTCGCGGCTGCAACGAGAGAAGAGAAGGCACCTAGCTTTTCCCGTTCAGCCACTCCGGTTCCTGTACTGCCCT
>Ga0268265_10003854_pt1 | contig 10610 bp, 9 predicted proteins | sample KBSSwiS52_FD_190355 | JGI IMG/M metagenome (GOLD analysis project Ga0268265, IMG submission 190355) | Switchgrass rhizosphere microbial communities from Kellogg Biological Station, Michigan, USA - KBS Switchgrass S5-2 (SPAdes) (version 2) | ecosystem: Host-associated > Plants > Roots >...
GAAGACCACGTTGTCGCCCGCCCGCCACTCCACCGACCGCACCGCCTGGTTGAGCCCCTCGGAGGAGTGGGCCAGGAACGCCAGCTCGTCCGGGGCGACCCCGAGGATGCGGGCCGCCCGCGCCCGCGCCCGCTCCCCGATCCGGAACATCTCCTCGCGGCCGGCCATGCCCCCGCTCTTCATCGCGCCGAAGCGCTCGCAGGCGGCGGTGTGGGAGCGAAGCCAGGGCGCCTCGCCCCCGGTGCAGAGGTGCGTCACGCCTTCCAGCCCCACGAACTCGCGACGGTCGATGAGCGGCACGGTGTCCCTCCTCTGGGGTGACCCGCGTAGCCTAGCACCCGCCGCCTCCCCGAACTACCCGGTCAGGACTACCAGCGAGGCAAGGTCCGTCCGGCATCCGCGGGTCGCGCCGTCGAGAAACCCGGCGATTGCCGGTCCCGCGGGCAGCTCGGAGCCGTGGCACCCGCATTGCTCTACGTCAGCATGCCGGGCGCACGCGAAGGGTCGAAGACGACCTGGAGTCCCTGGGCGCGAGAGTATGCGCGCACTCCCGAGCGCTACGTGTTCGGCACCGGTCCCTCGGACTTCGCGCTCGAGGTCGCCCGGCTCGTACAGCCGGGCGACTACGTGCTCGATCTCGGATGCGGCGAGGGACGGGACAGCGTGTTCTTCGCTGAGCGCGGCGCGGTGGTGTGGGGCGTGGACGTGTCGGCCGCCGGTCTCGACAAGGCGCGCCGGCTGGCCCGGAAGCATCGGGTGCGCGTCCGCTGGATCCACGGGCCGGCCAGCGACCTGCTGCCCGCCGGGCCCTTCGACCTGATCTACTCCTGCGGAAGCCTCCACTACGTCTCGCGCGACCGGCGCGCCGCGCTGTTCGCGCGCCTCCGCGCGGTGACCCGACCCGGCGGCCATCACGCGCACCTGGTCTTCACCGACCGGCTGGTGCACGAGGAGAAGGGAGAGATCGTGGAGTACTACCGAGCGGGCGAGCTACGCGAGGCCTTCGTCGACTGGCAGATCCTCAAGGGCGACGACCACGTGATCAGCTGCGCGCAGGACGGGACCGTGCACGGCCACGCGGTGGAGGAGATCGTCGCGGCGCGGCCGGTGGGGCCAGCGCCCTGGCCGTCCGAGCCGTGATGGCCTGATCCACCGAGAAGAAGTCGGCCCACGGGTCCTGGCGGAGCCTGGCGAGCCGCCGCGGCACCGTGGTCACCGTGAAGTCGCCCGGCCGGGCGTCGCCGTCGAGCTCGCGCCAGCCGAGCGGGGTCGACACCGGCGCGTCCGGACGGGCCCGCGGCGAGTAGGCCGCCACCGCGGTGGCGCCGCGGGTGTTGCGGAGGAAGTCCACGAAGATCCGGCCGCGGCGGGCCGCCTTCAGCGGGTTGACGGTGTAGCGGTCGGGCGCGCCCCGCACGAGGGCGGCGCCGATGGCTTCCCCCACGGCACGGAGAGTCTCCCAGTCCGTGGGCCGGCTGGGCGCCACCACGTGGAGTCCCTTGCCGCCGGTGGTCTTCACGAACGAGACGAGGTCGAGCTCGCCGAGCATCTCGCGAATCGCGTGCGCCGCCTCCACCACCCGCTCCCACGCCACCCCGGGCGCCGGATCCAGGTCGAGCACGAGCCGATCCGGCCGCTCGATCCGGTCGACCCGCGCGTTCCAGGGATGGAGCTCGAGCACCCCGATCTGGGCCAGTGCCACCAGGCCCGGCAGGTCGGTGACGTACGGGTAGGCGGCGGTCGCGCCGCCCCGCTCGCGGATCCGCACGCGCTTCACCGCCGTGGGCAGGCCCGGGCCCGCGTGCTTCTGGTAGAAGCACTGGCCCCCCTCGCCCTCGGGACAGCGCACCAGGCTGAGCGGGCGGTCGGCGACGTGCGGCACGATGTGATCGGCCACCGCCTCGTAGTAGCGCGCCAGCCCGAGCTTGGTGATGGCCTGCTCGCGGTAGAGCACGCGGTCGGGGTGCGTCAGATGCACGCCCGCCACCGCGACCTCCGCGCCGCTGCCACCCGCGATGCGGCGGGCGGGTGACGCGCGCGGTCCCTCGCGCACCACCTGGGCCGCGGGCTTGTCCTCCCGGAGCCCCTCGAAGGCCGGGTGACGCAACAGGCCGTCGCGCGTCCACTCGGTGAACGCCACCTCGCCCACCAGCACCGGCTCGACCCAGTGCGCGGCGCGCGCCCCCGGCCGCGGGCCCTCGGGGGAAAAGGGTGAGGTCCGCCGCGCGAGCCGACGCAACCGCTTGCCGAGATCGGCGAGCGTCGCCTGGGTGAACCCGGTGCCCACCCGTCCCGCGTAGAGCAGCCGTCCCTCGCGGTCGTGCACGCCCAGCAGCAGCGAGCCCAGCTCCGCGCGCGCGCCCTCCGGATCGGTGTAGCCGCCGATGACGAACTCCTGGCGCGCCACGCACTTGACCTTGACCCAGTCCGGCCCGCGGCCGGCGGTGTACGGCGCGCTCGCGCGCTTGGAGACGATGCCCTCGAGCTTCTCGCGGCAGGCGCGCTGGTGGGCCTTCGGCCCCGATCCCACCACGTGCTCCGAGTAGCGCACGCGACCGCGCCGGCCGCGGAGCAGCCGGGCCAGCGCCCTCTTGCGCTCGAGCAGCGGCCGGCTTCTCAGATCCTGGCCGTCGAGGAACAGCAGGTCGAAGGCCACGTAGGCGAGGCTCCAGCCCTCCGCCCCTTCCTGGAGAGCCTGGAACGACGAGACGCCGCCGCGGTCGAAGGCCACGATCTCGCCGTCGAGGAACGCCTCCTTCACCGGGAGCGCGCCCGCCGCCTCCGCCACCGCGGGGAAGCGGTCGGTCCAGTTCTGGCGGTTGCGCGTGAGTAGCCGCGCGCGGCCGCGCTCGATGCGGGCCAGGATGCGGTAGCCGTCGAGCTTCACCTCGTGCAGCCAATCGTCGCCGACCGGGGCGGCCGCGACCAGGGTGGCGAGCTGAGGCGAGACCCAGGCCGGCAGGGTCATCGAGCGCGCGGGCGGGCCGATCTCGCGGCGGTCCGCCGGCGCGGGGACGGCTCCACGTCGCGCGACTCGCGGTCGCGCTCCTTGATCAGGAGCCAGTTCTCCTTGCGACCCGCGCCGCGCGGATCGTCGCCGCGCGGTCGCATCCGCACCAGGGCCCAGCCGCCGCGCAGCCGCCGGCCGTGCAGCCGGAACTTGAGCGAGCCCTTGCGATAGCCCGCACGCGGGTCCTCCATCGGCTCCCACCAGCCGCGGTCCCAGATCTGCACCCGGCCGGCCCCGTAGTGTCCCTCCGGGATCTGGCCGTGAAAGCGCCCGTACTCGATCGGGTGGTCCTCGACGTGGACCGCGAGGCGCTTGTCGCCCACCACCGGCTTCGGCTCCTTCGGCACCGCCCAGCTCTTCAGCACCCCGTCGAGCTCCAGGCGGAAATCGTAGTGCAGGCGAGTGGCCTCGTGCCGCTGGATCACGAAGGAGAGGCGCGCGTCGGATCGGCGGGTCCGACCCCGGGGCTCGGGCGTGGCGGTGAAGTCGCGCTTCCGCCGGTAGAGGGTGAGGCTCACGCTCAGGCGGTCTGGCGGCGCCGGGGCCTCCGCCGCTCTTCGGACTTGCCGCGGGCGTCCGGCTTGCCGTCGTCGGCGGACTTGCCGCGACCGCGCCGGCTCCCCTTGGCGGCCAGGCTCTTCTGCAGCAGGTCCGCGATGTCGATGACCTCCGCGCGCGCCTTCCGCGCCGGCTTCTCCTCCTCGTCCTCCGGCGCCGCCTCGAGCTGACCGGCGCGCCCGCGCTTCTTGATGAAGGCCAGGAGCTCGTCCTTGTACTCGTCGTGGTACCGCTCGGGCTTCCAGGTGTCGGTCATCTCGTCGATGAGCCGCTCCGCCATCTTGATTTCCCGCTCGGAGATACCCTTGAGCCCGGTGGCCGGCACCTTGAGGCGCGAGGGCTCCTTGATCTCCGCCGCGTAGCGCAGCAGGTCGAGGACCAGGACGTCGTCGTGCACCACCACCGATGCCAGGTGCTGGCGCGTCTTCACCACCACCGACGCGATCGCCACCCGGCCCGTCCGCCGGAGCGCCTCCCGGAACAGGGCGTAGCCCCGCTCCCCGCCCTTCGCCGGCTCGAGATAGTAGGGCCGATCGAAGTACAGCGGAGAGATCTCGCCCGCCTCGACGAACGCCAGCACGTCGATGCGCTGGGTTCGCTCCGGGCTCGCGCGCTTGAGGTCCGCGTCGCTCAGCACCACGTAGCGGCCGTCGGTGTACTCGAAGCCGCGCACGATCTGATCGTTGGGCACCGGCTTGCCGGTGTGCTTGTTGATCTTCTGGTAGCCGATCGGGGAGTCGTCGCGCCGGTCCAGCAGCGTGAAGTCGAGCTCCTCGCGCGTCTCCGCGGTCACGAGCGATACCGGGATCGTCACGAGGCCGAAGCTGATGCTGCCGGTCCACAGAGCGGGCATCGCGACGATCCTAGACGGAAACGGCGGCGGAGTCGACCGCGTCGGCCCACGCCGGCCGCACCCGCATGCGCGCGAGCACCGCGAGCAGGCCATCGGGGTGGCCCAGATCGCACCAGGTCAGCCGCGGCAGGCTCGACACCGCGAGGTTCCCGGGCTCCGCGGCCGCCATCTCCTCCAGGGAGGCCGCGTCCATGGATGCATAGGCCTCGCGGAGCGCGGAGGCCTCGGGCTCCCCGCGCTCGTGCGCCCGGTCGAGGAGGGCGCTGGCCACCGGCAGGACGCGGGCGCCGAGCGCAACGAACGCGTCCGCGGAGCCGACCGCAACGCCGGTGTTCCACCGGCCGGCGAGCGACGGCGCGAGCTCGCCCCGGTCGGGCGGCCCGACCCCGATCTCCCGGACCTCGGAGAGCAGCGCGGGGGAGAGCAGCGCGGGGGAGAGCAGCGCGGGGGCGGCGTCGATCGGCGCGCCGGCCTCGATCCAGCCGTGATCGCTGCCCGCCGACGGCGGCGCCGCACCGAGCAGGGCGACACGCTCGGGACTCGAGACGCTCGCGCGGACCACGTCGAGCACGTGGGCCATGAAGGTGGCCGCGCCGAGCACGAAGTGGTCGCAGGGAAAGACCGCCAGCATCGCCTCCGGGTCACGCCGCGCGATCCAGCGCGCGGCGTGCAGGATGGCGGGCGCGGTGCCGCGGTCGCACGGCTGCACCAGCACGTAGGGCGGATCCGACACGCCGGTGAACTCCTCCCCGACGTACGGGACGTGCGCCCGCACCGTCATCACCACCGTGCGCGCCGAGGGGATGCGAAGCGCGGTCCGCTCCAGGGTCTCGCGCAGCAGGCTGCGCGGCCCGAGCAGCGGCACGTACTGGGGGGGCCGCTCCTCGCCTAGCGCGTGCCGGAGCAGCGGGCGCAGGCGGCTGCCTTCCCCGCCCGCCAGCAGCACCGCCCACACGGACCCTTCGCTACGCGTTGGCCTTGTGCTCACGCACCGTGCCCACGAGCCGGGCGGCGGTGGCCAACCGTCCCGCCGCCCCCCGCGACGGGTCGATCCGGCGGGGCCGACCGAGCCGTCGGTCCCGCTGTGAGGCCCGGACGCGCGCGAGGTGCCGCGCGGGCACCGCGCTCAGCGCGATCAGCGCCACCAGCGGGGACAGGAAGAATCCCATGACGAACCACGCGGCCGGATCCCGGCCCTTCTCCCAGGCGACCCACGCCGTCACCGCGGCGCCACCCACCCAGATTCCGATACCCCACAGCGTGAGAAGGAAGCCGAGTCTCACGAGCTCGCCCACCAGCTCGTCCATGGCCGCGCCCTTTCGTCGGCGACGGGCTAGTGCCCGACGCCCAGCAGGAACAGGATCAGGATCAGGCCCAGCGGAACTCCGAGCAGCCAGAGCAGGATCAGCACCATGTCACCAGCCTCCCGTGCCGGAGCGGACGGGCCGCGTCCGGTAGTAGGTGAACGTCATCGGCTCGCCCGAGGCCATCCAGCCGCCAATCACGCCGCCGACCAGGCCAAGGAGCAGGGCGGTCACGGCCGCCACCGCCGCGTTCCGGGCCGCGATCGCCGCGGCCGGGTCCTGCGTGGCGGCGGCCACCGGGGTCACCCACGCCGGGGTGCCGGCGAGCCCGCCGTACCACGTCCCGAAGTAGGCGGAGGCCCCGAGCGCGCTCAGGAGCAGGAGGATCGGCACCGCCACCAGCCAGGCGATCGCGCCGTGCAGCATCGCGGTCTCGGAGCGACGCAGACCGCCGACCTTGGCCGCGGCCCAGCCGCCCGCCACGAACGAGAGGAACGCCGCGAGCACGCTCCAGATGAGCGCGAGGAAGCTCATGTCGTGCCACGTGCCCAGGGGGTGGCCGACCCGGTGCGCCCCGATCGCGATGCCGACCAGGCCCAGGATCAGGACGAGCGCGACGGCGGCGAGAGTGCCCACCCAGACCGCGCTCCAGGACAGGGGCCACGGCGCCTGCACGTCGGTGCTCCCGTCGGCGTAGCTGACCATCGTGACTTCCTCGACCTTCACGTTTCCCGCCGCCATGTCGGTGCCCTCCCGGAACCGAAAACAGCAACTTCTGTGCCCGTGGAGAAGACGGGACAACTTCGCTCGCTGGCGCGCGGCGCGTGCGGGCGGGCGCGCCGGGTCGGAACGGTTTACCCGGTAAAGCGGGAGTCGTGCGGCGTGATGAGGCTCTGGATCAGGGGGGCCACCACGGCCAACGGGACCGGCTTGGCGACGTGCATCTCGTACCCCGCTTCGATCGCACGGCGGCGGTCCTCGTCCGCCGCATACCCGGTCACCGCGATCGCAGGGATATGTCGGCCCTGGGTCGCCCCGAGCCGCCGGACCTTCCGGATGAGGTCGTAGCCGTCCTCCCCCGGCATGCCGAGATCGCCCAGCATCACGTCGGGCCAGTCGCGCTGCACCGCGGCCAGGGCCTCGGCCACCGACGGGGCGGTGGTCACGGTGGCTCCCTGCTGCCCCAGCCCCAGGGCCATCACGTCGCGGGCCTCCGCGTCGTCGTCCACGATCAGGACGTGCACGTGCTCGAGCGCCCGCTCCGCCCGCCCACTCGCGGCGGCAGTCGGCCGGCGGGCCGTTTCCCCGTCGGGGCCGGCGGCCCGGAGCGGGGGGGGACCCGCGCCGGCCAGAGGCAGGCTCACGGTGAACGCGGCCCCCGACCCCGTGCCGGGGCTCGCGGCCTCGATGGTCCCGCCGTGCAGCTCGACCAGCTGGCGGGCGATGGAGAGCCCGAGGCCGAGCCCGCCGTGCGAGCGCGTCGTCCCGCTCTCGCCCTGCCGGAAGCGATCGAAGACGTGCGGGAGCAGCTCGGCCGTGATTCCCCGGCCGGAGTCCGCCACCGTCAGCACCGCCCGATCGCCCCGCCGGCCCAGCGAGACCTCGACGCGCCCGCCCGCGGGCGTGAAGCGCACCGCGTTGGCGAGCAGGTTCCACACCACCTGCTGCAGCCGCACCGCGTCGCCGAGCACCACCACTCCGTCCGCGTCCACGCGCCGGATCAGGGCCACGCCCTTGTTGAGCGCGGGCGGCTGGGCGGTCTCGAGCGCGGCGTCCACCACCGGCCCCAGCGCCACGCGCTCTCGCACCAGTCCGAGCCGCCCCGACACGATCCGGGCCTCGTCGAGCAGCTCCTCGACGAGCCGGGTCTGCAGCACCGCGTTCCGATCGATGGTGTCGGCGGCGCGGGCGAGGCTCTGCGGATCGTGGAGGCCGCTCCGGAGCAGGCCGGCCCAGATCCGCACCGCGTTCAGCGGCGCGCGCAGCTCGTGCGAGAGGGCGGCCAGGAACTCGTCCTTGGCCTGGCTCGCCGCTTCCGCCTCCTGCCGCACGGTCTGCTCCCGCGCGAGCAGATCGTCGCGCTCCCGCTCCGTCGCGCGCTGGGCGGTGACGTCCTGGCAGGCGCCGACGTAGCCGGTGAAGGTGCCGTCGGGATCGTGCAGGGGGACGCCGTCGTCGCGCACCCAGCGGTCGGTCTCGTCGTGCCGCCGCAGGCGGTACTCGACCCCGAAGCGGCGGCGCGCCGCGAAGGCCTGCGCGATGGTCTCGGCGCAGCCGCCGCGGTCCTCCGGGTGCACGTGCCGCAGCCAGCCCCCGCCCGTCTCGTCCTCGAGGCGCTGACCCACGAACGCGAGCCAGCGCGAGTTGAACCACGTGCGGCGCGTGTCGGGCGCGGCCAGCCACACCAGCATCGGCGCCGCGTCGGCCACCGCGCGGAAGCGCGACTCTCCCGCCCGCGCGGCCTCCTGGGCGGCCCGGCGCCCGACCGCGTCGAGGGCGACGATGCTCACCGCTCCGTGGGCCGCGGTGCCCGGTCTCTCCGGGAGCACCAGCGAGCAGCTCGTGTCCACCCAGCGGTCGGCGCCGGCGGGGCTCCGGTAGCGGGTCTCGCTGGTCCGCTCCGGATCCTCCTCGGTCAGCGCGTGCACCAGGTCCAGGTAGCGGGCCCGCTCGTCGGGATGGAGAACCTCTCCGAGCGGGTGGCCCACGACCTGCTCCGGCGCGCGGCCCACCAGCTCGCAGTAGCGACGGTTGACCAGCACGAACCGGCCGTCCGGATCGATCTGGGCGATGCCCGCGGTGGGCTGGTTCACCAGGGCGGAGAGCCGGGCCAGCCCGTCGCGCTCCGCGCGCTCCGCGCTCTGGAGGGCCTCCGCGGCGGCCGACAGGTCGTCCGAGACCAGCGCGAGGTCGGTGACCTGCGGGCCGATCCGGTCGGGCCGCCGGCCCTGCCGCAGCTCCGCGGTCGCCCAGGCCAGCGCCCCGAACGAGCGCAGGATCGGCCGCGCCACCAGCGCGGCCAGGCCCACCGCGACCAGCAGCGCCGCCGCGCCCGCGCCCGCGAGCGTGGCGAGCGTGCGCCGCCACGGCGCGTCGAGCGTCGCCACCGGCGCGGCCAGCACCACGTGCCAGTCGGTGAGCCCCGGGCGGGCATAGGCGAAGTAGACCGGCCCCTCCGGCATGTCCGCCCGCCCGCCCCAGCCCGCCGCGGCCGCGCCGGCCACGAACGGAAAGCGCGGGCGCCGGGCCAGGCTGGGGGCGGCGGGCAGGCTGGCGAGCACATCGCCGCGGGCGTCCACCAGCGAGGTCGACCAGTCGGGCGGCAGCCCGTGCCCGATGAGGCCGGTGGTCACCGCGTCGGCGGAGACGGTGGCGCTCAGCACGAAGCGCGGGATCCCGTCGCGGATCACCGGCACTCGCACCACGAACGCGTCCGGAGCCGCGTCCGGATCGTGCGCCACCACCGGAGCGCCCCGATCGAGCACCTCGCGGATGCGCTCGGGGTGCGGCGGCGCGACGGGGGCCGGGGGCCGCTCGGTCCCGGTCACCGCCCGGCCCTCCGGAGTCTCCAGCGTCACCGCGCGCCAGCCGCGCTGGCCCGCCACCAGGCGCACGAGGTCGTTCCGCAACGCGTCCGGATCCGGCCGCTCGAGCGCCGACGAGGCGGCGACCGCCTCCAGGGTGTGGACGCTGTCGTACAGATCGCGGTCGACCGCGGCGGCGAGAGCCTGCGCGGTCTCCTGCATCCGGCCGCGGGGGGCCGCGCGCTGATCCCGCACCACGGTCGCCGACAGCCAGATCGCGAGCAGCGCCACCGGCAGCATCGCCGCCCCCGCCAGCCCGACGAGGTACGCGCGGAGGGAGAGGCCGCCGCGGCTCAGCGGGCGAGGCATGCCGCGGGCTCCGTCGGCCGCGCCTCGTGTCCGGCTTCCGTCGCCGAGCTGCGGTACGCGCGGAAGTGGGGGTAGAGCTGTCGGGGATGGGTGAGCGCGGCCTCGGGCAGCCGGACTCCCGGGGGATGGAAGATGAAGGTGTGCATCTCCTGTTCGGAGGGGCCCGCGTGGGCCCCGCGCTCGGGGATGAAGCTCACCGAGCGCCCGGGCGCGCCGGTGCCGTAGAGCACGATGTCGCCCGCGCTCGGCATCGCCATCAGATCGGACAGGCCGGCCACCACCAGCTCGCGATCCGGACGCCGCGCGAAAGGGTCGCGCACGGCGGGATCGGGACGGGCGCCGAGGGGGACGCGGTGGCCGCGGTACCAGCACTCGGGCCCGCGCGCGCCGCGGGCCAGCACCAGGCCGATGCGCGGATGCCGCGAGAGGTGGGCGAGGGCCCGCGGATGCCGGGTCTCGATCTCGGCGGCGAGAAGGGGCTCCGGGCGATCGGTGAAGTAGACGAGCGCATTGGGCCCCGCCGCGATCACGCGCAGGGCGGGGGCCGGACCCCCGAGCGCCTCGCGCACCACCTCCTAGCGAGGGCTCGCGCGGGGGCTGGCCTGGAAGGCACTCGTCGCGACCTGCCCGTGATCCGACAGCACGTAGAGGTCGTACCCAAGCTCGGGCAGGCGCCGCACGATGCGGGCGAGCTGCTGGATCGAGCGGTCCACCCGGCGCAGCGCACGGAACGCGAGGCGATCGCGCGGGCCGTAGGCGTGGGCGAACACGTCGTAGTCGATGAAGTTGACGTAGATGGCCGGCGCCCCCCGGTAGAGGTCGGCCGAGACCAGCAGCGTGAAGAGCTGCCGGGCCCAGATGGAGACGCCGATGTCGAGCATCAGGGCCTCCACCGACCAGCGGATCTCGGGTCGCCCGGAGGCCACCGACAGCACGGTGCGCCCCACGAAGCGAGCCAGCGTCCCCACGGTGAGGGCCACGCACTTGATCGC
>Ga0268265_10003858_pt1 | contig 10592 bp, 8 predicted proteins | sample KBSSwiS52_FD_190355 | JGI IMG/M metagenome (GOLD analysis project Ga0268265, IMG submission 190355) | Switchgrass rhizosphere microbial communities from Kellogg Biological Station, Michigan, USA - KBS Switchgrass S5-2 (SPAdes) (version 2) | ecosystem: Host-associated > Plants > Roots >...
GGTGACATGACGGCGGAGCTCTTCATCTTCCCGCAGCCGCCGGCGGTTGTGTCGGGCGTGCCTTCGGCAGGTAAATGAGAAATTAAGAATTAAGAATTGGGAATTAGGAATTCGTGAGTCTCGTCGAAGGCGACGATCAGCTCGATGCCTCGAAGAGTTCACGAATTCTTAATTCTTAATTCCAAATTCTTAATTGCGTCGAACTCATGGTCGACCGGGACCTCCGCCGTGCAGTCACGCTGATTGTTCCCTACTGGCGCCGCCTGGCGCTGGTGATGGTGCTGAGCCTCGCCAGCACCGCGGTGTCGCTCTACCTGCCGCTGCTGTCCCGCGACGTGTTCGACGGCGCGCTGCTCGGCCACGACGCCGGCCGCCTCCTCCGCATCGTCGGGCTCTTTGCCCTGATCTCGATCGCCAGCTTCGCGCTGAACGTGATCAGCGGCCTTCGCTACACCCGCGTGTCGGCCGACATCCTGTTCGACATGCGGCTGGTCATGTACCGGCACCTGCATCGCCTGTCGCCGCGCTTCTACGCCCGGACGCGGCTCGGCGACATCATGTCGCGGATCAACAACGACATCGGGGAGATCCAGCGGATCGCGGCGGAGACGGCGCTCGCATGGTTCGGCAACGTGCTGTTCCTCACCGGCACGGTCGGGATGCTGATCTGGCTCGACGCGCGGCTGTTTCTCATCAGCGCGGCGACCGCGCCGTTCGGCATCTGGGCGCTCGCCCGCTATCGCGGGCGGCTCGAGGGGCACGTGACCGTCCTGCGCCAGCGCAGCTCCGACATCGGCAGCTTCCTGATCGAGACGATCCAGGGCGTGCGGCTGGTGGTGACCTCGAACGCGCAGGAGCGCGAGGTCCAGCGCTTCCGCGACCGGAACCAGGCGTTCGTGAAGGCGCTGATGTCGATGCAGCTCCTCACCTACCTCTCGGGCGGTCTGCCTGGTCTGATTCTGAGCGCCGGAACGGGCGCGGTGTTCCTCTACGGCGGCCTGCAGGTGATTCACGGCACGCTGACGCTCGGCACCTTTGTCGCCTACATGACGTGCCAGATGCGCTTCCTGCCGCCGATGCAGGCGCTGATGGGCCTCTACGCCAACCTGGCCACGGCGCGCGTGTCGCTCCGCCGCGTGTCGGAGATCCTCGACGTGCCGGTCGAAGTCGAGGCGCCCGCCGCGCCGGTCCGACTGCCAGCGGTCCGCGGCGACATCGTCTTCGAGAACGTCAGCCTCTCCTTCGATCGCGGGACGCCGGTCCTCGAACAGCTGTCGTTCGCCGTCCGCGCCGGCGAGGTGCTGGCGATCGTCGGCGCGAGCGGCAGCGGAAAGTCGACGATCGCCGACCTGCTGCTGCGGCTGGTCGATCCCGACGCCGGCGTCGTCCGCGTCGACGGGCACGATCTCCGATCTGTCGATCTGACCGATCTCCGGCGGCACGTGGCGCTCGTGGATCAGCAGCCGGTGATCCTGCACGCGACGGTCGCCGAGAACATCCGCTACGCGCGGCCCGAGGCGTCGGACGCCGAGGTGGTGCACGCGGCGCGCGAGGCGGCGCTCGACGGCTTCATCGAGGGGCTGCCGCAGAAGTACGACACGATCGTCGGCGAGCGCGGCGCGGCGCTCTCGGTCGGCGAGCGGCAGCGCCTGGCGACGGCGCGGGCGTTTCTCACCGATCCGGCGGTGCTGGTCCTCGACGAGCCGAGCGCAGCGCTCGACCCGTTGTCCGAACGGCGCATCGTCGAAGGCTACGAGAACGTGATGCGGGGGCGGACGACCATCGTGATCACGCATCGCCTCGACCTGGCGCGCAAGGCGGATCGGATTGTCGTCCTCGACGGCGCACGGATTGTCGAGCACGGGGTGTCCGGCGAGCTGCAGGCGAGCAGCGGACGGTTCGCCGAATTGTTCGCGGTCGAGCAGGTGACGAGACCGTGAACGTACGTAGTGTCCGCCTTCAGGCGGACCGCCACGGTCCGGCTAAAGCCGGACACTACGTACGAGAAAGTTACCTGTCGTGAACACGTGGGAGCGCGCGAACATCCAGGCGGCCGCCAGCTACCTGCGCGAGCGCATGACCCAGGGGGCGATCGACGCCAAGACGAAAACGGTCTACGAGGGGCTGCTCGACGTGCTCGACCCGACGCGGCGGGCGGCGCGCATCCAGCGTGAGCTGTCCGCGGCGGCCAAGGCCGCGGTCACCGTCCAGGCGAACCGCGAGCGCCGTGCGGCCGCGGAGCGCCGGCGCGTGGCCGATCGCCGCCAACAGAATCTCGGGAGCCCGGCCGGGGTGGAGCGGCGCGTCGCCGAACGCCGCGCCGGCCGCGATCGCCGCAATCGCAGCTGATCCCTGCGACCGCCCGTAGCGCGAAGGCGTAAGCCGAGCGAACAACGCGGCTGGCCATTCGCGCTCTGCAACCGGTTCCGCTCGGCTCACGCCTTCGCGCTACTGGAATGGAAAGGCGCCCTAGATCAACCGCAAACCGACGATCGTCTTCATGTCGCGGATCTCGCCGCGCCTGATCATGTCGCGCGCCTCGACCAGCGTGAAGGTGTGCACCTCGATGTCCTCGTCTTCGTCCTGCAGCGCGGCCTCTTCCGGTGTCTCGAGGCTCGAGACCTTGAAGAACACCATTTCCTCGTCGCAGTATCCTGGCGTCGGGTAGAACGTGCCGAGCCGCATGATCGCCTGCGGCACCTGGCCGATCTCTTCGTGACACTCGCGGCGCGCGGCCGCTTCCGGCTCCTCGCCTTCGTCGACGCTGCCGGCCGGCAGCTCCCACAGCCACTGGTTCACGGCGAAGCGGTACTGCCGGATCAGGATCACCTTTCCGGCCTCGGGAACCGGGATGAGGACGACCGATCGGGGGTGACGGACCACTTCGACGGTCACCTCGCGCTCGTTCGGGAGCGTCACCTGCGCGACGTCAATCGAGAACACGCGGCCTTTGAACACAATCGCCATGGTTTCAGGGCTCGTGGAGGAGCGGGTCGAAGCGCACGCGCAGCTCGTCCAGCACCTTCTGCAGATCCGGCGGCAGCTCGCTGGTGAACTCCATCCGCCGCTCGTCCTCGGGGTGCTTGAACGCCAGCCGTGCGGCGTGGAGGAACGGGCGCTCGAGATGGGTGACGGCGCGAAGATCCCCAGGGACCCGCCGGTGGACGCCGCCGTAGAGCGAGTCGCCGACAATCGGGTGGCCGATCGCGCTCAGGTGGACGCGAATCTGATGGGTGCGGCCGGTGTGGATCGCCACGCTGGCGAGCGTCAGCGTGCGCCCGAAATGCTCCGCGCGCACGATGCGGGTGACCGCCTCGCGGCTGCGCCGCATGCGCTTGGACGGCGCCGACGACATCTTTTTCCGGTTCGACGGATCGCGGCCGATCGGCGCGTCGATGCGGCGCCCCGCCATCACCTCGCCCCAGACGAGGGCGATGTATTCCTTTTCGACCTCGCGCTCCGCAAACTGCCGCGACAGCTCCTCGTGCGCGGCGTCGTGCTTGGCGACGACCATCAGCCCGGACGTGCCGCGGTCGAGGCGGTGCACGATGCCGGGCCGCTTCTCGCCGCCGATGCCGCTGAGATCGTCCACGTGATGGAGCAGCGCGTTGACCAGCGTGCCGCTGGCATGCCCGGCCGCAGGATGGACCACCATCCCCGCGGGTTTGTCGATGACGATGAGGTCGTGGTCCTGGTAGAGGATCGGCAGCGGCAGCGCCTCGGGCTGCGGTGCGGGATTGAGCAGCTCCGGTGCCTCGACGGCGATCTCCTGCCCGCTCTTCACCGGCTGGTTCGATTTGGCCTGACGCCCGGCGACCAGGACGTGGCCGTCCTTGATCAGCCGCTGAATCTGCGACCGTGACTGCTCCGGCAGGAGCGAGACGAGGAAGCGGTCGAGGCGGAGGCCGTCGCTGTCCTCGGGAACGGTCAGAACACTCAACATTTGGTCATCTCGTTATCTGGTTATCTGGTTATTTGATTGGCAGATTGAACAATCAAAATAACCAGATAACCAGATGACCCAATAACCAAATTCACGCGGCTTTCTTCGCTCGCTTCGGCTCAGGCGTCACGGCGCGCGCCAGGTACACCAGCATGGCGATCGCCAGCGGCGCGAGCAGGACCGAGATGAGCTGCGACGTTGACAGCGTGCCGATCGGGTTGCCGCGGTCGTCGCCGCGGTAGAACTCGATGATGAAGCGCGACACCGAGTAGAGCAGCATGTAGAGCCAGAACGTCCGTCCCGGGTAGGCCCGGCCCTTGCGCTCGGTGACGAGCAGGATCCCGAGGATGATCAGCTCGGCACCGGCTTCATAGAGCTGCGTGGGATGCAGCGGCACGCCGAGCGGCGTGCCGACGTTGGTCGCGGCAAACGTGTCGTGGAACGTGATGCCCCACGGCAGCGTCGTCGGCTTGCCGAAGCAGCAGCCGGCAAAGAGACACCCGAACCGCCCGACGACGTGGCCGAGCGCGATGCCCGGGGCGAACACATCGGTGGTGGTCCACAGCGGCAGCCCGATGCGCCTGATGTAGATGAGCGCGACCACCACCGCGAGGATCAGCCCGCCGTAGAACACCCCCCCTGAGCGCGCCAGCGTCAACAGCTCGCGCGGGTTCTGCACGAACGTCTCGGCGTCGGTCAGAAACAGCAGCAGCTTCGCCCCGATGAGCGCGCTGATGATGATGTAGATCCCGAGGTCGAGGACGCGGTTCGCGTCGAGGCCGCGCGCCTTCGCCCGCACCATCGCCAGCTTCAGGCCGAGCAGGTACGCCGCCGCCAGCAGCACGCCGTAGGTGTAGACGGTGACCGGACCGAGCTCAAACAGTCTTGGATACATTCGCTCGCCTCAAAGGCTCGCGCTACGGCTTTGCACGCCGAGCATATCGAGAATCATGATGGCGACCCCGACCGAGATGGCGGAGTCGGCGACGTTGAACGCCCAGAAATGATGGCTGCGCCAGTAGACGTCGACGAAATCGACGACCGAGCCGAAGAGCACGCGGTCGATCAGGTTGCCGGCGGCGCCGCCGAGGATGAGCGCGAGCCCGACCCGCGCGATCAGCTGATGGTGCGAGATGCTCGCCGCGTAGAGCCCGACGCCGATCAGCGCCGCCATGGCGATCACGGCGATGGCGACCGTCTTGAACGGAAAGTCCACGCCGTTGAGGATGCCGAACGCGGCGCCGCTGTTCAGCACGTGCGTGAAGTCCATGAAGCCGGGGATGATCGTCACGCTGTCGTGGAGCGGCAGCGCCTGCTTCACCATCGCCTTCGTGGCCTGGTCGACCGCGACGATGACCATCGGCAGCCAGACCTCGAGATGGCGCCGCGGCGTCGCCGCGGCGCCGACTTCGCCGGGCGACAGGGCCTGTTCGTTGATGGCGTTATCCATGGATGGTCTCGGCAATCGCGTCCTGACAGCGCTCGCACAGCCCGGCAAGATCCGGATCGGTCGAGACCGCCGGCACATAGCGCCAGCACCGCTCGCACTTCACGCCGGCGGCGCGCTCGATCGTGACGTGCGGCTTCGCCTCCGCGTGCGCCTCGACGTCGGGCGGCGCCGCCCGCAGCTCGACCTCGGAGACGATGAAGAGCATCGGGAGCTGCCGGGCATACGGCTCGAACAGCGCGAGCTCGGCCGGCGTGGCGGAGACGATGACCTTCGCCTGCAGCGAGCTGCCGATCTGCTTGTTCTTGCGCAGCGGTTCGATGTCGGCCACGACCTGCTCGCGAAGCGCGATCAGGCGATTCCAGCGCTCGACCAGCGCCGGGTCGGCCAGGGCCTCGAGGTCCGCGGCCGCCGGAAACACCGCGATGTGCACCGATGCCTCGCGCCCGTCGGCGGCGGCGCCGGGCAGGAACCGCCACAGCTCGTCCGCGGTGAACGAGAGAATCGGCGCCATCAGGCGCGTCAGCCCGTCGGCCATCAGATACATCGCCGACTGCGCCGAGCGCCGTTCGGCAGACCGTGCCGCGAACGTGTAGAGGCGATCCTTCGAGACGTCGGCATAGAAGGAGCTGAGATCGACCGTGGTGAACGTGTTCAGCGCCTGGGAGATCGTGCCGTAGTCGTAGTCCTCGTAGGCGCGCAGGATCCGCCGCCCCGTGTCCGCATACCTGGCGAGGATGTAGCGATCGACCTCCTCCATCTTCGCACGCGGCACCTGATCGGTGGAGGGATTGAAATCGTAAAGATTGCCGACCAGATACCGCAGCGTGTTGCGGATCTTCCGGTAGGCCTCGACCACCCGTGCGAGGATTTCCTTGCTCAGACGGATGTCCTGCGTGTAGTCGCTCATCGCGACCCACAAGCGCAGGATGTCGGCGCCGCTCTGCTTGATGATGTCCGACGGCTCGAGCGAGTTGCCGAGCGACTTCGACATCTTCTTGCCGTCCTCGGTGACGACGAAGCCGTTGGTGAGCACTTCGCGAAACGGCGGGCGGCCGCGCGTGCCGAGGCCGACGAGCAGCGAGCTCTGGAACCAGCCGCGATGCTGGTCGCTGCCTTCGAGATAGATGTCGGCCGGCCAGGTCAGCTCCGGGCGGACCGAGAGCACCGCCTCGTGGCTCGACCCGGAGTCGAACCAGACGTCGAGGATGTTCATCTCGCGCTCGAAGGTCGTGCCGCCGCACGAGGGGCAGGTCATCCCCTCGGGGACGAACTCCTCGGTCGGCCGCTCGTACCACGAGTCGGCGCCGTACTTCTCGAAGACCGCCGCCGTCTTGTCGACGAGCGCGGTCGTGACGATGGCCTCGCCGCACTTGGTGCAGTCGACCGCGGGGATCGGCACACCCCACACGCGCTGGCGCGAGATGCACCAGTCCGGCCGGTTGGCGACCATGTTGTACATGCGGTCGTGGCCCCAGGAGGGGATCCACTTCACCTGGTGGTCGATCGCCTCCTTGGCCGCCTCGCGCAGCGTGCGTTTTTCAGCCGCGCCGAGCTTCGGCTCCCCGTCCAGGCTGATGAACCACTGCGATGTCGCGAGGAAGATCACCGGGTTGTGACACCGCCAGCAGTGCGGATACTGGTGCGAGAACGATTCGCGGTGCCACAGGCGGCCGCGCTCCTTCAGCGCCGCCTCCACCTTCGGGTTGGCGTCGAAGACGCGCTGGCCGCCGAACAGCTCGACGGTGTCGAGGAAATGGCCGGCCGGCCCGATCGGCGCGTAGATCTCCAGGCCGTACTTCATGCCGGTGTTGAAGTCGTCCGCGCCGTGCCCCGGCGCGGTGTGCACCGCGCCGGTGCCCGCTTCGAGCGTCACGTACTCGCCGAGCACGCCGAGCGACGTTCGCGCGTAGAGGGGGTGCTGAAAGCGAATCTGCTCCAGCTCCGCGCCTTTCATCCGCGCGAGCGGCGCGCCGAACGTCTTCCCCACGGCGGCGGCGACCCTCGGCGCGAGCGCCTCGGCGACGATGACGGCGCGCCCATCGACCTCATACGCCGCGTAGTCGAACTCCGGGTGGAACGCGATCGCCAAGTTCGAGGGGATGGTCCACGGCGTCGTCGTCCAGATCAGCACCGAGACCGCGCGGCCCGCGAGCGCGGGCACGCGGCTCGCGAGCTCCGCCACGCTCTCCGGGGCGAGCGGGAACTCCACGTAAATCGACGGCGACGTGTGATCTTCGTACTCGACTTCCGCCTCCGCCAGAGCGGTGCGGCAGTGGATGCACCAGTGCACCGGCTTCTTGCCCTTGTAGACCAGATCCTGCTCGACGAACCGGCCGAACGCCCGCGCGATCGCCGCCTGATACTTGAAGTTCATCGTCAGGTAGGGGTCGTCCCAGGTGCCGAGGATGCCGAGCCGCTGGAACTGCTCGCTCATCGTCCCCACGAAGCGCTCGGCATAGGAACGGCAGGCGCGGCAGAAGTCGGCGACCGACAGGTCGCGCTTCTTCGGGCCCAGCTCGCGGTCGACCTGCAGCTCGATCGGCAGCCCGTGGCAGTCGTAGCCGACCACGTACGGGGCGTCGAAACCGGCCATGGACCGGGATTTGACGACCAGCTCCTTGAGAATCTTGTTGAGCGCCGTGCCCATGTGGATGTTGCCGTTGGCGTACGGCGGGCCGTCGTGCAGCACGAACTTGGGCGCCCCCTGCCGGCGTGCCCGGATCTTCCCGTAAAGGTCCATGGCGGCCCACCTTGCGAGCGTTTCGGGCTCGCTGGTGGGCAGGTTCGCCTTCATCGGGAACTCGGTGCGCGGCAGGTTGACGGTGTCTTTCCACTCAGGCATGGGTATCCAGTTATTTTATGATGGTTTGATGGCTACTCCCGCGGAAGCTCGGCCGGGCGCGGCGCTGCGTGCTCTGACGCTCGATAACGGCCTGAAGGTCCTGATCCAGGAAGAGCACACCGCGCCGCTCGCGTCGGTCTGGTGCTGGTACAAGGTCGGCTCCAAGGACGAACGTCCGGGGCTGACCGGCGTGTCCCACTGGTGCGAGCACATGAACTTCAAGGGGACCGCGAACATTCCGCGCGACCAGGTGAAGGGCATCATCGAGCAGTTCGGCGGCAGCTGGAACGGCTACACCTGGATCGACCAGACGACCTATCTCGAGACGGCGACGCGGGACGCGCTCGACCGGATGCTCTTCATCGAGTCCGAGCGCATGGCGAGCTGCCTGTATCACCCGGACGACTGCGAGTCGGAGCGCACCGTCATCATCTCGGAGCTGCAGGGCGGCGAGAACGACCCGGACCAGCTGCTCGATCAGGAGCTGACGGCCACCGCCTTCAAGGCGCACCCCTACCGGCACCCGACCATCGGCTGGCTTCCCGATCTGGAGACGATGACCCGCGACGATTTGTTCGGCTACTACCGCAGGTACTACGTGCCGAACAACGCGACGCTGGTGATTGTCGGCGACGTCGACACGGCCGAGACATTGCGGCGCGTCGAGCATCACTTCGGGGCGATCCCGCCGGGTCCCGAGCCGTCGCGGCTCCGCACTGTCGAACCGGAACAGACCGGCGAGCGGCGCCTGACCATCGCCCGGGAGGGCACGACCGCGTACCTGAAGGTCGGCTACCACGCGCCCTCGGCAACCGATCCGCACTTTTTCCCGCTCCTCATCCTCGATGCCGTGCTGACCGGCGCGAAGGGGCTGAACCTCTGGTCCAGCTTCCGCGTGCCGCCGCCGCAGCGGAGCGCGCGGCTCTACCGCGCGCTCATCGAGCGCGGCCTGGCGTCGAGCGTCTCGGGCGCGTTGATGCCAACCGAGCGGCCGTTCCTGTACACCGTGTCGGTGACCGCGAACGACGGCGCTCCGCTGGCCTCGGTCGAGTCGGTGCTCCTCGAGGAGCTCGAGCGCGTGCGGCAGGAGGGCATCACCGACGCGGAGCTCGTCAAGGCGAAGGCCCAGCTTCGCGCGCGGCTCGTCTTCGACAGCGACAGTGTGACCAACATCGCGCACCAGATCGGGTACTTCGAGACCATCGCCACCTTCGGCGTCTTCACGGCGGCGCCCGCGCGCATCGCGGCCGTTACGCTCGAAGAGGTGGCGGCGGCGGCGCGCGCCGTCCTGCCGGCCGCCAACCGGACCGTCGGCTGGTTCACGCCGCTCCCTGTCGGTCGCGAAAGTTTGAAGTCTGAAGTCTGAAGTCTGAAGGGTGATGTAGGGCACCGCTTTAGCCGTGCCGGAGCAGGGAGCTCGAGTAAACGCATGTCAACGACACCCCAGACTTCAGACTTCAGACTTCCGACTTCGTCCCGCGGGACGGCGTTGAATCCCGCAAGGACGCTCCTGGACAACGGTGCGGTCCTCCTCGCCAAGACGACCCACACGACACCGGCGGTCACCATCAATCTGGCGCTGCGCGCCGGATCGGCCGCCGATCCGGCCGGCCTCCCGGGGATGACGTGGCTGCTCTCACGTGTCATCGATCGCGGCACCGCGACGCACTCGGCCGCCGACATCGCCGAAGAGCTCGACAGCCGCGGCATCACGCTTTCGATCGGCGTCACCCGTCACCTGTTCTCGATGGTCTGCACCTGCCTCGCGGACGACTTCGAACCGGTGCTGGCGCTGCTCGGCGACATTCTCGTGGCGCCGTCGCTGCCGGAAGAGGAGATCGCGACCCGCAAAGGCGAGGTGATTACCTCGATCCGGCAGGACGATGACAACCCGGCGGTCCGCGCGTCGGAGACGCTGATGTCGCTGCTCTACCCGGACGGGCACCCCTACGGGCGGCGGACGAAAGGGACGATCGAGATCGTCGAGCGCCTGACCCGCGACCAGTTGTTGCGGCAGCACGCCGAGCGCTTCGCCCCGAGCGAATTGACCGCCGTCGTCGTCGGCGACGTCGACCCGGGCCAGGTCAAGGAGGTCGCGGCGCGGGTGTTCGGCGGATGGCGGAGGCCCGTGCCGCCGCCGATCGGACTGCCGCCGGTGATGCCGGCGGCCACGCGGCGGCGCGCGGTCATCCGGATGATGAACAAAGCGCAGGCCGACATCGCCTACGGCTTCACCACCCTCACGCGCCGCGATCCCGACTACTACGCCTCGTGGCTGATGAACAACGCGTTCGGGCAGTACGCGATCGGCGGACGGCTCGGCGACAGCATCCGCGAGCGGCAGGGGATGGCGTACT
>Ga0268265_10003859_pt1 | contig 10584 bp, 10 predicted proteins | sample KBSSwiS52_FD_190355 | JGI IMG/M metagenome (GOLD analysis project Ga0268265, IMG submission 190355) | Switchgrass rhizosphere microbial communities from Kellogg Biological Station, Michigan, USA - KBS Switchgrass S5-2 (SPAdes) (version 2) | ecosystem: Host-associated > Plants > Roots >...
TACAGACCCGGGGTTGACCAGAGGCTCGCCCGCCACCGCAGCGCAATGAGCCCCGTGAAGACGAGCCCGGTGACGGTGAGCGCGGCGATGGTCGGCGTGTAGCCGATCCGGTCGATCAGCGCGCCCGCGGCCATGAGGCCGAGCGGCAGCCCGTACACCGCGAGCATCCGCACCCCCATCACGCGCCCGCGGAAGCGGTCGTCCACGACCATGAGCAGCCACGCGGCCAGCGAGATCATCGCCACGCTCTGCACGACGCCGGCGAGAAACAGTGCCACCATGCCTCCGCCCAGCGTTCCCGCGAAGCCGAAGCCCAGCAACAGGAGGTACCAGAGCGTCGCGTGCACGAGCATGGCGCGCTCGGGGCGCCGTGGCCCGCCCGTCAGCACGAATGCGACCGAGCCCACCAGCGCGCCCAGCGAGAAGCTCGCGGCGAGCCGGCCCAGGCCGGTCGCGTCGGTGTGATAGACCGCGCGCGCGATGTAGGCGAGGAGGCCCCCGGAGATCGGATAGGCGGTGAGATTGATGAGGAAGGCGAGCCAGAGCGCGCTCACCAGCGCGGGCGTGCGCCAGACGTGGAGCAGGCCGTCGATCAGATCGCGCAAACCCGAGACGCCGGCGGCGGCATCCGCCGCGGCGGGCTCTTCGCCCACGGGCACGGACACCGGACCCCGCTGCGACATGCCGAGCGTGAGCGCGAAACACGCTGCGTAGAGCACGACCACCAGCACGTAGGCCGAGCCCAGGCCCAGCGCGGCGAAGAGGGCCGCGCCCGCGAGCGAGCCCACCACGCGCGCGGAGTCCATGGTGGCGCGCGAGAGGCCGAGCGCCCCCATGAGCTGCGCGGCCGGCATGGTCTCGCCCACCAGGATGTTGCGCAGCACCTGATCGTTGGGCCGCACGATGCCGGCGGGCACGGCGACGACGAAGGCCCAGAGCGGGCTCAGGCGGCCGGAGAAGGCCAGCAGCATCAGCAGCGCGGCGAGCGCCGTGTAGATCGCGCGCATCATGGCCAACAAGTTCCGCGCCCCCAGGCGATCGCTCAGCACCCCGAACATGGGCGCGGCGAGCGTGCCGAGGAAGAGCAGCGAGGCGAACGTGGTGAGCAGGAGCACAGAGCCCGTCTCCACCATCACGTACCAGGAGAGGACGACGGTCTCCATCTCGAACGCCAGCGAGGTGAGGAGGTCGGCGGGCCACTGGAAGCGGAAGGACCGCACGCGAAAGGGGGCCAGGATCACGGGGACGTCGTTGTCCTCGGCGGGCATTCTATGATGGAATCGAACTCCCCGAGAGGAGGATCACCATGGCCAAGGGCGCCCTGATCGCGGCGATGAACTTCACCAGCGTGGCCGAGGACGAGTTCCACGACTGGTACGACCTCGAGCACGTTCCCGAGCGCGAGCGCGTGCCGGGCTTCCGGATCTGTCGCCGCTGGATCAGCGTGGAGGACCGGAAGGTCTCGCTGGCGACCTACGACCTCGACGCGGTCGAGGTGCTGGACAGCCCGGCCTATAAGGCCATCGGCGGGGAGAACCTCTCCGTGTGGTCCAAGCGCATCACCGGCAAGGTCCAGATGCTGCTACGCAGCGAGGGGACGCAGATCCTGCCCGGCGATCAGCTCCCGCCCGCGGACGCCGGCGGCCTCCTGCTGAACGCCATGAACATCGCCCCCGAGCTCGAGGCGGAGTTCAACGAGTGGTACGACAAGGAGCACATTCCCGCGCTCGCCGCCGTGCCGGGCGTGCTCTGCGCGCGGCGCTTCCGCGGCCGCGCGGGCACGCGCAAGTACGTCGCGCTCTACCATCTGACGTCGCCGTCGGTGGTCGAGAGCGCAGAATGGAAGCAGGCGCGGCAAAGCGAGTGGACGACGCGGCTCACGCCGAACTTCCGCGATCACCTGCGGCTGGTGACGACGCGCTACGTGCGGGGCCGGAGCTAGCGGTTCAGGTAGCGCAGCGGCAGGCCGGCCCGCGGCCACTCGAACGAGACCAGCGTCCCGCCCATCGAGAGCGTGGCGTAGGCGGTGCGGAGCCCGGGGCCGCCGAAGCAGACGTTGGTCACCATCATGTCCGGCAGCGTGTACTGGTCCACGCGACTGCCGTCGGGCCAGATGTCCGAGACCGCGCCGGTGATCAGCGTGGCCACGCACACATGCCCCTCGCCGTCCACCGCGAGGGAGTCGAACATCTGATAGCCGGGCAGGCCCACCACGACCTTGCCCTTCTCGCCGCGGTAGGGGCCGTTGGCGGAGTCGATCTCGCCGGGGGCGGAGATCTTGAACGACCAGCAGCGCGCGGTGGGCGTCTCCACCACGTAGAGCGTCTTATCGTCCGGCGCGAGCCCGATGCCGTTGGGGCGCTCGAGGGGGAAGATGGCTTCCCTGATCATCGAGCCGTCGGCCTTCGCGTAGTAGACGACGCCGCGGTCCGCATCGCGCTCGCGCGTCTTGCCGAGGTCCGTGAACCAGAAGCCGCCCGCGCCGTCGAACACGAGGTCGTTCGGCCCGTTGAGCCGCCGGCCGTCGCAGCGATCGTAGAGCGTGTCGAACGTGCCCGTCTCGGGATCGACCAGCTGGATGCTGCCCGTCGTGTAGTCGTCGGCCTGGGCCACGGGAAAGAGCTTGCCCGGCCGGTCGATGAACTTGAGGCCGCCGTTGTTGGTGACGTAGATCTTGCCGTTCGGCCCCATGGCGGCGCCGTTGGGCCCGCCGCCCAGATTCGCGATCACGCGGATCTTCCCGTCCGACGTGACGCGGGAGAGCGTGCGGCGCTCGATCTCCACCAAGACGATCGAGCCATCGGGCATGGCCACCGGCCCCTCCGGGAAGCGGAGGCCGGAGGCGATCTCCTTGATCTTGGGCGTGATGGTGGCCATGACGCGGGTCTCCTGGGGGACTAGCGCGCCGCCGCCGCCAGCCGGTCGAGCACGGGCAGGATCTCGTCGGCCTTGGCGGAGGGCAGGCTGAAGACGAAGCGCGCCGCGCCGGCGTCCCGATATCGCTTGAGATTGGCGGCATCGTCGGGCTGGCCCCAGATCGTGACCGGAAACGCGGGATCGCGGCCCGCCTCCGCGGCCATCTTCCGGAACTCGGGGAGGAACCGCGTCACGTCGCCGTCGCCGTACTCGGGCCGGCGCACGTGCGGGATCCAGCCGTCGCCGTAGGCGATGGCCCGCCGCGCGCCGTAGGGGAAGGCGCCGCCCACGATCACCGGCGGGTGCGGCTTCTGCACGGGCTTGGGCCAGGTCATCATGGGGGAAAAATCGACGAACTTCCCGTGGTACTCGGGCTTGGACTTGGTCCAGATCGCCTTCATCGCCTCCACGCGCTCGCGCATGACGGTGAAGCGCGTCTTGAACTCCGTCCCGTGATCCCCCATCTCCTCAGCGTTCCAGCCCGCGCCGATGCCGAACAGGAAGCGCCCGCCCGACACCTGGTCGAGGCTCGCCACCGACTTCGCGGTCTGGATCGGATCACGCTGGATCACGAGGCAGATCCCCGTGCCGACGCGAAGCCGCGCGGTCGCCGCGGCTGCGGCGGCCAGCGTCACGAAGGAGTCCATCACGTCGTAGTACTTTTTGGGCAGATCGCCGCCCTGCGGAAACGGCGACGTGCGCGAGAGCGGGATGTGGGAATGCTCGGGCGCCCAGAGAGACTCGAAGCCGCGCTCCTCCATCGCCCGCCCCAGCTCCGCCGGCCCCATCGAGTAGTCCGTGAAGAATATCGCCGCGCCGATGTCCATGGCTAGATGATACGCCAGCTCTTGTCCACGTAGCGCCGCCCGTCCACCTCGGAGATCTGCAGCGCCGCGCGATAGGGTCCCGCCTCCACAATGGGCGTGCGCGTCTGCACGACGACCTTGTCGGGATCCGGCCCGTCGAGGAGGGCCTCGGTGAGCACGCGTCCGTCCACGCCCGTACGATCGTCGAGGCCGAGGAGATGCAGGATGGTGGGCGCCACGTCCACGTTGCCGGAGGGCGCCCGCACCGTCGCGCCGCGCTTCATGTCGACGCCCCACGCGAGGCACGTGTTGCGCACGTTCCACGGACTCATGCTGCCGTGATCGCTCGCGTAGAGCCGGGCGCCGCCGCTCGTGCAGGCAAGGTCGGTGCCGGGCACGCCGAAGGCATTCGGATCCGAGCTCCACGGGAAGGTGAGGAGTAGCTCGACGCCGCGCTCGGCGTGGGCGAGATGGATCAGGTCCAGCGAGAACGTGCCGTCGATCGCGCCCCGCGGATCCCCCGCGCCGCGCGCGGCGCTGAAGAGCACCCCGCCCCACTCGCGCGATTGCGCCAGACGCGCGATCTCGCCGAGCCGCCCCGCATCCCGATCCTTCACGTGAAGCGCTACCGCCTGACCGCTGCTCGCGAGGATCACGTCGGGGGAGTCGAGCGCAAGGTCGCGCGCCACGTCCACGCCCGCGACATTGCTGGTGAACCCATGGTCCGACACCACGAAGACATCCGCGCGCTCGGTGAGGCCGAGCTCGTCCAGCGTGGCCAGGGTCAGCGCGATCTCGCGGTCGTCGTTCCGCAGCGCCTCGCGCGCCGCCGGCGAGCCCACGCCGATCATGTGCTGGCTGTGATCGGGCTCGGTGAGCCAGTTGATCACGACATCCGGACGTAGCTCGGGCAGGACGTACTCGCGCAGCACGCGCTGGGTCCAGCTCACCACGCCGTCGTAGCGCTCCGCGCCGGCCTTGGCGGGCGCCGCGCCGAATTTGGCGAGGATCGCCTCGCTCGCCTCCTGCGGGTACGCCACGGTCTTCCCCGGGTCGAAGTAGCCGTTGACCAGCATGCCCACGCCCGCCGGCGCCTTCGGGTTCAGGAGAAACGCGCTCCCCGTGGAGCCCGAGCTCACCCCGGCGAAGCGAACGCCGGCCTCGGCGAGGCGCTCCGCCAGCGTGCGCGTGCGCACGAGGCCGCCGGCCTTCTCGTCGACGGCCAGGAGAAGGGTGTAGTCGCCGGTGTTCAGCGCCTTGGCGGGGTCGACCGCGGGGACGTAAATCTGATTGCCCAGGATGCCGTGCGTGCCCGGCTGCGCGCCCGTCGCGAGGGTGGCCGCGTTCACGCGCGTGACCGTGGGAAACACGGCGTGGCTGTTCGTGAAGTCCACGCCCTCGCGCCACAGCCGGTGGAGCGTGGGCGTGTTCTCGGCGGTGATGGCGTCGGGGCGGAGCCCATCCACCACGAACACGATGAAGAAGCGCGTGGCGAGACCCATGGCCCGCTGACTATACTCCTTTCAACCCCCGCGAAAGGAGCCACGTCGCATGCCCCACGGGAAGATCTACGACAACGTAACGGAAACCGTCGGCGGGACCCCGCTCATCTACCTGAACCGGCTGGCCGCCGGGCTGCCCGCCCGCGTCGCCGTGAAGCACGAGGGCTACAACCCCTACAGCTCCGTGAAGGACCGCATCGGTTACGCCATGATCAAGGACGCGATCGACCGCGGCCGGCTCAAGCCCGGCATGATCATCGTGGAGCCTACCAGCGGCAACACCGGGATCGGTCTTGCCTACGTGGCGGCCGCGCTGGGCTATCGCTGCATCTTCACGATGCCCGACACCATGACGGTGGAGCGCCGCCAGATGCTGCAGGCGCTCGGCTGCAAGGTGGTGCTCACCGAGGGGCCGAAGGGCATGAAGGCGTGCATCGCTCGCGCGGAAGAGATCGCGGGGCGGCTCGGGAATCGCGCGTGGATCCCACGCCAGTTCGACAACCCCGCCAATCCCGAGATCCACTACAAGACCACCGGCCCCGAGATCTGGGCCGACACCGGGGGCAAGGTCGACGTCTTCGTGGCCGGCGTCGGCACCGGCGGCACCATCACCGGCACGGGGCGCTACCTGCGTGAGAAAAATCCTGGTATCCGGATCGTCTGCGTGGAGCCTGCGGAGAGCCCGGTAATCTCGGGCGGGAGCCCCTCGCCGCACAAGCAGCAGGGGATCGGCGCGGGCTTCATCCCCGAGAACCTTGACCGGAAGATCTACGACGAGGTGGTGACGGTGAAGACCGAGGACGCCATCGAGACCACGCGGCGCCTGGCGCGCGAGGAGGCGATCTTCGCGGGCATCTCCTCCGGCTCCATCACGTGGGTGGCGCTGCAGGTGGCGAAGCGGCCGGAGAACCGCGGCAAGCTCGTGGTCTCGATCATCGCGGACTTCGGCGAGCGCTATCTCTCGAACGCGGTCTACACGGAGCTGCCCGAGGCGGACTTCTCGGACCTGGCCGCGGCTATCGGCGAGTAGACGCGCCCCGCGCGCCCGGCGAGCCCAGCTCGGCGGTGAGCAGGCCGAGGAAGGTCTTCCCCGCCGCCGAGAGCTCGCGGCTCTTGCGGTAGACCACGGCGATGGGCCGCAGAAATGGGCCCTCGGCCGCCGGCCGTCCCACCAGCGTGCGCGCGCGGATCTCGGCGGCGAGGGTGGGGGCGGGGAGGAGCGAGAGGCCGAGCCCAGCCTCCACCGAGCGCTTGATCGTCTCGATGTTGTCGAGCTCCATCGCGTACTGCACGCGCACGCCGTGGCGGCGCAGCAGCGCGTCGACCAGGCGCCGCGTGGGAATGTCGCGGTCGAAGCCGATGAAGGGCTGGCCGTCCAGGGCGGCGAGCGGCGGGCGCGCGCGCTTGGCGATCGGGTGGCTGGGCGGCGCGGCGATCACCAGCTCGTCATGGCCGAGAGGCACGATCTCGAGCCCGGGCCGCCGCGCCGGCGCCGCCACGATGCCGAAGTCCACATCGCCGTCGAGGCACGCCGCCACCACCTCGTTGGTGCGCCGGTACGAGAGGCGCACGTTCATCTCGGGATGGTCGGCGAGGCAGCGCTTGATGATCGGCGGCAGCGTGTGAAGGCCCACGCTGTACACCGTGGCCACCCGGACCGTGCCCGCCACCACGTCCGGCCGCGCGCGCAGCCGCTGCTCCAGCGTGGCCAGGCGCTCCACCAGGGGCTTCACCTCGTCGTAGAGAAGGCGGCCCGCCTCGGTAGCCCGCGCCCCGATGCGCGGTGCGCGCTCGATGAGGCGCCGGCCGTAGCGCCGCTCCAGCGCGCGGAGCTGCTGGCTCACCGCGGACTGGGAGATGAGGTTCATCCGGGCCGCCCGCGAGAGGCTGCCCGTCTCCACCAGATCGCAGAAGGTCTTGAGGGTCTCCACGTGCATGGCTAATCATAAGTTTAGCTTAATCGTCGAGGAAACCGAATGCATGTGACTAATGAAAATCCCGGCGGCAGCATGGGGGCCATGACGATTTGGACCGTGCTCCGCGCGCTGTGGCGCTCGACGGTCGGCAAGAAGGCCCTGGTGGCCGCCTCCGGTCTCGCCCTCTGCCTCTGGGTTATCCTCCACGTGGCCGGCAACCTCACGGTGTTCTCCGGCGCGGCGGCGGCGGACGGCTATGCGGCGAGCCTTCGGCACGTGCCGGCGGCCCTCTGGGCGGTTCGAATAGGCCTGGTCGTGGCCGCCGTCGTGCACGTGGCCGGGGTGGTCTCGCTCACGCGCGCCGACCGCGCGGCCCGGCCGCGGCATCAGGCCTGCGGTCCCCGTGCCTCCTTTTGGATGGAGGGCTGGGCAGCGCGGAGCATGCGGGTGGGCGGCGTGCTCCTCCTCGCCTTCGTGATCTTCCACGTCCTCCACCTCACGTTCGGCGTCAGGCTGCCCGGCTTCCTGCCCGGGCATGTGTACGCCAATGTCGTGCAGGGCCTCCACTCCCCCGTGATGGCGAGCGTGTACATCGGCGCCGCGCTGCTGCTCGGCCTCCACCTCTTCCACGGGCTCTGGGCGGCCATGCGGAGCTTGGGCGTCTGGCCCGACGGCGCCACGCGGCACCGACGGCCCGCGGTGGCGGCGCTCTCCGCCGCGGTAGCGCTCGGCTTCGCCTCGGTGCCGCTGGCCGTGCTCGCGGGGTGGCTGCGATGACGCCCGCGGCGCCCGTGCCCGTGCTCGATCCGCGCGTGCCCGGTGGTCCGCTCGAGACGCAATGGCGGCGGCGCCGCGACGAGCTGGGCCTGGTTGGGCCAATTCGACGTCGCTTTCATTCCGTGGTGGTGATCGGCGCGGGGCTGGCCGGCGCCTCCGCGGCGGCCACGCTCTCCGAGCTCGGCTATCGCGTGCGGTGCCTCGTCTTCCACGACTCGCCCCGGCGCGCGCACAGCGTGGCCGCGCAGGGCGGGATCAACGCGGCCAAGAACTACCAGAACGACGGCGACAGCGTGGCGCGCCTCTTCCACGAGACCCTCGAGGGGGGCGACTTCCGGTCGCGCGAGGCCAATGTCTACCGCCTCGCCGAGCTGTCCGAGCGGATCATCGACCATGCGGTGGCCCAGGGCGTGCCGTTCGCCCGCGAGTACGGGGGCCACCTCGCCAACCGCTCCTTCGGCGGGACGCTGGTCTCGCGCACGTTCTACGCACGCGGGCAGACCGGCCAGCAGCTCCTGCTCGGGGCCTACGGCGCACTCGCGAAGGAGGAGGCGGCGGGCGGCGTCACGCTCTTTCCCCGACGCGAGATGCTGGACCTGATCGTGGTGGGCGGGCGCGCCCGCGGCGTGATCGCGCGCGATCTCGTCACCGGCGCGCTGGAGACGCATCTCGCCGACGCGGTGGTGCTGGCTACCGGTGGCTACGCCAATGCCTACTACCTCTCCACCAACGCGAAGGCCTCCAACTGCACGGCGATCTGGCGCGCGCATCGGCGCGGCGCGGCCTTCGCCAACCCCGGCTTCGTCCAGTTCCACCCCACCTGTCTGCCCGTGACGAGCGCGGACCAGGCGAAGACCACCCTCATGTCCGAGTCGCTGCGGAACGACGGGCGCCTCTGGGTGCCCCTGCGCGCGGGGGACGCGCGCGCGCCACACGACATCCCCGAGACCGAGCGCGACTACTTCCTCGAGCGCCGCTACCCGCGCTTCGGCAATCTCGTCCCGCGCGATCTAGGCTCACGCGCCTGCAAATCGATGATGGAGGAGGGGCGCGGCGTGGGCCCGGGCGGCCGCGCCGTGTACCTCGACCTCTCGGACGCGGCGCGGCGGCTCGGCGTGGACGTCCTGCGTGAGCGCTACGGCAATCTCTTCGACATGTACCGGCACATCACGGGCGAGGATCCGCTCCGGGACGCCATGCGTATCGCGCCCTCCGCGCATTACACGATGGGCGGGCTCTGGGTGGACTACGACCTCATGAGCAATGTCCCCGGCCTCTTCGTGATCGGCGAGGCGAACTTCTCCGACCACGGCGCCAATCGCCTGGGCGCCAGCGCCCTCATGCAGGGCCTCACCGACGGCTACTTCATCCTGCCCTACACGCTGGCCGGCTATCTTGCCGGGGCGCAGCTGCCCGCGATCACGGAGGATGCGCCCGCGGCGCGCGAGGCGCGCGCGGCGGTCTGGGCGCGCATCGAGCGATTGCTCCGGGTCGGCGGCCGGCGCACCGCCGGGGAATTCCACCGCGCGCTGGGGCACCTGCTCTGGGATCACTGCGGGCTGGAGCGGAGCCGCGAGGGTCTCGTGAAATCGGTGGAAGAAGTGGCGGCCCTTCGCGAGGCCTTCTGGGAGGATCTCGCGCTCCCCGGTGGAGCGGGCGAGCTCAATCAGGAGCTCGAGCGCGCCGGCCGCGTGGCCGATTTCCTCGAGCTGGGCGAGCTGATGTGCCGCGACGCGCTCGCGCGCGAGGAATCCTGCGGCTGCCACTTCCGCACCGAGCACCAGAGCGACGGCGAGGCGCTCCGCAACGACGCGCGCTTCGCCCACGTCGCGGCCTGGGTGCCAGGCGAGGACGGACGCGGGCCCGCGCGATTGATCGAGCCGCTTCACTTCGAGTCGATGGCGCTGCTCGAGAGGTCCTACACATGAACGTTGTCTTCCGCGTCTGGCGCCAGCGGGACCCCGAGGATCCCGGCGGCTTCGTGCGCTACCCGGTGGACGACCTCGGGCCGGACACGACGCTGCTGGAGGCGCTCGACCGGCTCAACGAGGGGCTGGTGGCGCGGGGCGAGCCGCCCGTCGCCTTCGACAGCGACTGCCGCGAGGGCATCTGCGGCGCCTGCGGCATCGTGGTGGACGGGCGCCCGCACGGTCCGCTGCCGTGTACCACGAGTTGCCTCGTGCCGATGCGGGCGTTCCGCGACGGCGCCACGATCACGCTCGAGCCCTTCCGCACCGGCGCCTTCCCCGTGCTGCGCGATCTCGTGGTGGACCGCCGCGCGCTCGACCGCGTGATGCAGGCGGGCGGCTACGTCTCCGTGCGCGCGGGCAGCGCGCCCGAGGCGAACACCTTGCCGATCGCCGCGCGGCGGTGGAGCGGGCGCTCGACGCCGCCGAGTGCATCGGCTGCGGCGCCTGCGTGGCCGCCTGCCCCAACGGCTCGGCGTCTCTCTTCGTGGGCGCCAAGGTGAGCCATCTCGCCCGCCTGCCCCAGGGCCAGCCCGAGCGCGAGCGCCGGGTGCTGGCCCTGGTCGCCGCGGCGGACGGCGAGGGCTTCGGCGCCTGCTCGAGCCATGGGGAGTGCGAGGCGGTCTGCCCCAAGGGCATCGGGCTCGACGTGATCGCGCGGCTGAACCGCGACTATCTCGCGGCGGGCCTCAAGGGGTAG
>Ga0268265_10003860_pt1 | contig 10582 bp, 8 predicted proteins | sample KBSSwiS52_FD_190355 | JGI IMG/M metagenome (GOLD analysis project Ga0268265, IMG submission 190355) | Switchgrass rhizosphere microbial communities from Kellogg Biological Station, Michigan, USA - KBS Switchgrass S5-2 (SPAdes) (version 2) | ecosystem: Host-associated > Plants > Roots >...
CTATGGTGGTCGATCTCGCGCGCATGCCGCATCTCTTGATCGCCGGCACCACCGGCTCGGGCAAGTCGGTCGCGATCAACACCATGATCATGTCGCTGCTCTATCGAATGACGCCCGATCAATGCAAGTTCATCATGATCGACCCGAAGATGCTGGAGCTCTCGGTCTATGACGGAATCCCGCATCTCTTGTCGCCGGTCGTGACCGAACCGAAGAAGGCAATCGTCGCGCTGAAATGGGTCGTCCGCGAGATGGAGAACCGCTACCGCTCGATGTCGAAGCTCGGCGTGCGCAATGTCGAGGGCTACAACCAGCGCCTCGCGCAAGCCGTGGCGGCGGGCGAGCAGCTGACGCGCCGGGTACAGACCGGCTTTGACCCCGAAACCGGTCAGCCGATCTATGAGGAAGAGCCGTTCGACTTGAAGCCCCTGCCCTTCATCGTCGTCGTGGTGGACGAGATGGCCGACCTGATGCTGGTCGCGGGCAAGGAGATCGAGGCGGCGATCCAGCGTCTCGCGCAGATGGCGCGCGCCGCCGGCATCCACATCATCATGGCCACACAAAGACCCTCGGTCGACGTCATTACCGGCACAATTAAGGCCAATTTCCCGACCAGAGTGTCGTTCCACGTAACCACCCGCATCGACAGCCGGACAATTCTCGGTGAGCCCGGCGCCGAGCAGCTGCTGGGACAAGGCGACATGCTCTATATGGCCAATGGCGGCCGCATCACCCGCGTTCACGGCCCGTTCGTCTCGGATCGTGAAGTTGAAAGTGTCGTGAAGTTCTTGAAGGCCCAGGGGACGCCTGACTATATCGAGGACGTCACGGCCGAAGAGGAAGAGCTCGACGAGGAAGCCCTACCCGGCGAGGGCGGCGGATCCGGCGACGAGCTCTACGACAAGGCGGTGGCACTGGTCTGCCGGGAACGGAAAGCTTCGACGAGTTTTGTTCAGCGGTACCTGCAGATCGGCTACAACCGCGCGGCCCGCCTGATCGAGCGCATGGAGAAAGAGGGCGTGGTCAGCCAGGCCAATCATGCCGGCAAGCGCGAAGTGCTCGCCCGCAATATCGACGGAATGGACTGAGACAAACCTTGCTGAAATTCGATCTGACACGGCGCATGTTGATGCGCGCCGGACTTGGCGCGCTCGCGACGACCACGGCGCTCAGCACCATCACTGCGCCCGCTTGGGCCAAGAAGGTGAAGGCTGCGAACCTGTCCGACCAGGACAAGGCGGATGTCGCGCGCATCGAGCAATACTTGAACGGCATCACCACGATGCGGGCCAAATTCCAACAGGTGGACGCCGCCGGCAACATCGCCTTCGGCATGATCTATGTCCGCCGGCCGGGCTTCCTGCGCGTGCAGTATGATCCGCCGAGCCAGGTCATCCTGGTCGCGGATTCAATTGCCGTCAGCTACTACGATGCCGAACTCAATCAGCTGAACCAGGCGCCGCTCGGCCTCTCGCCGCTCTGGTTCCTGTTGCGCGAGCATGTCAGCCTCGGCGGCGACGTAACCGTGACCAACTTCCAGCGCGGACCGAACGCCTTCGAGATCGGCATCGTGCAGACCGACGAGCCGGATGCCGGCACGGTCACTCTGACGCTCGGCGACAAGCCGCTCGAGCTCCAGCAATGGACGATTGTCGACAACAAGAACCAGGCGGTGCGCGTGGCCCTCTACAACGCCGAGTTCGGCGTCCAGCTCGAGAACAAGCTGTTCCGCACGCCCGAGAAGAAGCGCAAGGGCAGCTGAGTTCGCACTACGTCTTTCTCCACAGACGCTAGTCCGATGCCTTGACCATGTTCTCCAGGCGCGCGGCGAGTTTGGCGCCGGTTTCGCCGCCCTCGCCCTTGATGTCCTTGGTGAGGATCAGGCGCAAGGCGTCGAGATGCGCCTGCATCACGCCGAGATCGGCGTCGGAGAAGGCGCGCTCCTGGCGCACCAGCGTGCAGAGCGAATGGCCGATCCGCGTCACCAGCGGATAGCCGAACGAGCTGCCCTGGCCCTTGATGTTATGGGCGATGCCGTAGAGTTCTTTGACCGAAGCCGCACGGGTGCTCGCGTCTTCGCGCGCGGCCTTCAGCAGGGCGGCGCAGCGGTCGAGATCGGCGACCGTGTTGGGGGCATAGCTCTTGGCGAGATCGGCGACAGCGGCCTGCGCGCGCGCGAGCACGGCCTCCATCTTGCGATCCCCATTGTCGACCATGTCCCCTCCTCCCCTCGGCGCCCGGAGTGTAGAAAGGTTGAAATCCCTCTACAAGTCGTTAAGCCCGTGAGCCTCACATCCGCTTCGGCAATCGCGCGGCGACCAAGCCTGCGGACAAGGTCAGCAGGCCACTGGCGATGAAGACCGAGCGCAGGTCGAAGTAGCCTTGCAGGGTGAGATAGACGAGGCCGGGCAGGAGGTCGCCAAGGTCGATGTAGGTGCGGAAAAGTGCCGTCATCTGCGGCCGCTCATAGGACCGCACCGCGCGCATGAACGGGATGTTGCCGAGGGCATCCAAAGCCACGACGAAAACCGCGCCGGCGAGGAACAGCAAGGCGGTCAGCGGCACGACGTTCCAGGTCACCGAGGTAAGGAGCGTCAGCCCGCCGGCGCACAGGAACGCGGTCACAATCGGCCGCCGGATGCCGGTCTTCTGCGCCATCCAACCGATCGGCAGCGTGAGGAGCAGCAGCAGGTTGCCGGCGCCGGTGAGCGCGCCGGTCCAGCTGTCATCGACCTGGTGGTTGCGCAGATAAAGCGTCGGGTAGACGAAGAACATCGACCACCAGGCCGAACGGCCGAAGGCGATGCACCAGCCGAGCAGCAATCTCGGTTGTGAAACAAACCGCTTCAGGTTGGCGAAGGGGTTGGGCGGCGGCTTGGTCGCCGCGGCGACCGCCGGATTGTCGCTCAAGCGCAGATACCAGAAATAGATCATCAGGCCGGCATAGGCGATGAAGCTCAGCGCCGAAGTCGCCTCGACCCCGAAATGCTTGTAGAGCTCGACGCCGATCCAGGGACCGAGGCCCCAGGGCAGGCAGCTCGAGAACAACCGCAAGGGCTCCGAGCGGATCATCTGATGCCGCGGGATGAAATCCATCACATAGAGCATCAGGCCGATGTTGATGGCGACGCTGCTCAGCGCGCGCAGCACCAGGCCCGCGACCTCACCCGCCATCGTCGCGGTACCGAGCGAGGCCGCCGCCGCCATACCGAGCACGATGCCGCCGGTATAGACCCAGCGTCGGCGGAAGCGCTGCATCAGCAGCGGTGCCAGGAAGCTGAAGATGAGCGAGCTCAGACTCGCGACATTGGTGAGCAGCGTGATGTCGCGATCCGGCAGGCCGAGATCCTTGGCCTGGAGATAGAGCACGGTCACGACCGTCGCGCGTGCCATCGAATCCAAGGCGAACAAAGCCGCAAAGGCGCCCGCACCCGGTTTCCGGGTGGGTCTGAGCCAGAAAAGCGGATTGGATTCCATCGGAGGGGTTGGCGGGATGAACGCGGTCTTCTATTGATCGAGAGATAGCATGCGCGCCGATCTTCTGGCGATGGGGAAGACCCATGAAATTAAGTCGGGGAGGAAATCGACAAGATGAATGAGCTTTGGCGCTTGAGTGCTTGTGCCGTCACCGACTTGCTGCGCCGCGGCAAAGTCTCGCCGGTCGAGTTGATCGATGCGGCGCTGGCGCGGATCGCCGCGGTGAATCCCAAGGTCAACGCGCTGGTGACGTTGGGCGAAGACCGCGCGCGGGCGCAAGCCAAGCGGCTGATGGCGCTCCCGATCGAGGCGCGCGGCATGCTGGCCGGGCTGCCGATGGCGGTCAAAGACCTGAACGATGTGGCGGGACTGCGCACCACCTACGGCTCGCCGATATACGCCGACAACGTGCCGGCCCGCTCCGACATCATGGTCGAGACCCTGGAAGGCAACGGCGCCATCACACTCGCGATGTCGAACACGCCGGAATTCGGCGCCGGCGCCAACACGTTCAATGAAGTCTTCGGCGAGACGCTCAATCCGTGGAACACCAAGCTCAATGCCGCGGGCTCATCGGGCGGTGCGGCGGTCGCGCTGGCAACCGGTCAGGTCTGGCTGGCGACCGGCTCGGATCTCGGCGGCTCGCTGCGCACACCGGCGAGCTTCTGCTCGGTGATTGGGCTGCGGCCCTCGCCGGGGCGCGTCGCCGCCGGACCGCGCGAGCAGAATTTCGACACGCTCTCGGTCAATGGCCCGATGGCGCGCAATGTCGAGGACACGGCGCTGATGCTGGACGCGATGGCCGGCTGGCATATCGAGGATCCGATCTCGCTCAGCAAACCGGAAGAGCCGTTCCTCACCACCGCGCGGCGGCGGAAGAAACCCGCGCGTATTGCACTCATTCTCGCGCCGGCGGGTCTGCCGATCGAACCGGAAGTGATCGCCGGCGTGCGCGCGGTCGCGGAGAGGCTGAGCAAAGAGGGCATCATCGTCGAAGAGGCGAGCCCGGATTTCAGCGGCGTCGGCCAGGCATTCCAGACTCTGCGCGCGGTCGATTTCTCGACCAGCATGGAAGTGCTGCTGAAGAATCATCGGGATAAATTGAAGCCCGACGTCATCTGGAACATCGAGAAGGGCCTGGCGCTCAAATCCGAGGAGATCGGCAAGGCCTTGCTGCGCCGGGCGCGGCTCTACAGCGAGGTGGCCGCGTTCTTTGGAAAGTTTGACGCGATGCTCCTGCCCGCGGCGCCGATCCTGCCGCGCGACGTGAAGGAGCGCTGGCCGCGGGAGATCAACGGCATCCAACTCGACAACTATGTCGAATGGCTGAAGCTGGCGGCGCTCATCACCATGACATCCTGCCCCGCACTGGCTTTGCCGGGCGGGTTCTCGGCCGATGGCCGGCCGATCGGGATCCAGCTGGTCGGCAAGCCCCGCGGCGAGGCCGACCTGCTCTCCCACGGGCTGGTCGTCGAGGACCTCCTCGGCCTAAGGGATAAGGTCCCGCTCGACCCCAGAACTCCTTGATATAGCAGCGAAAATTAACCTTTCGCGGCGCAGCGTGATGCCTTGTGACGGGTGGGTGCGCCCGATATAGTGCCGCGCCAAATCAGGTTTCACGACTAACCCCTTGGGGGCGAAATGGACGAATTGCGCGGCAAATACCTGGACGAGATCACCGACGGCATGACCGCGGTCTTCTCCAAGACCGTGACCGAGGCCGATATCGTCCTATTTGCCGGCATCACCGGCGACACCAACCCGGTCCATCTCGACGAGGAATTCGCCAAGCCCACCATGTTCAAGGGCCGGATCGCGCATGGCATGCTGACCGCGGGCTTCATCTCCGCCGTGTTCGGCACCAAGCTGCCCGGACCCGGCTGCATCTACATGAGCCAGAACTTGAAGTTCAAGGCGCCGGTGAAGATCGGCGACACCGTGAAGGCCCGGGTCACGGTCAGCGCCATCGACCAGGAGAAGGCCCGCGTCACCTTCGCCACCACCTGCCATGTCGGCGACAAGGTCGTCCTCGACGGCGAAGCGCAGCTGATGGTGCCGCGCCGCCCGGCGGCGTGAGTGCGGCAGCTGCGGACAGTAATGCCAGTCGGCGAGAACCATCGACCCCTCACCCCAGCCCTCTCCCGCAAGGGGAGAGGGGGGCTTTTTCCGCGCTTCGCGCGTAAGGAGTTTGGGCCGTCTCCCTCCGCAGCAAAAACAAACCCCCTCTCCCCTTGCGGGAGAGGGCGGGGTGAGGGGTCGATGGCTCTCTCCGCATACATTTGCATTCCCGCATGCGCCTGATCCGACATTTCGAGGACGTCCCTTCCGAGCTGAAGGGCGCGGTGATCGCCATCGGCAATTTCGACGGCGTACATCAGGGGCATCAGGTGGTGCTGGGGCAAGCGGCGGAACAAGCCCGGGCGCTCAAGACCAAGCTCGGCGTGCTGACCTTCGAGCCGCATCCGCGCTCTTTCTTCAAGCCGGGTGAGCCGCCGTTCCGGCTGACGCCGTTCCGCATCAAGATGCGGCATCTGCAGGATCTCGGCGTCGATGTCGCCTTCGTGCTGACCTTCGATTACGACATGTCGCAGCGGAGCGCCGACGCTTTCGTGAATGACGTTCTGGTCAAGGGTCTCGGCGCCGCGCATATCGTGGTCGGCTCGGACTTCTGCTACGGCAACAAGCGCGGCGGCAATGCGACCACACTGAAAGCCGCCGGCGCGAAGCTGGGCTTCGGCGTCACCGCCGTCTCGCCGCAGACCGACAAGGCGGGGGCCATCTATTCCTCGACTCTGATCCGCGACGCGCTCACGCAAGGCGACCCGGTTTCTGCCGCCATCGCCCTCAACCGGCCCTGGGAGATCGAGGGGCGGGTCGAGCATGGCGACCAGCGCGGCCGACTGCTGGGCTTTCCGACCGCCAATGTCGCGCTGGCTGAGTTCATGCACCCCAAGCTGGGGGTCTATGCGGTGAAAGCCGCCGTGGACAGCGACAGCGGCTTGCAATGGATCGGCGGCGTCGCCAATCTGGGGATGCGGCCGACCGTCGGCGGCACTCGCGTCCAGCTCGAAGTGCATCTCTTCGACTATGCCGGCGACCTCTATGGCCGGCATCTCCGGGTGGCGCTGCTCGGGTTCATCCGGCCGGAGATGAAATTCTCCGGCCTCGATCAATTGAAGGCGCAGATCGCCGCCGACAGCGACACCGCAAGGCGGATGCTGGCCGAGTATCGCGGGCCGGCTTTGCGCGAGCACCCGGCGAGCCTGCCGGAAGATTTGAACTGAAGGACCGAACGTGGACTACAAAGCGACCGTTTTTCTGCCGAAGACCGATTTCCCGATGCGCGGCGATTTGCCGAAGCGCGAGCCGGAGATCCTGTCGTCCTGGCAGAAAATGAATCTGTGGAAGCAGCTGCGCGACACCTCGAAGGGTCGCGAGAAGTTCATCCTGCATGACGGTCCCCCCTATGCGAACGGCAACATCCATATCGGCCACGCACTCAACAAGATCCTGAAGGACGTCATCAACCGCTCGCAGCAGATGACGGGCAAGGACGCCTTCTACATCCCGGGCTGGGACTGCCATGGCCTGCCGATCGAATGGATGATCGAGGAGAAGTACCGCAAGGCCGGCAAGAACAAGGACGAAGTCGCGATCATCGACTTCCGCAAGGAATGCCGTGAGTTCGCCGCGCATTGGATCAACGTGCAGCGCGAGGAGTTCAAGCGCCTGGGCGTCGAGGGTGACTGGGACAATCCCTACACCACGATGAAGAACGCGTCCGAGGCACAGATCGCCGCCGAGATCGGCAAGTTCCTGATGAACGGCGGCTTGTTCCGCGGGTCGAAGCCGGTGCTCTGGTCAGTCGTCGAGAAGACCGCGCTGGCCGAGGCCGAGGTCGAATACAAGGAACATGTCTCCGACACGATCTGGGTGAAGTTCCCTATCGTGAAGGCGCCGTCGAAAGTGCTCGAAGGCGCCAACGTCGTCATCTGGACCACGACGCCCTGGACCATCCCGGGCAACCGCGCCGTCGCCTATGGCGACAACATCGACTATGTCGTGATCGAGGTGACGGGCGCGGGCGAAGGCGCGCATGTCAAAGCCGGCGAGAAGCTGCTCGTCGCCGAAGCGCTGAAGGCTGCGTTCGAAGCGGATGCCAAGATCACCGGTTCGAAGCAGATCTGGTCCGGCAAAGGCAGTGCGCTCAAGGGCACCGTGACGAAGCATCCCTTCGCCGGGCTCGATCCCTATTACGCGACGTTCCAGGTGCCAGCGCATGCCGGTGATTTCGTCACCACCGATGCCGGCACCGGCTTCGTGCATATCGCACCGGGCCATGGCGCCGACGACTATGTGCTCGGCATCGCCAACGGCATCGAGGTGCCGCAGACCGTCGATCCGGACGGCGCCTATTTCGATCATGTGGGCCTGTTCGCCGGCAAACGCGTGCTGACGCCCTATGGCAAGAAGGGCGACGCCAATGCCGCGGTGATCGAGAGCCTGAAGGTCGCCGGCGCGCTGGTCGCCAACGGCACGCTGACCCACGAATATCCGCATTCCTGGCGCTCGAAAGCGCCGCTGATCTTCCGCAACACGCCGCAATGGTTCATCTCCATGGCGAAGAACGATCTCCGAAAGATCGCGCTCGCCGAGATCGAGAAGACCCGCTTCGTGCCGCCGCAGGGCAAGACCCGGCTCTATTCGATGATCGAAAACCGGCCGGACTGGGTGATTTCGCGCCAGCGCGCCTGGGGCGTGCCGATCGCGGTCTTCGTCAACAAGAAGACCGGGGAATTGCTGCGCGACCAGCAGGTCATGGATCGCGTGGTCGGCATCTTCGAGAAGGAAGGCTCGGACGCCTGGTTCGCCAGCGAGGCCTCGCGCTTCCTCGGCAATGACTACAATCCGGACGATTACGAGCAGATCAAGGACATCGTCGATGTCTGGTTCGAATCCGGCTCGTCGCATTCCTTCGTGCTGGAGCCGCGCAAGGACACCGACCTGAAATGGCCGGCCGATCTCTATCTCGAAGGCTCGGACCAGCATCGCGGCTGGTTCCACTCCTCGTTGCTCGAAGCCTGCGGCACGCGGAAACAAGCGCCGTTCAAAGCGGTGCTGACCCACGGCTTCACGCTCGACGAGCAGGGCCGGAAGATGTCGAAGTCGCTCGGCAATGTGGTGGCGCCCCAGAAGGTGATGGAGCAATACGGCGCGGACATCCTCAGGCTCTGGGTCGCGGCCTCGGATTATTCCGACGACCAGCGCATCGGGCCTGAGATCCTGAAGTTCATGGCGGACCACTATCGCCGCCTGCGCAATACGTTCCGCTACCTCCTCGGCGCGCTCGACGGCTGGAACGAGAGCGAGCGCATCGCGGCGAAGGAGATGCCAGAGCTCGACCGCTGGGTTCTGCATCGCCTGAGCCAATTGGACGCCAAGGTGCGGGAGAGTGCGCGGGACTACGAGTTCCACAGCCTGTTCACTGAACTGCACAATTTCTGCGCCGTCGATCTCTCGGCCTTCTATTTCGACATCCGCAAGGACGCGCTCTATTGCGATGCCCCGACTTCCGTCCGGCGTCGTGCGACGCGCACCGTCTTGCATGAGGTGTTTTCGCGCCTCACCGCCTGGCTGGCGCCGATCCTCGCCTTCACGGCGGAGGAAGCTTGGCGCGCCCGCCCCTTCAAGGACGGCGAGGAGAGCGTGCATCTGCGCACCTATCCGGAGACGCCGGCGGATTGGCACGATGACGCCCTGGCCGCGCGCTGGGACAGGATCCGCGACATCCGCCGCGTCGTGACCGGCGCGCTGGAGCGGGCCCGCGCCGACAAGAAGATCGGCTCCAGCCTGCAGGCCGTTCCGGTCGTGCACCTCTCGCCGGAGCGCCGCGCCGAGCTCGACGGCATCGACATCGCCGAGATCGCGATCACCTCCGGGGTTTTGCTCGCCAACGGCGCAGCGCCCGAAGGCGCCTTCGCTTTGCCGGAAGTCGGCGGCGTCGCCGTCGTGGTCAATCTGGCCGAGGGCGAGAAATGCGAGCGCTGCTGGCAGGTCTTGACCGAGGTCGGCGACAACAAGGACCATCCGACGCTCTGCCATCGCTGCTCGGATGCCGTGGAGCCGCACGCATGACCTTCGGGATCGCAGATCGGCGGGTGTTCCGCCTCGGAATCGTCGTCGTCGTCGCCGTCATCGTCGCCGACCAGATCTCCAAGGCGGTCATGATGTCGATCCTGGAACAGCACCCGTTCGGCATCCCGGTCCTGCCGGTATTCTCCCTGGTGGAGCGGTGGAATCCGGGCGTCAGCTTCAGCATGCTGCGCTTTCTGCCGCCGCAGGCCCTGTCGGCCTTCGCCATCCTGGTCTCGGCGGGTCTCATCTATTGGCTCAGCCGGGTCGAGAATCGGCTGATCGCGCTGGGAATCGGCTTTATCGCCGGGGGTGCGCTCGGGAATGTGATCGACCGCTTCCGGTTCGGCGCGGTATTCGATTTCCTGGATTTCTACCTGACAACCGGCGGCGGCCGGGAATGGCATTGGCCCGCCTTCAATCTGGCCGATTCCAGCATCTTCGTGGGCGTGGTCTTGTTACTTTTCGACGGGTTGTTTCACCGGGTCGATCGCGCTAAAACGGAGCATTCCTAGGAGATTAGGGGACCATGCGCCGATCCTTGCTGACCCTTCCCTTGGCACTCGCCTTGGCCCTGCCGGCGGTCGCCGGCTGCTCAAGCACCAAGGAGATGCTGGGTCTCACCAAGCGTTCGCCGGACGAGTTCCAGGTCGTCTCGCGGGCGCCCTTGAGCATGCCGCCGGATTACAGCCTGCGTCCGCCGACACCCGGCGCGCCGCGGCCGCAGGAAGGCACGACCACCCAGCAGGCGCAGGGAATCGTCACCGGCTATCAGAACCGCAGCACCAGCACGCTGGCGCCGGATCAGATCCCGTCGATCGGCGAGGGCGAGCAAACCTCGACCGAATCCGCCGGCGAATCCGCCTTCCTGCAGAGCGCCAGCCTCACCGGCATCGACCCCAACATCCGCAAGCTGGTCGACGAAGAGACCACGGCCGACCAGGACGCATCGCAGACCTTCCTCGACGACCTG
>Ga0268265_10003861_pt1 | contig 10581 bp, 8 predicted proteins | sample KBSSwiS52_FD_190355 | JGI IMG/M metagenome (GOLD analysis project Ga0268265, IMG submission 190355) | Switchgrass rhizosphere microbial communities from Kellogg Biological Station, Michigan, USA - KBS Switchgrass S5-2 (SPAdes) (version 2) | ecosystem: Host-associated > Plants > Roots >...
GATCACCGGGCCCGTGAAAGCCTCGCGCTGGAGCGTCGCGGCGGGGACGGCGGCGGTCGTCACGACTTCTTGCCCTTCTGCTCGGTCTTGATGCGCGCGTCGTCCTTCAAGGTGCGCAGCGTCTTGTAGGAGCCGGTCACGATCGTCTGGCCTTCGCCGATGCCCTCGGTGACCTCGATGTCCGTCTCGCCCATGATCCCCGTCTTGACCGGCTTGAAGTGCGCCTTTTCGCCGTCGACCACGAAGACGCCGTCCTTCTCCTCGCCCTTCTCGCGCGCCATCTGGGTGACGGTGTCGCCCTCGCGCGCCTGGCCGCCGATCATCGCGTCGGGATCGACGATCTTGCCTTCCTTGTTCACCTCGCGCACGACCACCGCCTGCACCGGCACGGCGATCACCGCCGATCGCGTCGCGGTCGTGATGTCCGCGGTGGCGTTCAGGCCGGGCCGGAGGTTCTGCGGCGGATCCTTGATCGTGATCGTGACCTTGAAGTCCTTGGGCTGGTTTCCGGTATTCGCGCTCGCCTGGGTCGCCGTGGTGGCCTGGCTGCCGCTGCCGCGCACGAGCGCGGAGGCGCCGATCTCGGTCACCTCGCCCTTCATCTCGAGCCCCTCGAGCGCCTCCACCTTGACCTTCGCCTCCTGGCCGACCTTGAGATTCCTGAAGTCGGTCTCGTCGACCATCACCTCGCACTCCATCACCGAGAGGTCGGCGACGGTCATGATCACGGTCGGGTTGAAGCTCTGGGCGCCGATCACCATCTCGCCCTCTTCCTTGGGCAGGTTGGTCACGACGCCGTCCATCGGCGAGTAGACGGTCGTCTTGTAGAGCTCGTCCTTCGAGGTGTCCAGCTGCGCCTGGAGCTGGGCGATCCGGCGCCTCGCGGCCTCGACGCTCGCCTGCTTCATCTTGTACTCGGCCTCGGCCTGGTCGAAGACCGAATCGGCCACGAGCTTCTCGTCGCGCATCTTCTTGTTGCGGTCGTAGGCCAGCTTGGCGGCGGCCATGTCGGCCTCGCTGCGCGACAGCTCGGCGCGGGCGGCGGCGACGCCGGCCTCTCCCTGCCGTGCTCCGGCCTCGTAGCGCTCGGCCTCGACGCGCGCCAGCATCTGGCCCTTCTTGACCCGCTGGCCCTCGACCACGCTGATGTCCAGGAGCCGGCCGGAGACGTTGGCCCCCACATTGACGTAGCGACGCGGCCGCACCTCACCCGAGGCGGTGACGACCTGCGTCAGGTCCTTCTTCTCGGCCTTGCCGGTCTGGACGGTGACCTTGCTCCGGTTCTCCTTCGAGACGGAGAAGCCGACGACGCTGCCGACCACGGCCAGCGCGACGACGGCGCCGAGGATTTTCTTGGTTTTCGAGGACATCTGGCCTCCAGGGTGCTCCAAGGATGTAATTACGTGTGAGCAGGCCCTGGGGTTCAACCCAAAGGACCCCCGAGCAACACCTTGGAATAGACCAGTTTAACCGCCCCTGCTAGGATGGGCAAATGCCCCGTGACGAGCGTGCGCGCACTCCGGCGGACGTGCCGGTGGCCGAGATGGAGCGCCTTCTGGCCCTGGCGCTCGCCCGTGGAGGCGGTTTCGCCGACCTCTACTTCGAGCACGAGACGACGTCCTCGCTGTTCCTGGAGGAGGGAATCATCCGCTCGGCCTCGGCCGGAGTCACCTGCGGCCTCGGCGTGCGGGTCGTCGCGGGCGAGCGGACGGGCTACGCCTACACCGACGACCTGAGCTGGGCGGCGATGGCGCGGGCGGCCGAGACCGCCGCCCACATCGCCAACGATTCCAAGACCTTGCCGCCCCAGGCGGTCTCGCCGGCGCCGGTCGACAGGCGCTACGGCGAGACGAGCGTCGGCGTGCTCTCGCTCGCGGAGCGGATAGCACTCGTGGAGCGCGCCGACCGCGCCGCTCGCGCCTACGACCCGCGGATCGAGAAGGTGTTCGCGAGCCTCGGCGAGCAGACCCGGCGGCTGCGGATCGCGAGCTCGCTCGGCGTGCTGGTCGAGGACGTGCAGCCGCTCTTCTCGATCCGCGTCAGCGCGATCGCGAGCGACAAGGACGTGCGGCGCGAGGGCAGCGCGGGCGGCGGCGGCCGGCTCGGGCCCGAGTTCTTCGTGGACAAGTCCCCCGAGTACTTCGCGAAGGAAGCCGCGCGCATGGCCGTGACGCTGCTGGGCGCCGTCCCGGCCCCGGCCGGGCCGATGCCCGTGGTGCTGGCGCCCGGCTGGCCGGGAATCCTGCTCCACGAGGCGGTCGGCCACGGGCTCGAGGGCGACTTCAATCGCAAGGGCCTGTCGGCCTTCTCCGGCCGGATCGGCGAGCGCGTCGCGGCCCCGGGCGTGACGGTGATCGACGACGGCTCGATCCAGGACCGGCGTGGCAGCCTCAACGTCGACGACGAGGGCAACCGGCCGGGACGCACCGTGCTGATCGAGGACGGCATCCTGCGCGGCTACCTGCAGGACCGCATGAACGCCGACCTCATGAAGATGGCGCCGACCGGCAACGGCCGGCGCGAGAGCTACGCCTCGCACCCGCTGCCGCGCATGACCAACACCTTCATGCTTGCCGGCCAGGAGGATCCCGACGAGATCGTGCGCTCCGTCCAGCGTGGGCTCTACGCCAAGCACTTCGGCGGCGGCCAGGTGGACATCACGAGCGGCAAGTTCGTCTTCTCGGCGACCGAGGCCTACCTGATCGAGGACGGCAGGATCACGCGCCCGGTCGTCGGCGCGACGCTGATCGGCAACGGGCCCGACGTGCTCACCAAGGTCACGCGCATCGGCCACGACCTGAAGCTCGACGAGGGCGTAGGTACCTGCCAGAAAGCGGGCCAGAGCGTGCCCGTCGGCGTCGGCCTGCCGACGATCCTGGTCTCCGAGATCACGGTGGGAGGCACCGCGGTCTGACGAGCCACGGACGAGACACCGAGGAGCGCCCTTTTGACCTTCCTTGAGTCGCTGAAGACCGGGTTCAGCCGCACCTTCTGGGTCGCCAACGTCATCGAGCTGTTCGAGCGCTTCGCCTACTACGGCAGCAAGGCGATCCTCGCGGTCTACATCGCCGATCAGGTCGGGCTCGGGCCCGAGGCAGGGACCTTCCTCGCCGGCTCGGTCTTCAACACGCTGCTCTACTTCCTGCCGGTGCTCGCCGGCACGATCGTCGATCGCTACGGCTTCAAGAAGAGCCTGCTCGCCTGCTTCTCGATCTTCTCCGTCGGCTATTTCATGATCGGCCTCGCGGGGCTGCCCGTGGGCCAGCCAATCGTCCAGGCCGTCGGCGCGAAGGCGTGGATGGTGCTCGCGCTCGTGGTGACGGCGGTCGGCGGCTCGCTGATCAAGCCGTCGATCGTGGGCACGGTGGCGCGCACCACCACGAAGGACACTGCGTCGCTCGGCTACTCGATCTACTACACGCTCGTGAACTTCGGCGGCGCGATCGGCCCGATGCTGGCGCTGCTCGTGCGCCAGAACCTCGGGATCGCCTACGTGCTCGTGATGTCGTCGCTCACGAGCTTCGCGCTCGTCTTCGGCACGCTCGCCTTCTACAAGGAGCCGCCGCGGCCCGCCGACGCGCCCGAGGCGCGCTCGATGGCCAGGGTGCTGGCCGACATGCTCACGGTGTTCGGCAACGCCCGCTTCATGGCCTTCCTCGTGATCTTCTCGGGCTTCTGGGCGATGTTCTGGCACATCTTCTACGCGCTGCCCTTCTACGTGCGCGACTACCTGAAGGTCGAGAGCTTCGAGCTGTTCGAGACGGTCGACGCCTGGACGATCATCCTGGTCACGGTGCCGGTCACGGCGCTCGCCAAGAAGCTGCCGCCGCTCACCGCCATGACGCTCGGCTTCGCGCTCGCGACGGCGTGCTGGTTCCTGATGGCGCTCGCGCCCACCGTGGCCTTCACCGTGGCCGCGATCGCGATGTTCGCGATCGGCGAGGGCCTGCAGTCGCCGCGCTACTACGAGTACGTCGCGGCGCTCGCCCCAAAGGAGCAGGTCGGCACCTACATGGGCTTCGCCTTCCTGCCGATCGCGATCGGCACCTTCGTCGCCGGCTGGTCGAGCGGCTACCTGGTGAAGCACTACGTGGAGGGTGGCAACCCGCAGGCGCCTTCGATGTGGCTGTGGGTCGGCGCCTACGGCGTCGTCACGACAGCGCTGATGCTGCTCTACGACCGCTTCGTCGCGCGCCGGGCCGCGGCCTGACGCCCTTGGACTACCGCAACCTCGCCGCCGAGCTTCTGAAGGCCGCCCGCTCCGCCGGTGCGGACGAAGCCGACACGATCCTCTCCGAGGGCACCGAGTTCTCGGTCACGGTCCGCAAGGGCGAGATCGAGACGCTGACCGAGGCCGGCAGCAAGGCGCTCGGGCTGCGCGTCTTCGTCGGCAAGCGCACGGCCTCGACCTACACCTCCGACTTCTCCTGGCCGACGCTGCTGCGGCTCACCGAGGAAGCGGTCGGGATGGCGCGCGCCACGAGCGAAGACGCGGCCGCCGGCCTGCCCGAGGAGACCTTCCCGCCCGAGGAGCTCGAGCTCGCCCTCTTCGACCCGTCGGCGCTCGAGCTGCCGCCCGCGGAGCGGATCGAGCGCGCCCGGCGCGCCGAGGCGGCGGCGCTCGCGGTCCCGGGCATCGACAACTCGCAGGGCGCCTCGTGGGGCTCGGGCGAGGGCACGATGCTGCTCGCGAGCTCCCGCGGCTTCATGGGCGGCTATCGGACGTCTTCGGTCTCGTTCTCGGTGGTGCCGCAGGCGGAACGCGAGGGGCAGATGGAGCGCGACCACTGGTACACGGTCGGTCGAGGCCTCTCCGACCTCGAGAGCCCCGAGGCCGTCGGGCGCAAGGCGGCGGAGCGCACGCTGCGCCGGCTCGGCGCGCGCCAGGTCAAGACGGCCGAGGTGCCGGTCGTCTTCGACCCGGAGACCGCGGGCGAGATCCTCGGCACGCTGTTCGCGGCGATCTCGGGCTACGCCGTCTTTCGCAACGCGACGTTCCTGAAAGACCGGCTCGGCCAGCCCGTCGCCTCCCCGCTCGTCACGCTCGTCGACGACGGCCGCCGCGTGCGCGGCCTCGGCTCGCGTCCGTTCGACGGCGAGGGCCAGCCCACGCGCCGCAACCAGCCGATCGAGAAGGGGGTGCTGCGCTACTGGCTGTGCGACGCGTACTCCGGGCGCAAGATCGGCGCGAAGCCCACCGGAACCGCCCGGCGCGGTGTCGGCGGCGGCCCTAGCGTTGGCGCCTCGAACCTCTACTTCGAGCCGGGCAGCGAGACGCCCGAGGCGATCCTCGCGTCGACCGCGCGCGGGCTCTACGTGACCGACCTGATCGGCTCGGGCGTGAACGTGGTTACAGGCGACTACTCGCAGGGCGCGGTCGGCCACTGGATCGAGAACGGCCGGCTCACGCACCCGGTCCACGAGATCACGATCGCCGGCAACCTGCGCGAGATGCTGATGGACGTGGACGCGGTCGGCAGCGACCTGGTGTTCCGCGGCGCGAGCGCCTCGCCGACGATCCGCATCAAGCGGATGACCGTCAGCGGCAGCTGACGACTAGTTCGCGGGGGCGGCGCCTCCGAGCTTGCGGACGTACGCCACCAGCGCCTTGATCTCCTCGGGCGTGAACTGCTTCTCGAACGAAGCCATCAAGGTGCCCTTCTTGCCCTCGCGGATCGACTTCTCGAGCTGCGCGTCGGGCGTCGCCTTCTGCCATTCGGGGTCCTTGAAGCTGCGCACGCCCATCTTGGCGAAGGTCTCGTTGGGCGCCCCCTCGGGGCCGTGGCAGAGCGCGCAGGTCTTCGCGAAGATCTTGGCGGCGTCGGGCTCCGCCGCGCGCGTCGGCGCGGCGAGGAGAGTCAGGGCGAGAACGGACGCAAGGGCGAGGCTCGTGCGGCGGACAGTCATGCGAATCCTCCGAAGGAAATCCCTTCCATTCTGGGGCACAAGCGGGGCGGGGCGCAAAAGGAACGGCTCCGGGCCGAGCTGGTGGAGCCCGGAGCGTCCTCAGATCTCTTTGCTGGCCTTCACGTCGTAGCACTCCTTGACGTGAACGGGTTTACCCCCGGCGTCGACACCGTCGAAGACCGAGCACACCTGCGAGTAGATCAGCGTGAACGTGTCGGCGACCCCCGAGCCCGTCACCTCGAAGTCGAATCCGGAGACGAGCACGTCCTTGAGCTCCCAGGTGAGGATCGGCGGCGCGCCCGAGCCGCCGTCGCCGAAGATCTCGATCGTGGCCGTGGTGAAGTGCTTCCCCGTCGCGGTCGCCAGCAGGAGCGCGGGCGACAGCGCGTCGACGGGCTTCAGCAGGCCGAAGTCCTCGAACGTCGCCTTGCCCGACCCGCCGCCTCCGCCGAGGCCACCGCTGCCGCTGTTCTTGACGCCGATCTTGACGCTGAAGAGCGGGCTCGGCTCGCCGGGCTTGCTGAGCCCGGCGATCTCGATCTGGCCCACGATCTTTGGAGCTGAAGGTGTGCCGCCGCCTCCTCCTGCGGCGCAGTCCCCCGGGGGGCCCTGCGGTCCTGGCAGTCCCGGGGAGCCGTCTGCGCCCTGCGCGCCGGGGACGCCCGGCGGGCCAGGCTGTCCCGCGGGTCCGCTCGGGCCGGCCGGGCCCTGCGGTCCGGCGATGCTCCAGACCACGAGACGCTCCGAGCGATGGCACGCCGTGCCGGGCTTGACGATGCGCGCGTCGCCCGAGACGTTCTTGACGCAGGCGTGGATCAGGTTGGGCGCGTTGGTCGCTTGCGCCGGCTCGGACGCGCCGAACGGGACGAGCACGAGCAGCGCGACCCGCAGCAGCGGCTTCGGACGCGGTTGCATGGGAACCCTCCTTTGGGTGGGACGACGAACGAACGACCCGAGACCGCCCGAGGGTGTGGCAGCGCGGGCACGAACGCGTGACGAGTGGCGGGATGGTAGCGCCCGGCCGAACGGCTCGTCAAACGCGGCCTATACTCGCCTTTTCACGGAGAACGCCGTTTGAGCCTTTCGGCCGGCGAGCGGCTCGGGCCGTACGAGATCCGGGACGTCCTGGGCGCCGGGGGCATGGGCGAGGTGTACCGGGCGCTCGATCCCCGGCTCGATCGCGAGGTGGCGATCAAGATCCTGCCCGAGGAGCTCGGGCGCGACGCCGACCGGCTCGCGCGCTTCGACCGCGAGGCGCGGCTGCTGGCGGCGCTGCGCCACTCGGGGATCGCGATGATCCACGAGGTCGGCGAGGCGCAAGGCAAGGGCGGGACGCCGCTGCACTACCTCGTGATGGAGCTCGTGGACGGCGAGACGCTCTCGGAGCGGATCGCGCGCGGTCCGCTGCCGATCGCCGAGGCGCTCCGCGTGGCCCGCGACGTCGCGAGCGCGCTCAGCGCCGCCCACGACAAGGGCATCGTCCATCGCGACCTGAAGCCGGCCAACATCCGGGTCGCGCGCGACGGCCACGCGCGCGTGCTCGACTTCGGGCTCGCGACGGCGCTCGAGGGCGGCGCGGCCGCGGGCGCGCCCGAGGCGAAGACGCTCACGCGCGGCGTGACGCGCGCCGGCGCCGTGCTCGGCACGCCGCTCTACATGAGCCCGGAGCAGGCGCGCGGCGCCGCGGTCGACCGCCGCACCGACATCTGGTCGTTCGGCTGCGTGCTGTTCGAGATGCTGAGCGGCCGCCTCGCCTTCGACGCGCCGAGCGTGCCGGACGTGATCGCCGCGGTGCTGACGCGCGAGCCCGACTGGTCGAAGCTGCCGCGCGCGACGCCCGCGCCGCTGCGGCGGCTGCTCGAGCGCTGCCTCGAGAAGGACGTCGAGCGCCGCCTGCGCGACGCCGGGGACGCGCAGCTCGAGCTCGACGAGCTGCTCGCGGCCGCGACCGGCAAGCCGTCGACCGGCCGTCCCTCCTGGGCGTGGCTGGTCGCCGCCGCGCTCGTCGTCGCGCTCGCCTTTGCGCTCCTGCGCTCGCGCGGCGACGCGACGCGCGACAGCCTGGCCGCGGCGCGGCTCAGCCAGCTCACCAGCAGCGACGGCATCGAGAGCGGCCCGGCCTTCTCTCCCGACGGCAAGAGCCTCGCGTTCGTCTCCGAGGAGTCGGGCGTGCGCTCGATCGTGGTGAAGCGGCTCGACGACGGCCAGGAGCGCCGGCTGCCCGGCGGAGGCTTCGACAACGTGCAGCCGGCGTTCGCGCCCGACGGCAAGAGCCTCGCCTTCGTGCGCGGCCAGCAGCCGGGGCGAAGGCTCGAGCCGGGCGACGTCTTCGGCGCGTTCATCGAAGGCGACGTGTGGTCGATCGACCTCGCAACGGGCAGCGAGGCGAAGCTGCTCGCGAACGCCTTCAACCCGAGCTTCTCGCCCGACGGCTCGGAGCTCGCGGTGGACGCGTCGCACGCGGGGCCGCGACGGCTCTGGGTGACCGACGCTCGCGGGCGGAACCCGAAGCAGGTGACGAGCGACGCCTCCGAGGCTGCCGCGCACCTGCGGCCGCGCTGGTCGCCCGACGGGCGGCGGCTCGTGTTCCAGCGCCTGGAGCGAACACGCTTCGACATCCAGGTGGTCGAGCTGGCGAGCCAGGCGGTGACGCCGCTGACGAACGACGTCACGCTCGACATCCAGCCCGTCTTCGCGCCGTCGGGCCGCCACGTCTATTTCTCGTCGCCGCGCGGCGGCGGCCTCAACATCTGGCGTGTGCCGGTCGGCGCCGACGGACGCCCCGACGGCCGGCTCGAGCAGATCACGACCGGCGCCGGCCAGGACGTCGAGGCCGCCTTCTCGGCCGACGGCACGCAGCTCGCCTTCGCGATCCTGCGGCAGAACGCCGACCTCTGGCGCCTTCCCCTCGCGCCCGACGGGGTGAAGCCGAGCGGGCCGCCGGAGCGGCTCGTCTCCTCGACGCGCGAGGACAGCCGCGGCGACTGGTCGCCCGACGGCCGCACGATCGCGTTCAACTCCGACCGCGCGGGCGACATGAACATCTGGCTGCGCTCGCTCGCCGACGGCACCGAGCGCGCGCTCACCACCGGGCCCGGCGGGGACTTCCAGCCGCGCTTCTCGCCCGACGGAAGGAGCGTCGTCTTCTTCTCGAGCCGCTCCGGCAGCGCCGACATCTGGAGCGCCGACGCCGCGACGGGGGCGCTCGCACAGCTGACCCGGGGCGCCGCCACGGACGCCAACCCGTGCTACTCGCCCGACGGCGCGCGCATCGCCTACCAGTCGGACGAGGGCGGAAGGCTCGAGGTCTGGATCATGGGCGCGAGAGGCGACGCGCCGAAGCCGCTCACCCGCGCGGGCGTGAGCGGCCACTTCCTGCGCTTCACGCGCGACGGCGGCGCCGTGGTGTTCATGGCCGCGGGCGGCGGCGGGCACCTGATGGCGGTCCCGGTCGAAGGCGGCGAGCCGCAGGCGTTCGCGGACGTGACGGGCGGCAGCCACATCTCGTTCACGCCCGACTTCTCGAGGATCGCGGACGTGCTCGGCCACCAGACGGTCTGGCTCTCGCCGGTCGCGGGCGGCGAGCGCACGAAGCTCTTCGCTTTCGACGACCCCCGGGACCGCATCGACTACCCCGTGCTCTCGCCCGACGGGCGCGCGCTGCTCTTCGACCTGTTCCGCCCGAGCGGCGGCGACGTCTGGGCGCTCGAGGGGCTGCCCGCCGCCCGCGCGCGTTGAGGCGCCCGCGCGCGGAGCCGGCACGCCGGATGGCGGTATAGTCCCGGTTTCGGGAGGCGAAGAAGCGCGGTGAGCGCCAGAGGTGTGCGGACGGGGCCGTGGCGCAAGGGCGTGGCGGCGCTCGCCGTGCTCGCGCTCGCCGCCGGCGCCGCGTCGTGCAACCGCAAGGCCCCCGGGCGCGGGCTGGCCGCCGCCACCGTGTTCCCGATCTACGACCTCGCGCGCCGCGTGGCCGGCGACCGCCTCGAGATCCGCCTGATCCTCGCGCCCGGGCTCGATCCGCATCACTACGAGCCGCGCCCCAAGGACGTGGTCGGGCTCGAGGACGCCGGATTGATCTTCGCGGTCGGGCTCGACCTCGACCCGTGGGCGCAGGCGCTGGCGCGGAGCGCCGGCGCCGGTGAAGCCCGCGTGTTCGAGCTCGGCCCGCTGATGGACCCGATCCTGGCGCCGCCGGGGATGATCCGGCCCGAGCCGCTCATCGACCCGCACTTCTGGACCGACCCGGTGCGCGCGCAGCGCGCGGTCGACGTGATCGTCGAAGCGCTCTCCGGGCTCGACCCCGAAGGCGCCCCCTTCTACCGCGAGCGCGCGAGCGGCGTGCGGCGCTCGATCCAGGCGCTGCACGTCGAGGTGGGCCGGCAGGCGCAGACCTGGACCCACCGCAAGCTCGTGACGTTCCACGGCTCGCTCTTCTACTTCGCCTCGCGCTACGGGCTTTCGGTGGTCGGGGTCGTGCAGCCGCTGCCCGGCAGCGAGCCGTCCGCCCAGCACGTGCAGGCGATCGTCGCCGAGCTCAAGGCGGAGTAGCCGGCGATGCTCTTCGTCGAGCCCCAGCTCGAGTCGCAGCTCGCGCTCGCGCTGGCGCACGAGGCCGGCGTGGCGGTGCACACGGTGGACGCGCTCGGCGGCGGCCCCGGGGCGGAGAGCTACGAG
>Ga0268265_10003867_pt1 | contig 10573 bp, 9 predicted proteins | sample KBSSwiS52_FD_190355 | JGI IMG/M metagenome (GOLD analysis project Ga0268265, IMG submission 190355) | Switchgrass rhizosphere microbial communities from Kellogg Biological Station, Michigan, USA - KBS Switchgrass S5-2 (SPAdes) (version 2) | ecosystem: Host-associated > Plants > Roots >...
GGGCTGTGTCGGGTCGAGCTCGGCACCACCGACGGCGCGCTGCTCGAGGATCTCAGCCGCGAATTTCCAGAAGCGGATTCGATCGAGCGCGATGACGCGGCACTCGGCCGCTTCGTGACCGAGTTGTTGCGCCGGATCGACGGTGCCAAACCCCGCGAAGACCTGCCCCTCGACATCCAGGTGACCGCTTTCCAGCGCCGGGTTTACGAGGAACTGCTCCGAATCCCGACCGGCGAGACCCGGTCCTATGCCGAGATCGCCGAGGCCATCGGGCAGCCATCCGCCTCGCGGGCGGTGGGCAATGCCTGCGCCACGAATCCGGTCGCTCTGGCCATCCCCTGCCACCGTGTTTTGCGTAACAACGGATCGCTCGGCGGCTATGCCTGGGGAACTGAGCGAAAACAGGCGCTTATTTCCGCGGAGCGACGGGCGGCACGACGCGCGGGTTAGCTATGCGTGGAAAAAAGGCGTAAGTGATTGCGCCCCGCGCGAAGGGGGTTAGACTAGCCGCAGCCGACCATTCTCCAGCCTGCTGCGGAAATGCCGAACGCACTGAAAAATCGAAAAGAATCGGAAAATCGCGGGGCTGGAAAAGGCGCCGGGAAACGCGCGTCCCCGCGCCGCCGGATCGGCGAAATTTCCGACATGACGATGCTGAATTTCGATGAGCGCAAAGTGCCGCTGGTGTTCCGCGAGAACCGCCGCGCGCGCCGCATCATCATGCGTCTCGACTATGGTAAAGCGAGTGTCGTGATCGTCCTGCCGAAACGCACTTCGCGACAAGAAGGCAAGAAATTTGCGTTAAGCAATAAAGACTGGATCGCCGAGCGCCTCGATCAGCTCGCCGAGCCGATTCCGTTCCGCCATGGCGCCGTCGTTCCCTTCCTCGGCGAGGACCATCGCATCCGCCATCGCCCGACCGCGCGCGGCGTCGTCTGGTGCGAAGAAGGCGAGATCAACGTCGCCGGTTACGAGGAGCATCTGCCGCGCCGCGTGCATGAATGGCTGAAAGCGGAGGCCAAGCGCGAGATCGAAACGCGGGCCCGCGACAAGGCGGCAGCGATCGGCAAGAAGATCACCAAGATCTCGATCCGCGACACCAAGAGCCGCTGGGGCTCCTGCACCGATGAAGGCGAGCTCGCCTTCTCCTGGCGCCTGGTGTTCGCGCCGAAATACGTGCTCGACTACGTGGTCGGCCACGAGGTCGCGCATCTCAAAGAGATGAACCACGGGCCGAAGTTCTGGAAGCTCTGCCGCGAACTCGCGCCCCGCTCGATCAACATCGCGCGCGAATGGCTGGAAGAGCACGGCACCGAGCTCTACCGCTACGGCCGCTAGTTTACTTCCGCGTCTCTCCTCCGCGGAAGCTTGACCGCCGGGCCTCTGGCCCGGCGGTTTCCCTTTTGGGGCTGCGCAGCCTTCTGTAATGTCATCGAAATGGCTGGCGGGTATGTTCCGGCCCGGCGCGGAAATTTGGGTACGAGGATGAGTCTGCACCATTCTGTCCGGCGGCGCCTGCCCCCGCTGGCCTGGCTGCTGCAAATCGACGGCACACCACAGAACTATGAGCTCCTTTGCGGATCTTCCGTCGTCGTCGGCGAATCGGGTTTCGTCGAGGGCGCTTGGCCCGGCGATCTCGCGGCCATGGATTTCGCTTCCGCCGCCGAGATGTTCGGCAGCGGCGGCACGTTCACCGGCGATGACTGGATCATCGTGCCCCCCAGCCACACGCTGGAATCCGTCTACTCGCTGCGTCATGGATCGCGGCTGCTGATCAGCAACGCGCTGCCCTTCCTGCTGGCGCATAGCGACGACGCGCTCGACCCGGGCTTCTCGGCCTATCACAGCCAGTTTTTTCAGGTCCTGAAAGGTCTCGCAGTCCCGCCGATCCGCATCCCGTCGCGCAAGGGCGCGGAGATCCGGGTGCACTACCATCACAACCTGCGCATCGGTTCCGACCTCGCGCTGACCCAGGAACCGAAGCCCGCGGCGCCCGCCTTCGCCACCTTCGAGCAGTATCGCGACTACCTGCTATCGACCGTGCAGGCGGCCTTGCGCAATGCCGCCGATCCGCGGCGAAGCCGGACCTATCAACCCATCGCCACAAGCTCGCAGGGCTACGATTCCCCCGCTTCCTGCGTGATCGCGCGCGCCGCCGGCTGCACCGAGGTGCTCACCCATGGCTTCGCCCGCCGGTCCTTCGGCGTGATGGATCCGGACAGCGGCGAGGCGGTCGCCAGGGCGCTCGGCATGGAGGTGACGGTGATCGACCGCACGGCGTATCTCGAGCGATCGGACATCGAGGCGCCGGAGGCGGAGTTCCTGTGCCATGGGCTGGAAGGCGTCGACGTGAACTTCCTCTCTTTCGAGAGCCTGCTCGAGCGCCGCGTGCTGTTCAGCGGCTTCCATGGTGACGCGGTCTGGGACCGGCACAAGCAGCCGAACGACGTGATCAAGCGTGGCGACACCTCCGGGGCGTCGATGGGCGAGTTCCGTCGTCGGGTCGATTTCTTCCATATCCCCGTCCCCTTCATCGGCGTGCTCCGCCATGCGGAGATCCAGGCGATCGGGGAAACGGCCGCGATGCGGCCCTTCGCCCTCGACAACGACTACGACCGGCCGATCCCGCGGCGCATCGCCGAGGAGGCCGGCGTGCCGCGGGACGCTTTCGGCATGGCGAAGAAAGCGGTGGCGCTGATGTTCTTCGGCCTCAACATCGGCCTCAACGAGCAGTTCGCCGAGGGCTCCCGCAGGTCGGTGCAGAAGTTCGCGGCCGGCTTCAGGACCGCGCCGCTGCAGCGGCTGCGCCTGTGGGCGAATGCGCTCATTGCCCAGGGCGTCGACTTCAGTCGCCTGGTCTTGAAGAAGACACGCATCGCAACCCGCTTGAAGGTCGATAAGCCCATCGACGCGATCCTCAGCACGCTCGATCTCGCCACCCTGGACACGCCCGCGACCGTCATCACGTTGCATTGGGCCCTGGCCATGGTCACGGCCCGCTACGCCGCCGACCCGGCGACAGATGCGGAGGACGCGCCGTCGCGCTAGACTGCTGGAAAGCCGTATGAAGCGAGGCAATCAGCGCAGGATGCGCAAGCTCAGGCGTTTCATCGTCTCGACTCTGAAAGGCGCCGTCATCGTCTATGCGATGGTGGTCGGCATCCTCTGGTTCATGCAGGACACGATGCTGTACCACCGCAGCGCCGGCGCGCCGATGCTGAACGATCCGGCGCTGTTGCCGAAGCGCGAGATCGTTTGCCTGACGACGGCCGACGGGCTCAATCTCCGTTCCTGGTACTTCAAGGCCGCGCGCGCGGCGATGCCGACCGTGGTGTTCTTCCACGGCAATGCCGGCGATATCGGCAATCACCTGCCGTTCGCAAAGTTCCTGATCGAGGCCGGCTATGGCCTGCTCGCGCTCGAGTATCGCGGCTATGGCGGCAATCCCGGCAGCCCGCGGGAGGCCGGGTTGATCGCGGATGGACGCGCCGCCTTTGCCTTTCTCAATGCCCAAGGCATTCCGGATTCCGGCATCGTGCTCTTCGGGGAATCGCTCGGCACCGGGATCGCGGTGCAGCTCGCGGCCGAGCATCCGGTGCATGCCGTGATCCTGCGTTCGCCCTACACCTCGATCGCCGAGGTGGCCGCGATCCAACTCCCCTACATCCCGGCGCGTTGGCTGGTGCGCGACCGCTTCGACTCCCTCTCGAAGATCGGCCTCAGCAAGGCGCCGCTCTTCGTCTTCCACGGTGCCAACGACACGCTGATCCCGCTCGCCTTGGGGCGCGAACTCTTCGAAGCCGCACCGGAGCCAAAGACCTGGCTGACGGTCGAGGGGGGCGGCCACAACGACGTCCAGACTCCCGAAGCCGAGCGCGCGATGCTGGACTTCCTGCAGCAGCTGCCGACCGCGCCGGCGGCGGCCGTGGCCTCCGTCGCGCTGCCTCCCGTCACCGCTTGCGGAAGCTGAGATCGGCTGGATTTCCACCTTGCCAGACCGGGAAGATTTGTTACGTTATAACAGATCAAACAGCGGATTTCCGCCATGCCCGAGACCGTGACCGCCCCGAAGACCCTGCTTGCCGCCAGCATGCCGACGCGGCTGGCCGGTGCCGTCCTGGCCGCCCTGCTGCTATGGGCCGCCGTGCAGTGGGCGCTCTGAAGCGCGCTGGCCGATGAACGTCGCGCATCAGCATACGCATCGCGCGCCTCTGCACATCGCGGCCGAGGGGCCGGCGGCGATCGCGGTCTGCAATCTCACCGTTGCCTATAACCGGCATCCGGCCGTCCACCACCTGACCGGCAATTTCCGCGACGGCAGCCTGACGGCGCTCTGCGGTCCGAACGGCGGCGGCAAGAGCTCGCTCTTGAAAGCGATCGTCGGTCTGGCACCCGTCGTCTCCGGCCATGTCGACATTGCCGCCGATCGGAAGCGCGCCATCGCTTATCTGCCGCAGGTGGTCGAGGTCGATCGCGGCTTTCCGCTGAAGGTGCTCGACGTGGCCGATCTCGGGCATTGGCGCCGCAGCGGCGCGTTCGGACGTTTGACGGGGGCGCATCGGCGGCAGAGCCTCGCCGCGCTGGCGGCGGTCGGGTTGCAGGGCCTGGAGCAGCGCCCGATCGAGGCGCTCTCGGTGGGCCAGTTCCAACGCCTCCTGTTCGCGCGCCTGATCGTCGAGGATGCGCCGATCATCCTGTTGGACGAGCCGTTCAACGCGATCGACCAGCGCACCACCGAAGACCTGCTGCGGCTGATCGTCGGCTGGTCCAATGAGGGTCGCACCGTGGTCGCGGCGATCCACGATCTCGACATGGCGCGAAGGGCTTTCCCGGAAGCCTTGCTGATCGCCCGCGAGCCGATCGCCTGGGGTGCCACGCGCGATGTGCTGGACGACGCCAACTTGGCGCGGGCCCGTGCATTGGCGGAAGGCTGGCTCGAAAATGCGCCGGTCTGCGACGTGCCGGCCTGATTTCCATGCTCCATGATCTCCTGATCGCGCCGTTCAGCGAGTTCGCCTTCATGCGGCGGGCGCTGATTGCCTGTATCGCGATCTCGCTCTCGGCGGGGCCGATCGGCTCCTTCCTGGTGCTGCGGCGCATGAGCCTGATGGGCGATGCGATGAGCCATGCGGTGCTGCCCGGCGTCGCGGTCGGCTTCATGTTGTTCGGGCTGGAGCTCTGGCCGATGGCGCTCGGCGGGCTGATTGCGAGCCTGCTGGTCGCCTTGCTCGCCGGCCTGGTCAGCCGGGTGACGCCGCTGAAAGAGGACGCGAGTCTCGCCGGCTTCTATCTGATCTCGATCTCCAGCGGCGTGCTGATCATCTCGCTCCACGGCAGCAACGTGGATCTCCTGCACATCCTGTTCGGCTCATTGCTCGGCGTCGACGACAAGTCGCTGCTGCTGGTCGCGGGTGCGACGACGCTGACCCTGCTGGCCTTCGCAGTGATCTACCGGCCGCTGGTGGTCGAGTGCTTCGATCCCGGTTTCCTGCGGGTCGCCGCCGGCGGCCGTGCAAGCAGCTCCATTGGGGGACCGGGTGCCGTGGCGCATCTCGTCTTCCTGGTGCTGGTCGTGGTCAACCTCGTCGCCGGTATGCAGGCGCTCGGCACCTTGATGTCGGTGGGCCTGCTGCTGCTCCCCGCCGCGGCGGCGCGGCTTTGGGCGGGCAGCGTCGGGGGCTTGATGGCCACCACCAGCGGAATCGCCATCGCCTCTTCGCTGCTGGGGCTGATCCTTTCCTATCACCTCAACACGCCGTCCGGCCCGGCGATCGTGCTGGTGGCAGGCTTTCTCTACCTCGCTTCCCTGGCGTTCGGGCAGCGCGGCGGTGTGGTGCGTCGCTATTGGCCACGGCGCCATCTGGCACATTAAGCCCGCCGTGCCGTCTCAAGCATTGAACTAGTCCATTTTCGCACACGGACTTGTGCGTCTGGCGCTTTGTACCGCCCTGAACCTGAGGTAGAATCCCCGGATGCGCGGGGGCGCACTAAAGGGCGCGCGCAAAAGCGCAGCCAAAGATGAGCGCGGGGGCGCTCGGGTCGGGGAGATGGGTTTGGAACTCAACGCGAAGGTGAGCGCGGCTTTGCCGCCGCTGGCCTGGTTGCTGGAAATCGACGGCACGCCGGAGCGGCATCGGCTGCTCTGCGGGAGCAGCGTCTGCCTGTCGGGCAACGCGTTCTTCGAGGGCGCCTGGCCGGGCGCGCGCGCCGCCATGGACTTCGCCGATAAGGCGGACGTCTTCGGCAGCGGCGGTGTCCTCGGCGCCCAGGGCTGGACCATCGTGCCGCCCAGCCACACCCTGGAATCCGTGCTCACCTGCAAGGAGGGCGCAAAGCTCTTCATCAGCAATTCGCTCGCGTTCCTGCTGGCGCATCGCGGCGATGCGCTCGACCCCGCCTTCCTGGACTATCACCGGGTCTTCTTCGAGATGATGGGCGGCATCGAGCGCTCGCCGATCCGCTTTCCGTCACTGCGCTCGAAGGAGATCCGCGGCTATTACTTCGAGAACCTGCTGATCGGCCGGAATCTCGAAATCACCGTGCAGGGGAAGCCCGAGGCGCCGCACTTCACGGCCTTCTCCGACTACCGCGCCCATCTGATGCGGATCGTGGAAGCGACGCTCGACAATGCCCGCGATCCGCTGCGCCCCCATCCCTACCGGCCGCTGGCGACGATCTCGCAGGGCTATGATTCACCGGCCGTCGCCGCATTGGCCCGTGAAGCCGGCTGTCGCGAAACGATCACCCACACGCATGCGCGGCGCGCCTTCGGGGTGGTCGATTCCGACAGCGGCGAGCCGATCGCCAAGGCGCTCGGCATGGCGATCACCACCACCGACCGCCGCGCCTATCTGCAGCGCACCGATCTGGAGACACCCGAAGCCGAGTTCCTCTGTCATGGCCTCGAAGGCCCAGATGCCAGCTACATCGCCTTCGAGCGGGAGCTGCCGCGCCGCGTGCTGTTCACCGGCTGCCACGGCGACACGATGTGGGAAAAGCAAAAGGACGAGATCGAGGATCTCGACGGCGGATCGCTGGGCGAGATTCGCCGCCGCCTCGACTTCATCCACCTGCCGCTGGCCTATGTCGGCGCGCTGCGGCTGCGCGAGGTGAAGTCGATCTCCAACAGCGCCGAGATGGCGCCCTACTCGGTCGGCGGCGGATACGACCGGCCGATCCCGCGGCGCATCCTGGAAGAGGCCGGCGTCCCGCGCGGTGTCTTCGGGCGGGCGAAGAAAGCAACCTCGTTGAGCTTTTTCGGCTTCCAGCCCGGCCTGGTCGAGCGCCTCTCCCCTTCCACGCGCCGATCCATCGCCGCCTTCGCCAGAACCTGGCGCCCAACGTTGGGCGCGCACCTCAGCCTGCGGTGGAACGAGGTCATCGCGATCCTGGTCGCGGCGGTGCGCCTGGTCGAGAAGCGGACGCATATCGTGCAGCGGCTCGGCCTCACGACGCCGCTGGATAAGATCCTCCACGTCCTCGACACCGAGAACCTCGACACGCCACAGACGGTGCTGGTGCTGCACTGGTCGATGGCGGAGGTCATGAAGCGCTATGCCGTCCCCGGCGAGGCGGCGGCGCTGGTTCCGGGCGAGGCCGGAAATCCCGCTGCGGATGCCTTGGTGCGGCGCCCGGCGGCGCGATTACGCGATGCCGCCGCCGGTCTCGGCCTTTCGGCGGAGAGCGGTCCGGCCGGCCTGGCCGGTTGATTCTATCCGCCGATCGCCGCATATTTCCCGCACTTGATGAGGCGGCGCGGCTCAGCCGCGAGGGATGGGTGCGATGCAAGTCCTGGTCATTCAGAACGATGTGAACTCGCCGATCTCCCTGCTGGGCGATTATCTGCAGGCGGCCGGAGCAAAGCTCACCACCTTGTTGCCGCATGGCGGCGACAAGCTGCCGGCCTCTCCGGACGGCTTCGACGGCGCGGTGATCCTCGGCGGGCCGCAGCATGCGCATGACGATGCGCGCTTCCCCGCCTTCCTGCCGATGCTCGATCTCTTGCGCGCGTTCCACGAACAGACCAAGCCGCTGCTCGGCATGTGCCTCGGCGGTCAGCTGATGGCGCGGGCCTTCGGCGAGAAGGTGCGGGTCAACGAGACGTTCGAGTTCGGATTTCTGCCGATCGAGATCACCCCAGAAGGCCGCGACGATCCGCTGCTGGCCGGTTTGGCACCCCGGCAACGCATCATGCAATGGCATGAGGATACATTTGGCCTCCCTGCGGGCGGCGTGCGGCTGATGACGGGCGAGACCTGCCTCAATCAGGCCTTCCGTTTCGGCAAGACCGCCTATGGCTTCCAGTGCCATTGGGAAGTCTCGATGGAGCTCGCCAAGGACTGGGTGAGCAATTTCGGTCATGTGCTGCAGAACAAGCTCGGCGAAGCCGGCGCCGCCGAGACCGTGACCCGCGCCAAGGGCGAGTTCGAGAAGTACGGCCGCCGCGCCAACGATTTCTGCCGCGTGGTCACCCAGCGCTGGGCCGACCTTGTCACCGCCGCCAAGCAGGGCGTGATCGAGAAGAGCGGCTGCGCGGCGTGAGGCGTCAGCCTGCCGGTTTGACACCCAGCTTTACGACGCTTCTCCCTTCATCGGCGCTGAAACCTACAATAAGCTTTTGATGACGAAGGCCTTTGTCTCCTTTCGCGCGGAGAAGGCGCCCCCTCGTTCTGTAAAGGCTGGGTAAAGGTTGCGGCGCGCTGTAAAGGCTGGGTCAAAGTCCCGGCGCGGTGCGTACCCCGCTGCTGCATTCACGATGTCAAACAGCGGGGGCATTATATCACGAACGGGTCCGCTCGTCTCCGCTGCCGTGAATTAGCTGAATTCAGTAGTATGCATAAAACTCCGGCGTCATGCCAAGGCTAGGCCTTGGCATCCACGAGTTTGCTTTGGCTAGTTCGGTGCTGGCTGAGTGAAACTCGTAGATCCCAAGGCCAAGCCTTGGGATGACGACCGAGGGGTTGAGATAGCGAGATTTCAAGCCGCCAGAGCGCGCACCTTGCGCAAGTCTGCGACGAATTCTTTATACGCCTCATCCTTCGCGTCTGCGTCCGGGATGCGCAGCAGGTAGCTAGGGTGGACGGTGATGTAGCCGGGGCGGTTCTCGAAGCTGGCCTTGCCGCGGAGCTTGGTCACGGCGACGGCCTTGCCCGCGAGCGCGGCGGCCGCGGTGCCGCCCAGGGCTACGACCACTTTCGGGTGGACGAGGTCGAGTTCTTTCAACAGCCACCAGCGATAGCGCTTCACCTCGCCCATGGTCGGCTTCTGGTGGATGCGCCGCTTGCCGCGCTGCTCGAATTTGAAATGCTTCACGGCATTGGTGACATAGACCGATTTGCGGTCGATGCCGGCCTCCTCCATCGCCTGGTCGAGTAGCTTGCCGGCCGGGCCGACGAAGGGCTTGCCGGCCAAATCTTCCTGGTCGCCCGGCTGCTCGCCGACGAAGGCGATGGCGGCGCCTTCCGGTCCTTCGCCCAGGACCGCGCGATCGGCGCCGGGCACCAGCGGCTCGGCGGCGGAGATCAGCCTATTGAGCGCTTTCAAAGTCTTCGGGTCTTCATCCGGCATGAAGACTGAACCGGCGCGGGGCGCGGAGGTTGCGCGGTCCTTTTCGGTCAGTGCGCGCCGGAAGCCTCGGCGCCGCCGGCGGATTTCTTCAGCAGCAAAGCGAGACCGAGCGCGATCACCAGGGCGATGCCCATGAACACGAAGGTGTCGCTGTAGGCCATGATGGTCGCCTGCTTCCGCACGGTGCGGCCGATCGCGATGATCGCCTGATGCTTCGCGGTCGCCGGATCCGAAATGCCATGGCTGAGGAAGTACTGGGAGAGCTCGGCGATCCGCTGCCGGGTCGCCTCGTTGAAAGCCGAGACGCTCTGGATCAGCACATTGGAGTGAAACTGCTCTCGCTTGGTGAGGATTGTCTGCAGCAGCGCGATGCCGATGGCGCCGCCGAGGTTGCGGGTCATGTTGAAGAGACCGGAAGCCGAGCCCGCATTCTCCTTCTCGATGCCGGCACTCGCCACCACCGAGAGCGTGGTGAAGATCATCGCCTGGCCGACGGCGCGCACGATGTTGGGCAAGAAGAGCTGCGGGCCGGAATAGTCGGTGGTCAGATAGACGTTCATGAAGTTGCTGGCGGCGAACAAGGTGAAGCCAAGGCCGATCAGCACGCGCGCATCGACGTAGCGCATCACCCGCGGCATCAGCGGGATCAGGACCAGCTGCGGGATGCCGGTCCAGGCCAGCACCTCACCGATCTGCTCGGCATTGTAGCCCTGCACCTGCGAGAGATAGAGCGGCAGGATGAAGGATGAGCCGTAGAGCGCAGCACCCAGCAGCACGTTCGAGACCGTGCCGAGGCCGAAATTGCGGCGCAGCAGCAGCTTCAGGTTCAGCAACGGGCGCTTTACCGTCAATTCGATGATCAGGAAAGCGGTCAGCGCCACCGCCGCCGTGATGGCGAGATTGGTGATGAACTGCGAGCCGAACCAGTCGTCCTTGTTGCCTTCCTCGAGGAAGGTCTGCAGCGCGCCGAGACCGATCGCCATCGTGGCGATGCCGAGCCAATCGC
>Ga0268265_10003873_pt1 | contig 10569 bp, 9 predicted proteins | sample KBSSwiS52_FD_190355 | JGI IMG/M metagenome (GOLD analysis project Ga0268265, IMG submission 190355) | Switchgrass rhizosphere microbial communities from Kellogg Biological Station, Michigan, USA - KBS Switchgrass S5-2 (SPAdes) (version 2) | ecosystem: Host-associated > Plants > Roots >...
CCGATGATGCTCTCATGCACGAACTGGTCGCCCACTTTCAGCTTGCCCTGAGCAGCAAGATGGGCGAGGCGCGCGGACGTCCCGGTGCCGCAGGGCGAACGGTCTATGGCGCGATCACCATAAAACACTGCGTTTCGGCCGTCAGCCCCGTCACCTTTTGGTTTGTCCGCCCACATGACGTGGCTGACACCCCTAATGGTTGAGTCGAGCGGATGCACAGGCTCAACAGCCTTGCGCATGAGCGTCCGAACTACCGGGCTGAGTGACAGGATATTGGAGGCGCCTAGCTGATCGATGCCTTTGTAGGCGCCTTGAGGCTCAATGATTGCGTAGAAATTGCCACCGTAGGCGACGTCTACGACGAGAGGGCCCAGGCCAGGGACGTCGATTTCGACACCCCGGGCCGCAACGTACGACGCTACGTTGCGGATCGTGACGCTGGTGACCTTGTTTCCATTGGTCTTGTAGTCGATGCCGATCAAGCCGGCAGGCACTTCCAGGCTCAGGCGGCCGGGTGTGCGTGGCCGGATGAGGCCATGTTCGAGTGCAAAGGTGACGATACCGATGGTGCCATGACCGCACATGGGTAGACAGCCGCTGGTTTCGATGAAGAGAACGGCTGCATCGTTTGCGGGGTCGATCGGCGGGAAGACGAAGCCGCCCGACATCATGTCGTGACCACGGGGCTCGAACATGAGGCCCAGGCGGATCCAGTCAAACCGGGCCAGGAAATCCTGGCGGCGTTCGCTCATGTTTGCGCCGCTGAGGAACGGCGCGCCACCGGCCACGAGGCGAACAGGGTTGCCCGCTGTGTGGCCGTCGATGCAGAAGAAAACTGATCTCATGTCATTACCATCATCGCTGATTTGAGCCGACCTGATGCCGGACCCTTCATCGTCACTGCCTAGACGTGGAACCCGACGTCGGCGCCCCGTGAACCGCCGGCGCTCTGACTATCGTCGGCGCAACCACAGCATGGTTGCCGGGGGCACGCAGCCAGTTCACCGTCGTTAGACCCGACCTACACCGGCCGGGTTGCGGCGGCCTTCTTCACCATCTCTGTCACCTGCGCGCGGCGCTCGCCGCTCAGGATCAGGCGGGGCGAGCGCACGCGCTCGGACCCTCGGCCCATGATCTGCTCAGCCAATTTGATGGTCTGCACCAGGTCATGTTCCGCGTCCAAATGTAGCAGTGGCATAAACCACCGATAGATCTTTCGCGCCTTCTCCAGATCGCCTTTCATCAGGGCGTCGTAAAGCGCCAGCGATTCCTTCGGAAACGCATTGGTCAGGCCCGACACCCAACCTCTGGCACCCAAGCAGAACCCTTCAAACGCAACGTCGTCGAGGCCGGCGAAAAGTACGAAGCGGTCACCGAAGGCGTTGTAGATGTCGGTGAACCGACGCGGATCCGGCGCGGATTCCTTGATGGCGACGATGTTGGGCTGGTCGGCGAGCCGGCTGAGCGTATCCAGATCGATGTTCACCCGGTACGCCGGGGGATTGTTGTACAACATGATCGGCAACTTCGTTGCCTGCGCAATCGTACGGAAGTGATGCTCCAGCTCTGCAGCGCTCGGCACGTACACCATCGCCGGCAGGACCATCAAACCGTCAACGCCGAGGCGTTCGACATCCTTTGCATAGGCCACGGCGTTCGGCGTCGTGAATTCGGAAACGCCGGTGATGATCGGCACTCTTCCGCCGGACGTTTCCACCGCCGCCTTGACCACGGCGCGCTTTTCCTCGGCGCTGAGCGAGTTGTTCTCGCCCACCGTGCCCAGAACTATCATCCCGTGCACGCCATCGCGGATCAGCGCCGCCTGGACCGCCTTCGTGGCGGGCAGGTCGACTTTAAAAGACTCGTCAAATTGGGTGGTCGCGGCGGGGAAGACACCGGACCAGTTACAGGCAATGGGAGTGGCCATCAGCGGGTGCTCGGGTTGAGGGGGTACCGTAGATCGTATACGTTACTGGGCGAGAGCGACAGGGCAAGCGCGTTGGTCGCCGGCGGCCTTGCCGTTGTCGCTCCGCAGCATCGCTACCCCGTTGCCGCGCACAGCCGTTAGCCTCGGCGGTGCCTTACCGAAGGACGTTTGGCCAGGGCAATTCTGACGGGGTGGCGCCGGAAATTAGGCGCGGTGGCCGACATAACGTTGGTTGGTCGCCGGGCGACGATGGCGGATGGCGCCCGATGCTCGGCCACGGTTGGCGGTGATGCCCTTGGCGCCGGCATTCAATCGCGGCGCCGTGACGTTGACGCCGGCACGGGTCGATCGCGGCGCCGTGACGTTGACGCCGGCACGGGTCGATCGCGATGACCGTGACGTTGACGCCGGCACGGGTCGATCGCGATGACCGTGACGTTGACGCCGGCATGGTCGATCGCGGGGGCAATGACGTTGGGTTTTGGTTTGGCGGCTATGGGGGTGGCGGGTGAGTGAGGGCACGCCGGGTGGTGCGGCTGGGGCGGGCGTTGATGTCGCTGTCGTTGGGGCGGGCGTCATTGGGTGCGCTGTTAGCTGGGCGCTGACGAAAGCCGGGCGACGGGTGCTGCTGATTGACCGCGGGGACCCCGCGACGGCGGGGGCGTCCTTTGGCAACGTGGGGCACATCGCCACTGAGCAACTGCAGCCGCTTCCCTCCCCTCCACTGCTGTTCAATTTCTGGCGTCAGTTAGCCGCATTCGGTGGCGTCCTCGACATCCCGCTACGGCGCGTGCTGCCGATGTCGCCCTGGATGATGCGATTCGCGCTGGCAGCCTTCCGGCTGGAAGAAAACACCCGCCACCTCGCCCCCCTCGTCAGCAACGCAGCGGACGTGTTGGAATCCCAGCTCCTAGAAGTCGGACGCGGCGACCTGATTCGTCGCAATGGTCACTACGCACTCTGGCTCGGCCCCAACGCAACCGCCAATGCCGCTGCCGAGCGCGCTCGCGCCTCGAGCATCGGCGTCCCCACAGGCGACGCCCCCATCGAGTTGCTCCGCGCCGCCGCGGCCCTAGCTGAAGCAGCTGAGGCAACGCCGACGCCACGCGCTGCGGCACCAACGGCTAATCCCGGGCGACCCACGGCCAACCCGATGCAACGCTCGGATGGAGCAAGGTCCGTTGAAGAGGCCAACACTAATGCAGAGGCTCCGGGCAGTGTTGCGGGAGCTGCGCCGGCTGCAGCGGCTGGGGGTACTGGGGCGGCTGCGGGTACTGCGGCAGGCAGCGCAACGGAGGTCGCCGGTGCATCACCCGATGGCGAAATGTGGGCAGCCGGGGTTTGGTACCCAGCCAGTGCTCACGTTCTGGACCCAGCGCATGTGGCTCGCGCGTTTGCCTCGGCGTCTGCGCAGGCCGGTGGTTCATTCGTGCGGGCAGAGGTTCGACACATCCGCCCCCGCGGCGACGGCGTCGAGATTATTACGGACAACGGCACCTTCACACCCCGCACCACAATCATCTGCGCAGGCGCATGGTCATCACCACTGTTGGCGCCGTTCGGAATCAACGCCCCGCTAGAAGCCGAGCGTGGCTACCACATTGAACTCCCTAATCACGCACCTCTAATCGACGCCCCCATCCTCTACGCCGACCACAGCGTTGTTGTAACGCCAATGGCATCCCGCCTGCGCGCCTCAACATTTCTTGAGTTTGCTGGACTCGGCACACCCGCCGACCCTGACAAGCCACGCCGCCTCCGTGCCAAAGTGCGGCAAATGGGCTACGACTGCCCCCCGGACGGCCCCAGTTGGATGGGCCCGCGTCCAACACTACCCGACTACCTACCTGGGATCGGACGCGCCCCCGGCCCGCACGAGTTGTACTACGCCGTCGGACACCAACACCTCGGCCTCACGCTGTCGGCCGTAACGGCGGACCTGGTGGCAGCATTGGTCATGGCGCGCACGCCTCGCTTTGAGGTGAAGGCCTTCGATCTAAAGCGCTTCGGCTCACCATGAACCAGTCGCGCTCAAGCTATTGCGGCGCGTATCTCCTTGGATTTCCTGACCGCGCCTGCAACTTGATTTCTGTGCTAGATGCAGAGCATCGCCGTCGTCTATGCTCAATGCGTGACTTCAATTTCACTCGTTCCTAAATGGCTACAGGCGTGCGGGCTCACAGTCTTTGTGACCAGTACGTTTGCTACACCAGCCGATACGTTGCATCACCGGGTGAAGTTGGAAGGCAAGGGAACACATACAGTGATCCTCGAGTCCGGTCTTGGTGACACACTGGACGTCTGGAACGTAGTCCAACCCCTGATTGCCTCGAATTGCGCGAGAACGCTGTCGTACAACCGAGCTGGATATCTCGGCAGTGACAATTCGAACGCACCACGAGACTCCGCGACCATCGTCGCGGAGCTACGCGACGAGCTCAAACGTCAGAACATGAAGCCACCGTATGTCCTCGTCGGACATTCACTCGGTGGTTTGTACATGCAGTACTTCGCCCGCAATTACCCGCAAGAAGTTGCAGGCCTGGTGCTCGTCGATTCGAGCCATTGGGAACAGCACCTCGACATGGGCAACCAAGCCAATACGCCATATAACTCGCGGCAGGCTGTTACGTTGTTTATGCCGTGGATCATGCGGCGCGAGATCACCGACAGCATAGCCGCCGGGAAGCAAGTGCACTCGAGCCCTGCCGCTTACAGTATTCCCACAATCGTTCTCTCGAGCACGCGAGGGCCACCCGGCGAAACACCGTCCGACCGAGCGCTGGCCGCGCGCCTTCAAGATGAGATCGCCGCAGACTATCCGCAAGCGGACCACATCCGCGTTATAGACAGCGGACACTACATCCAAAAGGACCACCCCGAAGTGGTAGTGGAAGCCGCCCGCAAGCTAGCGGGCTGCAAGCCCTGACGCAATCCCCCACTGCGACCCGCACGCCACCGGCCCACGCGACCGGCCCACGCCAACGCACGCCACCGGCTCAAGGCAGCGCGCGCCACCAGTCAAGCCGCGCGCTAGGGTCAGCCTTTATTCTTCTCAACATACACCCGCATCGCGGTCATCAGATCGCCCCACCACAGTCCGATCTTGCGACTGAATTCGCCACCCTGAAGACCGTGACGGGCCGGATGGTCGGCTCGCAGAGCACCCCAACCTCGGTGTTGAACAGTAACGAGCGTACCTGACTCGGACGGTGCGAACAGCACCTCCACTTCCGTGCTTTCATCATCAGCGAAATTGACATTGCGCCAGGTAAACACGAGGCGCTCCGGCGGCTCCCACACCGTCACCCGCCCAACTTCGCGCACGTGAGTCCCCGACTCCGACGAAAACGACTCAAACAACCGCCCACCCAGCGAGGGCTCGAACGTCAACGCCCCCGGCTGACGCCCAAACCGGAATCGGGGCCCTTTGCGCCACCAAAGATCAATTTCCCGCGTAAACACATCAAACGCAGTGACCTGCGACACCTTCACGAGTACGGACACGGTCGCCCGATCACCTGCGGTCACTTCTTCCCCTTCCGCTCAGCGTGCGCCTTGAATGCAGCGAGCTCCGACGCCCAAAACATCTCCACCTCATCCAGCCACCCTCGGATCTCGGAGAACGGCTCGTGCCTCAGGCGATACAGGCGAACCCTGGCGTCGCTTTCAACGTCATCATCCTCGATGAGCCCGCTCGTCCGAAGTACGCGTAGATGTTGACTCATCCGCGCTGGGCTGATGGAAAGTGCTGCCGCCAACTCACCGGCCCGTCGCGGCTTCTTTCGAAGCAAGTCAACGACGCCGCGGCGCGCAGGGTCGGCCAGCGCAGCAAACATATCGTCTAACGTACTGTCAGCCATCAACCGCCCGAAATTCGTTGCATGAAATACCAACGGTGACCCTCGGGGTCCTGCAACTCGCAGGAGCGATCAACCCAATAGTCCTCACCATAGTCAGTCGTAGTCGGTTCACGTGTGACTTTTGCTCCAGCAGCTCGACCCCGCGCACACGCCGCATCGACATCGTCGACATAGATGCACATCTGCTGCGTATTCGCGCCACCAACCGATTGCGGTGACGCGCGAACCGCTCCATTTTTCGCAGTGGCCTTAGCAGCATCACCCACAAATATCAGGCCGTCACCGAATGTGAGCTCAGAATGCACGATGCTGCCGTCATCACCCTCAACCTTGAGCCGCACCTCAAACCCGAACGCACTGACGAGCCAGTCAATAGCCCGGCGCGGATCGTCGTAATACACGCTGTTTGAGATCCGAGGCCAACCCGCAGGGGGATTCTTCATGGCGCGTCTCCATTAATAAAATTGCGATTCGGCTAAATAATTTGCTAATTCCTTAAATAATTCAAGCCCGGCGTAAAATTGCTAGCATCCGCGCCCCTATTGGAGAGACCCCTGATGACCGTAGCGAAGGGAATTGCCCTCTTTGTCACCCCCTTGATCACCGCGTTTGGATTCGCGACCGCTGCCTGCGCGGCGGCCACGCCCGACTGGATAGTCGAGAGCAATAAGCAGGCGGCAGCGTTGCTGGAAGAAAACGCCAAGTACAGCCCCGAGTCAGCCTCCGCGATCGGCGTAGAAGGCCACGACGCGGAAGTGTTCGACGCAAAGCCAAAAACCGTGCAGCGACAGGAAGCTGACCTGTCTGCCGTGGTTGCAACTTATGAACGCGCACTTCCGGCCGCAACCGATCCCCGCGTCAAGCAGGACATCGAGATCCTTCTCAAAGCTGCCCGAAATCAACGCACGACGCTGGAACTGAACGACCGGCTCATGCTGCCCTACTTCGATTTGCCACAGGCATTATTCGGCGGATTCCACGGGCTGCTCGACCCACGCGTTCCCAAATCACGCCAAGCTGCTGCACTCACCAGACTCAAAAGATATGTCGGTGCGGAACGTGGATATGAGCCGATTGCAACTCTAGTGCGTGCCCGCGTTGACGAGCGTCTGTCAGACAAGACGCTGACGGGTCCTTGGACTGTTGAAGTCGAGCAACACCTCAAGAACCAGGAACAGTATCTGAAGGGAATCAAGGATCTCTTCGACAAGGCGGGTCTGAAAGGCTATCAGAAGGACTTCAACACACTATCAACTCAACTCGCTGACTACGCTAAATGGGTGCGTTCGTCCGTCCTGCCGCGAGCGCGGCCGACGAACCGCCTGCCGCCGGAGATATACGCGGACAACCTGAAGAACTTCGGCGTGGACATGGACCCCCATGCCCTCATGGATCGCGCACTGTTTGTTTACGCATCCACGCGCGACGAGATGCAATCGGTTGCCGCTCAGATCGCTGCCCAGCGCGGAATGAAATCGTCCGACTATCACGATGTCATTCTCGAACTGAAGAAGGCGAAGATTCCGAACGACAAACTGATCGCCCTGTACACGGAGCGACTGAGCCGCCTCGAGACCATCGCGAAGGATCATCACCTCATCACCATTCCGCAGCGGAAGGCGGTCATTCGGTTGGCTACGGACGCCGAGTCTGCGGCGACGCCGGCTCCGCACATGGACATACCACGTTTAATCGGCAACACCGGTGAGCCCGGCGAGTTCGTTCTTCCGACGTCGAACCCCAATGGTGACCCGAACGTCGAAATGGACGACTTCAATTTTGACGCGATCACCTGGACGCTGACCGCTCATGAGGCTCGGCCGGGGCACGAGCTTCAGTTTGCGGCGATGCTGGAGCATGGCGTGTCGAGCACGCGGGCGGTGTTCGCGTTCAATAGCGCGAATGTCGAGGGGTGGGCGCTGTACGCAGAGGCGTTCATGAAGCCGTACGAGCCGCTGGAGGGACAATTGGGCACCTTGCAAATGCGATTGATGCGCGCGGCTCGGGCGTTCCTGGACCCGATGCTGAACCTGGGAATGATTGAGCCCGCGGACGCCAAGCGGCTGCTCATGGACGAAGTCATGCTGTCGGAGCCGATGGCCAAGCAAGAGGTCGATCGGTACACATTCACCGCGCCAGGCCAGGCGACATCGTACTTCTACGGGTACACGCGGATCGAAGCCTTGCGTGCCAAAACCGAGCTCGCCCTGGGAAAGAAATTCAACGTTCAGGCCTACCACGACTTCCTGATCAACGAAGGCCTTCTGCCGCCGGATCTGCTGGAGAAGGCGGTGACGGAGACGTTCATTCCAGAGCGGAAAGCCGCTCCATAGGTTATCCGCCACCGTATACTCGCTTACGGATATACGGTGGCGGATAATGAAAAATCCTCGCAAAATCAGCAGCCCTTTGGGATTAGCGGTCCTGGTCTTGCTGTTCGAGAAGGCCATGCACCCGTACGAGATGGCTGTGACGCTGAAACAGCGACGGAAAGAACAGAGCATCAAGCTCCGCTACGGCTCGCTCTATACCGTCATCGATCAGCTCGAACGGGAGGGGTTGATCGAGGCCGCCGGTACCGAGCGCGACGGTGGCCGGCCCGAGAGGACCACCTACCGGATTACTGATGCCGGGGAGACGGAGATGGGCGCGTGGCTGCGGGCGTTGCTCGCCGAGCCTGTGAAAGAGTACCCGCAGTTCGAGGCGGCGCTCTCCCTCCTGCCGGCGTTGCCACCTAAGGACGTGCAACTGCTCTTGGCCGAACGGCTGGGCCGGCTCGAGGACCAAGAGCGCCAAATACAGGCGGATCTCAATAACGCCGCTGCGGCGAACATGCCAGCGCTGTTTCTCGTTGAGAGTGAGTACGCCCTTGCCCTCGTGCGAGCCGAACGGGTTTACGTGAAGCGACTGGCGCAAGGCATCGAAACCGGCGAACTAGGTGGCGTCGAGCAGTGGCAGCAATGGCATTTAGACCACAAGCGTAATTGACAGGGAGAGATCGGGATTTGTTACGCCAGCTAATTGCGAGCGTGGTTGCGGCGTTGCTGATGCTCGACGCACCGTCGGCACCTGCTGCGCCGGAGGACGCCCCCGCGGTGCCAGCCGCAGGCGCTGCGACGAAGCCGCAGCCATCGAGCACAGCGCCAACCACCAGCGACCCGGCCACGCCGGACACCGCCGCCCAGGCAACCGCAAATGCGGACTCCCCCACGACACCACGCGCGATGCGGGCAGCGAAAAAACATCAGCCGCCACGCAGCACGGTGCCACCATCTAGCGATGCGACCGAGGGGACGAGCCCATCAGCGGGCCCTCTCAAATTGACCACGCCGGAGGCGATGATGCCGATCACGTCGGCGACTTCGTTGCTGGTCATATCGCCCCATCCAGACGATGAAGTGCTGTGCTGCTCCGGCGTCATCCAACGTGTGTTACACGCTGGAGGTCGGGTAAGCATCGTGTGGCTCACGAGCGGCGACGGCTCGGAGCTCGATCTGCTCGTGGTCGAGAAAAGCCTGTTCTTCCGCCCCTCGAAGCTGCGCGAGTTGGCAGTCCGCAGGATGCAGGAATCCCGCAATGCCGCTGCCGTCCTGGGCGTCCCAACCGACAGGTTGTATTTCCTGGGCTATCCCGACCGCGGGATTCTGCCGCTGTTCACGGACTACTACATAACAACGTACCGATCGCATTTTACGACGGCCACATCGGTCCCCTATCCCGGCACCGTCTCCCCAGGGCATCCCTACACCGGACAGAACCTGGAGAAGGATTTGGAGTCCGTACTGGATAGGGTCCGTCCGACGATGATTCTGGCCCCCAGCCCTCGCGACGCGCATCCCGATCATCGGGCGACGGGTCTCTTTACGATTCGAGCGATGGCGCGGCGCAATGAGCTTTCCCGCGTCCGATATTGGATAGTCCACGGCGGCGAATTTTGGCCGATGCCACGCGGGTATACGCCGGACCTGGAAATGACCCCGCCGCCGCTCGGACATGGGCTGTCACAGACGCCCTTTAAGCTGCAGGCGGACGAAGAACAGGGGAAACGCCAGGCCATCAGTGCCTATCACACGCAGATGGAGGTCATGTCATCATTCCTGCTTTCATTTGTCCGGACGACCGAGCTTTACTCCACGACGCCAATGCCCGGTGCCGAGGCGGCCCCCGACAGCGAGACCCGTAGATGACCCGGCGAACCATCCAAGACGCTTTGATATTTGCGCCGACCGAGAGTCGAGCGCTGGGGCTGGCCGCGAGCGAGCGGTCGGGCATCCCGCTCGCCGCGCTGGAAGAGCGCGAGTATGCCGGCGGGGAGTTCAAACTGCGGCCGCTGCAGCCGGTGCGGGACCGGACTGCGTTCGTGGTGCAGTCGTTGGCGGAAACACAGAAATCGCCCATTGCGCTGCGTCTGGTTCGATTGCTTTTCTTGATTCACGGGCTTCGGGATGCCGGGGCGGAGCGGGTTGTTGTGGTGATTCCGTATCTCGCCTACGCGAGAAAGGATCGCCGCACCAAGGCACGCGATCCTGTGTATACGAGGTATGTTGCCCAACAGCTCGAGGCGGCCGGGGCGGACAGGGTTGTTTTGCTCGACGTGCACAATGCGTCGTCTGTTGACAATGCATTCCGCGTGCCGGTTGATCACTTGTCTGCGATGCCGATGATGGCGGCGCATTTCATCCAGCACCTTCCGCATGGGAAGCTGGCTGTTGCGTCGCCGGATATCGGAGGAATCAAACGAGCGCAGTTGTTTCGGGAGCTGCTCGAGCGCAAGACGGG
>Ga0268265_10003877_pt1 | contig 10559 bp, 7 predicted proteins | sample KBSSwiS52_FD_190355 | JGI IMG/M metagenome (GOLD analysis project Ga0268265, IMG submission 190355) | Switchgrass rhizosphere microbial communities from Kellogg Biological Station, Michigan, USA - KBS Switchgrass S5-2 (SPAdes) (version 2) | ecosystem: Host-associated > Plants > Roots >...
GCGGCGGCGAAGGGCAAGAGCCCACCGGCCAGTTCGCGCATTTCCGTCTCGCGTCGAATGATCTGCTCGCGCACTTCCTTGCGCGCAGCCTCGATCGAGGCGCGCCTGCTGGCGGCGTCGCCCCCTTCGGCGACGAAGCGCTGACGGACATTGCTGGCGACCCGCGCCTGCGACATCTGCCGTGAACGAAGCTCGGCGACATGCTCGGCCTTTTCGGCGATCTGGCGGTCAAGCGCAGTGATTTCCCGGACGGTCTGTTCGAGCTTGGCGGCGGCATTGCCGCCTTCGCGCCGGCTGCGGCGCGCAAGATAGAGGCCGAGATCGGTGCGAAGCCGCCCGACCAGCTCGATCCCGAGGAGGCCCCGCACGGCTTCGGCCAGGCCCTCGTCAGGATCGTCGCGGGCGATTTCGGCAATCTTCTCGCCGTCGAAGAAGAAGAGCTGGGACACGCCGGGCGGGACCAGCTCCTGAAGGAAGCTGTGCCATTCGTCGCGTGGCACCGCATCGACCGGGGCGCCGTCCTTTTCGAGTGCGAGCGTCTCGACGACCTTGCTGCCCTTGACGGTCCAGCGCCGGTTGACGCGGTAGCGTTGCACGACGCCGCCTTCGGCATAGTCGAATTCGAGGCCGACCGAGGCGACGCCGACTTGTCTGCCGTCGAGCCCGGCATGCACCCGGCTGCGCAGATGATCCTCATATTCCGATTGAGCGACCCGGAAGCCGAGCGCGCGCCGGCCGTAGAGCGCCAACCGCACCGCTTCGAGCAAGGTCGTCTTGCCGGCGCCGTTGCGACCACCAAACAGGATGACCGGGCGCCCTCGCTGGGGCACGAGGTCCAGCCGCTGGCGCCCCGCATAGAGGCCGAAATTTTCCAGTTCGATCGAGCGGAGAATCATCGAGCCGCCCTCATTCGCCGTCGAACGGAAGTTCGAGGTCGTCGTCGAGGGTCAGCGCTTCCCCGTCCGGACCCACACCGATGTCGCGGCGGCGGGCTTCGACCAGCACGTCAAGATCGCGCCATTCGAGCTTGAAGGCTTCCTCGATCCGCGTGTGGACCGCATGACGGCGCTTGAGGCCGTGCGAGGCGCGCTCGATATCGAGCAGCTTCATCACCAGTTCGGTCGGCACGTCATTGTCGGCGCAGACCGCGTCGAGCAGCTCGCCGTCATCGGCGGTGAAGGCAATCGCGTCCTCCGCCACCCAGTCCAACTCGCGGCCAAGGATCTCGCGCACCAGCCGCGGCACCGTGTCGGGCCAGTCGCCACGCTCGGTCCGCCACAGCCGGCGGATTTCGTGCAGCTCGGCTTCCTGTATCAGCACCGGGGCCTCGCCGATCGGCGCGTCGCGCCGCACTTCATTCTGGATATGCAGCAGCTTGGAAAGTAGCTTGCGGCAGAAGTCCATCGTATAGGGTCCGGGCATCACCCGATCGGTCTTGCCGATGAAGGAGACTTGGCCGGTGCGCCTGCGGAAATCGCGGAACTCGTGCTTGCGCTCGGGAATCTGGGTTTCGGAGAGCATGTCGCGATATTCGAGCAGCGGCGTCAGCCACTCCTCGCCGGAATCGATCATTGCCTCCATCGCCTTGTCGCGCTCGACCACGGTGCAGACCCAACAGCCGAAGCGCGAATTGCCGCAGGACGGCGTCGTCGTATCGACGACGAGCGGGCATTCGCCCGACGCGGCGTTGCGATACATCGCCACGAGATCGCGATTGTCATTGCCCCAGGGGGACGCGTTCTGGAGCAGATAGGTCCAGACCTCGTCGGTCGAGAACTCCGAGATCGGAGCATAAACGAAGGCGTTGAGCAGAGAACTGTGCTTCGACAGCCGCGAGCCTTCGATCTTGTGTAGCGACATGACCTGCGCGCGGGTCGCCGATTCCTGCGAGCGGACCCCGAGCACCATCACCACCTCGCCAAACTCGGCGACGCGACTTTTGATGAAGTCGTTGGCCGGCTCGATCTTGAGCCGTTCGGTGCACCAGCGGAACCGCCGCGAGGGCGCCGGATAGCCGCGCCCGATCAAATTGACCCAGAAGCTGCGCCCGACCTCGGGCACGACCTTGTGGGTGACGATCGGCATGTTCTGTTCGGCCGCGGCCTTGGCGATGCGCTCGAGCGACACGTCGATATAGCGCGACACGACCGGGGTTTCGACCAGCGTGTCGGAGCTGATCACATAGATTTGCTTGCTGCGTTTTTCGGGCGGAAGCGCTTGGAGCGCGGTCCAGATGATCTGGAGCGCGGTGGTCGAATCCTTGCCACCGGAATAGCCCACCACCCAGGGGCGCGAGTCGGACAGGTAAATCTCGCGCACGTCGTCGTAGATGCGCGCCAATCGCGTATTTTTGCCGTCCAACTCGTCTTCACTCATACCATCATCCGTCCCTTGGTGGTGTGCTAACCGATTTGCTGCGCCGCGTCAGTTCCTTCCTGCACCAGCGCGCGCGAAATCAGCTCGGCGGTGAGGATAACGCTGGTCCGCGACCGGTTGATCTTGCCGCCGACGAGCGCGCGGCCTTCCCAAAGCGCCCGGTTCGCGCGCGACCAGTCGACCTCGCGCAGGCCGGCGAGCATCGCCGGCCACCCTTCAGGATTGTCGTTCATCGCCCGGGCGCCGGCGATGGCGATCGCCTCCAGCGCGACGCCGTGGGCATGAATCATGTCGCGGCGCAGGTCCGCAGGCGACGCTTCGCGCCGCGCGACCGCCAGCCAGTCGGGCATGTTGGCGATGACCGCGTTCCAGAAGGTGATCACTTCGTCCGGCCGGTCGGGCGTCGCATCGAGGCCGGCTTCGCTGACCAGCGTGGCCACGGCGGTGTGGAGGTTGCTGAACGCGAAGAGCTTGCGCGACCCCGCCGGCAGGTTCGAGCGGGTGAAGTCTGTGAGGTCGCGTAGTAGCGGGATCGCATCAGCGACCGCGCGGGTCAGGCGCGCGGCCTGATCGCGGCTGTCGTAGAACAGGCGGAGCGACCGCGCCGGCTTGACCCCATGCTGGTTGAGATCGACGAACATTTGCTGCGATCGTTCGAGCCCTTCGTCAGGGAAGATCGTCACCGCGATCGTCTCGTCGCCGAGATGCGGCCGCTCGCGCAGCGCTTCGACGATGCCTGCCCGGCGATGCTGGCCGTCGTTGATGAGGATCGTCGCGGTCATGTCGACGACCAGAACCCCGACCGAACGTGAGGCGTCGTCGCTGCCCGAGGGCTCGAAGCGGAACGCCCCGTCGATCGAGGCGGCCAGCGCAGACAGGACATATTCGCGCGGATGGTCAGCGATATATTGGGCGATCGCCGGCACTCGCCCCTTGTTGAGTTCCCGCTGCGCGCGCAGCTCGGGCGGCAGTTCCTCCTCGTCGAAGCAGAACAGCCGGCCGACCGAGCGTAGCGGGACCATGATCACATAGTAGGCTCGGCCCGCCTGGACCCCGCGGATGGCTGCGAATCTGTAGGAATTCACTGCCCGCCTCCTTTCGACCCCGGAACTCCGAGCGGCACACCGGGCGCTGCCCTGACAACCGCCACGTCTACTTGCCATACCCTCTCACGATGAAACTTAGCAGTCAATATACCGGGGATATTTATACCGTGGACGACAGAGTCGATCTTCGCAATTGTCTGGCGATGGCAGCTCCTTCGATTCAGGTGCAATTTGGGAAGCGCGTTCGGGCGTTGCGCGAGGCCAAGGGCTATTCGCAGGAGGCGTTTGCGGCCCTGGCCAACATCGACCGTGGCGCGTTCGGCAAGCTAGAACGAGGCGAGATCAACGCGGGGTTGATTTCGCTCGCGCGGATTGCCGTCGCGCTCGAAATTAGTTTGCCGGAGCTGTTGCAAACCGTCGAGATCGATGCCGATGCGATCAAAGCGCTTCCACGCTCGGCGCGAGGCCCCAAGCCAATCGGCGCCCGGGGACGTGATCCTACTGATGCCTAAGCAACCGATTGAACGCTGAAATCTAGGATTTTCCTAACCAGTCTAGATCGACGCCGTCTGCAGCTGCCTGTTCGCGAGCTCGGCGAACAGCAATCTCGTCCTCGTCCAGCTTCATCGTCCGAAGGACAGTTCCGCTTGTCATATCGGGCATCTCGCACCGGCGCCGGAGGTAGGATGCCAGCCATTCGGAAACGGGTGCCAGATCGACCACGAAGGCATTGCTGGCGAGTTGCGCCAGAACGAAGAATTCGCCCGGGGAGAGCGGGCGCTCGCGGTCGATGCCGAAGGACAAGAACTGGAGGACGCGGATCATCCACTGGGTATGAAAGATCAGAATCTTGAACCAGTCCGGCCTGTCGTCAATGTTCTGATCCAGCGGCCGTATGAACCGATGATACATTTCGTCGGCCGCGCCGCGCAACAAGTCGCGATTGCCAGTGTGAAGGGCGATCGAGACGATGCCTCCGAACTTTCGAAACGTCACACGCGGATTCCTGCCACCGAACATCTCCTTTGACAGGAGAAGCCCGAGCTGCTCGATGATATCGTCGAGGCCCGCAATGATGGTTGCTCGGCCGGGAAGTCCGATCAGGGGATCGAGCTGCGGGACAATCGTACCGGCTTCACCAAGCGCATTGCTGATGAACTCCACTGCTTCCAGTTCGACGAACTGCTCCGCAGCCTTCCGATAGGCGTGCATCGCGGCCTGCCACCGCCCGGCATAGGCCTCGCAATTTCCGATATGATGGAGGATGGAGCCGCGATTGATCGGATCGCCTTCCGCTTCTACGATTTCCAATGCGCTGACATAAAACGGGAGTGCCTCCGCGGGCCGGCCGCTGAATTCCAGCGCCCTGGCCAACTGAAAACCCGCACTTCGGACCCACTCGCCTTCCGGTCCGTTCAACCCTTGGAGCGTGTCGTAGCTTTCCCGCGCCAGCGCGATGGCGCGATCGTGGTTACCGTCAACTTCTGCGGCAGATGCCTGGAGCAGGCGGAGCAGGGCGAGTGGCTCTCCCTCGGCGTCACCGCCAATCCTCTCCGCCTCTGCAAGAGCGAACGCTGCTGCATCCCGATTGAATGCCCTTTCGGCGAGGACCTGCATTTGATGCAGGAACTGGATCGCGTCGCTCAACGACCCGAGTCTGGCCGCGGTGGCACTGGCGCGCTTCATGACCAACTGCCCAGCCTCGAACCGGCCCGAAGTGAAGAAGATCATCATGGTCGCATTCGCCAGGCCCGTAACCACGCCCAGGAACTCGCGACAGTCTCCAACATGGTTGGCGGCCAAGTCGAACGCCGCGATGGCGTTCGGAAGTTCCCGCTCCATCAGGGCTTTGCCGGCTTCGACATCGCCACCCTTGAGCAGGTTGTTCTGGATGAACCACACCAGGACGGTCACGTTCTCGCAGAATGCGATTTGCAGATCCGCCATTCCGTCCAGCGGCTCACGCTGGACGGCGAACATGACGAAAACACGGATTGGTGTCAGCATGGAAATGACGACGCGTGCCGGCGAGTCCTGCTCAAAGGCATCGTCGAGGACCATGTCGATCAGATTCCAGGCGTGGAGTTCCGCCGCGGCCTCAACCGGTTCACTGCCGACGAGCCGATTCATATCATGGAATCCTGGGCGTAAGCCGCCCGGGCTTAAAGCCACCATCCACAGCAACCGACGCTCCGCGACACTCAGGAGCGAATAGGCCAAGTCAAGACAGTGCACCAACGACGTCCGTTCCGAGTGCTGTCGGCGCCGCGGCGTGGAAACAGCTTCAGCGCCGAGACGCTCCAGTCGCTCGACAACGCCTTCGGCGCTACTGAAATGGCGGAGCAGAGCGGCCAGGATACGAAGCGTTAAGGGATGGCCGTCGGCAAACTTCAGCAATTTCCTTATGGCCGGTTGAAGCGAACTGGCGTCGACATGGGCTTCAAGCAGGTCGATCGATGCTTCCTCGTCCAGCGGACCGAGCCGCAACTCCCGATCGAACCGTAGCCAAGGAACATTCACCTGCGAGGTGACGAGGATCAGCGTATCGGTGCAGTCCGCGAGCAAGCGTTCAAGCAGATCGGCCACCTCGTCCTGGTCTCGGCCCAGACGCTCGATCCCATCGAACACCACGCAAGCACGCGCCTCGTCGAGGAGAGGCCTCCCGTCTTCGAACTCTATGCCGGCTGCTTGGGCCTGGGCGACGAGCGCATCGGCCACGGTGGACGAGCCACTGAGGATATCCACGCCAATCCAGACGACCGGGCGCTCCTCGATGGCGACCCGCAGAGCATGTAGGGCGAGCTGCGTCTTCCCAATGCCGCCCAGGCCCAAGATCGACAGGCTTTCACCCGAGCGGAGAGCGTCGACCGCGTCCGACAGTTCCGCGTTACGACCAAGGAGCCGTGGCGTCATCGGTGGCGCCGCAGCGATTGGCCAATAGGATCTACGGGTCCCAGCTATGCGTCTTTGCACACGGTCGATCGCGCCGGCCTTGATGCGCTCGATCTCGCCGCGCAGGATGGCCCCGGTATCGTATTTTCCATGGCAGTTGCCGCACAACCGAAGCAGATTGTGATGATGGTTCGATCGACTGGTTTCCCAGTCGACTATATGTGCGTCGTGCAGCGGTGCGCCTTCTCCACAGCGCGCGCACATTCCGCCTGATTCGATCTTGAGATAGTCACGCACGCCCTTGGGTATCGGCGCCCGGGTGCCGTCAGGTGAGGGCCATGGTTCTCGGAGATAGGCGTCGTAAGCCTCGAGATCGTCTTTGCCGAAGCGCGTGGCAGCCAAACCGTCGATCGTCGCAAGCTTCTCGCCGTCACGTCCTTTCGCCCCGTATCTGACGTAATGGAACAGTAGCTCGGGCGTGATCTTGAGGTAGAGACTCGCCTCCTTGGCATCCAAGATGGACGAACTCATCACGCGGCCGGTGGCCGTTTAGACGCGGCAGCGGACACGTTTCTGTTCAACCGTCGCATATCCCACCAGGCGATCGATGACCGTGTCGAGCTGCGCGGTGGTCTTCGGCCAGATTGGCTCTGCGTGATTCAGCTGAATATAGCGGCCCATCTCTTCGGGACAAAAGTCCGGAAGATGAACGACCTCGCTCAGCGCGGCCCTGAATCGCCCCTCGTCGAGGGCATGCGATGTATCCCAAGTCGGCAATTTGCAGAAACTGTCGAAGACCTCGTACATTTTGTGCCCTCCATCGAGCCCACTTTGTAGAACATAACTCGAACGAAGTGAAGGTGGAAGGGACTCGACAAGCCCGCTTTCAAAGCCAACTACCGTCGGGCCGCTTTGCGCCTAAGGGGATTTATTGCTCGCGCGAGGCATTGAAATATTTTCTGGTAATATATCATGGGTGTGGGTGAGGCACGGATTTTGAGGCCAGCCTTGGCTTTCATTGAAAATTATGTCATAAATATACTATGAGCCTATCACGGTCAGAAAAATTGAGGTCAATGCTCGATGCGTGGGAGCCACACAGCGTCGCGACCAGCCCCTATCTCAAGACCCTCGGAATAACGTCGCAGGATCTTCAGAACTACACGTCATCGCGCTGGCTGACCTCGCTCGGTCGCGGCGCCTTCAAGCGGCCGATGGAGACGGTGACGTGGCAGGGTGCGCTACACAGCCTACAGACCCAGCTGCGGCTGCCAGTCCATATAGGTGCGCTCACCGCGCTCGAGATGTCGGGCAACAGCCATTATGTCCGGTTTACCAACACCAAGGCCTATCTGTTCTCGCCGCTCAACGTCGCGCTGCCGCTCTGGTTCAGAACCCATTGGAGCGATGCTGTCCGCCATGTTCAGACCAAGCTCCTGCCTCCCGACCTCGGGCTGACGGAGCAGCAGGCCCCCGAAGGCTTTGCGTTGAAGACATCCGGCGTGGAACGCGCCGCCCTGGAGCTGCTGCATCTCGCGCCGAAGGAGTTCGACCTCGTCGAGGCCGGCATGATCATCGAGAGCATGACCTCGATACGGCCCAAGCTCATGCAGAGCCTGCTTGAGCAATGCGCCTCCATCAAGGTGCGAAGGCTGTTTCTCTACCTTGCGGAGCGCGCGAACCTCCCGGTGGTGCGCCATATCGACCTTGATGCGATCGATCTGGGGACCGGCGATCGCAGCCTCGTGCCGAACGGCCGCTATGTCGCGAAATATCAGCTGCTGCTCCCCAAGGAACTGGTCGATCATGGCTGAACCCTATCGCGACCAGGTCCGGTTGCTGCTCGACATCCTGCCGTTGGTGATGGCGGAGTCGGTCTTCGCGCTCAAGGGCGGCACTGCCATCAACCTGTTCGAATGGGATCTGCCGCGCCTGTCGGTCGATATCGACCTGACTTATCTGCCCAATCATGACCGCAAGAAGTCGCTCGCCGCAATCGGCGAAGCGTTGGCGCGCATAGGCGCGGAGATCGAGCGGCGATTGCCGCCGACCCGCGTCACCCAGGCGCGACAGGGCGGCGAGGGCATGGAAGTGAAACTCAATTGCCAGCGCGTCCGCACGCAGGTGAAGATCGAGGTCAATCCATCACTTCGGGGACACCTGTTCCCGGTGCGCGACTTGGCCTGTTCCGACCAGGTGCAGGAACAATTCGAAGTCTTTGCGGAGGCGCGATGCGTGTCACATGGCGAGCTGTTCGGCGGGAAGATCTGCGCTGCGCTTGACCGGCAGCATCCCCGCGACCTGTTCGACGTCCGGCGTCTGCTCGACCGGGAAGGCCTGACGGACGAGGTTCGCCTGGGCGCGATCGCCGGCTTCGTCAGCCATGGGCGTCCGATCGCCGAGCTCGTCGATCCCGCGCGCAAGGACCAGCGCGAAACCTTTCGGTCCCAGTTCGAAGGCATGCCCTTCGAGGCTTTCACTTATAACGATCATCAGGCAACGCTCGAGCGCCTGGTCAGCGCGCTGCACGGATCGTTCACCGATGACGATCGTGCCTTTCTCCTGTCCTTCGAGACCGGCGATCCGGACTGGAGCCGCTTTCCAATCGCAGCGCTGGCCGAGTTGCCCGCGCCGCAATTCAAACTGATGAACATCCGCAAATTCCGTGAAGCCAGCCCGGAGCGCCATAAGGCGGCTCTCAGCGCACTGGAGAAGTCGCTGATATAGGGTCTGCTACCCACTTACCTGTCCGAAATTTGTAGGCGTATTTCGGACAAAGCTGCAGCCAGCCCGATGCCCAGAAGGACTCGAACCGCCCTTCCATCTACGTCCAGCCTTTTCCACGAATCCAGATCGTGCTATTGATGCCGCTGGCGACTTCTCAAGTCTATGATTTGACTGAGAAATCAACCGCTTAAGCGGCGCCCCAGAAAGCTCTTCTGGCACCAATACTGGCTCTGGATACGTCCAGCAGCGTCCAGTAAGCGGCTGGTTTCACAGCATTTTTAGACCGAGAATCGCCAGACACCGTCCGGCGAAATCCGGCTAAGGGCAACAGCAGCGACCACAAAATGTTGCCGTTTTTGTTGCTCTCGGATCGACCCGGCCTTGCTGGGAAGACGACCATACTGGCCTCTATTTAGCTCAATGCCGCCAAGCCGAGAGAAAAGACTTGGACCCTGAGCGATTCTCAGGGGCTGCCACTCCAGATGCAACCCAACGGTTGGGCGCTGTGGCGCTTCCGATAGCGTTTTCTCGATCGGCAGAAGACGCTTCACCTTGGCAGGGTGGCCTCGCTGACGCCCGCCATGCGAGACGAGGCGAAGAAGTTGGTCGCCAACGGCGATCGATCCAGCGCTCGAAAAGAAGCGCGTGCGGATTGCGCCACGGCCATCGCGTTCGAGGCGGTCGCCCAGCAACGGCCGGTGAAATGCGAGCGCGACGGCCTCGCGCCTGTGACGATCCAAAGGATCAGTTGGCTGCTCGCCAAGCCTTATCCGATGATCGGCAGCATCCCGCTCGCCCAGATCACGCCGCATGAGGCGCTTGCCGTCCTGCGCGAGATCGAGGCGACCGGCGCATGTGCAGCGTGCTCAGCCGGTTGTTTCGCTATGGTGTAGCAACCGTACGATAATGCACTGACAATCAGGCGCCTTTTGCTGAAGGCCACTGGCTGAAGCGGCGCTCCGCTAGCCAGCCGGCCACCATCACGCGATGAATGTCGAGCGGACCGCCGGCAATCGAATATCCACGGGCGATGCGGTAGAAGCGCTCTATCCCCGTCTCACAAAGATAGCCGGCCGCACCAAACAACTGGATGGCCTGATCCGTCACCATGCGGGCGGTATCATTCACGAATATCTTGGTCATGGACGCATCGAGCGCTGTGGGCATGCCATCCGGCGTATTGTTCAGAGCCCTGTAGACCATAAGTCTCGCTGCTTCGAGTTGGATGGCCATGTCGCTGATCTTGAGTTGAACAGCCTGAAAGTCGACGAGCGGACGGTTGAATTGCTCACGCATTTTGACGTAGTCGAGCGCGCGTTGATAAGCGCCCGTCGCAAGTCCGACCAATGCCGCACAAGCACCAACCCGCTCGAGGTTATAGCAGTGCGTCAGCTTGGCAAACGCCCCGGCTCCAACGAGGAGCTGGTCGGCGGGCACCTCGCAATTGTCGAACGTCAAATCCGCCTGCAAACCGCCTCCCATGTTGCGGCTCAAGCGGTCGATCTTGAATCCTGGCGC
>Ga0268265_10003879_pt1 | contig 10556 bp, 27 predicted proteins | sample KBSSwiS52_FD_190355 | JGI IMG/M metagenome (GOLD analysis project Ga0268265, IMG submission 190355) | Switchgrass rhizosphere microbial communities from Kellogg Biological Station, Michigan, USA - KBS Switchgrass S5-2 (SPAdes) (version 2) | ecosystem: Host-associated > Plants > Roots >...
CCTGCTCTCGCTGGAGCGAGTGGGTCTCTGTCGGGTGGGCTAGACGTTCCCGAAAACGACAGGAATCCTGCCGTCGAACTTGCCCAGGGTGATGAAGCTACCCTGCGCCGCCGGCACCCTCTGCCGGCCTACGTTCAGACCCTTGAACAGGTACTCGAAGATCAGCTGGCCACCGTCGAGCACCACGTTGATCTCATCGAAGCGAACGAAAGCTCCGCTGTGATCGTCGATGTCCGGATCGTACTCGCCGGTCGCTTCCATCGCCCGGCGAATGATCTGGTTGCCGCCGTTGGCCTGAGCCTCAGTGATCAGCTTCACCATCGTGGTGTACTCGATGTCAGCCATACTTCAGCTCCCCGAACAGTGCGGCCTGCACGATGCAGTCCACCAGCTCGATGTCCGGGAACTCGTTCTCCGGATCGCTCAGGCACTCGAACAGCTGCACCTTCGTGGACTTGGCCACCTTGAACGACGGACTGGCCAGGCGCTGGATGCCCAGCATCAGCAGCTCCTTGGTGATCAGGGTCGGCTCGAACGCCACCGGCACGTTCTCGTTCTCGTCCAGCTCGACGATCGAGGCCGTGTCGACGATGTAGTTGCCGTTGCCGTCCTCGTGGTACCTGTAGGCCGCCACTTCGCGCCAGCCGATGTAGCTGGTCTCGATGAAGGTGATGGTGAGGTCGTGGAAGAACTTGTCGGAGAGCTCGAACGTGTGCTCGAGCGTGAGCTTGGTGGTGTTCATGATCAGGCGTCCTTGAAAAGATGGAGGACCAGCGTGCCTTCTTCGAGAAGCACGGTGCCCACGTAGTTGTCGGGGTCGTGGCTGCAGGCGTGGCCGGTGCCGTACCACGTGAAGTTGAACTGCGCGCGAGAGCCGTCGGGGTCTGCCGTCCAGTACCAGAGGCAGGGACGACCGTACTGCACAGCCACGTGCAACAACCGAGCATCAACCGGCAGCCACAGCGTGATGCCACTGACCAGCGGCAACTCCTGCTTGTGGATCGTGGCGTTGGGGTTCACAGCGGCCATTCGAAGCCCTCCACGTTGGTGCGGATGCCGAGGTCCAACTGGTCGACCTCTTCGCAGTAGCGCTCCCAGGCCTTGGCGAAGGTCTTGGTGTAGATGCGATCCCAGTCACGCCGAGAAATCTCCCGCTCGCTCAGAGCAAAACGGCTGACACGCGTGCCGATCGGGCTGAGGGTCTCCCCTTCCTCTAAGGGGAGACCCTCAGCCACCATGTTCCACTCAAGCATCAGTCCCCCCAGTTCAGGTAGAGGGCGGCGTTCGGATCCAGCGCCTGGATCTGACGCCGCAGATCTGCCACCTCGACGCGAGCGTCACGTCGACGCGTGATGCCGTTGCGGTAGCAGTTGTAGCGAAGGACGCTCGGCTGGTGCAAGGGTCGCAGCAGCGCGAGCAGCTTGACTTGCAGGCCGTGGACCTGCTGTTGGGTGGAGGTCAACGCTCTCTCGCGTTGCGTTGGGCTTCAGCGATCAACCGCCGGAGGTAGTCTTCCGGCAGACCCTTCACGTTGCTCACGGCCAGCGCATCCTGCTCTTGCTTCGAGAGGTCGGCCAGGAAGACCGAACGCGATTCCTCGCTGCTGACGCTAGGCTTGGCCGGCGAGAGGTAAGCAAACACCAGCAACAGCTTGCGCACTTGATCGACGGTCAGCGGCTCCCCGTGGCAGATCGGCTCGCACTTGGTCTTGCGCAGCGCGTCGCTGTAGATCGAGAGACGTTTGGTGCCATCTTGGTAGGTCTCGGCCAGCGCGATCACCTCTGAGACGCCGCGAGCGCAGATCCAATCGATCTGACCGACCAGGGGTTTGCTCCACTGCACCTCTGCCCAGCAGATGCACAGGCGGTCCCTCAGCTCCGGGCCGACGTCACGGCACACCACGGCCAAGGGCTTCTCCACCTGCAGGTGCTCCTCCTGAAAGCTCAGCTCAGCGCGATCGTTCTTCGATGGGGTGACAAGTGCTGCCTGCGCCTTGTTGACGTCGGCCTCCAGCTTGCCGCTGGCGTACTCGGTGGCCAACTTGGCCTTCTTCGCTTCCTTCTTGCAGAACGGCGGCGGCAGCGACAGCCGTGTCAGCGGCTTGTGGTTGCCTTCGTTGAAGGCCTTGATCGGGTCCTCCACCTTCTTGGCTTCGGGCACGACTTTCACACCCAGGCCGGGCAGCGGGTCGATGATGGAGAGGGCGTTGTAGATGCGCAGCATGCTCAGGTCCTTTCGGGGTTGGTGTTCGCACAGTACTCGTCGTAGCGGTCCCTGAGAAGGTCACCGTCCACATTCCAGAGCAGCGCGGCTTTGACGTGAGCGTCCGGGTACTCCTTGCCGTAGACGATGAACATCAGCAAGGAGTCCAGCGCGCACTCGATGCGGTTGGGGTCGGTCGAGGGCTTGCTCACTGCAGCACCATGCCGTCGAAGAATTCGAACTTGCCGCCACGCCACGTGACGTACCAGCCGAAGTCCTTCTGGTACACCTGGAAGCCCAGGCCATTCTGGTTGCTGGCCTGGTTCATGGCCAGCTTAGTGGTGTTGGTGCGGTGGCCGCCGCTGTCGAGCGTGATGGTGCCCGACCGCACGAGACCTCCACCGGGCGCGGCCGTGACGCCTTCAGGATTGACCTTGACGACGGAGGTCTGGTGGTAGCGGAAGTGCGTGACGCCGTCGATCATGACGATGCTGCGGGCGTTGCCTCGGAAGACTTGGGACTGGGCCATCAGGCGCTCTCCTTGTTGGCGTTGTGCTCGCCGATCGCAGTCATCACGCCCGGCACCATGGCCAGCTCGAGGATGCTGCCGATCATGTGTTTGCTGTGCTGGATGCCGTGGTCCAACTGCTCGAAGTACAGGTCGCGGTACTTGCGCAGCTCGTGCAGCTCGGCGTCCTGCTCGAGGATGCGTTGGTGCATCGCCAGGATCTGTCTCGCGTGATCGACCACGCTCGAACCTTTGTACGTGTCGCCGTAGCGATCTTCGAACTTATCCTTCATTGCAACCTCTTCAGCTTCAGCAGTTGTGGCAGCTCGGTGTAGCCCATGCTGCCTTCAGGGATCTCACCCAGCGGCGCGGCTTGGTACCGCCGGCCGCCGCCGATGGGCACCGAGTACCAGACGCGGAAGGGCTTGTTCGAGCCCATCTGGTGGACGATCTGTTCGGTAGGGAACCACTCGATGGTCAAAGCTCTTCTCCTCTCAGTTCGGACCGGACCCGCATCAGCAGCTTACCTAGGTGGTTGTGGCCCTTGCCACGATAGACACCCCAGAAGGTGTCACCCCAGTTGTTGCCTTCGATCAGCTCACGATCGCCGGTGCTCAGCAGCAGATGTCGCAGGTTCTCACTGTTGAACTTCTGTTGGAGCAAGCCGTGCATCAGCGGCAGCTTCACCTCCTCCCAATCTGGCCGCAGCGTCAGCGTGCGACCGAACCGCTTGGCGGCCCCTGGCCGCATCTCCGCGATCTTGTAGCGCAGCGGCAAGTCCAACGTCTTGGCGGCGACGTAGGCGTTCTCCACCGTGTCGTAGATGACCTCTTCGAGCACCACCGAACACGGCCAAAAGTTGGACAAGAAACCGTGCGGGCCGCAGAAAGCGTCGATCGGTTCGTTCATTCGTCCACCCCCAGCACCCACTGCAGTGCCGCAACCCAGCCCCAGGGAGCGTCGTCCACGTGGTTCTGCACGCCGGCCTCGATCTTCATGTCGACCAGCTTGGCCTCGATCACCTTGCGCGACTTCATCTTGGGCTTGTCCTCGCCCATGACTGCGCGCTGCTTCTTGGCCTTCTTGTGGCCGGTCTCGGTGTCGGCGGCCGCGATCAGCTCGGCCACCTTCTCGCGCTGCTCGGCCGGGTCCAGCTTGGCCAGCTTGGCGGCGTGCGCCAGGTTGATCTTGCCGGCCTGCACGGCGTTTCGCACCGGCGCGCTGCAGTCCAGCAGGGCAAGCGTCGAGCGCACCGTCGAGACCGAACAGTCGAACAGCATCGCGATCGTGGCCTCGTCCTTGCCCAGCGTCTGCAGCTTCAGCATTTTCTCGGCGCGGTTGATCGGCAGATCGTCGGTGCGCAGGTTGTTGGCCGACACCATGACGCCGACCAGCGCCGCAGGATCACCGCGGCGGGCCACGCCCGGCACGTTGATGGGCTCGCAGCCCTTGGCGCGCAGCCGCTTGTTCGCTTCGCGGGCGTTGGCCACGCGTTGGCGGCCGTCAACCACCTCGGTCTTGCCGGTCTCGGTGTTCTTCGAGACGATGATGGGCTCGAAGACGCCCTGGTGCATGATGTTCAGCACCATCGCTTCGTCGATGGCGTTGTGAACGCGCGAGTCGTACAGCGGCGAGGTCTTGTCGGTCACGAGGACCAGGCTGTCCGGATCGAAGAAGAGGACGTTGGACTTGCCGACCGCGCCGTAGGTGTCGATGGAATTCTTGCTCATGGGTTCCTTGTTGTGAGGGGTTGTTGATCAGGGCGAAGGAGGCGTGTAGACCAGGTTGCGCTCCTTGGCGAATTGCTCCATCCGGTACTCGAACTCGATCATGGACTCGCCCTTCTCCGAGGGCATGAATTGGTCGTGGATGTCCTGCAGTTCGTAGAGGTCGTGCATCGAACAGCCGGAGAAGAACTCATTAAGCTCGGGAAACTTCTGCATCAAGGTGCCGATGCCGGTCCCCAGTTGAACGCCCTCCTCCAGTGTGTCAGCCGTACCGTCGAACTCCGGACGGTACAGCTCATCCGGAATGGCCTGACCGATGCCGCACTTGTAGCCGTTCACATTTCGGTAGACACAGTAGGCGGTGCCGTCAGGCGCTTGACCTTCCGACTTCACGCCTTGGGCCCGCAGACCGAAAAGCATCTTGTCGAAGACCTCTTGCAAAGTGATCTTGTTCATGAGTTCCTTTCAAACGTGCTTCATCGCACTCCCCTGAGCTGGTTGCCCAAGGGGCTGCGTCTGCAGCTGCCTGTGTTGGAGTTGGTCAGGGTTTCACATGATGGCCTCACTCGTTGTCACGAACCTGCGACCCTGTCGCAGCCGCCTGCGCTGGTTGCGCAGGCGGCTGAGTCCAGCTCATCTGTTCAGGCGAGCCCTTCTTTCTCGAGGTCGGCCTCGTAATGGCGGAGCGGCAGATCCGTATGCCGCTCGATCGCGTTGGACAGCAGGCTCAGGTGCTGTCCCACCGCACCCAGCAGCCGATCCTTCTCGTCGATCTGCTGGAGCATGTACTCGACGATGTTCACGCTGCAGATGCGCTCGACGGCGTAGCAGGCTTGGTTGTGCTCTTCGTCCGTGCCGGTGGCCATGGTCACCTTGGTCGCCGCCACCCGCTTGCGCAGCAGCGCGACATGCTCTTCGTGCGTCGAGTAGACGTCCAGCTTGATGTCGATGCTCATCGTGCGTCTCCCAAGTCGGCCTTCGCCGCGTCTTCCTCACTGCGCCGCCGCATGATCTGGATTTGCGCCCAGCTGGGCGGAATGCCGTAGTGCTTCTCGTGCGTTTCGCAGCGCAGCTGCAGCAGCATCTCTCGCAGTCCTTCACGTAAGGATCTGCCGGCCAGCAGGTCCTTACGTGAAGCCCAGGGTCTGTCGAGGCAGGCCCTGGACCCCCAGCCAGTTATTGAGCCTCACGGCGTCTTGCATCACTTCCTCTCCTTCTGCTTGAACGGAACGATCACCAGTTCATGCTTGGCACGGGTGACAGCGACGTAGTTGAGATTCTTCTCCTGCTCGCTCTGCCAGTCAAGCTTGGCATAGGGCGAAGGCGGCATCTGCAGCCACACGACCTTGTGCCACTCGCGACCCTTGCTCTTGTGGATCGAGGAGAAAAGCACCACGCTGGTCGGGCCGCCATCGACGAAGATGTTGTCGATCTCGTTGCAGACGATCGTCGTGGCGTCACCCTGGCGGCCCAGCTCCAGCACGCGGCGGACGATGACCCGCAGGCACTCGCACTGGTCTTCCACGGCCTGGGCCTTGCCCTCCTTGCCCTTGGCCAGATGCTTGTTCTTCTCGCGTTCCTCGTAGTCGTCGAGGAGCGAGAGGAGCAGGTCGATCGAGTCGGCCTTCATCCGGCGGGCAAGGTTCTTCAGGTTCAGGCCGATGTCACGACCCTCGATCTGTGCCGGCACGCCAGCGCCGATGAAGGCGTAGACGTTGCGCACCAGCGGCGCGTTGAAGCGGCACAGCACCGCGTCGCCCGGCTTGGCCAGCTGGTCCAGCGGGAGGTCGGACGTGGTGACCACGCCGTCAGGCGCCGACTCGTGAGCCTCGATGTGCGACACCCACTGCTGCGCGACTTCCACCACCCTCTTCGGGCAGCGGTAGGTGACGGTCAGCGGCAGCTCGATCGCGGAGAAGCGCTCCTTGATGATGTCCAGCGAGGTTGAATCCGCGCCGGTGAAGCCGTAGATCGCTTGGTGCGGGTCACCCACGGCGACCAGCCGGCCAGTCCTGGGCTTGACCATGCGCTCGGCGATCATGCGGCGCACGGTGTTGGTGTCCTGCGCCTCGTCGATCAAGACCCAGTCGTACTTCGTGAACGTGCAGTCCCACAGCAGCGGCAGGTACAGCATGTCGTCGAAGTCGATGATGTCGGTGCCCTGCTCGTTCGAGCGATGCAGCAGGCGCAGCGCGATCTTGGCCACCAGCTCGTCGTTGGTCTCGCCCTTGATGTCGCCGGACGTGTCCAGGTCGTGGTGCTCGATGTTCGTGAGCGCCAGGTCCATCGGGTCCACGTCGATGATGAAGCAGCCGCACTGCTTCAGCAGGCTCACCAGCTTGATCACCGGCCCCTCCAGGCGTTTGTAGGCCGGGTTGCTCTTCATCCCCTGGTCCCACAAGTCGCGCACCTTGTGGGACTCGGTGCGGGCTTGGGGCGCGTTGCGGCGCAGCGCCTTGAGGCCGGCCGAGTGCATCGTGCTGACGGTGCACTTGGCGTCGTTCACCCGGCGCGCGATCTCCTCGACGATCTTCTTGTTGAACGCGCCGAAGAACTTGGTGCCCTGCATACGTTCGAGCCCGCCGATCAGCGTGGTGGTCTTGCCGCTGCCGGCCACGGCCACGATGATGGCGGAGCCGTCGCCGTCGACGATCCAATCGAAGAAGGCGGCTTGTTGGGGGGATGGGGTCACAGGATCTCTCCTCTGGCTTGGTCACGTTGCAGGACGAGCATGTTCAGGTGGGCCACGATGCTCTCGGCCGCCTCAACCGTCCAGCAGTCGGCGATGAAGGGTGCCTTTGCCGGATCAGGATGCCAGCCGTAAATGCAGGTGCCGCGCCGCTCGTAGTGGTCCTGCAGTGGTGGGCATTCGTTGTGCTGGTATTTACCGGCCATGCTCAGTCCCTCTTCATCTGGTTGACGTTGTAGCGCTTGGCCCAGGTCTTGATCGTGTTGCTGCAGCGCTCCAGGATCTTGGGCAAGTCCTTCGGGTTGTCGTAGAGCAGCTGGAACTTCACGCTGCCGTAGCACTCGCACTCGACGATCCTCGTGGTCTCGGCGAAGAACTCGTCGCTGAGCATGTCGTGAAGGACGTCCGTGTAGTAGGTGTCGTCCCTGTCTGCGCGCCGGGCCGCGTCCTTCAGGATGAACTCGAGTTGGTCAGGCTCGCTGACCTCGACCTGGAACCAGCAGAGGTAGTCGACGATCGTGAGCATTCTTTCAGCGGCCATAGTAGGTCACCTCATCCCACTCGAACGCGGTGTAGTCGGCCCGCAGCTCTTCAGCCACCTTTTCCCAGTCGATGCAGGTGTAGGGCCACTTGTCGCCCACCGTCATCGCGCCGCTGTCCTGGGCGTACTCGCGGGCGTAGTCCTGGAAGTGGTCCTCGTGGATCAGCAGGTCCACACCCTCACCGTCCAGCTGCTTGGCCAGCTTGTTCAGCTGTTCGAGCTCGAGGCCGTCGTCGCTCTTCTGCCACTCGATCAGATCGATTCGGGCAAGTGCCAAATTGCCCGTCAGCTCGGAGGTGCGCTTCTCCCAGTCCGCTTGCGTTCCGATGCGGTCGGCCATAACGTGCTCTTTCAGCGCGTCTGTAGCGTCGCCGACGACCTCTTCCAGGTCGTCGAGATCGCTGCGCAGGTCGTCGATGCGCGCGTTGAGCTGCCGCACGTCGATGGTGTCGTCACTGTTCGTGATCATCTTCCAGCTCCTTGGGGTTGAACTTGGCCAGCAGCGCGCGAGCGGCCGCGTGATGGGGCTCAGTGCCTTCGCGCACCAGCTTGAGCGCCTGGGCGTCGCTGATCCAGTCCGGGTCGCCGAGCTTCGCATCCAGGCCTTGGACCTGCAGGACGCCGTTGTCGCTGCCGTATGTGTTCCAGATGCTCCAGCCTTCGGAATAGGCCGCTTCTTCGTGGAGCAGCAGCCATAGCGAGTGGCGAAAATTCACCTCCTCGAACGAGTGCTTCATGACGCCCTCGCGAAGTCGACGGTCAGTGCGAAGTAGTGGTCGAACGCGTCGGCGAGAGCCGCGAGCTCGCTTTCCTGCTGCTCTGATCGATAGACACTGCCGTCACTGCCCTCCCAGGTGAACCAGTAGGTAGGCTCGATCACACAGCCTGGCGGCTGCAGGTGTAGCGGGACACCTGCTCCGTGCAGCTGATAGCCGGCAGCTTCCAGTTTCTCGTGAACGATCTGAGCCAAGTCGTACGTGTCAAACTTGCTCATTCAGCCTTCTTTCTGCAGGTCAAGCCTGCGCTGTCGCACAGCAGATGCAGCGCGAGTTGTTCCAGCTTGGTCAAGTCACCCATGCCCATGGCCTGCCAAGTGCAGGCCTTCTCGAGTTCGCCGATCGCTTGCTGGATGAACAGCGCATCGAACGTGGCCGCGCCTTGCATCTGCAGGCGCACGATCGATGCTGTGCCCTGCGGCACCAGCGCGGTACGCAGGGCATCGAACATGTTGACGGAGACTTTGATCTCTTCCATGGTCACTTCTCGTCGATCCACAGCACGCCGATCAGGCGCACGGTGGCGGATTGGTCAGGGGCGGCGCGCTCGATGAGCACGATGTGCACGCCGTCGGTGAGGGTGGGCCAGAACTGGAGCATCAGTCCCTCTGCGCCGTCGCGATCTTGATCGCGGCCCGGTTGAGCACCTCGATCTCGCGCTCGATCGTGCTGGTGACGCTCACGTGGTCCGCGTTCACACGCAGCAACTCGGTCAGCTGATCTTGCCGCGAGCGCAAGGCGCCGCCCATCAGGGCCTGGCACAGTGCGTCGTGCTCGGCGTCGGTGAAGGTGGTGGTGTAGGGCATGTTCAGTTCCCGGGGAAGCAGAGGCAGGTCACGCTGGGCGTGTCGGGCCGAGCGTTGTGGATCCAACCATCCGGCCGGACCAGCGAAAGCTCGACGACCTTGACGTCCTGGAGTTCGAGCAAGCACTGCTCGCTGAACAGCTTGTAGGCGACCGGCAGATCCTGCGGCAGGGTCTGCAGGTGAGCGATCAGCTCGGCGACGGTGATGGGCTTGACGGTGAAGTTCATCAGACCTTCTCCGTGCTGCAAAGCAGCTCCACGTTGCAGAGCTTGCCTTCCTTGATCGTGACGCGGAACTCACCCACTTCGCTGAGACTCTCCCCGACCAGGCTGTTGAGTTCGTAGGCTACGAGAGCTCCAGTCTCGTTGCCCTTGTAGAGGGCCAGGATCTTGGTGTACGCAGGCTCGTAGTTGACTAGGTCGTTGCGGTGCCAGTCCACCCCTGTCACGTACTGGCCACTTGCAAAGTACATCAGAGGCTCAGCTACCCCCTGCACGAGAGCGACGATCGTCTCGCCGCTCTCCATGCCGGTCGCGTCGGTGCACAGGATGCGCACCTCGCGGCCGTCACGGGTGCGGATAGGCTTGTTGATGTCGAGGGTCATTGCGAACTCCACATGGTGTAGGTCTTGAAAGGGGCACGGCCGGCGTGCTGGTCCCATGCGGTGAGGACGACGCTGGCGGTGACGCCTGCGTTGGGGTCGTCCAGGTCAGCTTCGATGCGCTGGAAGGCTGCGCGCCGGGCTTTCTCGGTGATGTAGAAGCCCATGTATGAGCCCCAGTGCGCGAGGACAGTCGTCGTGGCCTTGTTGCGGCTGTTGACAAGAATGATGTGTCTTCTCATGTCAGTAGTCCTGCAGCGCTTCGCGCAGCTGCTCGACCTGTGTGTGGGTGAAGACCTTCATCAGCTTGTCGTGCTCCTGCTGGCAAGCCTCGTAGGTCGCGAAGGCCTTGCGGCTGTCGGTGTCGTAGCCCAGCTCGCCGCACCAGCTCTCGAAGGTCTGGGTGGCGGCGTCGCTGTCGAGGATGAGAGAGTGGAGGACGGAGGCGGCGTGCGGGGCCTGCGGCTTGCGCAGCTTCTCCACCGCGGCGAGGTAGTTGCGGCCGTAGATCGTGCGGCGCGTGATGTCGTTCTGCGTGAGGCCGGGGAAGTCGAACTTGGCCACTGACCGATCGCGTGCGGTGGGCTCGGCGCGATGCGCGATGCCGGTGAAGAACTCGAACGTCTGCAGGTTCTTGCCGACACCCTGGAAGAGGTGGATGGACCACGCGTCCATGACGCGATCGTCCAGCTTCTTCTCGTAGCTG
>Ga0268265_10003881_pt1 | contig 10554 bp, 7 predicted proteins | sample KBSSwiS52_FD_190355 | JGI IMG/M metagenome (GOLD analysis project Ga0268265, IMG submission 190355) | Switchgrass rhizosphere microbial communities from Kellogg Biological Station, Michigan, USA - KBS Switchgrass S5-2 (SPAdes) (version 2) | ecosystem: Host-associated > Plants > Roots >...
GCATGGTGTTCTGCAAGCTCATGCTCTCCCCGATGCCGCACGCGCGCGTGCGCAACGTCGACGCGGCCGCGGCACTCGCGCTGCCCGGCGTCCACGGCATCCTGCGGGCTGCGGACGTGACCCAGCTGCCGGCGCCGGCCGAGCCCATCTTGACCGACGAGCCGATGTGGATCGGCCAGCCCATCCTCGCGGTCGCGGCCGACAGCGAGCAGATCGCCGCTGACGCCATCGATCTCATCAAGGTCGACTTCGAGGAGCTGCCGTTTACCGTCGACCCGCTCCAGAGTCTGTTCCCGGGCGGGCCCGATGCGCGCAGCGACGGCAACACCGTCGACAACCGTCTGATCGGCCCACCGCGACTGAAGCAAGTGAAATGGAACGCCGCCGATTTCACGCGCGACGGCGAAGACAAATTGCCGATGGGCGAGCCGCTCGTCGAGTGGTCGTATGGCGACCTCGATGCGGGCTTCAGGAAGGCGAAGCTCGTGCTCGACGAGACGTTCGTGACGGCCGGTATGTCGCATCACTCGATGGAGCCGCGCTCCGCGATGGCGTACTGGGAGAACGGCAAGTGCTTCGTGCACGGCTCGACGCAAAGCCAGAGCTTCGTCGTGCCGGGCCTCGCGAACCTCATCGGGATCACGCCGAACGACCTCGTCTACATCGCCGAGACCTGCGGCGGCGGTTTCGGCTCGAAGGGCACGGAATATCCCGTGATGTCGATCCCGGCGCACATGTCGAAGAAGATCGGGCGGCCCGTGATGCTGCGCATCAGCCGCGCCGAGGAGTATTTCTTCGGCTACGCGCGCACGGGGTTTCAGGGCCGCATCAAGATCGGCTTCGACGAGCGCGGCCGCGTGACGGCCGCGGATCTCTACACGGTGCAAGAGAACGGCGCGACGGCGGGCTTCCCCGATTGGCCGTCGTCGGGCGATACGGTCTCGATCCTCTATCAGCCGGAAACCATGCGCTTCCGCGGCATGTGCGTCATGACGAACACGGTGCCGCGCTCGGCGCAGCGCGGCCCCGGGCACAACCAGACCGTCGCGGCCATGGAGCCGCTGATCGACAAAGCCGCGAAGCAATTGGGGCTAGATCGGCTCGCGATCCGCCGCTTGAACGGCCCGCGCATGAACGCGAAGGTCGGCGAGAACCAGGGCCCCGTCACGAGCTGCTATCTGCAAGAGGCGTTCGACAAGGCGGCGACGCTCTTCAATTATCAGGAGCGCGCAGCGCGCAGCGGCCGGCGCAATGGCACGAAGATCACCGGCATCGGCGTCGGCCAGGCGTTCCACCCGGCCGGTTTCGCCGGCTTCGACGGGCTCGTGCGCATCACGACGGACGGCAAAGTGCATTTGCACAGCGGCGTCGGCAACTTGGGCACCTACTCGCACACGGGCACGTCGCGCATCGCGGCCGAGGTGCTGAAGGCGAATTGGGACAACTGCGTCGTCGAGCGCGGCGACACGCGCAAGGGCTTGCCGTGGAACATCGGCCAGTTCGGCAGCAACACGTCGTTCACCATGGCGCGCACGAACTTCGTCGCGGCCACCGACGCCGTCAACAAGCTCAAAGAGATCGCCGCAATGGATTTGGGCGGCGCGCCGACCGATTACGACATCGGCGGCGAGCGCGTGTTCTCGAAGGCCGATCCGAGCAAGGGCCTCACGTACGCGCAGGCCGCGACCCGCGCCGTCGCACTCGGCGGCAAATTCGACGGTCACGAGACGCCGATGGACATCAATCCGATGACCGCGGCGGCCGCGCAGTCGCTCGCGGGTACGGGATTGATCGGCGTCGCGAAGGACAACCTGCCGCTCACGGCGGCACCCGCGGCATTCGTCGCCGGCTTCGCCGAGATCGAGCTCGACACGGAGACCGGCGCGTTCTCGATCGTCGACTATGTCGCCGTTGCCGACTGCGGCACCGTGATCCATCCGATAGGCCTCGCGACGCAGATCAAGGGCGGCGCCGTCATGGGCTTCGGCCTCGCGACGCTCGAGCGGCACATCTACGATCCGCAGAACGGCTTGCCGGGCGCCGTGGGTTTGTACCAGGCGAAGCCCGCGAGCTATCTCGACGTCGCGCAGACGTTCACGACGGCGGCCGTGGACCTGCCGGACCCCCAGAGCCCGCTCGGCACGAAGGGCATCGGCGAGCCCGTCATGGGCGCCGGCGCGTCGGCGCTGCTCTGCGCGATCTCGGATGCGCTCGGCGGTCACTACTTCAACCGCGTGCCCGTGACGCGCGATCACATCGTCAACGCTCTCGCGAAGCGGCCGCAGTCGCACAAGCCGTTGCAGGTCAACACGGCCTGAAGGGCCGCGCGAGCCGCGCCGTATCGCGAGCTTGTCGCGTGACCCGGCGCGGAGCTACGCTTTTTTCCATGCGACGCCTTCGCCAAGTCATCTTGCTCGCCGCGGTTTGCGGCGCCGGGCTCGCCGCGGCGCAGCAGCGGCCCGTGGCGGGCAGCGCGCAACAGCGGCCGCCGGCCGGCGCCGGCGCCGTGCAGCCGCGCGCGGTCGTGGAGCGCGGGCCGCTCTCGGCCGACGAGCGCAACACGATCGGCGTGTTCGAGAGCGTGAGCCCGTCGGTCGTCTACATCACGACGGCGCAATACGTGCGCGACTTCTTCAATCGGAACGTCACCCGCGTCCCACAGGGCACGGGCTCCGGCTTCATCTGGGACGAGAAGGGCCGCGTCGTAACGAACTTGCACGTCGTGCGCGGCGCGCAAGAGGCGCAGGTGAGGCTTGGCGATCAACGCAGCTTCAACGCGCGGCTAGTCGGCTACAGCGAAGATCACGACATCGCCGTGCTGCAGATCGACGTGCCGACGAACCTGCCGCCGCCGATTCCGGTCGGCAGCAGCGCCGATCTGCGTGTCGGGCAAACGGTGCTCGCGATCGGCAATCCGTTCGGCCTCGATCACACACTGACAACAGGCATCGTCTCCGCGTTGAACCGCGAAGTCGAGAACGAGTCGGGCGGCGTCATCGACGACGTCATCCAAACCGATGCCGCAATCAACCCCGGCAACTCGGGCGGCCCGCTGATCGACAGCGCGGGCCGCCTCGTCGGTATCAACACGATGATCTATAGCCCGTCGGGCGCGTACGCCGGCATCGGTTTCGCGGTGCCCGTCGACACGATCAACCGCGTCGTGGCGCGGATCATCGCCTATGGCGAGTACGTTCGGCCGACACTCGGAATAGAGGCGAGAGACGACGTGAGCCGCCAGCTCCTCGGCGACGAAGAAGGGGTTGTCGTGCTCCGCGTGGTAGCAGGCTCGCCGGCGGCCCGCGCCGGCTTGCATGCCGCCGAACAAACGGGCGCCGGCCGCGTCCGGCTCGGCGACGTCATCGTGGCGATCGACGGGCGGCCGGTCGTGAACATGGCGTCGTTCGTCAACTTGCTCGACGCTCACGAGTTCGGCGATCGCGTCACGTTGACCGTGCGGCGCGGCGACGAGCGCGTCGACGTTCCGGTCACACTGAGCGCAGGCGGCGAGACGCGAGTGCGATGACGCGGCTGGGCACGGCGAGGCTGCTGTTGCTGATCGGCGCCGCGACCCTCGCAGGATGCTCGAGCAGCCGCCGAATCGATGGCAGCGGTGCCGCGACGTTCGAGCGATCGGTAGCGATGTTGCAAAACGACCTCCCCGCTCGCCGCCGTGATGACTTCGATGTTGCCCTTGCCGTCATCTTCATGCGCGCGGCTGCGGTCGACGCGGGAGACCTCGATGCAGACGGCGACGTGGACTACTTCGACGCTCGCATCGTGAGCGACACGGCGATGAGTCTTCTCACCGAGATCCAACGCGGCAATCTGACGTCCGCAGCCGAGAAACAAGGTCGCGAGGTCGCGGCGGCTTATTTCAAGCAGCTCGACGGATTGGGATACGACGAAGTCGTGGAGCTCGCCGGTGATCTCGACGTCGGGTCGTACGTCGCGGACATGAAGCGACAGGTCTCGCGGACCGCGTGCGAATGGCAGGGCACGGCCCGGCCGCCTCCTCTGGGAAATACCAGTCGGATCAGAAGGTGCGATTGATTCCCAGCTCGGGGATCGACTGCCGTCCGTGAACCCCGTCGGCCGGAATGAGCCGACCGTTACCTGCGTCACGGTCGAGCTCGAAGGGCTTTGATCTACTAGCGTGGAATGTCGGACAGCTCCACCAGCAACGTCATACCTTTTCCGGTGCGGCCCCGCGTCGCGGTGCAGTCCCGGCTCGGCATCTGGGCCTGCTCGTGCGGGTCGTTGATGTTCCATCTGTACTCGGACGGCTCGGTGCAATGCGCGAACTGCCTCGAGCATTCGCGCCGAATGACGTGCTCGACGGACGTCACCGACTCGGACTAGCGCTTCGGCCGCGTCTCACGCGGTAGATTCACTCCAAACGCTTTCGCCCGCGATCGCGGCCGTCTCGGCCGTGGGAACCTTTTTCCGCGCGACAGCATCATGTACGCATGAACGAGCGCCCCGAGCTCGGCGTGCAGGACGGCCTGGCGCCCAAGACTGTCGTCGACGCGGCGATTCCCGATCCCGTGATGCCCGACGCGTCGATCGTCGAGCGCGTGCTCACGGGCGACTCCGCGCTCTTCGAGCTCTTGATGCGGCGGTACAACCGCCTGCTGTTTCGGTTGGCGCGCGGCATCGTGCGGGACGACGACGAGGCGCGCGACGTCGTGCAAGCGGCCTACGTTCGCGCTTACTACCACCTCGAGCAGTTCCGCGGGCCGGACGGGTTCAAGGCCTGGCTCGCGCGCATCGCCGTCAACGAGGCCCTCGGCCGTGTGCGCCGCGCTCCTACGATCGTCGACGCCGAGCAGCAGCACGTGGCGCTGCCCGATCTCGCCGAGCCCGGCCCCGAGAACGCGGCGTCGAGCCGCGACTTGCTGCGGGTATTGCAGGCCGCCATCGATCGGCTGCCCGAGGAATTTCGCCAGGTCTTCATGCTGCGCGGCGTCGAGCAGCTCAGCATCGCGGAGACGGCCGAGCTGCTCGGCATCAAGCCCGCCACGGTCAAGACGCGTTTTCACCGCGCTCGCCACATGCTTCAGGAGCTGCTGCACCGCAAGCTCGACGACGTCGCGCGCAACACGTTCCCCTTCGATGGGCAGCGTTGCGACGCAATCGTCGGAACGGTTCTCGCACGGATCAGATGTCAGTGACTTCCACGGAAAGAGGAACGGCCATGTCCACCCTATCTCGCGGCTTCAGCACGTTCGCGGCGCTCGTGGTTACCTTGGCAGTCGAAGGGGCGCACGCCGACGACCGGCCGGCGGCGGGGGCCGACGTCTGGCAGAACGCGGCCGAGCAGCTCGCGCGCGGGCGCAACACGTTTCGTTTCGATACATTCGGCGACGAGGACTTCTGGGGCGGTGCGCTGCGCCTGCACGAGGCGATCGCGGGAGCTGCGAACGGCGGTGTCGGTCCGGGCTTGAGCCCGAAAGCCGCGCTTGGGCTCGGGCTCAAGGTCGACGTGCGCGCGCTGCCGCCGCCGCTCGTGCAGGCGCTTCGAGCCGAGCGCGTGAATCTCGACGACCCGGCCGTGACGCTCGCGCTGCTCAAGCGCAATGCAGTCGTCGGCGTGCGCGCGTTCACGGATCGTGCGGGCAAGGTCGAGTCCGTCGGCATCACGTGCGCGCTTTGCCACAGCACGGTCGACAACTCGTTTGCCCCGGGCATCGGCGCACGGCTCGACGGCTGGGCGAACCGCGACCTGAACGTCGGCGAGATCATCGCGTTCGCGCCGAGCGTGGCGCCGTTCTCGCAATTGCTCGGCGTGGACGAGGCCACGGTGCGCAAGGTGTTGAAGAGCTGGGGGGCCGGCAAGTTCGACGCGGAGCTGCTGCTCGACGGCAAGGCCTTCCGGCCGGATGGCAAGAGCGCGGCGACGCTACTTCCGCCGGCATACGGCCTCGCCGGCGTGAACCTTCACACCTGGACCGGTTGGGGATCGGTCACTCACTGGAACGCGTTCGTGGCCGTGCTCGAGATGCAGGGCAAGGGAACGCTGTACGATCCGCGCCTCGATGACGCGAGCAAGTTTCCGATTGCGGCGGCGAACCATTTCGGCAACACGCGGCGCGAGCCCGATCTAGTGACGCCGAAGCTCGGCGCGCTGCAGTTCTATCAGCTGGCGATTGCGGCGCCGACGCCGCCGAAAGGCAGCTTCGACTCGCGCGCGGCCGAGCGCGGCAAGGCGTTGTTCGCGGCCGACGGCAAGGCGGGCTGCGCGACGTGTCACGTGCCGCCGCTCTACACGGAGCCCGGCTTCAATCTGCATACGCCCGAGGAGGTCGGGATCGACGCGTTCCAGGCGCAGCGCAGTCCCGACGACGGCTACCGCACGGCGCCGCTGCGCGGACTGTGGGCGCATCAAACAGGCGGGTTCTATCACGACGGGCGGTTCCCGACGCTGCGCGCCGTCGTCGATCACTACAACGCGTTTCAGAGCCTGGGCTTGAGCGACAACGAGAAGCGCGATCTCGTCGAGTTCCTGAAGTCGTTGTGACTTGAGCGTCGGGCTCGTGCCCTAGAGCCGCTGTCTCACCTCGAGCTGGTTGCGCACCTGCCCGACAGGAAACGCCTTCACGGCGATCTGGCCGGCGCGCTCCTTTTCTTCCTCGGTGGTCACCGTGCCGCTCAGCGTGATCGTGTTCGTGAGCCTGTCGGCAACGACGCGGATGTCGCGCGACCCGACAGCTGCATCCGTTCGTAGTTGTTGGGCGACTTTGTCCTCGACGTCGGTGTTCTCACGCTCCGTGATGGCCTGGGCGTCAGCGACTGCGGCGATGGCGATCGCCGGTGCGACCGTCAGCTCGTTGACGACGCTGTCGACGCCGGGGACTTGCAGCGCGATCTCCTCGGCGCGCTGCCGGTCGCCGTCCGTGCGCACGACGCCGTCGAGCGTCGCGACGCCGTAGCGTACGAGCACGCTCACGTTGGTATCGGAGAGCTGCTGGTAGAGGCGCGCTTGGACCTCGAGCGCGAGGCTCGGATCGCTGGGGCCGACTCGCTCGCTCGTGGACGGCCTCGTGGAGGCCGCGGGGTCGACCGACGTAATCGGGGGCTCGGTGCGCTCCGGCTGCGCCGAAGCAACGCCGCAGGCGGCGAAAGTCGCGAAGAAAAGAAGGTACGGGCGGCGGCGCATGGGCCTTTCTCCATAGGTATGTGGCCGTACGCTGCAAATCGCGTGCCCGCCGTCATCGTGGCGGGACGCGGCCTCGCGCGGTGTGTTGGAGCGCGGGTCAGCGCTGCGTGCGCAGCAGCTGCAGGTTCTCGAGGACGTCGACGTTGCGTCTCAGGTCGGCGCGCGCGGGATTGGCGGCGACCTCGCGCAGGAACGTGAGCGCCCCGTCGAAGTTCTCTTGGTCGATCGCGACCTCGGCGCGCGCGATGAGGGCGTTCTCGCGAACCGCGCCGTAATCGCTCGCGCGCCGGAGCAGGAGCTCAGCGCGCCCATAGTCGCGATCCGTGCGGTAAATCTGTCCGAGCGCCATGAGTGCATCGGCATTCGACGGGTCGAGCTCCAGTGCTTCCTGCAGCGCCGTGCTCGCTGCGCGGCGATTGCCGTCGCGCACGGCGAGCGTCGCGCGCCGCGTCAGCAGATGGCTCTGCTCGACGCCGCTGAGCGCCGCGCGATCGACGGAGCTCAAGAGCTCGCGGAAGCGGTCCCACTCGTTTTCGTTCGCGAGCCAGCCGAGCGCCTGGTCGACGAGCGGGAAGGGCAGGTCGCGTGCCCGCAGGCCTCGAAGCAGCTCGACAGCCCTCGCGATGTTGCCGCTCTCCATCTGCAACTCGAAGCAGGCACGACGGTTTTCGAGTGCATCGTCGCCGAGCCGCAGCGCGGTCTCGAGGCTGGAGAGTGCCGAGGCGCGCTCGTTGGCGGTGAGCGCTATCTTTGCCCGATACAACCAGAGATGAAGATCGTCGGGAGCTTCGCGCAGCAATTGCTCGACGAGCGCTTCGGCTTTGTCGTGCTCGCGTGTTTCGGTGAGGGCGAGCAGCAATCCGCGCCGCGCGTTTCGGTCGTCGGGCGCGAGCACGAGCGCGCGCTCAAAGTCGGTCGCTGCGGCGGAGTAGCGACGTGTCCGGACGTCGAGGTAACCCAGCGCCGAGTGAACAAGCGCCGTATTGCGGCCAAGCTGCACCGCGCGCGCCAGATGCGTGCGCGCATCCGCATAGCGCTCGGTTCGAAGGTAGAGCATTCCGAGCGACTCGTGCGCGCGTACATGATTGGGCGTCGCTTGGAGCGCGAGCCTGAACGCGGTTTCCGCGGGCAGATACTTTTCCAACGAGAAATAGCTGTGGCCGATGACGTACAGGATGCTCGCACTGATCGTGTCGGGCGGCCGTCCTACGCCGAGTCTCTGCCCGAACACATTCGCGGTGGCCGGCGAGGGTCGATTGTCGCGCGCTCCAAAGGCCTCATCTGTCCCGGGCTGCGGGTTAGGGTTTGTTGGACCCGTTGGCACTACTGGCGGCAGAATTTGGCTCGCGAGCGTGGGCGTGCGAATTCCCATGAAGGCGGCGAAACGGCCCGCTTCGAGCAGCGCGAGCTCGGGGCCGTAGTTGAGCCTGATACGTGCCAACACGGCCTCGTAGTTTCCGGCGGCGAGAAGTGGCTTGAGCTCGATGATCAGGGACTGCTCGCCGACTTCCCCGATACCCTCCGGCAGCAATTGCCTAGGGCATTGTTCGAGCCGGAAGCCGCCGGAAAAAAGGCTGCATGGTCCCGGCGAGATCTCCGGTGGCAGAAGCCATTCGGGGTTGGGCGGCGTAATCGTAAGCTCGATCTCGGCCGCGTGCACGGCCGGTGCGAGCAGCGCGAGCGAGAGCGAGAGGTGCGCCCAACGTTTGATACGGAGCTTCATGCGCTTTTCGGTCCGAGTGGGCGTCAGTTCCTCGTCGTCTCGAGAACCAGGTTCTCCAACACGTCGACGTTACGCTGCAGGTCCGTGCGTGCGGGATTGCGGCTCACGACATCGCGCAGGAGCGTGAGCGCCCGCTCGAAGTTCTGCTGATCGATCGCGACCTGCGCGAGCGAGACCAACGCGTTCTCGCGATAGAGTTCGAACGCGCTCGCCCGTTGGAACATGAGCTCCGCGCGGTTCAAATCGCGCTCGTCGCGGTAGGCCTCGCCGAGCACGATGAGCGCCTCGGCGTTCGACGAGTCGAGCTCCACGGCTTGTTGCAGCGTCGCTATCGCGGCCCGCCGATTGCCGTCGTGCAGCTGCAAGCTCGACACGTGGGTGAGCAGGCGGCTGCCCTGCAAGTTGTCGAGCAACGCGCGCCGCGCGTCGGCGGCCGCCAGCAGGTCACGGAAGTAGTCCCATTCGTTCTGATAGTTGAGCCACGCCAACGCCTGGTCCATGAACATGAAGTCCAAGTCCTCTGCGGGTGCGCTCTTCAGCAGCTCCACGGCTCTCGCCAGGCTACCTCGCTCCATGTGCAGCGCGGCGGCAACTTGCTTGTTCGCGACCGAGTCGTTGCCGAGTCGCATCGCGGTCTCCAAGCTCGTGAGCGCCAACGCGCGGTCGTTCGCGTTCAGCGCCATGTACGAGCGATACACCCAAAGGACGGGATCGTTCGGCTCGCTCTGCAGCATTTGCTCGACCAGCGCCAACCCCGCGGCGTACTGCCGCGTCTCGTTCATGGCGGTCATCAGCGCGCTCTGGAAATCTCGAACGTCGGGCTCCATCGTCAGCGCTTGCTGGTACGCGCTGGCCATGCCCCACCAATTCTTGGTCTTGTAACTGATGTAGCCCAAGGATGCGTGGAGAGACGCGGTGTTGAGGCCGAGCTCCGCTGCCCGCGTGAGATGCGCGCGCGCCTCGTCCCAGCGCTCGGTCCGGATGTACAAGTTCCCGAGCGCCTCGTGCACGCGCTGATAGTCGGGCAGCGGAACGAGTGCCGCTTTCAGCGCCGCCTCGGCGGGCACCCAGCGCTCCAGGTAGATGTAGGCTACGCCAATCACGTACAGCACCGTCGCGCTGACGTCCTCGCGGCCGGTCTGGGGTATCGGCAACCTTCCCGGCCCGGCGCTCCTGGCGACAAGGCCGGCGGGATCGCCGTTCTCGAGCGCCGCCATCATGGGGCCGAGCTTCTCCCTCGCCAGCGCCAACGTTCCCTCGTAGTCCTGGCCGTCCATGAGCTTCAGGAGCTCGATGGCCAACTCGTTCTCGGAAGCGTACGGGACGCCTTCGCGCTGGAAGTGCGGTGGGCTCACGCGCGGGAGCGTGAGCGTGACCGCCGGCAGCTCGACCGTGAGATCCGCCTCGGCCGCGTACGCCGCCGGTGCGAGCACGACGATCGAGAGAGCGAGCAGGGCCCAACGCGTCATCGGCGGCTCAATTTCGTTTGATCTTGACGGGCCACACGTACTCCGTCTTGACGGGAATGCCGAGCCTCGTCGGCGGGCTGAAGCGCACTTGCGCGGCGTAGGCCATGAACTCCGCGTTCAACGCTGGAAAAGGGTTTTCAACGAGCGCAATCGGATACGTTCGGCCTTGCTCGTCGATCACGATGTGATACTTGAGATCGAAC
>Ga0268265_10003888_pt1 | contig 10542 bp, 10 predicted proteins | sample KBSSwiS52_FD_190355 | JGI IMG/M metagenome (GOLD analysis project Ga0268265, IMG submission 190355) | Switchgrass rhizosphere microbial communities from Kellogg Biological Station, Michigan, USA - KBS Switchgrass S5-2 (SPAdes) (version 2) | ecosystem: Host-associated > Plants > Roots >...
CGTCGGGCGCGAGATAGCCGTCGACGTCGATCAGGGTCATCGCCGGGGTCGGCGAAAGGCGCAGTTCGCCGCCGGCGAATTGCACCGTGCCGCTGCGCGCCTGCTCGATCACATCGTCCCAGCCCGCCGCGCTGAGTTCGTCGCGCGCCGCGGGCCGCCCTTCGATCGCTGGCGCGTCGCGCACGGCGGCATCCGTGACCTTCGCCAAAGGCCGTTTCCACGGTTCGCCGCCGGGGATTGCCTCGCGGGTCACCTCGATCGTGAGAGCCGCGCCTTCACTCACGCCCGGCCCGCCGCGGGGGAGGAGATATTCGGTGTCGGCGGCAATCGCTATGCAAGGCTTCGCCACCTGCCTGAGCCTCGCGGCAATGACGCTTCCGGCCGGCACCCCGCCCTCGAGTGCAATCCGCGCTTCGATGATCTCGCTGCTCTCGACCAGCGCATATCGGGTCTCGCCAATCCCGCGTTCGACAAGCCATTCAGGCAATGGCGTAGCCCGCCGACTTCAGCAGCATCCGCGTCTCGGCCAGCGGCAGCCCGACGACATTGGAGTAACTGCCGGCGATGTGGCGGACATAGACTTCGCCATAGCCCTGGAGTGCGTAGCCGCCGGCCTTGCCGCGCCACTCGCCGTGCGCGGCATAATGGTCGATCTCGGTGTCGCTGAGCCGCTTCATCGCGATCATCGTCTCGACCAGCCGCTCGCGCAGGCCATGACCCGGCACCGCAAGCGCGACCCCGGTGAGCACCCGATGACGGCGGCCCGACAGCAATTTCATGCATGCGCGGAGCGTGGCTTCGTCCTCGACCTTGGGCAGGATCCGCCGCCCGACCGCGACCACCGTGTCGGCGGCGAGCACCAAGGCATCGGGTTCCTTCGCCGCGACTGCCAACGCCTTTTCGCGCGCCAACCGACGCGCATGGTCGCGCGGCAACTCGCCCTTGGGTACGCTTTCGTCGACGTCCGCGGCGATCACCGCGTCCGGAATCACGTCAATGCGGGCAAGCAGATCGAGACGGCGCGGGCTCGCCGAAGCGAGGACCAGCCTCATCCCGTGTAGCCGGGCGGTCCTGCGCGTCCAGGCATGAAGCGATAGGTGATCCGCCCCTTGGTCAGGTCGTAAGGCGTCAGCTCGACCAGCACTTCGTCGCCGGTCAGCACGCGGATGCGGTTCTTGCGCATCTTGCCGGCGGTGTGGCCGAGAATCTCGTGACCGTTCTCGAGCTCGACGCGGAACATCGCATTGGGCAGCAGCTCCACCACCTTGCCGCGCATCTCGAGTAATTCTTCCTTGGCCAAAAGATCCTGCTTCCTTGTCTGTCGAAAAGTCGCGGAGCCTTAGCGGTGGAGCGGCCAAAAGGGAAGGCGGGCGTCAGGCCGGATTATACTTGGCGAGAAATGCCTCGAGGCGGTTCATCCAGTCTTCCAGGTCCTTGGAGCTGGAGAAATTGTGTTCGCTCTCCTTGTAGAAGATCGGCGTCACGTTCGCGCCGGCCTTCTGCAGCGCCTCGACCATCTTGTGCGACTGCTTCGGCGGCACGATGCCGTCGGCTTCGCCGTGGCCGATCAGCAAGGGCAGCTTGAACCGGTCGGCGAACTTGATCGGCGAAACCGCATTCAGCTCATCCTCCGACGGAAACTTCTTTCGAAACTCGCGGAAATAGCGCGTCGCCGAGAATTGCTTGCGATCGTAGCGCATCATCCCCGGCAAGTCGGATGGGCCAGCCCAGCTCACGGCGCAGCGGTAGCGGTCAGGATTGCGGATCGCGCCCCACATCGCAGCGTAGCCGCCATAGGAAAAACCGACGATGCAGACTCGTTTGGGGTCGATTTGGCCAGATTTCGCCAGCCAGTCGACGCCATCGTCGAGGTCGTCCTGCATCTTCTTGCCGATCTCGCCGTAGCCCTTCGAGACGAAATCCTTGCCGAGTCCGGTCGAGCCGCGAAATTCGGGTTGCAGGACCGCGTAGCCGCGGTTTGCGAGCAGCTGGACGAAGGCATCATATTCCCAATCGTCGCGCGCGAACGGGCCGCCGTGAGGCATGATGATCAGCGGCAAGCCTTTCGCCGGGCGGTCGCGCGGCACGGTAAGATAGCCGCGCAGGGCGAGCCCGTCGCGCGCCGAGTACCGAATCGGTTTCACCGCGGCGAGTTGCTCGGGATCGATGCTTGGGTAGAGTTCAACCACCGGATGCATCTGCATCGTGTTCCGATCGAGAAGGAAATAGCGTCCGGGATCGGCGGCGGAGGAAGAGCTGACCAGCACGCGCTTCTCGTCATGGGACCAGCCGACCGGCAAGTTGATTGCGGTCGGGATGGCATCGTCGAGCTTCTTTTGCAGCGCCTTCATGTCGGCGTCGATCCAGAAGACGCGCGCGCGATCATCCTGATACTCGACGGCGCTCACGTCTCCGGTCAGCGCGTCGTAATCGACATCGTCGAGATCCACCTCCGGATGTTCGAAAATCGCTTCGCCAACCGTCTGCGATTTCATATCGTATTTGTACAAGCCGAAGCGGCCGGTGCGCTCATTTGTGACCACCCAACTATGGTCGCCGCGAAAGATGAAGCGATCGACCGTGCTGTCGTCGTCTTTGGGAAACTTGCCGCGGGTGACGCGGAGCTTTTCTCCCGGCTTGTCGCGATACCAGATGGTCCAGCGCGAGCCTTCGTAGGAAATGCCCGCGCGGACCACGCCGTTTTCATCGGCGTACCAATCCCACACGTCAGGCCGGGCGCGCTCGACCACGGTCGCGTCCCCCGTGGCAAGATCGACGCGCTTGACGGATGGATAAGATTGCGCGTCGTCCTGCCCCGCGACCAGCGCCCAGCTTCCCGTGGGATCGGTGTAGAGGACGGCCCCGGCATACATGCCCCGGCTGCGGCGATCGGCGACCCGGGACGCTCCGGTGTCGACGTCGATCGCGATCAGGCGCCGAAATGGAAATTCGAAGCCATTGATCTCGAACGTCGATTGGACGGTCAGCAGCAGGCGTTGACTGCCCGCCCATTTCAACGCCGCGATCGGCCATTTGCCGATGGGAATGCCACGCGGCCGCGCGTCTGGATGATCGGCGTCGAGGATGACCAGGGTCGTCGCGCCGTCCGCGGTCTTGCGCGCGGCGATGCGGTGTCCATCCGGCGAAAGCAGCGGCCGATAGAGGTCAGGAAGCGCGGCGAACTTGCTTACCGGAATGATATGCGCCGGACCTGTTTTGACGTTCTCAGCCCACGCCGGCGCGCTGCCCGCCGCGAGCGCCAGCGAGCCGATCAGCATTATTGTACGCATCGTCCCCCTAACTCGGCGGACGGAAGCTATCAGTTGGGGAGCGAAAGAAAAGCGGCCTAAACCGTCAGAATGGTCGATCCGATGGTTTTTCGGGCTTCGAGTTGCCGATGAGCCTCAGCCGCGTCCTTAAGCGCGAAACGCTGCTTGATCTCGATCTTGACCGAACCGTCCGCCACGACCGCGAACAGGTCGCTGGCGGCCGTCTCAAGCTCGGCCCGGGTCGCAGTGTAGGCGTGCATCGTCGGCCGCGTCAGAAACAGCGAGCCCTTCTGCAATAGGACCAGGGGCGAGATCGGCTCGACCGGGCCGGAGGCATTGCCGAAGCTGACCATCAGGCCCCGAGGCTGCAAGCAATCGAGCGACTTCAGGAACGTGTCCTGCCCGATCGAATCATACACCACGGGGAGCTTGGCGCCGCCGGTGATGCGTTCGACCTCGGCCTGGAAATCCTGCCGGGTGTAGACAATCGGATGATCGCAGCCGTGGGCGTGGGCGAGCTCCGCCTTCTCGTCCGACCCAACGGTTCCGATCACCGTCGCGCCGAGCGCCTTGGCCCATTGGCAAACGATCAGCCCGACGCCGCCGGCGGCGGCATGGATCAGGATCGTTTCGCCCGGCTCGACCCGGTGGACCGAGCGGAGCAGCATGTGCGCGGTCAGGCCCTGGAGCATCATCGCCGCCGCTTGCTCGGTCGAGATCGAGTCCGGCAGTTTCACCAGCTTATCCGCAGCGATCAGCCGCGTCTCGGCATAGCCGCCCGTCGGGCCGGCATAAGCGACGCGATCGCCAACCTTTAGGCTTGCAACGCTGTCGCCAATTGCTTCGACGATTCCCGCACCTTCTACGCCCGGGATGAATGGCAGGGTCTGCGGGTACAGGCCGGTGCGGTGATAGACGTCGATGTAATTGAGCCCAGCGGCCTCCTGACGCAGGCGGACCTGGCCGGGGCCGGGTTCGCCGACTTCAACTGCTTCCCACTGGAGAACCTCGGGCCCGCCCGGGTGATGAATCTGGATGGCGTGAGTCATAGGCGCCAGATGGGTGGCGGCCAGCGCAAAGAAAAGCCCCGCTCCGGCTGACCGAAGCGGGGCCCTTCCCCTTTGAACCTGCGATCAGCGATCAGCCGGCGGCGTGACCCGCCAGCGCCGCGAGCAAGAGCAGCGCGACGATGTTGGTGATCTTGATCATCGGATTGACGGCCGGCCCGGCGGTATCCTTGTAGGGATCGCCGACCGTGTCGCCGGTCACAGCGGCCTTGTGGGCTTCGCTGCCCTTGCCGCCGTAATTGCCGTCTTCAATGTACTTCTTGGCATTGTCCCACGCGCCGCCGCCCGAGGTCATCGAAATGGCGACGAACAGGCCGGACACGATCACGCCGAGAAGCAATGCGCCAAGCGCGGCAAAGCCCGACGCCTGACCGGCGACCCACGTGATCACGTAATAAACCGCGATCGGCGCCAGCACCGGCAGCAGGGAGGGGATGATCATCTCGCGGATCGCGGCCTTGGTGACGAGATCGACGGTGCGGCCGTAATTGGGCCGGGTGGTGCCTTCCATGATCCCCGGATTTTCGCGGAACTGGGCGCGGACGTCCTCGACCACCGCGCCGGCAGCACGGCCGACGGCGGTCATACCGAAGGCGCCGAAGCTGTAGGGCAGCAGGGCGCCGAGCAGCAGGCCGACGATGACGTACGGATTGGACAGGGAGAAATCGACCGCGACGTTGGGGAAGAATTCCTTGAGGTCGGTCGTGTAGGCGCCGAACAGCACCAGCGCGGCGAGCGCGGCCGAGCCGATCGCATAGCCCTTGGTCACCGCCTTGGTGGTGTTGCCGACCGCGTCGAGAGCGTCGGTGCGCGTGCGCACGTCTTCCTCGAGCCCGGCCATTTCGGCGATGCCGCCGGCGTTGTCGGTGACCGGACCGTAAGCGTCGAGCGCGACGACCATGCCGGCCATGGCGAGCATCGCGGTGGCGCCGAAGGCGACCCCGATCACGCCCGCGAGCTGGTAAGCGGCGATGACCGCAATCACGATCACCAGCGTTGGCAGCGCGGTCGATTCAAGGCTGATCGCCAGCCCCTGGATGACGTTGGTGCCGTGGCCGGTCTGCGATGCCTTGGCGATCGACTGGACCGGGCGGTAGTTGGTGCCGGTGTAATATTCGGTGATCCACACCAGCAGGCCGGTGAGGCCGAGACCAATCAGCATGCAGTAAAACAGCTTCATGCCGGTCAGCTGGATGGTTGCGTCGCCAACGCCCGGGATGGTCGCGACGACGCTGTTCATGTCGCCGAGCACATATTGGGTCGCCGGATAGGCGATGATCGCGCCGAGCACGGCCGAGGTCCAAAAGCCCTTGTAGAGCGCGCCCATGATCGAGCCCTTGCCGAGCCGGACCATGTAGGTGCCGATCACCGAAGTGACGATGCACACGCCGCCGATGATCAGCGGCAGGCTCATCAGCTTCATCAGCATGTCGGCATCGCCGCCGGTGACCGTCAGCGCGATCGACACCATGGTTACGCCGAGCGTCACGACATAGGTCTCGAACAAATCGGCCGCCATGCCTGCGCAGTCGCCGACATTGTCGCCGACGTTGTCGGCGATGGTCGCGGGATTGCGGGGATCGTCTTCGGGGATTCCGGCCTCGACCTTGCCGACGAGATCGGCGCCGACGTCGGCGGCCTTGGTGAAGATGCCGCCACCGAGACGGGCGAAGATCGAAATCAGCGAGGCGCCGAACGCGAGCGCGACGAGGGCATCGATGACGATGCGGTCATTGGGCGCGTGGCCGGCGACCGAGGTCAGATAATAAAAGAAGACCGAGATGGCGAGCAGGCCGAGGCCGGCGACAAGCATGCCGGTGATCGCGCCCGAACGGAACGCCATGGTCAGGCCGCCCTGCAGCGACGTCCGCGCCGCTTCGGCAGTGCGGACATTGGCCTTCACCGACACGTTCATGCCAACGAAGCCGGTCACACCGGAGAGCAGCGCGCCGATCAGGAAGCCGATCGCGGAAACCGGCCCGAGGAAATAGAATACCAGGGCCACCACGACCACGCCGACAATGGCGATGGTCCGGTACTGGCGGGCGAGATAGGCGCGCGCGCCTTCCTGGACGGCGGCGGCGATGTCCTGCATCCGCTCGTTGCCGGCGGGCGCTTTCAGCACCTGCATGGTCGTGAAAATTCCGTAGAGTACGGCGATCAAGCCACAGATTATGGCGATCAAAAGCAAGTTCATCTGGTTTCCCCGTTGACGGCAAACAGAAAGGCCGGCGTGCGGGTGCACGTCCGGCGAAGACACGCCCTTTATGGGGCGCTGTCGAAGCTTGCAACTGGTCTGGCGCGCAGCCGAAGGTGGGGTTTAGTGGACGAGCAGGGCCATCGCGGCGCCGGACGCCAGGCCGCTAAGGGCGATCAGCCACTGGCGAAGCGTCACTGCCGTGATGTTCATGACCCAGCCTTTCCGGCAACGCGATCGCCTGACCGGCATGCGACAACCGGATTTCCGGTGTGCCCTCGGTCAGAATGCCAACGGCCGCCATCCTCGTCCCGTACGGTAAAGAAAGTGTTGATGGATCGACGCCGGCAGGCAGGGCGGCGAGCAAGGCATAATCGTCGCCGCCGGTCGCGGCGAACAAGCGCGCGTCGAGATCGCTGCCGCGGGCGAGCGTGAAAGCGTCCGACAAAGCGATGGCGGCTACGTCGATCTCGACCGCGCAACCGCTGGCCCGCGCCAGCCGCAGCGCGTCGAGCAGCAAACCGTCGGAGACGTCCATCATCGCCTTGGCGTGGGGCGCGAGCGCCTGGCCTGCCGCGAGCAGCGGCACTGGCCGGCGGTAAACGTCAACCAGGGGCCCGGTCGCTTTCGCATCGGCCAGCAGTTGCTCGAGCCCCGCGGCCGATTCGCCGATGGTGCCGATGAGCCACAGCCGGTCGCCGGGTTCGCCGCCCGAGCGGTTCGGTACGCGCTTCCCGGCATGACCGATCGCGGTTAGCCCGAGCACTCGCGGCGCCCCGTCCGGAAGCGCGATCGTGTCCCCGCCGATCAGCGGCAGCGCATAGCTCTCGCAGGCGGCTTCGACGCCGGTGATGAACTCGTCTTCCCAATCGCTGTCGCCGGCGATGGTCAGCGACAGCAGTGCCACCGCCGGTGCCGCGCCCTTGGCGGCCAGGTCGGAGAGGTTGACCGTGACCAGCTTCCATCCAACGCTTGCGGGCGGATCGAAGGGCAGGAAGTGCACGCCCTCGGCGATGCTGTCGTGGGTGATGACGAGGCCGTGAAACAGGGCCGCGTCGTCGAGCAGACCGCGCGCGGCCTCATGCGTCGCTATGCGCCGCAGCCGTTCAATGACCTCGGATTCACGCATCACTCGGGGCTGGTCTGCCGCGCCTCTTTGGCAATGGCGTCGAGAAGCCCATTCACGAACCCGCTTTCGCGCTTGTCGAAAAAGGCATGGGCGACGTCGACATATTCGGTGATCACCGACGCCACCGGAACGTCGGGCCGGGCGATCAGCTCATAGGCGCCGGCGCGGAGCAGCGCGCGCATCGGGCGGTCGAGCCGTTCGAGCGTCCAGCCCTCGGCGAGGCGCTGGCTGATAAGCCCGTCGATCTCGGCCCGGCGGGCGTGCGTGCCGGTCACGATGTCGTCGAAGAAATCGCGCTCGGCCGCGTGATATTGCGCGTCTTCGATGGTCGCGCCGAGGCGGTGGTCGTGGAATTCCTTGAGCAGGCGCGCGGTCGGCGTGCCCTCCATCTCTTGCTGATAGAGCGCCTGGACCGCAGCGAGGCGGGCAGCGGAACGCGAACGGGATCGAGCCTGGGTCATGCCGCGGGGGCACTAGCCCCTGAGACCTCGGCAAGGAAGGGCGCGAGCGCGGCTGCGACCTCGTCGGGCGCTTCCCACGGCGCGAAATGGCCGGCCTCGGGGATGCGGACGATGCGCAAATCCTTGACCCATTGGTCGAGGCCGTCGAGCTGGAGCGGCAGCAGCGCCGGGTCTTTCATCCCCCACACGACGAGGGTCGGCACCGTCACCTTGGGGAACGGGTTCGACAGCCAGTCGGGCAAGGCCACGGTGGCGCCGGGCGACGGGACCACCAGCTGCGATCCACGATACCAGTTGAGCATCGCGGTCAGCGCGCCGGACTGCGACCAGTCGGCGAGATATCGCTGTTTCTCGGTCTCGGGGATGATCGACAAATCGACGTGCGCGCCGAAGGATTTCTCGAAGAAGGCGTAATAACCCATCCGTTCGATCATTCGCTCGAACCCGGGCGTGCGGAACGCCGAGATATACTGCGACGCCGCGCGCTGGGCGGGATCCTCGATCAGGCTTTTCTGGAAGATGACCGGATGCGGCGCGTTGATGATCGCCAGTGCGATCAGCCGCGGATCGCCGCGCAACGCGGTGGCCCACGAAATCGCGCCGCCCCAGTCGTGCCCGACCAAAGCAAAACTCTCGAGCGTCAGCGCATCGGCCAGCGCGAAAATGTCGCCGATCAGCACGTCGGCCCGATACGCCTCGACCTCCTGCGGCCGGTCCGACGCGCCGAACCCGCGCTGGTCGGGCATGACCAGATAGAAATCGTTCGCAAGCGTGGGCGCGATGTCGCGCCAGGTGCGGTGCGATTCGGGAAAGCCGTGGAGCAGGATCACCGCCGGGTTCGCCGGATTGCCGGCCAGGGCGACGTTGAGCGTGACCCCTGCGCTGAGCGCAACCCGCCGCAACTCGGTCACGGGTAGCTGACCGTCTTGGGGATTTCGGGGAGCGGGATGAACTCCTGGTCGTCGCCAGGGATCGTCGGAAAGCGCTGCGCCTTCCAATCGTCCTTGGCCTGGTTGATGCGGTCGCGCGACGACGAGACGAAGTTCCAGAACACGTGGCGCGGCGTCGTGAATGCGCCGCCGCCCATCAACATGACCTTGCCGCCGCTCGCGCTCGACAGGGTCGCGGCATGGCCTGGTCGCAGCACATAGAGCGCGAACGGATCGAGCGCGGCGCCGTCGAGCTCGGCCGCGCCGCCGACCACCATTACCGCGCGCTCATCGGCCTCGGCATCGATCGGGAGCGCGCCGCCCGCGCCCAGCTCGATGTCGGCGTAGATCGTCGGCGAATGCTGCGGGGTCGCCGCGGTCGCGCCCCACACAGTGCCCATCAGCACTCGAGCCGAAGCGCCGCTTGTTTGGATCAGCGGCAGTCCGTCGCCGGGGACATGGTCGAACGCCGGGTCGAGTTCCTCCTTGCCGTCGGGCAGAGCGAGCCAGGTCTGCATGCCGTAGAGGCTCGGGCCCGCCGCGCGGATGTCTGCCGGCGAGCGTTCGGAATGAACGATGCCATTGCCCGCGGTCATCAGATTGATCGCGCCCGGCTCGATCACCTGGTGCGAGCCGATGCTGTCGCGATGCTCGATCGCGCCGTCGAACAAATAGGTCACGGTGGCGAGGTTGATGTGCGGGTGCGGGCGCACGTCCATGCCCTGGCCCGCGGGCAGCCGCGCCGGCCCGAACTCGTCGACGAAGATGAACGGCCCGACCATGGTCCGCTGCCTGCTCGGCAGGGTGCGGTGAACTTTGAACGCGCCGAGGTCGTGGGTCACCGGGGCGATCGTCATCAGGAAGGAATCATCGGTCATCCACCCGCCCTAATCCCTTCCGCTTTGGGGCGAAAGATTACCGGTCGTTCATCTGGAATTCATTCCGGAAACGCATTGAGCGGCCATCCGATCGGGGCCGTGGGGAGTGCGGCTCCAATCATCAGCGTGAACCCATCGCTGCTCCGGCGGCGCGCTAACCCGCGCCTTGTGCCTGACGGCGGTGACCGGCCGATTTTCGGCAAAAAAACGTGCGGCCGCGCGAATGCGGACGGCTGCCCAAAATGGGGAATGAACGTACATGCGTTGTTTGCTTGTTGCCACCGCCCTCACCCCGGTGGCGCTCGGAGTTTCGATCACTCCCGCTTTCGCCGAAACCGTCGTCAGCACCGCCGTCACCACCCCCGTCCTCACCGGCACCACCAATGACGATGTGCGCATTAGCTCGACCGGCTCGGTCAAGCCCGCAGGCGGCGCCGCGGTCACCATCAACAGCAACGACAGCGTCAAGAATGAAGGCGTCATTGCGATCACCGGCGCCAATGGTTCGACCGGGATTCTCGCTAACACCAATCTCGCCGGAAACATCACCAACGCCGGCATCATCACCATCGACGAGGCGTTCACGCCGACCGACACCGACAATGACGGCGA
>Ga0268265_10003890_pt1 | contig 10537 bp, 10 predicted proteins | sample KBSSwiS52_FD_190355 | JGI IMG/M metagenome (GOLD analysis project Ga0268265, IMG submission 190355) | Switchgrass rhizosphere microbial communities from Kellogg Biological Station, Michigan, USA - KBS Switchgrass S5-2 (SPAdes) (version 2) | ecosystem: Host-associated > Plants > Roots >...
GTGGATGCGCGCGCAATTCAGGAGCGAGGCGGTCGCCGAGCTCTACACGCGCCACATGCACGGCGACGATCCGCTGAACACATCGATGCGCGCGGTGATTTTCCGGGCGGCCGCCCGCCACGTCGGCAAAGGGCTGCAGGTCGGGAGCGGCGTCGGCTTCAAGCACGTCGAGACGTTCTCGATCGGCGAGGGCGTCTTCATCGGCGCCCAGTCGTACCTCCAGGGACGGTTCGACGGCACCTTCGAGATCGGCAATCACGTGTGGATCGGGCCGCAGAGCTACTTCGACGCGCGGGATCTGGTGCTCGAGGACTACGTCGGCTGGGGGCCCGGGGCCCGGGTGCTCGGGTCCGCGCACACGGCGCTGCCCGTCAACGTGCCGATCATCCAGACCGACCTCGACATCAGGCCGGTGCGGATCCAGGCGTGGGCCGATATCGGCACGAACGCCGTCATCCTGCCGGGCGTCACCGTCGGCCGCGGCGCCATCGTCGGCGCCGGTGCGGTCGTGACGCATGACGTGCCTCCCTTTTCAGTGGTCGCGGGCGTGCCGGCGCGGGTCATCCGCGAGCGCGTCCCGCAGGACGTGCCCCGGGACGGGCAAGAGCCGCGGCTCTCCGCGGAAGAACAGGCTGTACTTCAATGGACTCGCTGAACCTCCGCAACGCCCGCGTGCTCGTGACCGGCGGCGCCGGGCTGATCGGCTCCCATATCGTCGACCGGCTGCTGACTGAGTCGCCGGCCGAAATCGTGGTGCTCGACAACTTCGTGCGCGGCCGCCACGACAACATCGCGAACGCCGTCGAATCGGGCCGGGTGACGGTTGTCGAAGGCGACATCCGCGATCGCGCCCTCGTCGCCGACGCGATGAAAGGCATCGACGTGGTGTTCCACCAGGCAGCGATCCGCATCACGCAGTGCGCCGAGGAACCGGCGCTGGCGATGGACGTCCTCGTCAACGGCACCTTCATCATCCTCGACGTGGCGCGGCAGGCCGGCGTCCGCAAGGTGGTCGCCGCCTCGTCGGCCTCGGTCTACGGCCTCGCCGATCGGTTTCCGACCGACGAGCAGCACCACCCGTACAACAACCGGACCCTCTACGGCGCGGCGAAGGCGTTCAACGAAGGGCTGATGCGGTCGTTCAACGAGCAGTACGGGCTCGAATACGTCGCCCTGCGCTACTTCAACGTCTACGGCCCGCGCATGGACATGCACGGCGCCTATACCGAAGTGTTCATCCGCTGGATGGAGAACATCGAGGCGGGCCGTCCGCCGATGATCTTCGGCGACGGCACGCAGACGATGGACTTCATCTACGCCGACGACATCGCGCGGGCGAACATCCTCGCGGCGCGGGCGCCGGTCAGCGACGCGGTCTACAACATCGCGTCGGGCACCGAGTTCTCGCTGAACGAGTGCGCCGAGATGCTGCTGCACGTCATGAATTCGCCGCTCAAGGTCGAATACGGCGAGGCGCGGAAGGTCAACGGCGTGACCCGGCGGCTCGCGAGCACGTGGCGCGCGGAGCAGGAAATCGGCTTCCAGGCGGTCGTCCCGTTCGAGATGGGGCTCAGCCGGCTGGTCGACTGGTGGCGGCAGAGCCGCGAAAGCGCGGTGTGCGCATGATCGCCCGCGCCGTCGCCACGCGGAGCATGATTCCCATCGCCCGGCCGTCACTCGGCGACGCCGAGCTCGAAGCCGTGCGCCGGCCGCTGGCGTCGGGATGGCTGACCCAGGGGCCCGAGGTCGCGGCGTTCGAACAGGAGTTCGCCGCCTTCGTCGGGGCGCCGCACGCCTGCGCGGTCTCCAACTGCACGACCGCGCTGCACCTGGCGCTGCGCGCGGCCGGGGTCGGTGCCGGCGACGAAGTGATCACCGTCAGCCACTCGTTCATCGCCACGGCGAACGCGATCCGCTACTGCGATGCCGTGCCGGTCTTCGTCGACGTCCGCCCCGACACCTACAACATCGACCCGACGCGCATCGCAGCGGTGATCTCGTCACGGACGCGCGCCGTGATGGTGGTCCACCAGCTGGGGATGCCGTGCGAGATCGGCGCGATCGTCGAGATCGCCCACCGCCACGGCCTGCCGGTCATCGAGGACGCCGCGTGCGCCGCCGGCAGCGAAATCCTCCACGATGGCGCGTGGGAGCGGATCGGCCGCCCGCACGGCGACGTGGCCTGCTTCTCGTTCCATCCGCGCAAGGTGATGACCACCGGCGACGGCGGGATGCTGACCACCTCGCACCCGGAGTGGGATCGCCAGTTCCGGATGTGGCGTCAGCACTCGATGTCGGTGCCGGACACGACCCGGCATGCCTCGAAGCGCGTCGTCTTCGAGGAATACAACGAGATCGGATTCAACTACCGGCTGACCGATCTGCAGGCGGCGATCGGCCGCGTGCAGCTGCAGCGGCTGCCCGGGATGGTGGCGCGCCGGCGCGAGCTGGCCCGCCGCTACCACGAGCTGCTCGCGGGCATTCCCGACCTGCAGCTGCCGGTCGAGCCCTCGTGGGCGCGCAGCAACTGGCAGAGCTACTGCGTCCGGCTTCCCGCCGGCTGCGACCAGCGGCGGGTGATGCAGATGATGCTCGACGAGGGCATCTCGACCCGGCGCGGGGTCATGAGCGCGCACCGGGAACCGGCGTATCTGCGCGAACCGTGGCGCGCCGAACACCGCAACGCCCTCGCCATCAGCGAGGAGATCAGCGACGACGGCCTGATCCTGCCGCTCTATGGCGACATGGCCGACGACGACCAGGTGCACGTCGCCTCGGTGCTGGCGCGCGCCATCACGACCGAGGACAGCCAGCTGTGTCCGTAACAACTTCCGGTGAAGGGGCCCGATCCATGGCGATCAGCGACGATCAGATTCAGGAGGTAGTGCTCCAGGCGATGCGCGCGACCAATCAGGCGCGCGACGCCGCCAGCCAGCTTGTCGTGTCCACGGACGCGCCGATCTTCGGGCCCGACAGCTCGCTCGATTCGCTCGGGCTCGTCGGGCTGCTGCTCGACGTCGAAGAGGGGCTGCAGGCCATCGGCTGCGACGTCGTGCTGAGCGACGAGCGGGCGGTCTCGCAGAAGCGCAGCCCGTTCAGAAACGTCCCGTCACTGGTCGCCTACGTCAGCACGCTCTCGAGGGAATGACCCGATGGGACCCCGGCACGTATTGATCACCGGTACGAGCCGGGGCATCGGCGAGGCCCTCGCCGAGCACTACCTCGCGGCGGGCGACCATGTGGTCGGCTGCGGCCGATCGCCTTCGTCGCTGACCCACGAGCGCTACACGCACTGCGCGCTCGACGTCACCGACGCCGGTGCGGTCGATCGCCTGTTCAAGGATTTGAAGCAGCAGTTCAAGACGCTCGACGTGCTGATCAACAACGCCGGCGTCGCGAGCATGAACGCCGTGGCGTTGACGCCGGTCGAGGTCGCGCGGCGGGTCATGGAGACCAATTTCATCGCCGCGTTCAACTTCACGCGCGAGAGCATCCGCATGATGCGGAAATCGCCGGCCGCCCGCATCGTCAACATCAGCACGGTCGCCGTGCCGCTGCGGCTCGAGGGAGAGGCGGTCTATGCGGCCTCGAAGAGCGCGCTCGAGACCTTCACGCGGATCGCCGCGAAGGAAGTGGCGCCGTTCGGGATCACCTGCAACGCCGTGGGCCCCTGCCCGATCAGGACGAAGCTGACGGCGGGCGTCCCCGACAAGAAGATCCAGACGATCATCGACGCCCAGGCGGTGCGCCGCTGGGCGGTGACCGGGGACGTCGTGAACGTCATCGATTTTTTCCTGCGGCCGGAAAGCGCGATGGTGACCGGCCAGGTCGTTTACCTGGGAGGGGTGGGGTAATGCTCGACTGGTTGCTCGATCGAATGGCACAGGCCGCCGACGCGCCGGCGATCGCGCATGGCGCACAGGTGTCCACCTACCGGGAGCTCCTCGTTCGCGTGGAACACTGGCAGCGTCTGCTGGCAGCACACGGCATCGCCGGGCGCGTCGTCAGCATCGAAGCCGAGTACGGCGCCGAGGCGGTCGCGGTCTTCCTCGCCGCGACCAGCGCCGGCAACGTGCTGGTGCCGATTTCCGCGGCGTCTCACGCCCATCGCGACGATTTCCTCGAGATCGCCGAGGTCGAGTACCGCCTGCGGCCCGACCCGAGCCCGGTCGAAGGTCCCGATGAGCCGCACGACACCGTCGTGGCCACCGGACGCATCGCTTCGCACGCCTATTACAGAACGCTCCAGGAGTCGGGCAACCCCGGGCTGGTGCTCTTCTCGTCCGGTTCGACCGGCAAGCACAAAGCCGCGGTGCACGACCTGAAGGCGCTGCTCAAGAAGTTCAGCGTCCCGCGCCACTGCTATCGGACGCTCGTCTTCCTGCAGCTGGATCACATCGGCGGCGTGAACACGCTCTTCTACACGCTGTCGAACGCCGGCGCCGTGGTGGTGTCGGAAGGGCGCACGCCGCGCCAGGTCTGCGAGGCGATCGCGACCCATCGGGTGGAGCTGCTGCCGACCTCGCCGACGTTCCTGAACCTGCTGCTCCTGTCGGAGGAACAGCAGCGCCACGACCTGTCGTCGCTGAAGCTGATCACCTACGGCACCGAACCGATGCCCGCGCACACGCTGCAGAAGGTCCACGCGCTGTTCCCCGAGGTCAAGCTGCTGCAGACCTACGGCCTGAGCGAGCTCGGCATCCTGCGGTCGCAGTCGCGCGAGTCCGGTTCGCTGTGGATGCGCGTGGGCGGCGAGGGCTTCGAGACCAAGATCGTCGACGGCCGCCTGTTCATCAGGGCGAGCTCGGCGATGCTCGGCTACCTCAACGCGCCGAACCCGTTCGACGCGGACGGCTACTTCGATACCGGCGATCTCGCGGAGGTCGACGGCGAGTGGATCCGGATCCTCGGGCGCAAGAGCGAGATCATCAACGTCGGCGGCAACAAGGTGTTTCCGCTCGAGGTCGAGAACGCGCTGCTCGCGCTCGCCAACGTGGAGGACGTCGCGGTCCATGGCGAGCCGAACCCGATCACCGGCCAGGTCGTCGTCGCCACCATCCGGCTGACCCAGCCGGAGGAGGCGGTCGCGTTCAAGACGCGGATGAAGCTGTTCTGCGCGGACAAGCTCGCCGGCTACAAGGTGCCCGCGAAGGTCCGGTTCGTCGACACGCTCCACTCGGAACGATTCAAGAAGGTCCGCAAGAACGGCGCGGCCGTCGTGGCGGGGACGGCATGAGCGCCGCGCGGCGTTGGATCAAGCGCGCCCTCGACCTGTGCTGCATGGTCGTAGTGGCTCCGTGCGCGGCGATCTGCGCGGCCGAGGTCAGGCTGTCCGCGCACTGCGACATCGGCTTCACGTTCTGGGCACAGGCCTTCGCGCTGGTGCCGGGCCTGCCGGGTGTGTCCCTGCGCCGCGCGTTCTATCGCTTGACGCTCGACCACTGCGACGAGAGCTTCTTCATCGGCTTCGGCGCGCTGTTCTCGAATCGACACTCCCGGATCGAACAGGACGCCTATGTCGGGCCGTATGCCGTCATCGGATCGTCCTGGCTTCGACGCGGCTGCCTGATCGGCACGCGCTCGAGCATCGTGAGCGGGACCGGGCTCCACTCGCAGGACAGCCAGGGCCGCTGGATGCCCACCGACATCACGCGGATCCGTCAGATCGAAATCGGCGAGTACGCGTGGCTCGGCGAAGGCGCGATCGTGATGGCCGACGTCGGCGCGTCGGCCATGGTCGGCGCGGGCTCGGTGGTCTCGAGCCGGGTCCCGCCGCGTGTGGTGGTCGTGGGCAACCCGGCGCGCATCGCCCGGCGGTTGACCGCCGACGCAGACGAAGGGAGCCAGGGTGCCGGCCAGGCCGTATCCGTTCGTTGATTGGATGAAGGCGCTCGGCATGAGCGTGATCGTGTACGGGCACGTCGCCCACGCGACGACGGTGCCGCTGACGCCCCCGATCTATCTCAAGCAGTTCGGCGTCGCGTTCTTCCTGTTCGCGTCCGGCTTCACGCTGGCGCGCGAGCGCCGGGGCGCCGGCGAGACGGTCTTCAACCGGCTGTTTCAGGTCTACCTGTTCGGGCTCTCGCTGGCGTTCCTGCTCACGATCGTCAACCTCGTGACGGGCGGCCACGGGGCGCCCAGCAACTATCTGCCGTTCGCCGCCGGGCTCAACGTGATCGTCGACAACTTTCCCGCGAATCCGACGACCTGGTACCTGGGCACCTATCTGCATTTCATGTTGATCTGGGCGGTGTGGCTGCGCCGCATCCGCGTGCGGACGTGGATGGTGCTGGCCGTGCTCGCAATCGAGATTCCGATTCGCGCCGTCCTCATGGCGTCCGCCGGGCGATTCGTCGCCTACATGCTCTTCACGAACTGGGCGGCGGTGTTCCTCCTCGGCATGGCGCGCGGCGCCGACGCCGACGACGAGGTGCGCTCGAGCCCCACAGGCTTCCTGGCAGCGCTCGCCGGAGGCCTCGCCGTCTGGGGCGTCGCGATGCGGTTCCTGCCGTTCGAGCCGACCTTCCCGTTCATGTCGCTGACCGGCTGGCCGCCCGCTGCCGGCCTCGCGTTCGTGTCGGCGAGCGTGTCGTTGCTCTACGTCGGCACGACGGTGCTGCTCTTCGAAGCGACCCGCCGGCTTGAGACGACCCCGGCGCCGGTGGCGTTCATCGCCCGCAATTCGCTCATCATCTTCCTCGTCCACATGCCGGTCTACTACCTGCTGACGCCGGTGCTGGCCGCGTGGACGACGAGCTACTGGACGAGAGTGGCGATACAGCTGCTCGTCTGCCTGCCAGTCCTGGCGCTCATGTCCGAGGGGATCGTCGCTGTGGTCCGGCCCGGGCAGCTGCGCGGAGTGGTATTCGACTGGATCGCCCTGCGCGGCCGGCCTCGTGGCCGGGCCGCAGTGGCCCTTGAACAACGAGGCACCGCCCGATGAAGCCGCGCGTCGACGTGATCGTTCCCTGCTACAACTACGGCGACGTGCTGGAGGCCTGCGTCAACAGCGTCCTCACCCAGCACGACGTCGACGTCCGCGTGCTCGTCATGGACGACGCGTCGAGCGATACGACCGAGGCCGTCGGCTCGCGGCTCGCGGCGGCGGATGCGCGGGTCGAGTACCGGCGCCACACCGTCAATCGCGGACACATCGCCACCTACAACGAAGCGCTGGCCATGCTGACCGGCGAGTTCTGCATGCTGCTCTCGGCCGACGACCTGCTGATGCCGGGCGCCCTGCGGCGTGCCACCCGGGTGATGGTCGCGCATCCGGAGGTGGGGCTCACCTACGGTCCAGACATCACGTTCCGGCATGCGCCGCCGGCGGCGACGGCACCCGCGCCGGAGTTCTGCACCCACCGGATCATGTCGTACGTCGAATTCCTCGAGCGCTCGTGCCGCCTCGGGCACACGCCGATTCAGGCGCCGACCGTTGTGGTGCGGACGTCCGTGCACCGCGCCATCGGCGACTACCTGCCGCAGCTGCCGCACACCGCCGACACCGAGATCTGGCTGCGGATGGCCGCGCACAGCGCCGTCTGCGAGCTGCACGCGCCGCAGGCGTTCCGCCGCCTCCACGCGAAGAACATGAGCCTCGACTATTCGCCGGCCCGGCGGCTGGACGAACAGCGGAAGGCCTTCGCCGCCCATTTCGACCAGTTCCGGCCGACGCATCCGGAGATTGCCGGGTTGGAGCCGATCGTCATCCGCACGATCGCCGAGCAGGCATTCTGGAGCGCGGCCAATGCGTTCGACGGCGGCGACGCCGCGACCTGCCAGATCTTCCTGACCTTCGCCGCCGCCATCTGTCCCGAGCTCGAATCCTCGGTGGCGTGGCGGCGCTTGCGCGTGAAGCGGTGGATCGGCCCGTCGCTGTGGCGGCGTCTGGGGCCGGCGATGTCGCGCGCGAAGGCGCTCGTGACCTTCCGTCCGGCGCTCGCTCCGCAATCGCCGGGACTCGGAGCGAAGTGATGGCTCCGGATCAACAGCGTTCCGGGGCGCGCGCCCTGCGCGTCGTCGTCGAGTTGAACAGCGTGGACCTCCGGATTGGCGCGGTGAACGACGCACTCGATCTCGCGGAGCTCGCGTCGCCGGCGGGTGTGCGCTTCCTGCTCTGCGGGCCGCTCTCGAACCAGTTCCGCGAGGAGGCGGCGCGCCGGGGGATTGCGACGAGTCGGGCCACCAGCCGCGTCATCTCCAGGCGCGGCATGGTGCTGTACGCGCTCGACGTGCTCCGCTGGATGGCGCGGCTCCTCGCGTGGCGGACCGACGTGGTCCATTTGAATTACCCGGGATACGGGCCGTCGATGGCCTGTGCGGCGTGGCTGTGCGGCATCCCCGTCGTGGCGCGGGTCGGGCCGTACCTCCCGCACAACCGCGCGAACCGGTGGGTCTCGGCGTATGTCGCGAACTGCCAGGCGCACGCGACCGATCTGCTGTGCTCGCCGCTGCACGACCGCGTGGTCGTGACCGGAGATCTCTTCCGCGCCGATCGGGTGCGCCAGACGATGACGCCGGAACGATCGCTGCCGCCGCGCCGCAAGGGCCTGGTCCGCCTCGTGTTTCTCGGCCAGCTCGTCGAGCGCAAGGGGCTCGACGTCCTGATCGAGGCGTTCGCGCGCGTCGGCGCGCCGGCCGAACTGCTGATCGCCGGCGGCGACTGGAGCGCGTCCGGATATCCGCAGCAGCTGCGAACGCTCGCGCAGCAGCTCGGCGTCGCCGACCGCATCCATTTCGAGAATCACCGGCAGGATGTCGGCGCCGTCCTGAGCACCGCGGACATCTTCGTGCTGCCCTCGCGCAGCGACGCGAGGCCGCGCAGCATCATCGAAGCAATGTCGCTCGGCATCCCAGTGGTCGCCTCCGCTGTCGGCGGCATCCCGTCGCTCGTGCTGCACGAACAGTCGGGCCTGCTGGTGCCGGCAGAGGATGCCGGCGCGCTCGCGGCGGCGCTGGCGCGGCTGATTCAGTCCCCGCAACTGCGCGAGCGGATGGGTGCGGCCGGACGCGTGCACGCCGGGCAGGCCTGCCGGCCTGACCTGACCGCGATCGAATACGTGGGCCTCTACCGGCGCCTGCTGGCCGGCGAGCTGCAGCTCCCTGGGCGCGACACCTCGGTGGTGGCGCGTGCGCGGAGCTGACGTGCTCGCCGATCTGCTCGTCGGCTACGTGTCGACCCCCGGGTTGCCGCCATCGCCGTGCGTCACGGTGTCCGGAGGATCGGGTCTGCGATTCAACCTGGCCGAGCTCTCGGCGGCCACGAGCGCGCTCGGACCCGGCGAGTACCTCGCCTATTCAATCCGCCTCGATCTCCCGCTGCCGACGCGGTTGGCCACCATCGCCGCCTTGTCGTATCGGCTTCGCCAGGTCGACCGTGTGCTGGACCGCGCGCGCGTCACGATCGTCGGCACGTTCGGCATCGATCCGCACCTCGACGCGCCGTCGTTCGTCTACGAGTTGAACAGCGCCGCCGCCGACTATGCCGACCGCTGCCTCCGGCCGCGCGGGAGCGGCGAGCAGCTCCGTCGGTTCGTCACCTACTTTTGCGGCTACGATCTCGCGCTCGGCGGCATCGTGGTGATTGGCCGGAAAGCGTGAAGTCCTTGGTCCTTGGTTCTTCGTCTTTGGTCCGTCCTTCGTCCTTGGTCCGTCCTTCGTCCTTGGTCCGTCCTTCGTCCTTCGTCCGTTCCTTCGACTGCAAGCCGTCCCGGTTGCCTGGTCCATCGCGCGAGGACCATGGACCAAGGACCAAGGACGGACCCAGGACCAAGGCCAAAGGACCAGGGACGTTAAGTTAACGTCGGTTTGTGAGTTAGTTCAAATGCTGGCGATCGTTTCGCTCGTCGACCAACTCGTTCCAGGACTGCTGAATGGCGGCGACGCCAGCGTCGCGTGCGTCTGCACCACGCGCCCGAAGTATCTCGTCTTCAACGAAAAGGCGCGGCAGCCCGCGTGCGTCGTCGAATTCGGGCCGGCCGAGCGGCTCGTCCGCGTCGACGGCATCCTGACCGAGCTGCACCCGCGCTTCCCCGGCGGGATCGCACGGCCGCTGGTCTGCACGTCGTGGCGGAACGGCACGTATGTGCAGATTCAGGAAGGTCTCGCCGGGATGCCCTGGTTCAGGCTGTCGGACGGGTTGACCTCCGCGGCCGACTGGCGCACGGTGATCGATCGCGCGGTGACGGCGATGCTCCGCCTCCATGCGGCGACGCGCGAGGTGCCGGCGTGGAGCGAGCGCGTGCTCGCGGGGGCGGAGCTTCGACGGCAGGCCGCCTTGAGCCGGCGGGACGGTTCGCTCTTGAGCGACCGCGTGCTGCAGTGCGTGGCCGAGTGGAGCCGCGAGCTGGATGCGAACGGGCCGATGGAGTCGTGCTGGCAGCACGGCGACTTCTCGCTGAACAACCTCCTCGTCGCCGAGGAGACGGTGTCGGTGATCGACTTCGACGAGTTCGGCGGCACGCTCGTGCCGCTGCACGACGCGTTCGGCCTGGCGCTGTCGGTGCCGTTGTCGCAGAACGAGAGCTGCCCGTTGTCG
>Ga0268265_10003892_pt1 | contig 10533 bp, 8 predicted proteins | sample KBSSwiS52_FD_190355 | JGI IMG/M metagenome (GOLD analysis project Ga0268265, IMG submission 190355) | Switchgrass rhizosphere microbial communities from Kellogg Biological Station, Michigan, USA - KBS Switchgrass S5-2 (SPAdes) (version 2) | ecosystem: Host-associated > Plants > Roots >...
AGCTCTCCGCCGCCATGAAGATGGCGCGGGCGGGCCTGCGCGACGCCAACAAGCCGATCGGCTGCTACCTGTTCTCGGGCCCCACCGGCACCGGCAAGACCGAGACGGCCCGCCAGCTGGCCGCGACCCTGGGCATCGAGCTCCTGCGCTTCGACATGAGCGAGTACATGGAGCGCCATACCGTGAGCCGCCTGATCGGGGCGCCTCCCGGCTATGTGGGCTTCGACCAGGGCGGTCTGCTCACCGACGCGGTCGACCAGCATCCGCACGCGGTGGTCCTGCTCGACGAAATCGAGAAGGCGCACCCGGATGTCTACAACATCCTGCTGCAGGTCATGGACCACGGGGTGCTGACCGACGCCAACGGCAAGAAGATCGACTTCCGCAACGTGGTCCTGATCATGACCACCAACGCGGGCGCCTCCGACTCCCAGCGCCAGACCATCGGCTTCGGCCGCGGCAAGGCGGACGACGAGGCGGACGAGGCGATCAAGCGGCTGTTCACGCCGGAATTCCGCAACCGCCTCGACGCGGTGGTGGCGTTCAAGGCGCTGACGCCGGAGATCATCCGCCTGGTGGTGCAGAAGTTCGTCATGCAGCTGGAGGCCCAGCTGGCCGACCGCCACGTGACGATCGAGACCTCCGAGGACGCGGCCGACTGGCTGGCCAAGAACGGCTTCGACGAACTCTACGGCGCCCGGCCGCTGGCCCGGGTCATCCAGGAGAACATCAAGAAGCCGCTGGCCGACGAGATCCTGTTCGGCCGGCTGGTCAAGGGCGGCCACGTCAAGGTGGTGCTCAAGGACGGCAAGATCGGCTTCGAGATCGAGGGCGATCACCACGAGCCCGGCGCGCCGGCGATCGAAAAGCCCGGCGAGGACCCCTTCGCCTCGCTCCGCGACGCCGCGGAGGATCCGGCCCCCGAACTGGCCGACTGACCGCCTCGACAGGCTGAAATGCGAAGCCCCGGACCGAAAGGTCCGGGGTTTTTCTTTGGGGGAGAACGGACGCTCCGGACGGCTGTCCAGGGTGGTGGACGTCTGGCGGCCACACGCGGCTTGATGCAGGGTGAGCGAGCACAACGAGGGCCGCCTCATGACGCATATGACCCAACCAGCGGACGTGCCGGCGGCGTTCCAATCCGCCTGGAACGCCCACGACATGGCGGCGTTTGCAGCCCTGTTCCATGACGATGCGACCTTCGTGAACCGGTTCGCAACCTACACGCGCGGCGTCGATGCGATCGTCGCCCTGCACCGCGGCATCCACGAGACCATCTATCGGGACTCGACGCTTGAAAACGAACTGATAGCGGCGGACCTGGTCGCCGACGGGGTGGCGACCGTCCACTTCTGGAGCCGCCTCACCACCGGCGTTGCGCATCCGGCCGGGCCGCACCAGGTCGACACGCTCCTCCTCGCGGTGGTCACGCAACGCCGTGGGGCCTGGCGGATCCAGGCCGCCGAGAACGTCACCCTGACCAACCCCATGACCGGGGCCGCAGTCCTGAGAGGTCCCGCAAATCGGACGACGTGAAGGTCTGCGATGGGGTGGGGAGCTGACCTAAGTTCGGCGCGACAATGCCGTTACGTTGGCTCCGGGGAACTTCCCATTAATGAACTCACGTAAGGGCCGCTGCCGGCAGAAGACAGCCATGTTGACCTCAGCCACGTCTGAGCCGTTCTTGATGAAAAGGGAGCACCCTCGTAGGGCAACTAGGGCTCCCACCCAGGGAACAAACGTCGGGTGTCCCCTTCGGTTCGGCCAAACACCATCGTCATCTAGTCGGAGGCGGCTGAACATGCGCACGCGCGAGAAGACCCACGCAAGCATGACCGTTACGGCGCAAAGGACCGCCAACGCGACCGGGGCCAAATCGTCTCCCCTGACGACCGGCAAAGCTATGACGACCCACGTGATGGCTGCTTCCGCTGCTAGGCACACCGCAGCCATAAACCACATGACGGCCCTGCACGGTTGAGGCGGCGATCGGAAGGGCGCGCTTGTCATAATCCCAGGTTGGATCTCCACGCCTAAGAGTCCGCTAAGGGGTCAAACTTTCCCACTGGCAACGCTCCCGAAGCGGACGCTCCGAATTGTCGCCACCAGAACTGGCGTTCGGCAGCCCCCAACGAGTTTGATCCCCGACCTCTTCGAACCTCTGCCGAGTCGGACCGCCCCTCACTGTGCATGGGGTCGTATCGCCCTTTTTTTTTCAGAGCCCTCACCTCCCCCATCGCGGCAGCGATGGCGGCGCGCGCCTGCCTCAGGTGCAATCATCGACCAGACGCCGTTAGACTGCCCGAAAAAGGGAGAGGAAACGCCGATGTCCGAACTGACCCAGTCGATCCCCGACGCCGATGCGCTGCTCGACCAGTACGCGCTGCCCGAGCAGATCCGCCAGAACGCCCGCGTCGGGCTGGTCGAACTGGTCGCGGCGCTGCGGGAAGAGCCGCTCAACGCCACCGGCCTCGCCAAGGCCGTGGCCAGCATCCACGAGGACCTGAGCCGCCTGCAGGCGATCCTCGACGATCGGGCGCGGTTCCCGGAGATCGCCGCGGTCGAGATCAAGCAGCCGATGTTCATCCTCGGCCTGCCCCGCTGCGGCACCAGCGCCCTGCATGCCCTGATCGGCGCCGACCCTCAGGTGCGCACGCCGCTGCAGTGGGAGGTGAACGCCCCCTCGCCTCCGCCGGGCGCGCCCGGGCAGGACACCGCAAAGCGGGTCGCGGACTATGACGCCTACCTGCACGACCGCTTCGGCCCCGCCTACGACGACATGCAGAAGGCCCACCCCTTCGGTCCGATGATCCCCCAGGAATGCGGGTCGTTCATGACCACGTCGTTCCAGAGCAGCAACCCGTGCATGTCCTACCGGCTGCCGCGCTTCTACGACTGGTTCCAGGGGATCGACGCGACCTTCCGCTACGAGGTCCACAAGATGTGGCTGCAGCACCTCGGCTGGCGCACCGGCCGCACCCACTGGGTGCTGAAGATCCAGGAGCACATGTACAAGATGCCGGGGCTGCGCCGCGTCTATCCCGACGCCGTCTTCGTGCAGCCCCACCGCGACCCGACCACCGTGATCGCCTCGATCTCGCAGCTGATCCTGACCCTCCGCAGTCCGGGATATGACGGCCAGGACCGGCGCGCCCTGGGGCGCGAGATGCTGCACCTGTGGCACGACGGCTCGGTCTGCCTGATGCGCCACCGCGCCGAGCATCCCGACCTGCCCATCCACGACATCCGCTACCAGGAGCTGATCGCCGATCCGGTGGCCACGATCGGCGGCATCTACCGGCGCTTCGGCTGGGACTTCACGCCGCAGTCGGCCGACGCCATCCTCGGCTGGCTGCGCGACAACCCGGCCGGCAAGCACGGCAAGCACAGGTACGACCTCGACGACTTCGGCCTCACGGTCGACGACATCCGCGACGTCTACGCCGACTACATCGAGGCCTACCGTGACTACATCTGACCGATTGCCCGAGTGGCGCGACTATCTCGCGATCCTTAGCCAGGCGGACGGGCTGCTCGACACCCTGGCGGACCGCGAGGACCCGCTGGCGCGCCAGGAAGTCTATCGGCTGGCCTTCATGGCGCTGGCCTCGGGGTTCAACAGCGCCTTCATGGATCCGGACCTGCCGGATTTCACGCCGGCGGTCAGCAACGTGCTGAACGGCGTGGGGACGAACCCGGACTTCATCTATGCGGGGACCCTGATCGACGGCGCGGGGAGCTATCGCCTCTCCGGCGATCGCGGCGACGGCCTGTTCCTGCTGTTCGACTTCGTCGCCGGCGGCCTCTACGTCACCGAACAGCGCGGCCCCTCGGTCGGCACGCTCGATATCGATTCCTGCACCCTGCGCGACGGCCGCTTCGACGTCCTGCTGAGCAGCGAACGGCCGGCGGACCATGCGGGCGACTGGTTCCGCCTGGATCCGCGCGCCAGGGCCGTGATGGCCCGCCAGGCGTCCTATGACTGGGGCGCGGGCCGCGATGCGCGCCTGGCGATCGAGCGGATCGACCGGCCGATCGCGCCAAGGCGGCCGGACGCGGCCGAGATCGCCCGGCGGCTGGCGCTGCTGGCGGCGTTTCCAGCCCGGTTCGGCGGCTTCGCCATGGACTATGTCGCCGGTCAGCGGACGCGCGGCGTCGTCAACCGGCTCGAGCACGACGACTGGGCCGGCCGCGGCGGCGTCGCGAACCAGCACTACTACCAGGGCGTCTTCAGGCTCGCCCCGGGCGAGGCGCTGATCCTGGAGACCGAGATCCCCGAGCGGGTGCGCTACTGGAACGTCCAGCTCAACGATTCCCTCTGGAACGCCATCGACTGGATCAACCGGCAGAGCAGCCTCAATGCCGGCCAGGCGGTCCTCGATCGCGACGGCAGGTTCCGGGCGGTGATCGCGCTCGAGGATCCGGGCGTCCCCAACTGGCTGGATCCGGGCGGCCACGCCGAGGGCTCGCTGATGCTGCGCTGGACCGAGGCGAGCTCCGGCCCGGAGCCGATCCTCACCATCGTCCCGCTCGGGTCACTGCGAGAGCGCCTGCCGCCCGAGACGCCCGTGGTCACGCCCGAGTTGCGCCAGCAGGCCCTGCGGCTGCGCCGTCGCGGCGCGCAACTCCGACGCCGTTGGTGACAGGGGCCGGATTGCACCCCGCCCGCCCCCGCTCCTGGCGCGCGGCGAGGCTTACCGATAGAACGGCGAGGTACAATGAGCGCCCGCTGGAATCGGGCCGGGAGGAATTATGGCCGCGGTGGAAGCCGTGTCCGGCGGCGGCGGGGCGCACAGGCCGGTCTATTCGTCGGGCTACAAGTCGACCGTGCTCAGCCTGCTGGTCACCGCCTACACGCTGAACTTCCTCGACCGTACGATCATCGGCACGATCGGCCAGGCGATCAAGGAAGACCTGCGGATCTCCGACACCCAGCTGGGCCTGCTGGGCGGGCTCTATTTCGCCCTGCTCTACACCCTGCTGGGGATCCCGATCGCCCGTCTGGCCGAGCGGTTCAACCGGGTGACCATCATCTCGACGGCGATCCTGATCTGGTCCGGCTTCACCGCGCTTTGCGGCACGGCGACCAGTTTCGCGCAACTGGCCCTCTACCGGTTCGGCGTGGGCTTCGGCGAGGCGGGGCTGTCGCCGCCCGCTCATTCGCTGATCAGCGACTATTACGAGCCGCACAAGCGCGCGACCGCCCTGGCGATCTACGCCTTCGGCATTCCGATGGGGACCATGCTGGGCGCGGTGATCGGCGGCTACCTCACCCAGTACTTCAGCTGGCGGGCGGCCTTCATGCTGGTGGGCGTCCCAGGCGTCGCGATCGCGGTGGCGCTGAAGCTGGTGGTCAAGGAGCCGCCGCGCGGCTGCTCCGAGCCGCAACCGCAACCGACCCTGCCCGACGACGTGGTCGCCGAGCCCAAGGGAGCCGCCGAGCCCTTCTCCCTGGCGCACGAGTTCCGCGAGCTGGCGGCGGTGGCCAAGGTGCTGTTCCTGAAATGGCCGGTGGCCAACATGGTGCTGGGGGTGACGCTGATCTCCTTCGGCGGCTACGGCATGACCGCCTTCACCGCCCCCTACTTCATCCGCACCTTCGGACTGGACTACGCCCAGGTGGGCCTGCTCACCGGCCTGGTGGGCGGCTTTTCCGCCGGGGTCGGGACGCTGCTGGGCGGCGTGGTGACCGACCGGCTCGCGGCGTTCAGCCCGCGCTGGTACTCGCTCACGCCCGCCATCGGCGCCGTCATCGCCGCGCCCCTCTACATGCTCGCCTATGTTCAACCGTCATGGCAGGTCGCCGCGGCCATCCTGTTGATTCCCGGCGTCTTTCTCTACATCTACCTGGGCCCCACCTTCGGTGTCGTGCAGAACATGTTCGACATCCGCCGACGGGCCACGGCCACGGCCCTGCTGTTCTTCTTCATCAACCTGGTCGCATTGGGCGGCGGCCCGCCCTTCACCGGCTTGATGATCGACCTGTTCGCTCAGTACGCCTTCACCCACCCCGGCGACCCCGGCCTCGCCGCCGCCCTGCCGAACCTGTTCGGCCAGGCCGCCGGCCCGGTCGACTTCGCCGCCCTCTGCCCGGGGGGCAGGCCCGCGCCCGGCGCCGCGGCCGAGCTTGCAGGCCGGTGTCACGACGCCCTGGCCCACGGCGCCCGCCATGGGCTGCTCGTCACCTTCGGGTTCTTCCTGTGGGGCGCGCTGCATTATTTCCTAGGCGCCATCGGCCTCACGGAAGCGTTGGCCAAGGCCCGCGCCGAACGCGGCGAAGCCGCTTAAGCCCGGCGGAAAATCGGCCTATCGTGGCGACGTCCCCGGAGCCGCCATGCCCGACCGCCGTCCCCCGCCGCCCGCCGCCTCGGCGCTCGAGCTGATCGGCTGCACGCCGATGCTGGAGTTGACCGACGCCTTCGACACCGGCCCCTGCCGCCTGTTCACCAAGCTGGAGAGCGCCAACCCAGGCGGCTCCATCAAGGACCGCATCGCCCGCTCGATGATCGAGGCGGCGGAGGCGGACGGACGGCTGAAACCCGGCGGCGCCATCATCGAAGCCACCGCCGGCAACACCGGCCTCGGCCTCGCCCAGGTGGGCATCCTCAAGGGCTACCGGTTGATCCTGGTGGTCCCTGACAAGATGGCCCGCGAGAAGATCCAGCACCTGCGGGCCATGGGGGCGGAGGTGCGCCTCACCCGCTCCGACGTGGGCAAGGGCCACGCGGAATACTACCAGGACATGGCCCAGCGCCTGGCGGCCGAAATCCCCGGCTCCGTCTACGTCAACCAGTTCGAGAACCCGGCCAATCCCCTCGCCCACGAGACCTCCACGGGCCCGGAGATCCTGGAGCAGATGGGCGGCGACCTGGACGCCATGGTGGTGGGGGTGGGCTCCGGCGGCACCCTGACGGGCCTCGGCCGCTACTTCGCCAAGGCCTCGCCGAAGACCAGGATGATCCTGGCCGACCCGAAAGGCTCCATCCTCGCCCCCCTGGTCCGCGGCGAGCATGTGCAGGCCGGCTCCTGGCTGGTGGAGGGCATCGGCGAGGACTTCGTGCCGGTGAACTGCGACCTGTCCCTGGTCGCCCAGGCCTATGAGATCACCGACCGCGAGAGCATCGACACCGCCCGCCTGCTGCTGACCAAGGCCGGCGTCCTGGGCGGCTCCTCGTCCGGCACCCTGCTGGCCGCCGCCCTGCGCTACTGCCGCGAGCAGACCACGCCGCAGCGGGTGGCGACCCTGGTCTGCGACACCGGCTCGAAGTACCTGTCCAAGGTCTACAACGACGCCTGGCTGGCCGATCAGGGCCTCGCCGACCGGCCGCTGCACGGCGACCTGCGCGACCTGATCACCAGCGCCCCCGGCGCAGGCGCGGTCACGGTGGGTCCCGGCGACACCCTGCTCACCGCCTACAACCGCATGCGCGCCGCCGACGTCTCGCAGCTGCCGGTGCTGGACGGCGAGCGCCTGATCGGCCTGATCGACGAGAGCGACCTGTTGCAGGCCGTCGAGGACGGCACGCCCCAGCGCCGCTTCGACCGCCCGGTCAGCAGCGCCATGACGGCCCGGCTGCAGACCCTGCAGGCCCGCGAGCCGCTCGACGCCCTGCTGCCGCTGTTCGCCTGCGACCAGGTGGCCATCGTGCTCGACGGGCGCGAGTTCCTGGGCCTGATCACCCGCATCGACCTGATCAACTACCTGAGGCGACAGTCGTGACCGGCCGCAACCGGCTGGAGTTCGCCACCCGCGTCATCCACGGCGGCCAGGTCCCCGACCCGGCCACCGGGGCGGTGGTGACGCCGATCTACGCCACCTCCACCTACGCCCAGTCGAGCCCGGGCGTGCACCAGGGCTTCGAGTATTCCCGCAGCCAGAACCCGACCCGCTTCGCCTTCGAGCGCGCCGTGGCCGACCTCGAAGGCGGGACCCGCGGCTACGCCTTCGCCTCGGGGCTGGCGGCCATCGCCACGCTGCTGGACGTGCTGGACTCAGGTGACCACGTCATCGCCAGCGACGATCTCTACGGCGGCTCGTGGCGCCTGTTCGAGCGCGTGCGCCGCCGCTCCGCGGGCCTCGACTTCACCTTCGTGGACTTGAGCGACCTGGCCGCGGTCGAGGCCGCCATCACCCCGCGCACCCGGATGCTCTGGGTGGAGACCCCCACGAATCCAATGCTCAAGCTGGCCAACCTGCGGGCGCTCGGCCGCCTGGCCCAGGCCCGCAACCTGATCGCCGCGGCCGACAACACCTTCGCCAGCCCCTATGTGCAGCGGCCCCTGGAGCTGGGCTTCGACGTGGTGATGCACTCGGCCACCAAATACCTCTCCGGCCATTCGGACCTGGTCGGCGGCGTCCTGGTGGTGGGCGGAAACTCCGAGCTCGCCGAGCGGCTGACCTTCCTGCAGAACGCCGTGGGCGCCGTGGCCTCGCCGTTCGACAGCTTCCTGGCCCACCGGGGCGTGAAGACGCTGGCCCTGCGCATGGTCCGCCATTGCGAGAACGCGCTGGCCATCGCCCGCCGGCTGGAGGGCCGCAGCGACGTCACGCGGGTGATCTACCCGGGCCTGGAGAGCCACCCGCAGCACGACCTCGCCAAGCGCCAGATGCACGGCTTCGGCGGCATGGTGACGGTGATCCTCGACCGGGACATCGCCGGCGTGAAACGCATGCTGGAGCGCACCCGCCTGTTCACCCTGGCCGAGAGCCTGGGCGGGGTGGAGAGCCTGATCGAGCACCCGGCGATCATGACCCACGCCTCGATCCCGGCCGAGGCCCGCGAGCGGCTGGGCATCGTCGACGGCCTGATCCGGCTGTCGGTGGGGATCGAGGACGTCAACGACCTGATCGCCGACCTGGAGGAGGCGTTGCGCTGAGCGCGGCGCCTAAGCCGCCACCCGCGCGTCCACGCCCTCGAAATAGCGGCGCGGGTTGTCGGTCAGCATCGAATCGAGCGTCGCCTGCGAAACGCCCATGTCCCGCAGCTTCGGCGCCAGCACCCGCGAGAAGTGCATCGGATGGCGCTCGACCACCGGCGCTCCCGCAGGCGCCAGGCGGCCGGGCATGTGGAAGACGCAGTCGTGAGAGACGATCACCCGGTCGGCGAGGCCCGCCTCGATCATCTGCTTCAGCGACTCGAGCCGGCCCTCGTCCGGACGCAGCCGCTCGAGACCGAAGCGGTCGAAGCCGATATAGGCGCCCGCGTCGACGATGCGGCGGTGGTAGGCATGGTCGGGGTTGGCGCAGGAGTGGCCGATGATCACCCGGCCGGGCGCGACCCCATGCCCGGTCAAGGTGGCCAGTTGCGTGTCGCCGTCGACGCCCTCGGTATGGGTGATGATCGGCGTGCCGGTGGCGACCGCCGCGGCGACCGAGGCCTCCATCACCCGCTGCTCGTAACGCGTGAACGGCGCCTGGCCGGTGGCGACCTTGATCACGGCGGGCTTCACCCCGGTCGAGCCGACGCCGTCCTCGATCTCCTTGATGAACAGGTCGGCCAGCCGCTTGGTCCCGTCCGGATCCATCGCCATCTTGAGCTTCCAGTAGGTGCCGGCCAGCTTGTCCATGTAGAGGCCGACAGCGAAGAGGATGTTGAACCCGGTCCGCGCGGCCACCTCGCCCATCAGATCGATGTCCCGGCCCAGATCGTTGGGGCACGGGTCGAGGAGCGCGCCGTAACCGCCGGACTTCAGCTCCTCCACACGATCGACGCAGACCTGGATGGCGTCTTCGCGTGAGACTCGCGGGACGGAGGTGTCGCCCTCCCAGCCGCCGAAGCTGACCGTCAGATGCTCGTGCATCAGCGTCTTGCCCAGGTTGGCGACGGACACCCGTCCGCCGGCGGAATTCAGAATCACGACGCCTCTCCCTTTTCGCGCGCTCGGGTCTTGCATGCCCTCCGGAAAGTTGGACCGTGAGGCCTCGTTCGTCGAGGGAGGATGCGCATGAAGTTCGGGGTTCTGGCCAACACGTCGATCAGCGACTGGGAGCTGATCCCGTTCGCCGAGCAGCTGGGCTACGACAGCGCCTGGTTCGGCGACTCCCAGATGATCTGGTCGGACTGCTACGCGACCATGGCCCTGGCGGCGCACCACACCTCGAGGATTAGCATCGGCACGGGCGTCAGCATCGCCGGCGCCCGCATCCCGCCGGTGATGGCCAGCGCCATCGGCACCATCAACCAGATCGCGCCGGGCCGGACGCACCTGGGCGTGGGCACGGGCCACACCGCCATGCGGACCATGGGCTTCGACCCCCTGAAAGCCCGGGAGTTCCGCGAGTACATCCGCGTTCTCCGCGCCCTGCTGGACGGAGAGCCGGTGCAGTTCACCTGGAACGGCGAGACCCACGAGATCGGCCACCTGCACCTGGGCGAGGGCTTCTGGGACTTCGAGCACAAGATCCCCCTCTACGTCGGCGCCGGCGGCCCCCTGGCCTGCAAGACCGCCGGGGCCTACGGCGACGGGCGGGTCAATGGCGGCGAGAGCTTCGCCGCCTTCGCCCGCGCCCGGGAGAAGGTCGCCGAGGGCGCA
>Ga0268265_10003896_pt1 | contig 10529 bp, 9 predicted proteins | sample KBSSwiS52_FD_190355 | JGI IMG/M metagenome (GOLD analysis project Ga0268265, IMG submission 190355) | Switchgrass rhizosphere microbial communities from Kellogg Biological Station, Michigan, USA - KBS Switchgrass S5-2 (SPAdes) (version 2) | ecosystem: Host-associated > Plants > Roots >...
CCGTGATAGATTTTCAGGTCGAGGTTGGCCGGGGTCATGACGTCACCAAGGGAGGCGAAGTCAATGGGGGGCCGGAGCGCGGGTCTGTGACCCGCAGGAAAGCTGGGCAGTTCACCTGGCACGGTCGAACGTTGCTGCGGGTCACAGACCCGCGCTCCGCAACTTCGCGCAACGCTCCTCTACTACCGGGATGTAATCGTAATGGCCCGGCTGCATCGAGAGACGGTCGGGCCCGAAGGCGGTGGGCAGATCGACTATCGGCAGGTCCAGGCGTTGTTGCGGATAATGCAGGTAGGTCATGATCCGCTCGGACTCGCGACGGAATAGGGCGTCCTCGCCATACACCGCCCGGTAACGGTCGAGGACGCGGATGACGGACTTCGGGAAGATCGTCCCCCAGCCCAGGAGGGCGATGCGCCGCTCGCGATAGGCCTCGAGGTGGGAAGGTTTCATCGCGCAGGTAATCCGGTCAGGAACGGCCGCGGCCAATAGTTGTTCGATGGGCGCCAGGCAATCGTCGTCCTGGTAGTAGATGAAAGGGCAGCGCGCTTGCTCGAACAGGCGCTGTTTCAAATGCGGCGAGGGACAATTGGTCAGGAAAAGGAGTTCGCCGAAACCGATCGCGTGCACGCGCTCGCAGATCGCGCGCGGGTAAGTGGCGTCCTTGGTGATGAAACAGGCCGTGATGTAAGAGGGGGAAAGGGCCATCGTTGAATCGTTGAATCGTTGAATCGACGTCCTCCGCCCCCCCGGTTCAACGGTTCAACGGTTCAACGGTTCAACGGTTTAACGGTTTAACGGTTTAACGGTTTAACGGTTTTAACGATTCCGAGACTCACACAATAACGATCTCCGGCAACGGAAAGAGCAACTTGCCGCCATTGGCCAAGTAGGCCCGTTCCCGTTCCATGATGCCGTGCTTGAAATGCCAGGGGAGTACCAGGAAATAATCCGGGGCCCGCCCGCGGGCCTCGGCCTCGGACACGATCGGTATGTGGGTGCCAGGGGTGAACGCGCCGATCTTGTCCTCGTTCACCTCGGCGATGAAGGGGATCTCCCTGGACGTGAACCCGCAGAATTGGAGTAGCACGTTGCCCTTGGTGCTGGCGCCGTAACCGGCGATGGTCTTGCCGTCAGCGACGAGCGCCTCGACAAGGGCGCGCAGGTCGCGGCGATGCTGGAAGACCCGCGTCTCGAATTCGCGGTAGGGCCGCGGGGTGTCCAGACCCATGCCCTCTTCCTGGTGGAGCAACCACTCGATGACCGGCGTGTTCGAGTGGTAGGCCGCGCGAGTCTTGCACGCGGTGACGGCGAAGCTGCCGCCGTTGATGTCGTTCATTTGCACGTCGATGACGCGCAGGCCCGAGGCCTCTAGCATCTGTTTGACGATCGCAAACGAATAGAACTCGAGGTGCTCGTGGCAAATGCTGTCGTAGGAGTTGGTCCGGAGCATTGAGGGCATGTAGCTCTGTTCGAAGTGGAAGAGGCCGTCCGCGGCAAGGATCTCCTCGATGTCCCGCAGGAAATCCCGCGGGGATTCGAGGTCGTAGAACATCGCGATGGCAGTGATGACCTGGGCCGTCTGGGTGATCGAGGCCTCGCGGAAGGTTGTCGCGGAAAAGAAGTCGGGCAATAGCCGGATCTCGTCAGCGTAATACTCCTTGAACTTGATGCCCGTGGGATCGATCCCGACCCGCTTTTTGGTGGCCGTGTAGGCCTTGAGCAGCGTCGCGTCGTTGCTGCCGATGTCCAGGACGAGGTCGTCTGCGCATACTCGCCCGAGCCGCTCGAGCCAGGCCACCTTCGCTTGGAGATGGCGCACCATGCTGCCGTTGAGCCCGGACCGATAGCCGTAGTTGGCCCCATACATTTCCGACGGGGGATAGGATTGCTTCATCTGCAACAGGCCCGAGTCCGGGCACCACACCACGTCGAGCGGTCCCTGGCTCAGCGGTTCGTCGGGTGACTTGGGGAAGACGCCGGTGAGGGACTGGGTGCCGAGGGAGAGCACGGGGATTAGGTGCGTGCTTTGGCTGATGCGGCACTGGGTGATCTCGGTGTAGGTGGGAAAAGCTCCAAGCTCCAAGCTCCAAGCTCCAAGCTGATCAGTTTGGGATTTGGAGCTTGGTTGTTGGAGCTTTGTCATGCCGGATAGGCACGCAGCTCGGGCCAGCGCTTGGTTTGCAGGAAATGGAAATACATTATCTCGCGCCCGAACATTCCGCGCCAGGGCGGGTAATGCTCGAGCGCGGGATTGGCGTCGTCGAAGCATTCGATCAACGCGCCGTCCGGGGCGAAGGCGAGGTTCGGCTTGGGCTGGTGTTGGACGAGCCGATCGTAACTGTGCAAAGCGAAATACGGCGGGTGACCAAAGGTAACCCGGCCAGCGTCCGCGAGGTCCCGGATGAGCCTGTCGAAATATATTTCGTCGAACCCGTAAAGCGGGAGGTCCAGGCGATTCTCGAAGTACCATTCCCAGCGCGGCACAAGGCGGTACAGGCGATTGATAGTCTCGTTGTTCCGGTAGAAGCAAAACAGGCTGTTGATGTGGTGACAATCGTCGGACCAAATATCCCACTTGGCCAGCTCGGCGTCGGGCAGGAAATGATCGAGGCGGCCGTAAAGGACGTCCCAGTTGGTGATGCTCCAGTAATCCGCGTCGGTGAGGAGGTCGGCAAAGATTTCGCCGAACGCGGGGTAATAGTCGGAGGTGAATTTGACGGGGCATTCTTTGGCGTCGAGAAAGTTGCGCGTGGCGATCCCGCAACGCTCGAGCACGCGCGCGTCGAAGTCCGCCAGGGTCATGGGCACGACCCGGACGTTGTAGCTCGAGGGGTAGGCGTGCGGGGTGAGGATTATCCAGTGCCAGCCGTACGGCGCCAGGGTGCGGATGTGGGCGAGGTACTCGGACGACCACGCATGCGGCGGGCCGAATTGGGTGAGGAGGAAAACTTTCTTTAGCACGGGGGAAAACGGATTTAACAGAAGCAAACGAAGGGAACGAAGAAGACAATTCCTCTCTGGTCTTCGTTCCCTTCGTTTGCTTCTGTGAGATTTTTCATCTGTCCTTCACGGCCCGGTAAACGACATGGAGACTCTGCGCTCGCTTCACGGCGTCCTCTTCGACTTTCCAGTTTAACAGCTCGGCTTTGACTTTCGTGAACCCGCCGATGAATCCCTCGAACCCGCGGTCCTGCGCCCAACGGTGGGAGGCGGTGTCCACGTGGTCGAAGCATTGAAGGTTCCAGTGCGACAGGTGGCTCAGTGATCCGAAATCGTTTTGGCTGCCGGCGTTGGGGATGTAGTGCTCCATCAGACCGCCAGGGACGAGCACGCGCCAGATTTCGTTGAGCACGTCCACCCGGCGCTCGGGGGGAAGATGCTCGAGGACGTCCTCGGAGAAGACGTAATCCACCGAGTTGTCCCTTGTGGGAAGGCGCTCTTCCAGAATATCGATCATTCCAAAATCCGGGTTGAACTTGGGCGGCACATGCCGATCGATATTGAGCCAGCCAGGTTTGATTTGTTCGCCGCAACCCAGATGGATGCGGAAATAACGAGAGAGCCACTCGCTGCGTCCGCGGACCGCTTCAAAGTGCTGCGGGTTCACGCGGAGCTGACTCGAGTAACAACTCAGCGCGCGTTCCTTGCGTTCGTATTCGTCCCGGGTCCATTCGATCTCCTCAGTGCCGATCGGGTGCAGGTCAACGCTGAAGTAACGACTATGCTGCGAATAGGTGGAATAACAGCGGAGCCGGTGGACGCCGAACACCTCCGCTGCGGCGATGGTCACCAGGTCGTGCTGCGGGTGGCCGCCTTCGAGCGCGGGGGTGAAGACGAGGACGTTGGGATTTTGGGCGCTACCTTCCCCCTCACCCCGGCCCTCTCCCTTGGGGAGAGGGAGACGTCTTAGGGCGCCGATGATCTGCTCGAGGGTGAGATCGTCGTCGCGCAGGCCGCAGCGGATGACCGGGCAACCAAGAATCTCGTGCGCCGCGGCCGTCTCGGCCGCGCGTTCCAGCGCTGAACAGCCGGTTTCCCCTCTGGCCGACTGAACATGAGAATCGGCAACGATTACCACCGTCGGGTGCACACGCTGACACGTGAACGCCGCGAATAAGGCAGAGTCGTCGTCGTGGGGGGAAAGCAGGAGGGAATCTTTCATTCCGCTTTGCGCAGGAACAATACGCCCCCGTCGTCAGCCGTCGCTGCCATGCGGATCCACTGATCGGCGTTGCGCTGCCAGCGCGCGTTGCCCGAGCCGTCCCCGGCCAACGTGGCCATGAACAGGACCGCTTCCTTAAAATGCGGGTTGATGATGAGCGCCTGGACGACGGCGTCGCGCGCGTCGTCGGGCATGCGCAGTTCCCAATAGGCCCGTGACATGATCAGGAAGGCGTCCGCTTTCTCCGGCAGGAAACGCGACTGTTGCACGTAGCGGCCGAGGATCGGCAACGCTTTTTCATACATGCGCCGATAGAAATATTCGCGCCCAAGATAAAACCGCTCGCGCACGCATTCGGGATTGTCCGCGACTACCTTTTCCAGAATGCGCAGCGTGCGCTGGCGATCGTTGGCGTGCGCGGGTGAGTAACCGAACGTGATGGTGACCGCGCCGACGTCTTCCCCCATCACGGAAAGATGGTTGTGCACCGCGCCTTCCCACCACACTTGCGGCGAGTTGCGAAATAGTTTCGGGAACCAGAATTGCGATTGCGGCCCGTACTCGGATGTCATCCGCACGTTGACCGCCATGAAGCCCAGGAGCGTGGCCGCGCGCACGTCGCTCCAGGGGCAGGTGAGAAATTCGTCGGCGTCGATGGTCAGAATCCAATCGCCGGTGGCTTTGGCTTTGGCGTGGTTGCGCGCCTCGGCGAAGTGGTCGTGCCAGGTGTAGTCGGTGAAAATCTTGTCGGTGTAACGCCGCGCCACTTCGAGGGTGCCATCGGTCGAGCCGGTGTCGCAGATGATGATCTCGTCGGCGCCCTTCACTGAATCCAGACAGCGCGCCAGGAGCGCTTCCTCGTTCTTGACGATCAGCACGACAGAGATGCGTTCCATTTTTTAAGCTCCAAATCCCAAGATCCAAACACCAAACAAGCTCCAAATCTCAATCATCCAAATCCCAAACTGATCAGCTTGGAGCTTGGAGCTTGGAGCTTCCTTATCCTACTGACTTCGCGAGCAACGCCCACTTGTTAATCGAGTTTGCTGTCACGTAGCGGAACGAGAGATAGATGGTCTGATTGGTGGTCGTGACGGCGGGCAGAGTCGTCCAGAGGGCCATCGCGATGTAGCCGCCGGCCGTCGTGGACCAGGTCAGGCCCTTCTGCGTGCCGGTGCAAAGGATCGCCATCTCGAGCATCTGTCCCGCTGTGGGCGTGCCGCTGGGCAAACCAACCACCGCGGTGACCGCGAGCGTGGAAAGGATGTAAAGGTCGGTGGTGTCGGCATTGGGCACTGGGGTCGCCGTCGAGGCGACGGTCGTGATGCGCGGAACAAAGGGTTGCACGCCCGCGCCAGTCACGCCGGTGGGGCCGGTGACGGTCGAGTTGGCGCCGGTCGGGCCCGTGGGGCCGGTTAAGCCCGCCGTGCCCTGGGCGCCTGTTGGCCCGGTGGGGCCAGTCAAGATTGCGGCCGTGCCTTGCGCGCCGGTCGGACCGGTCGGGCCAGTTGGTCCGGTGGGGCCGGTGAGAATTGCTGCCGTTCCTTGCAAGCCGGTCGGGCCCGTGGGGCCGGTTGGGCCAGTGAGAATTGCTGCCGTGCCCTGAGCGCCGGTCGGGCCGGTTGGTCCCGTTGGGCCGGTGAGGATTGCGGCCGTGCCTTGCGCGCCCGTGGGACCAGTTGGCCCGGTGGGCCCGGTGGGACCAGTCGGCCCCGTGAGAATTGCCGCGGTCCCTTGCGCGCCCGTGGGGCCGGTCGGGCCCGTTGGACCAGTGAGAACTGCTGCCGTGCCCTGAGCGCCGGTCGGGCCGGTGGGGCCGGTAGGGCCCGTGAGAATTGCCGCCGTGCCTTGCGCGCCGGTCGGGCCGGTTGGCCCGGTGGGGCCGGTTGGTCCAGTGAGAATCGCAGCCGTGCCCTGCGGACCGGTCGGACCAGTGGGGCCGGTTGGGCCAGTAAGGATTGCCGCGGTGCCTTGCGGGCCGGTCGGGCCGGTCGGGCCGGTCGGGCCAGTGATGCCGGTCGGGCCAGTGGGGCCGGTGATGCCCGTCAGTATCGCGTTAGTGCCCGCGGTGCCTTGAGCTCCTGTGGGACCGGTCGGGCCCGTTGGCCCGGTGAGGATCGCGGCGGTGCCCTGAGCGCCGGTCGTCCCGGTCGGGCCGGTGGGACCGGTCGGGCCGGTCGGGCCGGTCAATTGTGCGGCGGTGCCTTGTGCGCCGGTGGGACCGGTCGGCCCTGTCGGGCCGGTCAATTGTGCGGCGGTGCCTTGTGCACCGGTGGGGCCGGTCGGGCCGGTGGGACCGGTCAAGATTGCGGCCGTGCCCTGGGATCCCGTCGCGCCGGTCGGGCCGGTGATGCCGGTGGGGCCGGTCGGGCCCGTGAGAATTGCTGCCGTGCCTTGCGCGCCGCTCGGCCCGGTCGGGCCAGTTGGTCCGGTGAGGATCGCCGCTGTGCCTTGCGCGCCGGTTGGACCTGTCGGGCCAGTTGTGCCCGCTCCGGTCGGGCCGGTGGCGCCGGTGAGGATCGCGGCGGTGCCTTGTGAGCCGGTCGGGCCGGTCGGGCCAGTTGTGCCCGCACCGGTCGGGCCCGTGGGGCCGGTGAGAATTGCGGCGGTGCCCTGTGAACCTGTTGGGCCTGTCGGGCCGGTTGGGCCGGCGCCGGTCGGGCCGGTGGGGCCGGTCAGGATCGCAGCGGTGCCTTGGGATCCCGTCGGGCCGCTCGGGCCAGTTGTGCCCGCACCTGTCGGGCCCGTGGGACCCGTGAGGATCGCGGCGGTGCCTTGGGATCCCGTCGGGCCGCTCGGGCCAGTTGTGCCTGCACCTGTCGGGCCCGTGGGACCCGTGAGGATCGCGGCGGTGCCTTGGGATCCCGTCGGGCCGCTCGCGCCCGCGGGACCGGTCGGGCCGCTCGGGCCGGTTAATTGCGCCGCTGTGCCCTGGGTTCCGCGCGGGCCGATGTTGTTGACAACTAGATCGCTGATGACCGTCTCGGGCGTGGTGACGGTGAGGTTAATGGCCGGGTCGGGCGTGGTGACGATGACGGTGACGATGTCGCTCATGACTTAAGCTCCAAGCTCCAAGCTCCAAGCTCCAAACAAACACCAATCAACAAGCTCCAAAGTTGGTGTTTGAGGTTTGGAGCTTGTTTGGGGTTTGGATCTTGGATCTTGGAGCTTCACGGCTTCGGCTTCCCTTCAACCGCGGGCGGCTGCGGGGGAGCCTCGGCGAGCGGCGTCTGGCCGCCGAGCTGGTCCTGCTCGAAGCGCGCGAGGACGACGTCGATGGGGAGATCGTGTTTGGTCGCCAGGCGCTGCGCGCGCGTGAGGAGATCGTCGAGTTCTTGTTCGCGCACGTTCCGGACGTCCTCGAGGCTCTCGCCGCGCTCGGCCACTGCCTTGGTCCGGCTCTTGACGCCGATGCGCACTTCCTGGGCGTCCACGTCGCTGTTGTATTTCGCGTCGGCGGTGAGTTTGGCCGGGCCTTGAAATTCCCACTTGTGCCACTCGGGGTCGAAGGGCAGGAGGCCGAGGGGCGCCGATGCGTCGGAGCGCGGGTCTGTGACCCGCAGAGGTTCCGCTGCGTTCGGGGCTGCTGCGGGTCGCAGACCCGCGCTCCGCTCCGGAGGGGCTCCCATCACGCGCGCCAGGACATACGAATAATAACGCCGGCATGCGCCGTCCAGGATCAGGTCCTGGTCCGAAGTGATCGAGCGGTTGATTTTATCCACCACCACGCGCATGGGCGCGCCGCCAACTTTCGTCGGGTCCAGACTGAAATCGACGGACCATTCCATTCCCGCGAAGTTCGCGCGGATGATCCGGGCTTCAAATTCGCCCTGGTTCGCGGTCGGCCGATCGCTGATGTGCGCCTTGAGGCCGGAACCGGTCTTGCTCTTGAAATAGCGGACGAGGCCCTTGTCGAATTTCTCGTAGACCAGGCCGGTGGGGGTGCCGGGTTGCGCGGTGCCGCCGGAACTGTCCACGATGAAGTCTGACCCGGGCGCTGGTTCGCCTTCTTCGTTTTCTTCGACGAGGGAGATGGCCGAGTTGATTTTTTGGCTGATCAATTCGGTGTTGCGCCATTCGCCGACGTCCTGCCAATCAAACATCGCCGCGCCCAGGGTGCTGAACCCGCGCACCTGACCGGCAAAGGTCGGCACGAAGGTCAGAAACATGTCGCGCGCGCTGATGTCCTGGTGCGTGGTGTAATCGAACGGGTTGCCCGTGAGGATCCGGTATGCGAGCGCGGCGCCGTAATCGTTACAAATGACGCCGTCGATTATATTGGCGCCGTCGTACGGGCCGCCGACGACGGTCAGTTCGTACGGCTGGCTGGCAATTCGGTGGGCGGGGATGACTTGGAGTTGAGGGTAGCCATCCTCCCGCCGGGTGAGGAGGGTGCCACAGTCTCCATCACGATGCACCGCGATGATGAGATTGCGGCGGTAGGTTCTAAAATTGTAGGGCGCGCCCGCGATGTCGCAACTTTTCCCGTGCTCGTAAAGGAACTCTTCAGCGAGATCTCCCCAGGCTTTGGTCGTCCCGGTGTATTGGGCCAGGTAATGGCTCGAGGCATACTCCGCCTTTTCGTGGAGCGCGCCTTTGACGATCGGGATGTTCGCGTAGACCCAGCGGCCGAGGGTCATCAGGGTGCGCCGGCCGAGCCACGAGACGTTTTTGTGGACGTCGTTGTCGAGCGGGGCGATCTGTTCGCGATCGGTGTTCTGCGTGGCCGCTTTGACCAGGCGGTTGTTCACGTAGCCCTGGCTGGAGCGTTTCTCGATGAATTTGTAGGGGGCGACGCTCATAGGGGGAGATGAAACGGCGAAACGGAGAGCCGGCGAATCGGAGACCGGATCGCCGACACGCCGTTTCGCCGATTCGCCGGTTCATTTGTGCGGCTGCTCATGAAAATATCGCGCGCGTCCTGGTAATCCGCCGGCTGCCTGTCAGCGGGTAATTAACCGGGTCAAGGAGGCCCAGCGCGTAAAGTAACCACTCGATGCGGGTGCGGACGTCGACCTGGATCACTTTGCCGGTGGATAGGTCGCTGGTGGTGACTGAGGTGGTGGTTTTGCCGGCCGCCGCGTCGGCCTGGGCGCTGGCCAGGGCGTCCTCGAGCCAGGCCTGAGATTTACCTATGAAATAGTTGAGCGGCATCTGTTAAGAGCGCTCAAGTCAATGGGGCGGGCGGTTTCTTTCAGGAACATAATTTTTCATGCAGTTTTTTTGCGACTGCCGGGGCCATCAATTTAATATGCAGACCGTTCTGGCGCGGTGGTCGGATGTAGGGTGCTTCGGCGTAGGCTTTTCGATGGCGGGCAGCGTCTCGGAGCAGTCTCCGTTTGAGTCTCCGTCTTTTCATCTCGATCACGTACGCGCCCAGAATCCGGTTCTGGCTCTCGCTGTTGGCGAGTTGATTGCGCAGCTTCCGCAATTCCCCTTCGAGCTGCATTACAAGATCGAGCTTCATCAGAGTCGATTACTCCTCGGTTGCTGGACTCGCCGCGGTGTCGCCGATGATCCGCAACATAAACGCGCGCGTGAGGTTCATCCCGCGACAGTCCCAAATGTGGTTATCGCGGAACTTTTTCCAAACCCACTTGCGCGTCAGCGGATTGAACTCTTTTCGCTCGCTGTACATTTGCCGGGCGTATGTCTGGTTCCAATCGGCCTTGAGGACGTAGGAGGAGCTGATGATCTCCGTTTCGCCGACTCGCCGGTTCTCCGTCTCTCCGATTCTCTGCCCCCGGTCCCTCCGCTCGGCCAGGACGCTCTTGATCCAGCCGTGATACCACACGACGATCGAACAGAAACGTCCGCGGACGTCCAGGACCCGCTTGTCGTCGTGAGCCAGGCCGTGACACGGGTCGCCCTTGGGCAACGGCCACACGTAGGGCATCAGGATCGCCTTGCCCTTTTGCGGGCCGTGGCGCGCTTTGTAGAAAAATCCGTCGCCAGCCTCGCCCTTGGCCGCGCGCCAGCATTGCCAGCGTTTACCGCCGGGAACGTTCTCCCACGAACCGTTTCGCGTGCATTGCACAAAAACATCGTGCGGACGGAACCGGCAATCGACGGTGACGAGGCCGTCCGGGACTTTGTGCTCGAGTTGTTTCGCGCGCACGTCTTCCCAGGTGACGAGCATGCCGGCCCAGAGGACCAGGTCGTCGCCCGCGGGCGTCCAGGCCTCGACCACCACCCAGAAGCCATACGTTTGCACGTCGACGGCCATCAGGAAGATGGTGAACGTTTTCCCGTCGTGCACGACGGCGCCGGCGGGATCGCTCACGAGCTCGATCGTCGGGAACGTTTCGACGTCGTCGTGCAGGATCGGGTCGTAAGGTTGGGCCATTCGTTTCAACCAGAATTC
>Ga0268265_10003899_pt1 | contig 10523 bp, 10 predicted proteins | sample KBSSwiS52_FD_190355 | JGI IMG/M metagenome (GOLD analysis project Ga0268265, IMG submission 190355) | Switchgrass rhizosphere microbial communities from Kellogg Biological Station, Michigan, USA - KBS Switchgrass S5-2 (SPAdes) (version 2) | ecosystem: Host-associated > Plants > Roots >...
GAAGTTGAGAACATCGAGCGAGGGTGCCAGGCCGCACCCCCCGGAGGCCGCCGTGAAAATAGCGACGCCGGCGAGGTAGAGCTTGCGGCGCCCGTAGATGTCCGCTGCCGCCCCGGCCGACATGATCGCAATCGCCATCCCGAGGCTGTAGGCCGTGACCACCCACTGCAGTCCCGCCTCGCCCACCTTGAAGTCCAACTGGATGGCGGGCAACGCAACGTTCACGATCAACGCGTCCAGATAGATCATGAAGAGGCCGAGGCCTGTGGCCGCGAGTGTGAAGCGCTGCGTCTTATTCATGGGCGCTCAAAAGTTTCTCACAGATGGGAATCTGGGCTGGCCCCATTTTTCCTGATCAAGAATGCCACCTTAGGGGCAGATAAGTATGGGATGGGCCTGCTCCGTTCAGGATCACCTGAAGGTGTTAACACTGGAGGCTGTTGTGGTGGAGCAATGTCGCAATTTCAATCATTGAGGGGCGCTAGGGGGGTCTAGGCAGGTCAATGAGTGATAACGCCTGTTAACGCCAGCTATGGTTTGCTCACTGCATGCGCGGCTGCAGCTTTCATTCGCCGAATCATCTCCAGCGAACAGTTTGCGTCGTTGCCCTTGTCTCGGCAGGCGGCGTTGACATGTTCGATGGCGGGCAGGAAAAGGGGAAACCCTAAAAGCGCATCTGTGAAGGCCTGCTCTCCCTGCTCCTTATAAACATTCTCCAGACGTTCGAGCTGACGAATTTCTTCTTTGCGAACTTTGAAAAACTCTTTTTTAGATTCCCGGTCGCCCCAAGTGGAACCATCCTGAAAGTACACAAATTCGACTCGTGCAGTTGCCCCGAGCGGTGAATCAGCAGCGCTAACTCTAAGAGTTTGCGCAACCCCATTCACGATTGACGGCCCGAAAGTTGGCAAGGACGCGTTGATGCTTTCTGAGACACCTGTAGTCAGAACACCATCCCCGAAGAAATAATCGCTTCGGTGGCTGAAATCGAGACCAGGAACACTTCCCCCCATCGTTTGAAAGCGGATAGATAAATAAAGAATGGGTTTCAATCCAACATTTGTAGCGGAAGCCTCTAAGTGATGAGCGTAGTGCGTTATGTTTGAGGGGTCGTCTGCGCTAAGCCTTACATACCCAGTAACGTGCAGTGGACTCCCGGGACGGGAGACGTCGCGCAATTCGACACGCGCTTGGTAACCAGCGCCGACGTCTTGCGCAAACAGTGCGGGTACAGCGGCCAACACAGCAATTGTCGAGATATACCGCACCCACATCGGGAACACGGTGCTCCTCTATCGGCGCACATTATACTTCCTGAACTGTTGAAAAATCGCCATTTCACCAACTACTTTCCCCGGACGCTCATTTCCGTGTGGCCACCGATCGTTGTCAGTGCTGGTGTGGATGGTGTTTCGCTGCCATTGCTTCGTTGCGATAGGCAGCCCTACTATGGCTTGACCAAAGGAATCTGGGATGACAATTGCAGTTCGACCATGTAGCCTAGACGCCGGTCGATTTGATAAAACATTGCGGTTTTCTTTGCGGAGATTACCTTCTCGAATTCAGACATCCACTTCAGGCGAAGTTCCGCCATCTCTTCCTCGCTTGTAATCCAACGCTTCATGAAACTGCGGGCTTGCTCGTCGGTCAGTGTGTTGTAGTTTTGCGCGTATTCCTTAATCAGCGCATAGCGGGTGTCGTAGATCCTCGAGTGCTCGACTACGTAGCGGTCGTAGACTGGCCAGAACTTGACGGCTTCGGCTTCCGTCAGTGGGAGATTAGCCGCAACAATCTTCTTTCTTTGGGAGCGAACGTCTTGGCGCATGAGTTGGATGCTGTCGTCAGCCACCTTATCGGCGGACACTTTGGGCGCGGCCGGGGTCTCTTGGGCATAGGTAAGACCAATCGAAGCTGCCGCAACGAACGACAAGCACAACACTGCAACGACATTTTTCATCAATATGAGTTCTCCGAGTCTCTTGGCCGAACCAAACTAGAGGAACTGCGAGCGATGTTGCACTGGCAAAACTTACAGCCATTTGAATCTCAACTCCGGCTGCACCCGATGCTCGCCACAGCCGCGACTATCTAACATTGGTCCATTCCGGTCGTCCGAACCTTGGCGGAAAATCACCGGAGTTGGGTCTTCGTGTCTTATCCATACAAAGGCCAACTCGTCGAAGTAGAAGGTGACCTTCATATTCGGTTCAAAGCCGCAGACTAGCGCAGGACAATCGGGATGTAGTTGGCGAAAGATCGCCATTTCTCCAACTACTGCCGACATTGGTGCCCTGCCCTAATCGGGCGGGTGAGCCAAAACCCGACCCTCGGAGAACCTAACAGGCGTGAACGAACATATCGTCTTGCGTGCCATGGGCGACTGCAAGTGCGCCGGGACTATTGCAAATCGCTGATGATTTTGGCGGTACAGCAACTGCCGAAGGTTCTGTCAGTCTCAAACCTCATCTTACTGCGCCTGTCCCTGTAGCTAAGGGTGGAAACTGGGCAGGCGACTCAGGCCGCGGTGTTTAATTGAGTTGCGCCCGCGGGTTCCACTGGCAGCATGTTGGTTGCGACTGCGGCAAACACCTATGGCTCAATCGCGCCTGGCACGGTGAGTTTCTGCTGGACCTCGAACGGCGCTGTGTATTGGCGAACTGGCAGGCATTAGCGTCAAAGTGGTATTACGATTTCGGCCGCGTAAGCCACAAGGACGTACAGCCCTCGGGTATACAGCTCTCAGCCTGCCATAGACACAAGATGGAACTTTTTGGGAAACGAGAAATACCTCTTGCCTACGGCTTAGCAGCATCAGTCTTGCAAGAACGCTGTGCCAAAAATTGTGCCCAGTGGCTGTTTGGATGCGCTGAGATCCAAGTTAGCGTGAAGTGCTAAACGCCGCATTTTCACATGCGAAAATGAAAGCATACAAATTGCGCTAAACTGTTGATTCCTTGTTCCACAAGTACTCTTAATCAGTAGGTTGAAGGTTCGATTCCTTCCGCGCTCACCACTTTACAGGCCATCGCACAGGCGCTGTAGCGGGAAATGTAGCGACTCATTCTGAAACGGGGAGTGAAAGTCTGCTCATCGCATTCAGCGCCGCCTCGCCGCTAGAGTGTACGTAGCGCTCGCTCATCTTGATTAATCTGTATCCGGCAATCCCCATTTGGGGGCGAGACGGAATACGCGACGTATCGCACGCAGGGCGGAATTGATACTGGAAACTTTCCATTGCTTGGATTGTAAGGATGCAACGAACTCCGAGATGTGCTCGGCTGTAATCGCATCCATTTTCGCGGTCGATCTTATTGGCAAACAGCCGCCAGGTTATGATTCTGTTTTAGCAGCGCGACTTGTTGTTAGCCCCGCAAGCGACCTCAGATTGGCCAACCATATTCGTCACTTTGCCGTCGTAACCAGCTACTGTCCTACTTTCTTGTATGCGGAGTTGGTTGTGTTCACCTGGATATTCTTGCCCGGCACATCGAGTACGGTTTGCTGCGGATAGTGTGCCCCGTCTGGCAGGCTAGCGAAGGTCACCGCAAGTGATACGGGATCATCCTTCGGATCCTCCACATACGAATGGACGGTGTAGCTGCTGATCGCCTTTGTCTTTGGGTCAAGGCCCAACGCTATCGAGTCTCCCTTTTTTTCGTAATCCTTGATCGTTACAGTGGCAGTACCATCCGATGATGGTGGCTGAATCGAAACATTGCCCGCAGCCTGTGCCGCCTGGATCTTCTGTGGGTCCGGCGGAACATAGTCGTGTACGAGCGCTCCCACTTTCTGCATGTAGTCCTTCAATTCGCCGACCTTCTTCTCCACAATCTCTTTCTTTAAGGCCCCACCCTTTTTTCGTCTACCTCCGCCAGAACTGTCTTGTTCGTTTGACTGGGACGCCGCGTCACCTGCGATCGGCGTTTTCTGCACTTTCCCGTCCGGCCCGTACTGGCATTGTTTCTGTTCTTGTTTCTTCACTTCACCTTTCAGACTGATCTTTGTGGTTTCCGTCCATGTGTACTGCTTAAGCGCAACCTGATTTTTGGCCAGCGACTCTTTGATCGCCGCGACTTTCTGCTGCTTGTCCGCCGCTGATCCCGCCGCGTCCGATTGTGCTTGTGCCTGGATAGGCAATCCTGTGAGTGCGAGAAGGGCCGCAATGCTTGCGATCCTCGAAACGTAAATCAAGATTCCTGCCATATTGATCCCCCTACACATCGTCTGCGAATGAAAGCCGCGGAAGTAAATTCTTAATTGTGGGTGGCGCGACACAAACTGTCAAAACTGCCAGATGCTGGCATGAAGTCGAAGAGATTGCGTTCAGGTGAGCGAACCGGATCGTGAATGCGGTTAGTGTTGGGCATGGTCAGCCACACACCGAGCGCAGCGGCCAAGAGTATGCGTGTGCGGGTTTTCATCTTTTGGTCCCGGGGATAAAAATTTCAGCAGGCCGCATTCTATGCTTGGCTTTAGGGAACCTGGGTACTACTAGCTAATCTGACAGTGCGAGCTTTGTCGGGCAAATGCGCCAGGCAGGCCCAATGTCTGAACGCGGACTGATGGGTCCCTCTTCTACTTTTTTTTACTCCGGAGTGTTAGCCGGCCGAAGTTCAGCTGCTTTATCGACGTAGCACGCTCAGCATCCTCGATGCTGGCCAAATTGTAAAAATGCTTAGCATTCAGCTGTTGCCTCCGGTTGATGGCGCGATGATAGGCGTATTGCAGCAGCCACACTTTGCAAGTGCCCTTTGTAGGATCGAATTGTGCCGCTGACCGGAAGATTTCAAAGAATACATTCTGGCTCACATCCTCCGCTTCCGCAGGGTCGCGGACAATTTTTAGCGCGATGCTGTAAACCAGGTGATGGAAGCGGTCGAACAAAGCTGCTAAGGCGTTACTGTCTCCATTTCGCAACTCGACGAGTAGTTGGTCATCGCTCATATGCGACAACCGAGCGATGATGACGTTGGTTCCCATGTGCGCCATCGGTGAGGGATGATCCACTCGGACGGCCACACGGGCCACTGTCAAGACTGCTAGCGGCCGACTATGCAAAATAACCGGTGGCGCATCTCACAACGCGGCGTTCCGTAATTCTCTTTGCTTTGACTCTCGGATTGATCGCGGTACCCGCCATCGCGAAAAACGCGTTGGCTCTAGCAGTCAGAACGACTTGGCAATTTGTAGTTGGCCACTGTCCTAACTAACAGTTGACCATCTGCTTTCACGCGAGCAAGGTCATCACAATCGTAAGGTCCGCTTCTCTGACAAGACAGAAGGAAGCTCGCGATGGTAACTCCTAAATCCATATTGAACGGTCCTAGATGGACATATCGGGCGCTGACATCGGCCGCCTTCATCGGAGCGTTTTGGTCTCTGGCCACGAGTTCCCTGTGTGCCCAGCCACCACTCGACCAGGCTTGGAGCATTTTGCAAGCTGGCGCCGACAACAAGAGCACCGATCAGCGAGTGATCACGATGAGAGTGCTGCAATTGTTACCCGACGATGCGAAGGCTGGAGGCATGGCAACAAAGGGCCTGCACGATCAGGAACCGGATGTGCGGATTGCGGCAGCTCTGTCACTTGGCAGCATGAAATCCAAGAGTGCAATCGCAGAATTGACTGCGCTAGCAAAGAGCGACCCCGAAGGTGGGGTAGTGATGGCCTCTGCCAAATCCCTTATCCAGCTTGGGGACGAACAGGGATACTTGGTCTACTACGCGTTGCTTACTGGGGAACGCAAGTCCGGCGAGAGCCTGATTGGAGGCCAAGAGAAAGAACTGAACCAACTGATGCGAAATCCCAAGCAGATGGAAGCCATGGCATTCGAGCAGGGAATGGGATTCGTACCATTTGGGGGTGTCGGCTTGCAGGCGTATCAGGTCATTCATGAGAATCAGTCCAAAGAGCCGATAGCAAAAGCAACGGCGATCAGGATTTTGGCGAATGACCCTGACCCGCGCACCGCGAAGGCATTGGCTGCCGCAACCAAAGATAAGCACTGGTTGGTGCGGGCGGCCGCTTTTGATGCGCTGGCGAGGCGTGGCGACGCTGCCCTCTTGCCAGATGCAGCTTACGGGCTGACCGATGACAAAGAGGAGGCGAAGCTTGCCGCAGCTGCGGCGGTGATAAAACTGTCCGCCAACCCGAAATAAGGTGACACATCAGCTGCCTCGGCCTTGCCGCCGGCCAGTTTTGCTGCGCTAGCCCCGCTTTTGCGTCGAGCAACCCGGTGTTCATTGGGTGTTGGGGATTGCTTTCAAGCTCCGAAGCAAGTCAGGCAACGGTAACGCAAATTCAATCAACAGGAGGAAAGAACAACTATGGCCAAAAAGCAACCCAACATTTTGATCCTGTGGGGTGACGACATCGGTACGTGGAATGTCAGTTACTTCAGCCGAGGCATGATGGGCTACCGAACGCCGAATATCGATCGCGTCGCCAACGAAGGTGTTGCATTCACCGACTTCTACGGCCAACAAAGCTGCACTGCCGGACGTGCAGCTTTCATCTGTGGCCAGAACCCACTCCGCACCGGCCTCACGAAAGTTGGACTGCCAGGGGCTACTGTCGGCCTTCAGGCGGAAGATCCGACCATCGCCGAACTGCTCAAGCCGCTTGGCTACGCCACCGGTCAGTTTGGCAAGAACCATCTTGGTGATCGCAATGAATACTTGCCGACCGCACACGGATTCGACGAGTTTTTTGGCAACCTCTATCACCTGAACGCGGAGGAAGAACCTGAACTGCCCGACTATCCGAAGGACCCGGAATTCAGAAAGAACTTCGGACCCCGAGGCGTGCTCCACTGCGTGGCAACCGATAAGGACGATACGACTGTCCAGCCGCGTTGGGGGCGGGTGGGCAAACAGAGAATCAAGGACACTGGCCCTCTGACCAAGAAGCGCATGGAAACCGTCGATGAGGAGATCACTTCGGCGGCAACCGGATGGATGGAGAAGCAAGTCAAAGCGAACAAGCCCTTCTTCCTCTGGTACAACTCGACAGCTATGCACTTTCGCACCCACGTTGCCGAGAAGAACCGCGGGAAGAGCGGGCAGGACGAGTACAGCGATCGGATGGTTACCCATGACGAGCAAATTGGGCAGATGCTCGACAAGCTCGATGAATTAGGCGTCGCTGACAACACCATCGTCATGTATTCCACCGACAACGGCCCCGAGAACGACACATGGCCCGATGCCGCAAACACGCCGTTCCGTAGCCAGAAAGATACAAACTGGGAAGGCGCGTGGCGCGTGCCCGCGTTCATCCGCTGGCCCGGCAAGATCAAGGCCGGTTCGGTCTTGAACGGTATCGTCTCTCATCAGGACATGCTGCCAACGTTGCTGGCAGCGGCAGGCGACCCGGACGTTAGCAAGAAACTCTTAAGCGGCTACAAGGTGGGAGACAAAACCTTTAAGGTGCACATAGACGGGGTCAACATGCTGCCCTATCTGACTGGCGAAGTGAAGGAGAGCCCCAGAAAGTCCTTCTTCTACATCAGCGATGATGGCGGCGTCATGGCAGTCAGGACAGGTGACTGGAAGTTGGTTTTTGAAGAGCAGCGTGCCACTTCAACTGCGGTTTGGGGAGAGCCCCTGGTGAAGCTGCGGGTGCCGTTGATATTTAGCCTGCGTCGCGATCCCTTCGAGCGCGCCCAACACAACTCTAATCAGTTCTACAATTGGTTTTTCGATCACATCCCTCTGATGTATGAATGTCAAGCGCTGGTAGCGGCCCAGCTCGAGAACTTCGTGAAGTATCCGCCGCGTCAGAAGGCAGCCTCGTTCAACCTCGACGAGGTGTTAGCGCAATTGCATCATGCTACACAAACGACGCCTAGCAAGCCAGCGGAGTCGAGTACGGCGGAGCATGGTGTTTTGGTTGGCAAAGCGAGTTAAAGGTCGATCGATGGGAGATCGAAAGATCTCCCCTTTATCTTGTTTACGCAATAACACTCGGAGACGTTTATTCGGAACTAATCTTCAATGAGTCGCCTAAGAGAATGTGATTTGGCATTGCTTGATGTAGCAGAGGAGGTGCGGGACTTCTACGACCGTTATCCCTATCCCCGGCCGATAGACAATCTCGACAAATATCAACGTCGTTGGCAGGATCGCCAACGACGCCGTGTGGACTATCACCTATTTTGGCCAACCCGCCCTTATAGAGAAGACCAATCCATCCTCATTGCAGGTTGCGGAACATCCCAGGCTGCGAAGCATGCGTTGCGTTGGCCTTCGGCTCAGGTTACCGGCATCGACCATAGTTCCACGAGCGTGCGCCATACGGAAAAGCTCAAGCGAAAATACAACCTGAAAAATCTCCAGATTCATCAGCTTGGCATCGAGCGGGTCAACGATCTGGGATTGAGTTTCGATCAGATCGTGTGCACCGGGGTTCTCCATCACCTCGCCGATCCTGATGCGGGCCTCAGTGCGCTGCGAAGAGTGCTTAAACCAGACGGAGCGATGCATCTTATGGTGTACGCGCCTTACGGACGCTCCGGCATCTACATGCTGCAAGAGTTCTGCAAGCGGATCGGTATCCAGGCCACCGATGAGGAAATTAGGGATCTAATCGGAGCGCTGAGCGCCTTACCTCCCAAACATCCGTTGGAAAATCTGCTGATCCAGTCCCCAGAGCTTCTCGACGAGGCGACCCTTGCCGATGCTCTACTTCACCCGCAGGACCGCGCCTATTCGGTTCCGGAATTGTTCGAGTTTATCGAGAGGGGAGGACTTACATTTGGCCGCTGGCTACGACAAGCGCCTTACACACTTCGCTGCGGTGTCTTCCCAAACATCCCGCAGGCTAGCCGGATGGCACGGCTTCCTCTGTCAGAGCAGTACGCCGCCGTCGAACTATTTCGGGGCACGATGGTACGCCATAGCGTGATTGTGTACCGAAACGATAGTGCCAGCAGGCCGCAACCGATCAGTTTTGCTGGTGATGCGTGGCTTGACTATGTGCCCATTCGAATGCCAGACACCGTCTGTGCTCAAGATCACCTGCCCTCTGGGGCCGTGGCTGTTCTAATCAATCGGAGCCACACTTATACAGATCTAATCCAGCCAATCGGTCCAACGGAAAAGCGGCTGTTCGATGCCGTTGACGGGGAACGTCGTATCCGAGACATTCTGGACAAAACGATGTCAGCCTTGCAGCGAACAACCAACCTCGACATCGCGCGTAGCTTCTTTGAACGGCTCTGGTGGCAGGATCAGGTGGTGTTCGACGCATCAGCGCAACCAAAAGTAGTTTAGAAAGAAACGGAAGCACGGCGCTTTTTTTTTTGATAATCAAGGACGGCTCGAATTCGACCACCATGGACAGCGACACCGACAGTCAGTCTGCTAGCGGCGAACCCTCTCTAATTCGCGGAGGCCCGTTCTATCGCGCCCAGCAGGCGACGACTCATCCTTCCGAATCAATGGAACCTCGGTCGACGGATTACTTTTGCGATCGCCCTCGGCTGGTTACCACTGATCCTGATCACTGTCCTCTTCAATGGTGGTGGGCTCGTGTCGCTGCTGCAGGACTATCGTATTCATTCCCGGATACTGATTGCCGTCCCCGTTCTGTTATTCGGTCAGCTTCTCATCGAATCGCGCTTCCGCATGGTGGTAGGGCACATCACCGAAGCGGGCTTCCTAGGGACGGCAGACTTGGAGCGCATGGAGGGCATTATCGGCACGCTGCGACGTCTCCGCGACTCTATGCTCCCAGAGCTGGCGATCGTACTCCTGTTAATTGTTCACACCGTTACCTCGTACAAGAGCTTGGTGGACGCTACGCCATGGCTTGCCCACGGAGTCCGGCCAAATCTCCAATTGACCCCGGCAGGGTGGTATGCCGTTCTAGTGAGTACAACCATGTTCCAGTTCCTCTTGGGTCTCGGAGTCTGGAAATGGCTGCTCTGGACGCTCTTTACGTTCAAATTAGCAAGGTTGAACTTAAAGCTTATCCCCACTCATCCGGACAGGAACGGGGGACTCGGATTTCTCGGCCTGACCCCGCTCGCTTTCGCGCCCGTCGTTTTCGCCGCCACGTGTGTCATAGCAGCAACCTGGCGCCATGAGGTGCTACACGATGGCGCGAACCTGATGAGCTTTAAACTCCCTGCAATTGTTCTGCTAATCATCATCGCGATAATCGCGCTTGCACCCCTTGCATTCTTTGTACCCCGGCTGGTTGCATTGCGCCGCCAAGGAATTCTGGAATACGGTGTGCTCGGCCAGATTCAAAGCAGGGACTTTCACCAGAAATGGATTCATCATGGTGCCGGGCATGACGCCGAATTTCTCTCTGCTCCCGAAATTAGCACCCTCTGTGATTTCGGGCAGGATTATGAAAGAGTCGAACAACTGAGGCCTTTCCCCGCAGACAGGAAAGCTCTGATCGCGCTGGCGGTTTCCGTAGCGGTTCCGATGTTGCCCCTGATTCTCGCCGTGATTCCCCTCACCGTGGTTTTAAAGAGCTTGTTGGCGGCGTTACGCTGATTGCATCTGGATCG
>Ga0268265_10003900_pt1 | contig 10522 bp, 9 predicted proteins | sample KBSSwiS52_FD_190355 | JGI IMG/M metagenome (GOLD analysis project Ga0268265, IMG submission 190355) | Switchgrass rhizosphere microbial communities from Kellogg Biological Station, Michigan, USA - KBS Switchgrass S5-2 (SPAdes) (version 2) | ecosystem: Host-associated > Plants > Roots >...
CGCGACGTGGCCAGCGTCCCCGCGGCGGTGCTCATCGCGATTACCGACCGGCCCGAACCCGGTGTCATCCTGACCGTCCGGCGCGAGAATCTGCGCACCCACGCCGAGCAGGTCGCTTTCCCCGGCGGCCGGATCGATCCCGGCGAAAATGCGGTCGCCGCGGCGCTGCGTGAGGCGCAGGAGGAGATCGGCCTCGACCCGGACGCGGTCGACATCGTCGACGAACTCGAACCCTACCGCACCGTGACTCACTATATCGTCAGTCCCGTCATCGCGGTCATCCCGCCCAACCTCCCGCTCGCACCGCACGAACAGGAAGTCGCCGACTGGTTCGAAGCGCCGCTCGGCCATTTGCTCGATCCGGTGAACCAGCAGCGACGCAGCGCCTTGTTCCAAGGGCGCGAGCGCCACTATTACGAAATCATGTGGAACGAGCAGCGGATCTGGGGGGCAACCGCGGCGATGACCGTCAATCTCTCGCGCAGGCTGCAATGGAGCTGAGGCTTGACGCCGCCAAATGGCGCAAGCGGCGTGGCCTGCGCAAATTGCTCAAAGCGCTCGGCTCGAGCGAAGGGCTGACCCGCTACGTCGGCGGCGCGGTGCGCGACGATCTCGTCGGCCTGCCGGTCAGCGACCTCGACCTTGCGACCCGGCTTCAGCCGGCCGAAGTGATCGCGCGGCTCGAAGCGACCAATATCAAGACCATCCCTACCGGCATCGACCATGGCACTGTGACCGCCGTCAGCGACGGCCAGACAGTCGAAATCACCTCGCTCCGCCGCGACGTTTCGACCGACGGCCGCCGCGCGACCATCGCCTTCACCGACGACTGGAAGGAAGACGCGGCGCGGCGCGACTTCACTATCAACGCATTGCTCGCCGACCCCGAGACCGGCGAGATTTTCGACTTTTTCGGCGGCCTCGACGACCTCCAGACTGGGCACATTCACTTCATCGGCGAGCCACTCGAACGGATTGCCGAGGACCATTTACGGATCCTGCGCTTTTTCCGCTTCCACGCGCGGTTCGGCTCGGGCGCGCCTGATAGGCCGGCGCTCGACGCCTGTGCCGCCCGCGCCAACGACCTCATGGCCCTGTCGCGCGAGCGCATCGCCGACGAGCTTTTGAAATTACTCGGCTTGCCCGACCCCGCCACGACGGTCGGCATCATGCTCGAACGCGGAATCCTGAAGCCGGTGCTGCCCGAGATCGCGCCTGAGCGGCTGCGCGACCTCGAAACCCTGATCGCCGCCGAACGCAGCGCTAATATCGAGCCTATGTCGCTGCGGCGGTTCGCCGCGCTGCTGCCACACGATCCCGCGCTGGCCGAGACCATCGCCGCCCGGCTCAAGCTCTCGAACAAGGCGCGGAAGCGGCTCGCCTGTGCGGTAACTGATGACCTGGAATCCTCGCCCCACACCCTCGCCTATCGTGTCGGCAGCGATTGCGCGGTCGACCGCTTGCTGCTCGCCGGCGACGCCGATGCGGCGAGTTCGATCGCGGCGTGGAAAGCGCCGCGACTACCGACCAGCGGCGGGGCGCTGATGGCGCGCGGCTTGCCCGAAGGCCCGATTATCGCCCGCACCCTGCGCAGCATCGAGCAGCAATGGCTCGCGGCCGGTTTTCCCAAGGGTGAAGAGTTCGAACGGATCGTCGCCGATGCACTGGAACAAGCGCTCGGCAGTTAGCGCCGGATTTCGGACATCCGGGTCAGCACGCCATTGCGGAGCAAGTCCGAATAATTCTGCGCGAGTTCCTGGTGCCGCCCGCGCGCGGCGATGGTTGTGGCCGATTTCGCCGCGGCCCGCTCGGCCAGTTCACGGCGGCGGAAATATTCGATCGAATCCGGGTCGAGCATGCAATCCTCAAGTGGTCGGCACCGTAGCGCAATCCTGTCCGGTTAGCGGATTCGTGTGACAATCCGGCCGTAACTTGATGGAACCTGCGTGACTTGGTTCAATTCGGCGTTCCGGACGCAAGCGAGAATAACGGGCGAATAACTGCCCGAAATGCTCGTCGATTGTCCGCACGTCGCTGTGGAGCGCTGCGCGCATGCGCTGCAGTTCACTTCCGTGATCGACAAAGTCGCGCAGCGCCCGTTCGAGCGCCGGTTGGCTACCGGCGCGATACATGCTGCCGGCCCCAGGTACCAATTGATCGGCGGCCGCGCCGCGGTCGGGCACGATCAGCGGAATCCCGCTGGCCCGGGCCTCGGCCGCAACCATGCAAAACGTCTCGGCTTCGCAGCCGTGAACCAGCGCGTCGGCGCTGGCGAGAAGCCGCGCCAGTTCGTGGCGGTCGCTCAAGTGGGGCAACACCAACGCGCTTTGGCTACGGTCGGCGAGACGCCGAAGCTGCCGGCCGCGTGGGCCTTCGCCGACCAGCAACAGGCCGAGGGGCCTCGCCATCGCCATCGCCTCGACCGCGCGGATCACCATGTCCCACCGCTTTTCCGACGACAGCCGGCCGACCCCGATCAATAGAGTCGCATCGCGGTCCAGTCCCAGCGACTGGAGTGCAGACGCCCGCAGATCGGGTGAGCGCAAGGCCGGGGAGAACACGCCTGCTTCCACGCCCATGGCGACCGTTTCCGCCTTGGCGATGCCGCCGAAGCCGAGGCGCTGTGCAAGTTGCTGATTGGCGCAGACGACCAGGTCGAACATCGCATCAAGGCGGCGCAAGTGTCGCCAGAACCAGCCGAACAAACGGTCGATCGCCGTGGTCGTCGCGATTCCGCCAAACCAGCGGTAGGCATAAGCCGCCAGGGGATCGCAGTGCATCACCAGCGATCGCGTCGCAGCACCCTGCCAGCGCCCGGCCATGGCCGCGCTCGACCATGGCGACGACACTTCAACATGATCGGGGCGCCAGCTGTCGAGCGCTCGGTGGAGCGCCGGTTCGTCGTGGAAATAGCGATAGCGCCGATCGACCGGCAGGTGGGGCGACGGGATCGTCGCGATATAGGCCCCCGGACCCCGGCGGATGATGCTTTCCCGCGCGCCGGGCGCAATCACGATCATTTCGTGGCCGAGCCGCGCCGCCGCCCTCAACTTCGCATCGATATAGGTCCGGACGCCGCCACCGGCCGGCGAGTAAAAGGCGCATACATCGACAATTCGCATCGCCGCGCGAAAGCCGACAGGAGCCCATGAACTTCAAGTGAAGCTTTGTTCACCACCATGCTTGCCGGCTGGCAAAATGGGGCTGGCACGGCCAAATGCCGAGCGATGGCAGCTCGCCGACTCTTTGCCTCCGTCCACGACGTCGGGCCGCGATTCGAGCGCGAGATCGACCGGCTGCTCGACGTCCTCCAGGCGCACGTCGATAGCCGAATCGCCTTGTTCGTCGTCCCCAACCATTGGGGCGAATCGCCGATCATCCCCGGGACGCCGTTCGCGGCGAAACTCCGCGGATGGGCCGACGCCGGCTTCGAAATCTTCCTCCACGGCTACTTCCACCGCGATTCGACGTCCCACGACCGGGCCGGCGATCGCTGGCGGGCGCGCTGGCTGACCGCGGGCGAAGGCGAGTTCCTCGGTCTCGACCGGGCCGAGGCCCGCTCAAGGATCGAACGCGGCCGCGCTTTGCTGGAGGATATTACCGGCCGTCCGATCGCCGGCTTCGTTGCGCCGGCCTGGCTTTACGGCGACGGCGCGAACGCGGCGTTGCGGGATTGCGGCATCGCCATTGCCGAGGACCATTGGCGGGTCTGGTCGCCGGCTACCGGGACAGTGTTATCTCGCTCGCCAGTGATCACCTGGGCGAGCCGAACCCCCACCCGGCTGCAACTATCGCTGCTGGCGGCCGCGGCGTTGCGCCGCGCGCCCGTCCGCGACCTGCGGATTGGTGTGCACCCGCCAGACGGCCGCGTCCCGCGCCTGTTGCAAAGTATCGAGACAACCCTGGGAATCGCCAGGCACAGTCGGCGCCCCGCCGCTTACTCCGAACTTCTGGTCGGCAGCGAGGCTGAGCGGCGGCGCGATTTCCAATATTCGAGCGCGGCCGAAGCCTCGAGCGGCTTGGCGAAATAGAAGCCCTGGCCCGACGCGCAACCGAGCGTCGCCAGGGTAGTCGCGAGCTCGACCGTTTCAATGCCCTCGGCGGTGGTCGACATGCCGAGCGCTTCGGCGAGGCTGAGGACAGCGCGCACGATGGCAACGCTATCAGGGTCGATCATCATGCCGGTGATGAAACTCTTGTCGATCTTCAGCACATCGATCGGCAGCCGCTGGAGATAGGCGAGGCTCGAATAGCCGGTGCCGAAGTCGTCCATGGCGACGGTCGCGTCGAGCGCCTTCAGGGCATCAAACACCCGTGTCGCCCGCGCCGGATCCTGGACGATCGAGCTTTCGGTCAACTCGAGCGTCACCCGATTGCCGGTCAGCCCGCTGGATCTCAAGGCGCTTTGGACCATCCCGGCGATGTCGTCCCGGGCGACCTGGATCGCGCTCAAATTGACCCCGACATAGAGCGGCAGGGTCTCGCCAGTCTGACGGTCCCAATCGGCCAACGTGCAGGCGGCAGTGTCCATCGCCCAGCGGCCAAGTTGCAGGATCAGGCCGCTTTCCTCGGCGACCGGGATGAATTCGGTCGGGCTGATTTCGCCGCGATCCTCATGAGTCCAGCGGGCCAAGGCTTCGAAGCCGGCGACCTCGCCTGACTTCAAATCGATCAGCGGCTGGTAGAACATCTCCAGCTGATCCTTATCGAGCGCGCGGCGGAGTTCGGTTTCGATCGAGAAGCGGCGCCGGGCCTCGGTCGCCTGCTTCGGTTCATAGACCTGCGGTTTCCCGGCGAGCTTGGCTTGCTTGACCGCGAACTGGGCGTTGCGGAACAGCTCTTCGGAATCCTGGCCGGCATTCATCAAAGCGACGCCGATCGCGCACTCGACGCGAATCTCGAGGTCGGAAAGCTTGAACGGTGTCGCCATCACCTGCTGGATTCGTTCGGCCGCCTTGAGCGCATCCTCGACCCCGCGACGGAGCGACACGAGCACGCCGAATTCATTGCCGCCGGTCCGCGCCAGCACGTCCCCGGCACGCAACGCGAGAATCAGGCGGCGGGCGAAGGTGATCAGCAGTTCGTCACCGGCGAGGCCGCCCATCGATTCGTTAATGCGGCTGAAGCGCAGCATGTCGACGACCAGCACGGCATGTTCGAGGTCCCGCGCTGAGCGTTCGCCGGCCTTTTCGATCGCCTCGGAAAAGGCGAGGCGATTGGGCAAGCCGGTCAGGCTGTCGCGCAGCATCTCGGCGCGCAGCGTGCGCTCGGCCTGGACCTCGACGGTGCGGTCGACGACGCTCAGCAGCGAGCGCGCGGGCCGGCCTTTCTTGTTCGGCAACGGCGCCAGTTTGACCCGGAAGTAACGGCAGGAAACGCCTTCGCCGTCCTTAAAGTCGAGTTCGCCGGTGAGGTCGGAGCCATCGAAGAAGCGATGGATCAATTCAGAGATCGGACCGGCCTTGAGGCAATCGGCCTCGCTCCAGTCGTCGGCGACGCAGGTCGATTGCCGCACCGTATCGAAAAACCGGCCATTATGGGCCGCGACCTCGAGCCGCCGGTCGTCGTGCCGTTCGACGATTGCCGCCGCGATCGGCAACGCACCAAGCAAGCTGGTATCGTCCGCCGTCGCAAGAGGCGGTTTCGCGCTCGAATTTTCCGGCCGCCGGTGCCTTTCGGCACTCGGCAGACGGTGGGCTGCAGCCGGCATGTCCGCTGCTTTGAACGAGAGGTGTTAATTCTCTCTTGCAGAATGCCCGATTAATGGCGGTTTCTACGAATTTTTTACTTAGGTTGCTCAAGCCTGCTCAAGTAAAGCGATTGGCCCGCGGAAATCCGATCGGCGGCATGCGCCCAGCCGCGCCCCGCGCCGCCCGCCATGCGGTGAGGTCGGTTTCCGTCCTGGTCCGCCCGGTTTCGCCGCCCAAAGCCCAGCTCAGACCCTCGGCCAGGCTGAAGGCAATGGCGTCCGACAAGCCCCCGTCGCGATAGCGCTGGAGGGTCACACCCTGGCCGCGCGCCAGCTCGGGCAGTTCGGCGATTGGAAACACCAGCAATTTGCGGTTCTCGCCGACCACCGCGACCGCGTCGGCGTTGTCGGGGATGGCGCGCACCACCGCGACTCGCGCGCCGGGGCGCAGGTTGACCAGCTGCTTGCCTTTGCGGGTCTCGGCCAGCGTGGCTTCGCCCGACGTGACGAACCCGCGCCCGTCCGATGACGCAACCAGCAGCTTGAGCCCGGGCCGGACGACCAGCAGCTGGACGATATCGACTTCGGCGTCGAGGTCGATGAGCAGCCGCACCGGCTCGCCGAAGCCCCGCGCGCTCGGCAATTTGTCGCCGGCCAGCGTGTAGGCCCGGCCGTTGGACGCAAACAGCGCCAGCCGGTCGGTCGTCTGGGCATGGAAGTGGATGAACGGCTCGTCGCCCTCGCGCCACTTGAGGTCGGCGACCTGTTCCAGCGCGAGATGGCCCTTCATCGCCCGGATCCACCCGCGCTGCGACAGGATCACGGTGATCGGTTCCTTCTCGATCATCGCCGACCAGTCGATTTCACGCGCCGGCGCGACTTCCTCGATCCGGGTCCGCCGCTCGTCGCCGAACTTGTCCTTGAGGGCCTGGAGGTCTTTCTTGAGCCGGCGCCGCTGACGGCCCGGTTCGGCCACCAACTTCTCGAGCTCGTCGCGCTCTTTGGCCAGCGCCTCGCGCTCCTTGGCGATTTCCATCTCCTCGAGCTTGCGCAGCTGACGCAGACGCATGTTGAGGATCGCTTCGGCCTGGCGGTCGGTGAGCGCGAATTCGGCGATCATCACCGGCTTCGGCTCGTCCTCGGTGCGGATGATCTCGATCACCCGGTCGAGGTTGAGGAAGGCGATCAGGAACCCGTCGAGCAATTCGGTGCGCTCGTCGATCTTGCCGATGCGGACCTGACTGCGGCGGACCAGCACCTCGATCTGGAACGCCAGCCAGGCGGTCAGCGCCTGCTTGAGGCTCATCACCCCCGGCGTCCGGCTCGCGTCGAGCACGTTCAAATTGAGCGGGAAGCGGATTTCGAGATCGGTCAGCCGGTACAGGCTCTCGAGCAGCAGCTCGGGATCGACCGTCCGCGCCCGCGGCTCGAGGATTAGCCGCACCTGCTGGTCGCTTTCGTCTTTCACGTCGGCGAGGATCGGTAGCTTCTTGTCGCCAATCAGCGCCGCGATCTGCTCGATCAGCCGGCTCTTCTGCACGCCATAAGGCATCTCGCTGACCAGCAAGTGCCAGCCGCCCCCTTTCTCGCGCTGGATCGAGATCGAGGCGCGCAGGCGGAAGCTGCCTCGCCCGGTCGCATAAGCCGAAGCGATGCTTTCGCGGCTGTCGACGAGCACGCCGCCGGTCGGGAAGTCCGGTCCCGCGACGAAATCCATCAGAGCACTGTCGTCGGCCTTGGGATTGTCGATCAAATGCTCGGCGGCGTCGATCAACTCGCCGACATTGTGGGGCGGGATCGACGTCGCCATGCCGACCGCGATCCCGCTCGCGCCATTGGCGAGCAAGTTGGGGAACAGGCCGGGAAAAACCTCGGGCTCTTCCTCTTCGCCATTGTAAGTCGGCTTGAACTCGACCGAGCCTTCGTCGAGCCCTGACATCAATTGCATCGCGACCTTGGTCAGCCGCGCTTCGGTGTAGCGGTAGGCAGCGGCGTTATCGCCGTCGATGTTGCCGAAATTCCCCTGGCCGTCGACCAGCGGATAGCGCAGCGCGAAATCCTGGGCGAGGCGGACCATCGCATCGTAGACGCTCTGGTCGCCGTGCGGGTGATATTTGCCGATGACGTCGCCCACGACCCGAGCTGACTTCTTGTAGGCGCCGGCCGGGTCGAGCCGGAGCAGGCGCATCGCCCATAGCAGGCGCCGATGGACCGGCTTCAGCCCGTCGCGGACATCGGGCAGCGAGCGCGCGGTGATCGTCGACAGCGCGTAAACGAGGTAGCGTTCGGACAGGGCCGCGTCGAACGGCGTATCGATGGTGGTGGAGGCGAGATCGTCAGTAGGCATGGGCCGGGCTTAGCAAGCCGTTCGGCGCCTCGCCACCGGGTCTGCGCGACTATTCCGCCGCGCTCGCGGTCGGCTGGGTCCACCCGCCGAACACATCCACCTGGGAGCGTTCCATTTCCGGGAGGAGCCATTCGCGGAAGCGCTTGATCTTGGGGGCGAGTTTGCGCTCGGACGGATAGACCAGCCAATAAGCCCAGCCCCGCGCCGAAACCCGGTCGGGGAACGGCACCGCCAGGCGTCCCGCGGCGACGTCGCCCTTCCACAGCAGCGGCGTCAGCAGTGCGAAACCCTGGCCGGCCATCGACGCGTGTCCTTCATTGGCCTGGTTATCGAGGCGGATGCCGGCCCGGCGCAAAATTCGCTCGTCGGCCGGCACGCCATTGTCGGCGAACCATTGCTGCCACCAATCGTCGCCCGGGCCGATCAGGTTCTGGTTGGGCATATCGTCGGGCGTCAGCTTGCGCCCGAGCTTGCGCTCCGCCTCGACGATGCAGCCCGGGCTGGCCATCGGGGTGAAGCTTGATTCGAACAGCCGGTGATGCTCCAACCCTTCCCAGCCGCCGCCGCCGGCGCGGATCGCGACGTCGGCGTCCCCGGCGCGAAGATCGCAGATCTCGTTGCTCGTGGTCATGCGCACGGCGAGGTCGGTGTGCTCCATCTGGAACGCCCCCAGCCGCCACGCCAGCCAGGTGTTGGCGAAGGTGTGGGTGGTCGAGATCGTGAGGAGCGACTCGTCCTCCTCGCGATGGCTCGCGAAGGCCGATTCGATCGTGTCGAACGCACTCGACAGCGCCGGCAGCAGGCGCCCCCCGAGCGGGGTCAACCGCACCCGGCCGCGCTCGCGCACGAACAATGGCGAGCCCATCCGCTCCTCCAGGCTTTTGACCTGATAAGACACAGCCGCCTGGGTCATCCCCAGCTCGGCCGCCGCGGCGGTGAAATTCTCGGTTCGGGCAGCCGCTTCGAAAGCCCGGATGGCGGCAAGGGGCGGAAGGCGTCGCATAAGCTAACCTAATAAATCCTGCTTATGACTTCTGTCGAGTGTTTGATTGGCTTTTTTTGCCGCCGAATCCTATTTCGTTCTCTGCCGCCGGCGAAGGAATATCTCCCCTCCCAGCCCCCCGACGCCGGCGGCCAACGACAACGAAAGGAGACGTGCCATGACTTATGGCCTCAGCACCAGTGCGTTCATCGAAGACGGACCCGAAGTGCAGGCAATCCGCACCCGGTCATCCTATTCGACCGCCAGGTCCTGGCGCGCGCTCACCGCCGAACGACGGCTCGCCTTGATCGAGCAGGCGCTCGCGCCCGCCAACGACCGCATCGACGCTTATTCCCTGGCCCTCTGAGCCAGGAGCAACAGAGGAGATGGTCACCATGGTAGATGAGATTTTCGATCGCGCTTATCGCGACAGCCGCGCCGAATTGAATGCCAGTCTTGCTGGCATGTTCGCCGACATCGGCCGCGCCCTCGGCGAAAGCTTCAAGGTCCTGCACCGGATCGAGTGGAGCGCGCCCTGGGAGCAGCAGAGCAAGCGCGTCAAAACCCACTGATACTCCCTGAGGAGCGCGGGCCGCACGCACTCGCGCTCCTCAACTTTGTGCGCTTTACCCTAGTCATGCGATAGTGTATCTCTTACCCTGAGCGGGACAACAGGGAGAGAGCAATGAAACGCACGTTTCTTTTGACCGCCGCGCTGCTCGCGGCATGTTCCCCGCGCGAACCCAATCCGTCCCGCGAAGGACCAGCCGAACACAGTTCGCTCATCGTAAGAGACGAGCCTGCGGCTCCGGGTGTCGACGTCACCTCCGCCCCCGGTGTCGCCTTCGATTATCGCTACGCCTTCCGCCTGCCCGGCAACCGCATCTCCTCCGTCCAGGAGGCGCATGCCCAGGCTTGCGAGAAACTCGGGATCGACAAATGCCGGATTACCGGCATGCGCTATCGCCTGGTCGACCAGAAGGATGTCGAGGCGATGCTGGCGCTGCGCGTCGATCCCAAGCTGGCGCGGCAGTTCGGCAAGGATGCCACCGCGGTGGTCGACAAGGCCGACGGCATGCTGGTCGATCAGGAGATTACCGGCGACGATGTCGGCACCAAGATCGCCGGCGCGACCCGTTCCGAGGCCGAATTGCGCGAAGAACTGCGGCGGGTCGAAGCCGAACTGGCCCGCGCGGTGCCGATGATCAAAGGCAATGTCGCGCCGCAGGCGGCGGTGGACCGCCAGAGCCTGCTCGACCGGGCTCAGGAGATTCGCGGGCAGTTGCGCGCGCTCGGCGAAAGCAAGGAATCGGATAAGCAGGCGCTCGCCGGCACGCCGATGGTGTTCAATTACGGTTCGGGCAGCGTGGTCCCGGGCTTCGACGTTCGCTCGCCGATCCGCGACGCGCTCCAGCAGGCAGGCGATAATTTCGTCGGCGGGTTCGCCGCGATCCTGGTGATTCTTATCACTTTGATCCCGTGGCTGCTGATTGCGGGCGTCGCA
>Ga0268265_10003901_pt1 | contig 10516 bp, 1 predicted proteins | sample KBSSwiS52_FD_190355 | JGI IMG/M metagenome (GOLD analysis project Ga0268265, IMG submission 190355) | Switchgrass rhizosphere microbial communities from Kellogg Biological Station, Michigan, USA - KBS Switchgrass S5-2 (SPAdes) (version 2) | ecosystem: Host-associated > Plants > Roots >...
CGCGACGCGGACTGAATGATCGACCTCGGCCCCGACGCCGGCGTGCACGGCGGCGAGGTGGTGGCGCAGGGCACGCCGCAGCAGGTCATGAAGAACCCGAAGTCGCTGACCGGCCAGTACCTGCTGGGAAAGCTGGAGGTGCCGGTGCCGCAGCAGCGGCGCGAGGGCCGGGGCAAGCCGCTGATCATCCATGGTGCGAAGCACAACAACCTGCGCGACCTGGACGTCGAGCTCCCCGTGGGAGCCTTCACGGTGGTCACCGGCGTCTCGGGCTCGGGCAAGAGCACGCTGGTCAACGAGATCCTCTACAAGGCGCTGGCGCGGTATTTCTACCGGGCGTCGGACAGGCCCGGCGAGCATGCGAGGATCAGCGGCCTCGACCAGCTCGACAAGGTGATCGCGATCGACCAGAGTCCCATTGGAAGAACACCGCGCTCGAACCCGGCGACCTACACGAACGTGTTCAACCCGATCCGCAACCTGATGGCCATGACGACCGAGGCGCGCATGCGCGGCTACCGTCCGGGCCGCTTCAGCTTCAACGTGCCCGGCGGCCGCTGCGAGGCCTGCAAGGGGGACGGGCAGATCAAGATCGAGATGCACTTCCTGCCCGACATCTATGTCACGTGCGAGGTCTGCGGCGGCAAGCGCTACGACCGCGAGACGCTCGCCGTGCGCTACAAGGGGCTGAACATCGCGGAGATCCTGGACCTGCCGGTGGAGCAGGCGCAGGAGATGTTCCAGAACATCCCGGCGATCTCGCGCATCCTGGAGACCCTCTGCGAGGTGGGCCTGGGCTACATCCGCCTCGGCCAGCCGGCCACGACGCTCTCCGGCGGCGAAGCGCAGCGCGTGAAGCTCTCGCGGGAGCTCTGCAAGCGCTCGACCGGCCGCACCCTCTACCTCCTGGACGAGCCCACGACCGGGCTCCACTTCGACGACGTGGGCAAGCTCCTGAAGCTCCTGCACCGCCTCGTCGAGCTGGGCAACACGGTGGTGGTCATCGAGCACAACCTCGACGTCATCAAGACCGCCGACTGGGTGATCGACCTCGGCCCCGAGGGCGGAGCCGGGGGAGGCAGCCTGGTGGCCGAGGGCACGCCCGAGCACGTGGCCTCGGTGTCCGAGAGCTACACCGGCAGGTACCTGCGGCAGGTGCTGCCCGAGGCGCCGCGTCGGCGCCGCCGAGCTTAGATTGTCCCCATGGCGCGCGACCCGGGCACCACAGAGGTAGAGAGTCCCGCACCGGGACCCGCTCGTTGAGAACCCGGGAGGCTCGGATATGACCTCCGATCGGCTGGAGCGGCTCAAGCAGCTCTCGCCGGCCCAGAAGACGCTCCTCATCCAGGCGTTGCGCGAACGCAAGACCGCGGGCGCCGGCGCCATGCCGATCGTCGAGGCCGGCATCCCCCGGCGCGCCGGCAGCGGTCCAGCCCCCCTCTCCTCCGGCCAGCGGCGCATGTGGCTGGCCCAGCAGATGGACCCGGAGAGCCCGGCGGCCAACCTCCTGGCGCCGCTCCGGCTCGACGGGGCGCTCGACGTCCGCGCCCTGGCCGCGGTGCTGACCGAGGTCGCGCGCCGCCACGAGGTCCTGCGCACGGGGATCGAGGCGCCGGACGGCGAGCCGGTCCCGGTCGTGATGCCGCCCGGGCCGCTGCCCGTGCCGATCCTCGACCTGGCGGGTCTGGGCGGTCCGCTCGCCGAGGAGGAGAGCCTGCGGCTGGCCGCCGCCGAGGTCCGCCTGCCGTTCGACCTCTCCCGTCCGCCGGTGCTGCGGGCCGGGCTGGTGCGGATCGCCGCGGGCTCGCACCTGTTGCTCCTCACCCTGCACCACGTGGCCGCGGACGGCTGGTCGATCGGCGTCCTGGTGCGCGAGGTGGTCGCGCTCTACGGCGCCTTCACGGCCGGCCTGCCGTCGCCCCTCCCCGAGCCGCCCATCCAGTACGCGGACTACGCGGCCTGGCAGCAGGACCGTCTGGCCGCCGGGGACCTCGCCGGGGATCTCTCCTATTGGCGGCAGCGCCTGGCCGGGCTTGCCCCGCTGGAGCTGCCGCGCCGTGCCGCCTCTGGATCCCGCACCGCGCGCGTGTCCCTGGCCCTGCCGGAAAGCCGGATCGAACGCATGCAGGAGCTGGCGAGGCAGGAGCGGGCAACGCTCTTCATGGTCTTCGCCGCCGTCTTCGGCGCCTTTCTGGGGCGCCTCGCGGAGCGCGACGACGTCGCCTTCGCCACCCCGGTCGCGGGCCGCGTCCGGGAAGAGACGGAAGGGCTGATCGGTTTCTTCGTCAACACCCTGGTCCTGCGGGTCGACCGCGGCGGCGGTCCGACCTTTCGCCGCCTGCTGGCACGCCTGCAGACCACCGTCGGCGAAGCCTACGCCCACCAGGATCTCCCATTCGAGCGGCTGGTGGAGGAGCTGGCACCCGAGCGGCGGGCCGGCCGCCACCCCCTGGTGCAGAGCCTGCTCGCCTTCCAGAACGCCCCGCGGGAAGACCTATCCATCCCGGGGCTCACGGTGACCTCGATCGAGGTGAGGAACCGCGTTCCCCTCTTCGACCTGGCGCTGGAAGTGGAGCCTCGGGACGGAGGGTTCGCCGTCCACCTGGAGATCGACGACGCGCTCCGGGCCGCCGAGGAGGCGCCGCGGCTGCTGCAGGGGCTCGAAGCCCTGCTCGCCGCGGCCGTGGCCGATCCGGAGGTGCCGGTGCAGGACCTGCCGTTCCTCTCCGCGGCCGAGCTGCGGCAGGTCCTGGGGACCGCCGGCCCGGCCGTGGTATCGCCTGAAATGCGGGCCGTCCGGCCCATCCCCGCGGCCGAGGCGGTCGGGCGCGTGGCCGCCATCTGGGCCGAGGTCCTCGGCCTGCCTCAGGTGGGCGAGCACGACGATTTCTGGCAGCTCGGAGGGCACTCGCTGATGGCCGCCCGCGTGGCGGCGCGGGTGCGCCAGGCGTTCGGCATCGACCTCCCGCTGCGGGCCGTGTTCGAGGCCTCGACTCCCTCCGAGCTGGCGGCGGTCATCGCCGGGGTCGCCGGCGGGGAGGCCGCGGACGCCCGGCCGGTTCTGCGCGGTGATCGCGGCGATCGCGACCGCCCCTCGCCGCTCTCCTTCGGCCAGCAGCGCCTCTGGTTCCTCCACCAGCTCGCGCCCGGGAGCCCGGCCTACAACATACCGGTCGCCGTACGGCTGGACGGCCGGCTGGACGCCCGCGCCCTGGCGGCCGCGCTGACCGAGGTGGTGCGGCGGCACGAAGTGCTGCGCACGGCCATCGTCACCCGCCGCGGGGAGGCGGTCCAGGAAGTGGTCCCCTCCTCGCCGCTGCCCATGCCCGAGGCCGATCTCTCGGCGCTCCCGGCGCCGCGGCGGGAAGAGGAGGCGCGCCGCCTCGCCGCCGAGGAGGCGCAGCGCCCCTTCGATCTCACCCGGCCGCCGCTCCTGCGCGTCCTGCTGGCGCGGCTCGGCGAAGCCGCGCATCTGCTGATCTTCAACCTCCATCACGTCGCCGGGGACGGCTGGTCCGGGTCGATCCTGGTGCGCGAGACCGGGACGCTCTATGCCGCCTTCGCCGCCGGCCGGCCGTCGCCGTTGCCCGAGCTGCCGCTCCAGTACGCGGACTACGCCCGCTGGCAGCGCGCGGAGCTCGCCGGCGAGCCCCTGGCCCGCCTGCTCGCCTGGTGGCGGGAGCGCCTGGACGGCCTCCCCCCCCTGGCGCTCCCCACCGACAGGCCGCGCCCTCCGGTCGAGAGCTTCCGGGGCCTGCACCGGAGCCGGTTGATCTCCGCGCGGGTGGCCGCGGACCTCGAACGGCTGGCCGGCGATCGCGGCTCCACCCTGTTCATGGTGCTCGCGGCCGGGCTCGCCGCCCTGCTCGGCCGTCTCTCCGGTCAGGAGGACTTCGGCCTCGCCGCGCCGGTCGCCGGCCGCAGCCGGACCGAGCTCGAAGGGCTGATCGGGTTCTTCGTCAACACCGTGGTCCTGCGTGCCGATCTCGCGGGCGATCCGCCTTTCGCCGAGCTGCTGGCGCGGCTGCGGGAGACCGTGCTCGGCGCCTTTTCCCACCAGGAGCTCCCCTTCGAGCGGCTGGTGGAGGAGATCGGAGCCCGGCGCGACCCTGCACGCCAGCCGCTCGCCCAGGCCCTGGTGGTCCTCCAGAACACGCCCTGGGAGCCCCTCGTCCTCCCCGGGCTCGTCCTGACCCCGGAGGAGGTCGACAACGGTGCCGCCAAGCTCGACCTGTCCCTGATCCTGGGGCGCGACGAGGACGGGATCGCCGCCACCCTGGAGGTCAACCGGGACCTCTTCGATCCCGCCACGGCCGTGCGGCTGCTGGAGCATTTCGAGGTGCTGCTCGAAGGCGCCGTCGCCGATCCGCGGGCGCCCTTGTCGGCCTTGCCGCTGCTTTCGGAGGCGGCGCGGCACCAGGTGGTCGTGGAATGGGGAGCGGCTTCGGTCATGGCGGAGGGGCTCCCCCTTCATCGCCTCTTCGAAGCCGTCGCGGCCCGCCGGCCGGAGGCGGTGGCCGTCTCCGGCGAGGAGGAGAGCCTCACCTATCGCGAGCTCGACCGCCGCGCGAACCGCCTGGCCCGCCACCTGCGCGACCTCGGCGTGGGTCCGGAGGTGCGCGTCGGAGTCTGCCTGCCGCGCTCGCCGGAGCTGGTGGTGGCCCTCCTGGCGGTGGTCAAGGCCGGCGGCGCCTATGTGCCGCTCGATCCCGACTACCCGCAGGAGCGCCTGACCTTCCTCCTGGAGGAGGCCCGCGCGCCCGTGGTCGTCACCCGCTCCGGGGCGCTGGCATCCGGCGTCCGGAAGGTGCTCCTGGATGTAGACGCCGAGGCCATCGCCCGCTGCTCCCCCGATCCCCTGCCGGAAAGCGCCAGCCCGGACCATCCCCTCTACGTCATCCACACCTCGGGCTCCACCGGCCGGCCCAAGGGGGTGGTCGTCACTCACCGCAACGTCGCGCGGCTCTTCACCGCCACGGCGCCCTGGTTCGGCTTCGGGGAGGAGGACGTCTGGACGCTCTTCCACTCCTTCGCGTTCGACTTCTCGGTGTGGGAGATCTGGGGCGCGCTCCTCCACGGCGGCAGGCTGGTGGTGGTGCCGTACTGGCTGAGCCGCGCGCCCGACGCCTTCCTGGAGCTGCTGCGCCGCGAGGGGGTGACGGTGCTCAACCAGACCCCGTCGGCGTTCCGGCAGCTCATCCCCGTGGCCTGCAACGACGGGGGAGACCTCCGGCTGCGCTTCGTGGTCTTCGGCGGCGAGGCGCTCGACCCCCGCCACCTCGCTCCCTGGTTCGAGCGCTTCGGCGACCGCCGTCCGCGGCTGGTCAACATGTACGGCATCACCGAGACCACGGTGCACGTCACCTGGCGTCCCATGACCGGGGACGACACCCGCGCCTCGCGCAGCCCGATCGGCAGGCCCATCCCGGACCTCGCGATCCGGCTCCTCGACCGGACGCTCCGGCCGGTGCCCGCCGGCGTCCCGGGCGAGATCTGCGTGGCGGGCGCGGGGATCGCCCGCGGCTACCTCGGCCGGCCGGAGCTGACCGCGGAACGCTTCATCCCCGACCCATACGGCGCGCGCCTTTATCGCTCCGGGGACCTCGCCCGCTGGCTTCCCGACGGCGATCTAGAGGTGCTCGGGCGGATCGACCAGCAGGTGAAGATCCGCGGCTTCCGCGTCGAGCTGGGCGAGATCGAGGCCGTCCTGGACAGCCATCCGGAGGTGCGGGAGAGCGCCGTGCTGGCCTCCGAAGAGGGCCGGCTGGTGGCCTGGGTGGTGCCGCGGGCGGGGACGGTTCCCGCCGCCGAGCTGCGGGCGTTCCTCCAGGACCGCCTTCCCGCCCACATGGTGCCCGCGGCGTTCGTCTCCCTCGCGGCCTTCCCCCTCACCCGCCACGGCAAGCTCGACCGCGCCGCCCTTCCCGCGCCGGGGCTCGCCGCCGTTCCCACGGCCGCTTTCGCGCCTCCGGAAACCCCGGCCGAGCGCGCGGTCGCGGCGAGCTGGAGCGAGGTGCTCGACCTGCCGCGGATCGGCCTGGACGACGACTTCTTCGCTCTCGGCGGCGACTCGATCCGCGCCATCCAGGTGCGCGCCCGGGCCGAGGAGCGGGGAGCGCATTTCACCCTCCAGGACCTGTTCCGGCTGCCGACGGTCCGCGCCCTCGCCCGCGCCGTCCGTACCGTTGCGGAGGCGCCGGAGGAGACGGCGGGGCCCGATCTCCTCTCCCCGGAGGACCGGGCGCGGCTGCCCGAGGGGATCGAGGACGCCTTCCCGGTGGCGCGCACCCTGGCCGGGCTGGTCTTCCACAGCGAGTACAGCCCGGACTACCTGATCTACCTGACCAGCTTCCACCTCCAGATCCCCTTCGACGCGCCGCGCCTGCAGCAAGCGCTCGACCGCGTGGTGGCCCGCCATCCCATCCTGCGCAGCTCCCTCGCCCTCGAGGGCTTCTCCGAGCCGCTGCACCGGATCCACCGGCAAGTCCACGTTCCGCTGGAGGTGCAGGACCTGCGGCACCTGCCGCCGGCAGAGCAGGACGAGGTCTTCGACCGCTGGTTCGCCGCCGAGCAGCGCCGCAAATTCGAGTGGCGCCGGCCCCCCCTGATCCGCCTCTGCGTCCACCGGCACGGCGACGACTCGTTCCGGATCACCCTCTCCGAGCCGTTCCTGGACGGCTGGAGCGTGGGGCTCTTCTTCACCGAGCTGTTCCATCGCTACCTGCTCCTGCTGCCGTCCGGCGCCCTGCCGTCCGCCGCCACGCTGCCGCCGCCCGACGACGAGCCGCTCGCCGCCTCGCTGCGCGACTACGTGGCCCTGGAGCGCGCGGCCCTCGCCTCCAGGGAGTGCCGGCTCTACTGGGAGCGCCGCATGGATGGCGGCGGAGCCGGCCGCCTGCCGGAGAACCCTGCCTTTCCGAGGCGGGCGCCGGACCCGGAGCAATCCGCGGTGGGGCGTCTGCAGGCGCCCATCCCGGAGGAGGTTTCGGATGGCTTGTGGGCTGCCGCGCGCGCCGCCACGGCGCCGCTCAAGGACCTCCTCCTGGCCGTCCACCTGAAGGTCCTCGCCCTGCTCACCGGCAGCCGCGACGTGATCTCGGGCGTGCTCACCAACGGCCGTCCCGAAGGGGCCGACGGCGACCGGGTGATCGGCTCCTTCCTCAACGCCATGCCCTTCCGGCTCGACCTCGCTCCGGGCTCGTGGCTCGATCTGGCCCGGCAGGTGTTCGATGCCGAGCGCGAGCTGCTCGCCTGGCGCCGCTTCCCGCTCTCCGAGCTGCAGCAGAAGCAGCCGGGCGTGGGCCGGCCGCTGTTCGACACCCTGTTCAACTTCACCCATTTCCACGTCTACGAGCGCCTGGGCCGCCTCCCCGGGCTGACCGTGCTCGGGAGCTGGGGCACCGAGCAGACGTACTTCCCCCTCACCGCCCAGTTCAACGTGAACGAGATCAGCCATCGCGTCTCGCTCTTCTTCGACTACCCCCGCGCCGATCTCGGCACCCGCGAGGTGGAGGCGATCGTGGCGCGCTATGCCCGGGTCCTGGAGGCGGTGGCCGCGGCTCCGCAAGCGCCCCACGACGCCTTCTGTCTCCTCGCCGCGGCCGAGCGCCAGCAGGTCCTCGTCGAGTGGAACGATACGGCTGGAGCGGCCGGGGGGTGGGCCGTGCACGAGCGGTTCGCGGCCTGGGCGGCGCGCGCGCCGGAGGCGCCCGCTCTCCTCTGGCAGGACGAGGTGGTGACCTACGGCGAGCTGGCGGCGCGCGCCGGCCGGGTGGCCCGCCGGCTCCTCGGCCTCGGCCTGCCTGGCGAGGCGCGGGTCGGCATTGTCCTCGACCGCTCCCCGGACCTGGTGGCGGCGATCCTGGGGGTCCTCCAGGCGGGCGCCGCCTACGTGCCCGTCGATCCTGCCTATCCCCGGGAGCGGCAGGACGCCATGCTGGAGGACTCCGGCGCCCGGGTGGTGCTGACCCGCTCCGACCTCGCGGACCTCGCCGGGCTCGCGCCCGCCGTTGCCGCGGAGCTGCCCCGGGTCGATCCCGCGCAACTGTTCGCGGTGATCTACACCTCCGGCTCCACCGGCCGTCCCAAGGGCGTGGCCGTGGAGCACCGCAGCGTGGCCGCGCTCCTCGACGGCGCCTCCTCCCGCTTCCCGCCGGAGGAGCGGGCCGGCGTGCTGGCGGCGGCCTCCGTCTGCTTCGACCTTTCGGTCCTCGAGCTGTTCCTGCCCCTGACCCATGGGGGCACCGCGGTGCTCGCCGAAAACGCCCTCGATCTGCCGCGCCTGCCGGCACGGGACGCGGTGCGGCTGGCGTTTCTGGTCCCTTCGACCGCCGCGGAGCTGCTGCGCGGCGGCGGCCTCCCTCCCTCCCTGCGGACCGTGGTCTCGGGCGGCGAGGCGCTGCAGGCCGGGCTCGCCCGGGCTCTCATGGCGGAGCTCCCCGGCCTGCGTCTCGGCAACGCCTATGGTCCCACCGAGGCGACCGTTTACTCCCTCATCGGCAGCATCCCCTGGGGGATGGCCGCGGCGCCGCCGCTCGGTCGCGCCGCTCCGGACGACCGGGTCTTCCTCCTCGATCCCGAACTGCAGCCGGTTCTCCCGGGCGTGGCGGGGGAGATCTGGCTGGGCGGTCGCGGCGTCACCCGCGGCTACCTCGGCCGGCCGGACCTCACCGCCGAGCGCTTCCGGCCCGACCCGTCCGGCACGCCCGGCGCGCGCCTGTATGGAACGGGCGATCTCGGCCGCTGGCTGCCGGACGGGCGCATCGAGTTCCTGGGGCGGCGCGATCATCAGGTCAAGGTGCACGGGTTCCGCATCGAGCTGGGGGACGTCGAGGCGGCCCTCGCGCGCCATCCCGGCATCGAGACCGCGGTGGTGGTGGACCGGCACGATCCGGAGGCCCCGGGCGAGGCGCGGCTGGTGGCCTACGCGGTGCCCCGGCCGGGACTGCCGGCGACCGGACCGTGGGCGGAGGAGCTGCGCGGCTTCCTGCGCCGGGTGCTGCCGGCCTACATGATCCCGTCGGCCTTCGTCGTGCTCGACACGCTGCCGCTCACCTCCACCGGCAAGGTGGACCGCCGGGCGCTGCCGTCCCCGGAAGCCGGGCGCTCCGGCCCGGATCGTCCCTGGCTTGCGCCGCGCACGCCGGTCGAGGAGGTGCTGAGCGGGATCTGGGCGCAGCTCTTCGGGCTGGAGCGCCTCGGCGCGGACGCCGATTTCTTCGCGCTGGGCGGTCACTCGCTCCTCGCCACGCGGTTGATCTCCCGCATCCGCGAGACGTTCGATCTGGAGCTGCCGCTGCGCGCCCTGTTCGACGCGCCGGTCCTCTCCGACCTGGCGCGGGAGGTCGAGCGCGGCCTGGCCGAGGGCGAGGGGGCCGTCCTGCCGCCGCTCGGGCCGCAGCCGCGGCCGGTCGAGGGCATCCCGCTCTCCTTCGCCCAGCAGCGCCTCTGGTTCCTCGACCGGCTGGAGCCGGAGAGCCCGTTCTACAACGTGCCGGTCGCGGTCCGGCTGCGCGGCCTCCTCGATCCCGCGGCCCTGGCCGCGGCCTTCCGCGAGATCGTCCGCCGCCACGAAGCGCTGCGCACCCGCTTCCCGGAAGAGGCCGGCCGGCCGGTCCAGATTGTCGAGGACGAGCTCCTTCTCCCCCTGCCCCTCCTGGACCTCGCGGGGCTCCCGGAGCGCGAGGCGGAGGCGGCGCGCCTCGTCCATGCCGAGATCCGGCGCCCGTTCGACCTCGGCCGGGGGCCGCTCCTGCGTCTGACCCTGCTGCACCTCGGGGAGGACGAGCACCTGCTGCTCGCCGTCTTCCATCACATCGTCTCCGACGGCTGGTCCATGGGGGTGTTCCTGCGCGAGACCGCGGACCTCTACCGGGCTTTCGCCGCGGGCGAGCCCTCGCCGCTGCCGCCGTTGCCTCTCCAGTACGCCGACTTCGCCCTCTGGCAGCGCGGCTGGCTGGCGGGCGAGGCGCTGGAGCGGCAGCTCGCCTGGTGGCGCAGCCAGCTCGAAGGCGTGCCCCCCCTGGCGCTGCCCACGGACCGGCCGCGCCCGGCCGTCCCGGCCTATCGCGGTGCCCGCTGGCCGTTTTCCTTGCCGCCCGAGGTCGGATCTCTCGCCCGGCGCGAGGGTGCCACCCTGTTCATGACCCTCTTCGCCGCCTTCTCCGCGGTGCTCGGCCGCTGGGCGGGGCAGGAGCGGATGGCCGTGGGCACGCCCATCGCCAACCGCACCCGGGCCGGGCTGGAGCCGCTCATCGGCTTCTTCGTCAACACCCTGGCCCTGCGCGCCGACCTGTCGGGAGACCCCACCGGCCGGGAACTCCTGGCCCGCTGCCGCGAGACGTCGCTAGGGGCCTATGCCCACCAGGACGTGCCGTTCGAAAAGCTCGTGGAGGAGCTCCGTCCCGAGCGCGACCTCGCCCGCGCGCCGCTCTTCCAGGTCCTCCTGTCGCTCCAGAACGCACCCCTGCCCGAGATCGACCTTCCCGGCCTGGCCCTCGCCCCGGTCGAGGTCGAG
>Ga0268265_10003902_pt1 | contig 10514 bp, 8 predicted proteins | sample KBSSwiS52_FD_190355 | JGI IMG/M metagenome (GOLD analysis project Ga0268265, IMG submission 190355) | Switchgrass rhizosphere microbial communities from Kellogg Biological Station, Michigan, USA - KBS Switchgrass S5-2 (SPAdes) (version 2) | ecosystem: Host-associated > Plants > Roots >...
GCCTGCCGGTGGCGCTGGCCATCCTCTACATCCATGCCGCGCGCAGCCAAAGCTGGGCGATCGAAGGCGTGAACTTTCCCGGCCACTTCGTGGTCCGGCTGCACAATGCCGGCCGCGCGGTGATCCTCGATCCCTTCGCCGGCGGCGAGCCTTGCACCACCGCCGACCTGCGCCGGAAATTGAAAGCGGCGGCCGGCGAGAAGGCGGAGCTGCAACCCGAGCATTACGCCGCGGTCGGCAACCGCGACATCCTGCTGCGGCTCGAGAACAACCTGAAGATCCGCCTGATTCAGGAAGGCGATCTCGAGAAGGCAGCCGCGGCGCTGGAGCGGATGTTGTTGGTCGCGCCGAAACATGCGCCGCTCTACCGCGAAGCCGGTCTGATCCAGGCGCGGCTCGGCAACCTCAGCGCGGCACGGACGGCGCTGGAGCGCTTCCTGGAGATTTCCGACAATGACAGCCAGCGGCATCATGTGGCGCGGCTGATCCAGGACCTCGGCCAACAGATCAACTGAGGACTCACCCCAGGGAGTTAGAATGTCCCTCTTCGTCGCCGTCCAGATGGACCCGATCGAGCACGTCAACATCGACGGCGATTCCACCTTCGTCATGGGCCTCGCCGCGCAGGAACGCGGGCACAAGCTGTTCTTCTATCACACCAGCCGGCTGACCTTCCGCGATGGCAAGGTGATCGCGCGGGGTGCTGCGATGGAGCTCCGGCGCGAGCGCGGCAATCACTTCACCCTCGGCAAGCCGGAGACGATCGAGCTTCAGAGGGCCGATGTCGTGCTGATGCGGCAGGATCCGCCGTTCGACATGTCCTACATCACGGCGACGCATATCCTGGAGCACATCCATCCGAAGACCCTGGTGGTGAATGACCCGGTCGAAGTCAGGAACGCGCCGGAGAAGCTATTCGTCACCAAGTTCGCCGGGCTGATGCCGCCGACGCTGATCACCAGCGACCGCGAGGAGATCCTCGCCTTCCGCGCCGATCACAAGGACATCATCGTGAAGCCGCTCTACGGCAACGGCGGCGCCGGTGTGTTCCACATCACGCCGAACGATGAGAACCTGGGCTCGCTGCTGGAGATGTTCACCCAGCTCTACCGCGAACCGGTGATCGTGCAACGCTATCTCCCGGAAGTGCGGGCCGGCGACAAGCGCATCATCCTGATCGACGGCGAGCCGGTCGGCGCCATCAACCGCGTGCCGATGGCCGGCGAGGCGCGCTCCAACATGCATGCCGGCGGCAAGCCGATGAAGTCGGAGCTCACCAAGCGCGAGCAGGAGATCTGCGCCATCCTCGGACCCGAATTGAAGAGTCGCGGGATGATCTTCGTCGGCATCGACGTGATCGGCGATTATCTGACCGAGATCAACGTCACCTCGCCGACGGGCCTGCAGGAGATCGCCCGTTTCGACGGCACCCGCCCCGAGATGAAGATCTGGGACGCGATCGAAGCGCGGCTAGGGCGAAAGTAGCGGGCTACTCGTTCGTCGGCAGTGGGGGTGCTGGCGGCTCGCGGTGCTGGCTGCGGGCGACCACCGTCTCGCGGTGGATGATGTAGATGCCCGACGCGACCACGATCGCGCCGCCGATGACGATGTAGGCGTCCGGACGCTCCTTGAACCAGACCGCGCCGATCAGGAAGCCATAGATCAGCGCCGTGTAGTCGAACGGCGCCACCACGGCGGCCCGCGCATGCTGATAGGCCATGGTCAGCACGATCTGGGCGGCACCGCCGAGCACGCCGATGGTCAGGATGATCGCGCTCATCGCGAGCCCGCTCGGCATCACCCAGGCTTGTTCGGGATCGGCGATGCCGACCGGGATCGTCAGCAGTGACGCGAGCGTTGCGAAAGCGGTGAAGTGGAAGACGATGGTGGTCGGCGGTTCGGTGGTGCCGAGCTTGCGGATCGAGATCATCGCCAGCGCGTAGGAGACCGCGGCGGCCAGGGGGACGAGCGCGTGCCAGTCGAACACGCCGGCGCCGGGATGCGTCATCACCAGCACGCCGACGAAGCCGACCACCACCGCGCTCCAGCGCCGCCAGCCGACATGCTCGCCGAGCAGCGGAACCGAAAGGACGGTGATGAAGATCGGTCCGGACAAGCCGAGCGCGATCGCTTCCGAGAGGTCCATCAGTTTGTAGCTGAGAAAGAAGAAGAACATCGCGGTGACGCCGAACACGCCGCGCACGACATGGCTCCAGGGCCGGCTGGTCCGGAGCGTGATCCCGCCATAGCGCCAATAGGCAAAGGCCAGCAGCGGAATGAAGGCCAGGAGGTTGCGGAAGAAGACGATCTGGCCGGTCGGGAAGACGTCCGAGATTTCCTTGATGAACCCGTCCATCAACGTGAAGGCGAAGACCGCTATATTGGCGTAGACGATGCCACGGACGGCGGATCCCGACCCGGCGGCGCTCCGGGAACCGGCCCTGGTCGTGGTCGCGGTTTGAACCAATGTGGTCTCGCCCTATAGGACAGTTGGGAGGAAGAGCGGCTGGGAAGGAACGCCCGATCGCACTCGTCCGGACGTTGATCGAAGTCACCTTAGGCTTGAGGCCAAGGACGTGCCATCGGTGGCTCTGCATGCCCCTCATGCATTAATTCCAACCGCCAAGCCGCGCGGTGTTATTAATGAAGCAGTTTGTGGATTGACCTGAAACGATGTTGCCGTAGAGTGAAAAGAACAATAAAAATCTCAACAAACAGGGCTGTGCTGCATCGCGAGATGCGGTCAAGGATAGGTGAATTTTGACCGGATTACCCGCGGTCGAAGCCAAGAATGTCACCAAGACATTTGGCGCGGGTCCTGACGCGGTCGTCGCGTTGGACAACGTTTCTGTGACGATTCGGCAGAACGAGTTCTTTACCCTTCTAGGCCCTTCCGGTTGCGGCAAGACCACCTTGCTCCGCCTGATCGCCGGCTTCGAATTGCCGACCGGCGGCAGCATCCTGCTCGAAGGCCAGGAAGTGGCGCACCTCCCGCCTTATAAGCGGATGGTCAACACCGTCTTCCAATCCTACGCACTGTTCCCGCACCTGACGGTCGCCGAGAATATCGGCTTCGGCCTGAAGATGCTGGGACGGCGGCGCGCCGAGCGCGATGCCCAGATCGAATCCATGCTGAAGCTGGTGAAGATGGAGGCGATGCGGAACCGCAAGGTGCATCAGCTCTCCGGCGGCCAGCAGCAGCGCGTGGCCCTGGCCCGGGCGCTGGCACCCCACCCGAAAGTGTTGCTGCTGGACGAGCCCTTGTCGGCATTGGATCTGAAGCTCCGCAAGGAGATGCAGATCGAGCTGAAACGCCTGCAGCACGAGACCGGCATCACCTTCATCTTCGTGACCCACGACCAGGAAGAAGCCCTGACCATGTCCGACCGCATCGCGGTCATGTCGGGCGGCAAGATTCTGCAGATCGGCACGGCCAACGAGATCTACGAGCACCCGGTCGAGCGCTTCGTCGCCGACTTCATCGGCGAGACCAACTTCATCGAAGCCGAGGTCATGCAGCGGATCGGCAATCGCGGCCAGATCCGGCTGCCTTCGGGCATCGACATGGCGCATGAGCTCGACCCGGCCGCCGCGGTCGGCGGCAAGGTCACGCTGGCGATCCGGCCCGAGCGCATCGATCTCGTCAAGCCGGGCGCCGACTGCCAACTCGCCGGCAAGGTCGAGAACATCGTCTATTTCGGCACCGACACGCATTTCCACATCGATCTCGACACCGGCGGCGAAGTCACGGTCCGGGTGCAGAACCGCCGCGGCTTCCAGGAAGTCCTGAAGCAAGGCGACGCGGTCGGCCTGCGCATCGCCCCCGAGGCGATGCAGGTGCTGAAGGACTGAGATGGCGAGCACGGACGTAGCCGCACCCGCCCCCGCTCCGGCCACCCCCGGGCCTGCGAGCACACTTTCCGCCGCCCAAGCCGCTCAGCAGCGCATGGAGGACAAGGCCCAGGTCCGGCGCTGGATCCTGACCGCGCCGGCGCTGATCACGGTCGGCATCTTCGGCATCCTGCCGCTGATCATCATCATCATCTATTCGTTCCTGAAAGCCGCGCCCTATGGCGGTGTGGTCTGGTCGCCTTCGGTCGAGGCCTATGTCTCCTTCCTGTTCCAGCAGGACATCTTCACCGACGAGCTGGTCTTCTCGCCGGACTTCCTGCAGATCTATCTACGCTCCTTCGTCTTCGCGGTCGGCACCACGGCGATCTGCCTGCTGCTCGGCTTCCCGACCGCCTATTTCATGGCGACGCGGCCGCCCAAGCAGCGCAACTGGTGGGTGCTGCTGATCACCATTCCGTTCTGGTCGAACCTGCTGGTTCGCACACTGGCGATCATGTTCATCATCCGCGACGAAGGCCTGCTCAACAACCTGCTGATCGGGCTCGGCGTGATCCAGCAGCCGATCACCATGCTCTACACCGACTTCGCGATCGTGCTGGGCCTGTTCTATTCCTTCCTGCCCTTCATGGTCCTGCCGCTCTATGCCAGTCTCGAGAAGCTGGACTTCCGGCTGGTCGAGGCCGGCTACGACCTCTATGCCTCGCGGCCGAAGGTGCTGTTCCGGATCGTCATTCCGCTGTCGCGGCCCGGCATCATCGCCGGCTGCCTGCTGGTCTTCATCCCGGCGCTCGGCGCCTATGTGACGCCGCTGATCCTGGGCGGCGGGCGGCACCTGATGATCGGCGACTTGATCGCCCAGCAGTTCGGCTCCGGCCGCAACTGGCCCTTGGGCGCGGCGCAGGCGCTGATCCTGATGTCGGCGGTGCTGGTCGCCCTGTTCTTCTATGTGCGGGCCAGCACCGGCAAGGTGAAGCATGGCTAGCGCAACGAAGGGCGTCGATCTCCGCACCCAGTTCGGCTTTCATACGATCGCGGTCGTCTGCCTGGTCGTGCTCTATTTCCCGATCCTGATCCTGGTCGTGTTCTCGATCAACGCCAATGACCTGGTCGCGGTGTTCTCCGGGGTCAGCACCAAATGGTACGAGAAGGCATTCTTCAATGAGGAATTCCACAATGCGGCCAAGAACACGCTGATCATCGCCGTCTCGGCCACGATCGGATCGACCATCTTCGCCACCCTGGCGGCGCTGGCGACCACGCGAGTCGCCCCCTGGCGCGGGCAGAACTCGGTCTACATGGTGATCAACCTGCCGCTGATGGTGCCGGAGATCATCACCGCGGTCGCCACCCTCTCCTTCTTCGCGCTGTTGGGGCGGACGCTCGGGCTCAATTTCGGGATCGGCAACATCATCCTCGCCCATCTCGTGTTCTGCATCCCGTTCGCCTATATGCCGATCCGCGCCCGGCTGGAGACCATGGACCTGACGCTCGAGGGCGCCGCCGCCGATCTCTACGCGACTCCCTTCAAGACGTTCTGGCACGTAACCATGCCGCTCTTGATGCCGGGCATCAGCTCCGGCGCGGCCCTGGCTTTCATCGTCTCGTTCGACGATTTCACCATCACCCAGCTGATCGCCGGCCCGGGCCAGACCACGCTGCCGCTCTACATCTGGAACATGATCCGGCGGCCGATGACGCCGGAGATCAACGCCATCAGCACGATCCTGCTCGGCATTTCCATCCTGTTCATCCTGATCTCGTTCTGGATCGCGCAGCGACGGAAGGCGGGATGATTTCCAAGAACTAAGAAACCGACGAGGCTTCAAGAAAGAAGAGGGAGACGGACTATGAAACAATGGCTTCTGGGCATGACCGCGGTGGTCGCTTTGACCGCCGGTGCGCTGCCCGCACTCGCCGACGGCGACCTGCATATCTACAACTGGGGCGACTACACCAACCCCAAGCTGATCGAGAAATTCGAGAAACAGTTCAACGTCAAGGTCACGCTCGACGATTACGATTCGAACGAGACCATGCTCTCCAAGGTGCGTGAGGGCAACACCGGCTACGACATCGTCGTCCCGTCGGACTACACCGTGAAGATCATGATCGACGAGGGCCTGCTCGAGCAGACCGAGCCCTCGAAGATGGACAACTTCAAGAACGTCGATCCGAAGTTCGTGAACGTCTACTGGGATGACGGCCGGCACTATTCGGTGCCCTGGCAGTTCGGCCTGACCACCTATGCGGTCGACACCGCCAAGTACAAAGGCCCGATGGATTCGATTGGCCTGCTGTTTGATCCGCCGGAGGAGCTGAAGGGCAAGATCAACGTGCTGGATGACATGAACTCACTCATCCATGCCGCCGAGCGCTTCGCCAACGTGCCGCGCTGCACCTCGGACAAGGCCGACCTGAAGAAGGTCAACGACATCCTGCAGGCCGCGAAGCCGAACTGGAAGACCTTCAGCTACGACACCATCACCAAGATGACCTCGGGTGACGTGGTGGTGACCCAAACCTGGAACGGCGCCGCCTATCGCATGCGGATCGCAATCCCGACGGTGAAGTTCGCCATGACCAAGGAAGTCATGGAAGGCTGGATGGACAACGTCGCGGTGCTGAAAGGCGCCAAGAACGTTGAGAACGCCAAGCTGTTCCAGAACTTCATCATGGATCCGGAGAACGCCGCGCTGATCTCCGACTTTGCGAAGTACGACAACGGCATCATGGGCAGCCACAAGTTCCTGCCGCCGGAGTTCGGCGAGGCGCCGGAGATCAACCCGCCGGCCGGCACCAGCAGCGAGTTTGTGCCGCCCTGCCCGCCCGAGGTGGTCGAGATCTACAACAAGATGTGGACCAACCTGAAGAAGTAAGCCTCACCAAGGCAGAAGGGGGCCCGGCGATCCCGGGCCCCTTTTTTGCGCCCGGAGAGATCATGAACGATGTCGAGCTCTGTTATCTCACTGCGACCGATGCGCTGAAGCTGTTCAAGGCGAAGAAGCTTTCGCCGGTCGAGTTGATGTCCGCGGTGATCGCGGGGCGGAGAAGATCCAATCCAAATACAAGCCCTTCACCTTCACCCATTTCGACGAGGCGATGGACCTCGCGCGGAAGGCGGAGGCTAAGTATGCCAAGGGCGCGAAGACCGGTGTGCTGGAAGGGCTGCCGATCGGCATCAAGGATGAGAGCTTCATCGCCGGCAAGCCCACCTCCTTCGGCTCGCTGATCACCCAGGATTTCGTCCCCGACACGACCTCGCCCAACAACGAACGCATCATGCGGGCGGGCGGCATCGTGCATGCGCGGACCGCGACGCCGGAGTTTTCCTGCGCGACCTACACCAACAGCCGGCTCTGGGGCGTCACCCGGAACCCGTGGAACCCGAAATTCACCACCGGCGGCTCGTCGGGCGGTTCCGGTGCGACGCTCGCGGCCGGCACCTCGCTGCTGGCCATGGGTTCGGATATCGGCGGCTCGATCCGCATTCCGGCATCGGCCTGCGGCGTCGTCGGCTACAAGCCGCCCTATGGCCGCAATCCCGACGATGCGCCGTTCAACCTCGATCCCTATTGCCATACCGGGCCGATGACCCGGTCGGTCGCCGATGCGATCCTGCTGCAGAACGTGATCTGCGGCCCCGCGCCCACCGACATCGCCAGCCTCCGGCCCAAGCTCACGCTGCCGACCGACTACAAGCCGATCAAGGGTTGGAAGATCGCCTATTCCATGGATCTCGGCTTCTATGAGGTCGACAAGGACGTGGTCGCCAACACCCGGCGCGCGCTGGAGGTGTTCAAGAGCCTCGGCGCCACCGTCGAGGAAGTCGATCTCGGCTGGGGCATCGATGCGCTGCATACCGCGACCGGGCATCTCTGGCATCTGTTCGGCACCTATCTCGCCGAGCATCACCTGAAGAAGCACCGCAAGCTGCTGTGCGAATACGCGATCCAGCTCGGCGAGTTCGGGCGGAAGTCGAAGCCGCAGACCTTCCTGGCCGCGATGGAGGGTGCGGCGAAAATGTATTCGACCTTCGGGCCGATGATGGAGAAATACGACGCCTTCATCTGTCCGACCACCGCATTGCCGGCCGTGAAGGCGGACTTCAAGCTTTCGCGCGACAAGATCCGGATCAATGGCAAGCTGACCAAGCTGCCGACCGATCTCGCCTGGGTGATGACGCCGGCCTTCAACACGCTCTCGCGCTGCCCGGTGCTGGCGGTGCCGTCGGGCCATGCCGCGAACGGCGTGCCCACGGGCATCCAGATCGTCGGCCGCTCCTACAGCGACGCCGACGTGTTCCAGGCGGGGATCGCCTATGAGGCCGCGCTCGGCGGCTGGTACAACACGGCCGAGAAACGGCCGCAAATCTGAGAACGGGGGAGAGATCATGGCCGACCAGGAACTCTGCTACCTGACGGCGACCGAGGCCTTGGCGCGGTTCCGCGCCAAGAAGCTGTCACCGGTCGAGCTGATGGAAGCGGTGATCGCGCGCGCCGAGAAGGTGCAGCCGAAACTGAAGCCCTACACCTACACCCATTTCGACGAGGCCCTGGAGCTCGCGAAGAAGGCGGAGGCGAAGTATGCCAAGGGCGGCAAGACCGGCACGCTGGAAGGCCTGCCGATCGCGATCAAGGACGAGAGCTACATCGCCGGCAAGCCGACTTCGTTCGGCTCGCTGATCACCAAGGACACGATCCCGGACCATAGCTCGGTCAACAACGAGCGGATCTTGAAGGCCGGCGCAATCGTGCTCGGCCGCACCGCGACGCCGGAATTCTCCTGCTGTTCGGTGACGCATTCCAAGGCCTGGGGCATCACCCGCAATCCCTGGAATCCGAAATTCACCCCGGGCGGCTCCTCGGGCGGTTCGGGCTCAGCGCTGGCGGCCGGCGCGACCACGCTCGCCATGGGCTCGGACATCGGTGGCTCTATCCGCATCCCGGCTTCGGCCACCGGCGTGGTCGGCTACAAACCGCCCTATGGCCGCAACCCGGATGATGCGCCGTTCAACCTCGATCCCTATTGCCATACCGGGCCGATGACCCGGTCGGTCGCCGATGCGATCCTGCTGCAGAACGTGATCTGCGGGCCTGCGCCGACCGATATCGCGAGCCTCCGGCCGAAACTCACGTTGCCGACCGACTACAAGCCGATCAAGGGCTGGAAGATCGCCTACTCGATGGACCTCAACTGCTTCGAGGTCGACAAGGACGTGGTCGCCAACACCAAGGCGGCGCTGGACGTCTTCAAGAGCCTCGGCGCCACGGTCGAGGAAGTCGATCTCAAATGGGGCCCCTGGGCGCTCGACGTCGGGGTCGCGCATCTCGACCATCTGTTCGGCAGCTTCATGGCCAAGATGGCGAAGAAGCACCGCAAGATCATGACCTATTACGCGCTCGACTTCGCCAAGGCCTCGAGCAAGTCCAAGGCGGCGGATTTCCTGCGTGCCATGGAGGGTGCCGCGAAGATGTACGAGACCTTCGGCCCGATGATGGAGAAGCACGACGTCTTCATCTGCCCGACTCTCGCTTTGCCGGCGGTGAAGGCGGACTTCTTCTCCGGACCGGAAGTGCTGAAGATCAACGGCAAGGTCTCGAAATTCCATCCGGTGCTCGGCTGGTGCATGACCACGCCGTTCAATACGTTGTCGCGCTGCCCGGTGCTCTCGGTGCCGACCGGCCATGCCAAGAACAGCGTGCCGACCGGCATGCAGATCGTCGGCCGCACCTACAGCGATGCCGACGTGTTCCAGGTGGCGGTGGCTTACGAGGCCGCGGTCGGCGGCTGGTATCGCGACAACGCGCATCGGCCGAAGCTGTAAGCCTCCGCCGAATCATCACGCGGAGAGGGCACCCTCGGTGCGTCGTTCAGCAGATCAGTTCTGCGTGGTGTTCGCCGGCGGGGTGTTGGTCTGGGCGACGCCCTTGAGCTTGGCGACGTCGGCGGCGGCGATATTGTATTCGATGTACTGGCGCTCGCCGGTCGCGACCACCGCGGCGAGACGCTTCTCGGCATCGCCGGTTTTGCCGGTGATGAGCGCGGCTTGGCCGAGATAGAAGTCGCGGTCGAAAGTGCGGGCCTGGCGCTCCCAATCGGTCTCGCCTTCCGACGCGAGCTTCTCGATCGCAGCGGCATCGATTTCGCCGGCGAAGAACTTGGCCAGCGCGCGCGGCCATTCGTCGAACCGGCCGTCGGCGGCGAAGGTCGCGAAGTTCTTCTTCGCCTCGTCGGTCTTGCCGGCGCGGGCCAGCTCGACGAAGTAGAGCAGCTGGATGAAGGGCTCGCCCGGATCGAGCGCGACCGCCTGGCGGTAATCGCGGATCGAGGCGTCGTGGTCGCCGAGGATCTGATAGGTGCTGGCCCGACCGCCGAGCACATAAGCGGCTTTCTCGTCGTATTTCAGGGCCTGATCGAAGCCCTTGATCGCGGCCTTGAAGTTGCCTTGCTGCAGCAGCACGTAGGCACGGCCGCTATAGGCCTCCGCGGCGGCGGGATAGATCTCGATCGCGCGGTCGAAATCGGCGATCGCCTCGGCGTCCTGGCCGAGCTGGGAACGGAAATTGCCGCGCGCGATATAGGAGGTCGGAAGTTCCGGCTCGAGGTCGATGGCGCGCTCATAATCCTTGGCAGCCTTGTCGTAATCCTTCAGATCGGCATAG
>Ga0268265_10003914_pt1 | contig 10497 bp, 9 predicted proteins | sample KBSSwiS52_FD_190355 | JGI IMG/M metagenome (GOLD analysis project Ga0268265, IMG submission 190355) | Switchgrass rhizosphere microbial communities from Kellogg Biological Station, Michigan, USA - KBS Switchgrass S5-2 (SPAdes) (version 2) | ecosystem: Host-associated > Plants > Roots >...
CTCGGGCCGAAGCCGGCCCCCGGCGTGCTCACGACGTGCGCCTCGTTCAGGAGCTTGTCGAAGAGCTGCCAGGAGCCCAGGCCCGGCGGCGTCTTCACCCAGATGTACGGCGCATTGCGCGCGCCGTAGACGGTGAGGCCGACGGCGAGGAGCCCGTCGCGGATGATGCGGGCATTTTCCATGTAGAAGTCGACCGCCTCGCGCACCTGCCGCTGCCCGTCGGGACTGTAGACGGCGGCGCTGGCCTTCTGGATGATGTACGGCACGCCGTTGAACTTGGTGGACTGCCGCCGGAACCACAGGGCGTGGAGGCTCACGGCCTCGCCCGTGGCCGACTGCCCCATCAGCTCCTTCGGCACCACGGTGAAGGCGCAGCGCGTGCCGGTGAATCCCGCCGTCTTCGAGAAGCTCCTGAACTCGATCGCCACCTCGCGCGCGCCGTCGATCTCGAAGATCGAGTGCGGCACGTCGGCGTCGCGGATATACGCCTCGTAAGCGGCATCGTAAAGGATCACGGCCTGGTGGCGCCGCGCATAGTCCACCCACTCTGCGAGGGCCTCGCGGCTGAGCACCGCCCCCGTCGGATTGTTCGGATAGCAGAGGTAGATGAGGTCGACCTGCCGGGTGGGGAGGGCGGGCTTGAAGGCGTTCTCGGCGGTCGCCGGCAGATAGACCAGGCGATCGTAGCGCCCCGTTGCGTCGGCGCGGCCGGCGCGGCCCGCCATCACGTTGCTGTCGACGTAGGCCGGATACACGGGATCGGTGAGCGCCACCGTGCAGTCGGCGCCGAAGATCTCCTGGATATTGGTGGTGTCGCACTTGGCGCCGTCGCTGACGAAGATCTCGTCCGGGGCGACCTTGACGCCAAGGGCGCCGTAGTCGTGCATCGCGATCAGCTCGGTGAGGAAGGGATAGCCGGTTTCCGGCCCATAGCCCTTGAAAGTCTCAGGGCGAGCCATCTCGTCGGCAGCCTCGTGGAGCGCCTTGACCACGGCGGAGGGCAAGGGCTGCGTCACGTCGCCGATGCCGAGCCGGATGAGCTTGGCGCCGGGATGGGCCTCGCCGAAGGCGGCGATGCGCTTGGCGATGTCGGAGAAGAGGTAGCTGGACTTGAGCTCGAGGTAGTGGTCGTTGACGCGCGCCAAGGTCGTCTCCTCTGGTCTCGGGTGTACGGCACGGGGATTTTAGCAGGAATGCCGTCCCGTCGCCCATGCGCGACGGGTCTGCCCGGCGCCTGTGGTAGACTGCCGCCCGATGAGCGAGGTCCTCCTGGACGTTCGGGACCTGCACACCCACTTCGCGATCTCCGGGGCGGTGGTCCGCGCGGTCGACGGCGTGTCCTGGGACGTGTTTCCGGGCGAGACGGTGGCGCTGGTCGGCGAGTCCGGCTGCGGGAAATCCGTGAGCGCGCTGTCCGTCATGCGCCTCGTGACCCGGCCGGCCGGGCGCATCGTCAGCGGCCGGATCGTCTTCAAGGGCCGCGACCTCCTCGAGCTGTCCGAGGACGAGATGCGCCGGGTCCGCGGCAAGGACATCGGCATGATCTTCCAGGAGCCGATGACGTCCCTGAACCCCGTGCTCTCGGTGGGGCGTCAGCTCACGGAGCCGGTGGAGATCCATCTCGGCATGAGCCCCGCCCAGTCGCGCGCGCGAGCCATCGAGCTGCTCACGCTGGTGGGCGTCTCGGACGCCGAGCGGCGCCTCCGCCAGTACCCGCATCAGTTCAGCGGGGGGATGCGCCAGCGCATGATGATCGCCATGGCGCTGTCGTGCAATCCGGCCCTGATCCTGGCGGACGAGCCCACGACGGCGCTGGACGTGACCATCCAGGCGCAGATCCTCGAGCTGATGAAGGGGCTCTCGCGCCGGCTCGGGGCCGCCATGCTGATGATCACGCACAACCTCGGCGTGGTCGCCCGGTACGCCGATCGCGTCAACGTGATGTACGCGGGGAAGATCGTCGAGCGGGGTACGGCCCGCGAGATCTACGCGAATCCGCGACATCCCTACACGCTCGGGCTCTTGCACTCGGTCCCGCGGCTCGACGAGCCGCGTCGGGCGAAGCTCGATCCCATTCCCGGCCAGCCCCCCGACCTGAGCCGGCTTCCGGCCGGGTGCTCCTTCGCCCCGCGCTGCCCCTTCGTCATCGAGCGGTGCCGCGCGGAGGTGCCGCCGCTCGATCTCGTGGGCGCCGACCACCTGAGCGCGTGCTGGGTCGCGAGCGAGCTCGGGAAGCCGGTTCCCGCATGACCGGCGAGCTGATCCTCGAGGTGCGCGATCTCGTCAAGCATTTCGAGGTCGGCGGGGGCCTGTTCGGCGGCCCGCCCGGCCTGGTCAAGGCGGTGGACGGTGTCAGCTTCACCATCCGCCGGGGCGAGACCCTCGGACTCGTGGGCGAGTCCGGCTGCGGCAAGACGACCACGGGGCGCTGTATCCTCCAGCTCGAGCGGCCGACCAGCGGCCAGGTGATCTTCGAGGGCATCGACCTGACCACGCTCGGGCAAGTCGAGCTGCGGGCGGTGCGGCGGCGCGTCCAGGTCATCTTCCAGGACCCATACAGCTCGCTCAACCCGCGGATGACCGTCGGCCAGATCATCGCGGAGCCCCTCGGCGTCCACGGGATCGTCCCCGAGCGACGCGGCCGTGAGGCGCGCATGAGGTCGCTCCTGGACCGGTGCGGGCTCCTGCCCGCGATGGCCCTGCGCTACCCGCACGAGCTGTCGGGGGGCCAGCGCCAGCGGGTCGGGATCGCGCGGGCGCTCGCCATGGAGCCCGCGCTCATCGTCTGCGACGAGCCCGTATCGGCGCTCGACGTCTCGATCCAGGCACAGATCATCAACCTGCTCGAGGAGCTGCAGGCCGAGTTCGGCCTGACCTACCTGTTCGTCGCGCACGACCTGTCGGTGGTGCGGCATATCTCGGATCGGGTCGCCGTGATGTATCTGGGCAAGATCGTGGAGATCACGGACCGCAAGTCGCTCTACGACGACCCGCTGCACCCCTATACCAAGGCGCTGCTCTCCGCGGTTCCGATCCCGGACCCCGCGGTCGAGGCTGGGCGGGAGCGGACGGTGCTGGGCGGTGAGGTGCCGAGCCCCCTCAATCCTCCTGCGGGCTGTGTCTTTCACCCCCGCTGTCCCATTGCCATCGACGACTGCCGCCGGGCCGTCCCCGAGCTCCGGGAGATCCGACCTGAGCATCGCGTGGCCTGTATCCGCGTCTAGCCCGATGATTGACGCCCGTCGACTTGACGGCCGCCGCGTGGACCGCTAATCTACGAGCACTTCCGGGCACTTCCGGGAACCCTTGTCCTGCCTCACGCATTCAATAGCTGCGAAGTCTCCGATCTAGGGAGAGATGACAGACCGTGGCCCTAGCCGGCCCGCCCAAGGACTACCCAGAACGCCGCCATCCGGCGGATTGAAGGAGCACGACATGAGACATGCGAACCGGTGGTGGCTGCTGTCGGTGGCCGCCGTGGCGTTCATGACGCTGGTCGGAGCCGCGGGCTCCGCGCTCGCTCAGGACAAGCCGCGCTACGGCGGTGAGCTGCAGTTCGTGGTGCCCTCGGAGCCCCCGTCCTACGACGCTCATCGCGAGGAAACGTTCGGCGTCACGCATCCCATGTCGCCGCACTACAACACGCTCCTGCGCGTGGACCCCTTCGACAAGACGGGCACGAAGCCGGTCGCGGATCTGGCCGAGTCCTGGACGATCGCCAAGGACGGCATGGTCTACACCTTCAAGCTTCGGCAGGGCGTGAAGTTCCACGATGGCACCCCGATGACCTCGCGGGACGTCAAGGCGTCCTACGACAAGATCATCTTTCCCCCCCCGGGTGTCGGGTCCTCGCGGAAGAGCGCCTACCGGGCAGTCGAGGTGGTCGAGGCTCCCGATGCCCAGACCATCCGCTTCCGGCTGAAGTGGCCGGAGTCGTCCTTTCTGCTGAACCTCGCGTCGCCCTGGAACTGGATCTACAAGGCCGACATCCTCGCCAAGGACATGCGCTGGTACGAGAAGAACGTGATGGGCACGGGCCCCTTCCTCTTCGTGGAGCACGTCAAGGGCTCGCACTGGGTGGGCAAGAAGAACCCCGACTACTGGGACAAGGGCAAGCCCTATCTCGACGGCTACCGCGCCACGTTCATCAGCTCGTCCTCGGCTCAGGTGGCGGCGGTGCGCGGCGAGCGGGCGCACATCCAGTTCCGGGGTTTTGCCCCCGCCGATCGCGACAGCCTCGTCTCCGCCCTGGGCAATAAAATCACGGTCCAGGAGAGCCCCTGGGATTGCATCTTGATGGTGGCGATGAACCACAGCAAGAAGCCCTTCGACGACAAGCGGGTGCGCCGCGCCCTCTCGCTGGCGCTGGACCGCTACGAGGGATCGAAGGCGCTCTCCAAGATCGCCATCGTCAAGGAAGTGGCGGGCATCCAGGTGCCGGGAACGCCGTGGGCGACGCCGCCCGACGAGCTCGCCAAGCTGGCCGGTTATGGCCGCGACATCAACGCCTCGCGCGCGGAGGCGAAGCGGCTCCTCAAGGAGGCGGGCGTCGAGGGGCTGTCGTTCACGTTCAAGAACCGCGGCATCCCGCAGCCGTACGAGCCCACGGGCATCTGGCTCATCGATCAGTGGCGGCAGGTGGGGATCACGGCCAAGCAGGAGATCATCGAGGCCTCGGCCTACCATCCCATGCTCAAGCGCGGCGACTTCGAGGTCGCCATGGACTTCCAATGTGGCTTCATCGTCGAGCCCGACCTCGACCTGCCCCGCTTCCTGTCCGATTCCGACGCCAACTATGGCAAGTCGAGCGACAAGGTCCTCGACGACCTCTTCGTCAAGCAGGCGCGCGCCACCGACCCCGAGGAGCGCAAGAAGTACCTGCGCGCCTTCGAGAAGCGGCTGCTCGACGAGGAGGTGCACACGTTCATGACGCTGCAGTGGCACCGGATCATCCCGCACAGCTCCAAGGTCAAGGGCTGGACGGTCACACCCAGCCACTACCTCAACAACATGCTCGACACGGTGTGGCTCAGCGAATAGCGCAGCGCAACCCGCTCCTCGGGGAGAGGCCGGGAGGTCTCTCCCCGAGGCAGTGAACGCAGGGTGAGGGGAGCCGATGGCCCGGTACATCGTCAAGCGATTTCTGCTGATGATCCCGACCATGATCGGGGTCGCCGCCCTCATCTTCTTCATGATGCGCGTCGTGCCCGGCGACATCGTCGAGCTGCGCATGTCCGGGGAGAGCGGGTTTGCGTCCAAGGAGCAAATCGCGCTCGAGCGGGCGCGCTTCGGACTCGACCGGCCGCTGTGGCGGCAGTTCGTGGAGTGGATGTGGGGGCTGGCCCGCCTCGACTTCGGGCGCTCCATGTGGACGGGGGCGTCGATCGGCTCGGAGATCCAGCTCCGGTTCCTCCTCTCGCTCGAGCTGGCCGTCCTGGCCACCTCGGTGGCGGTGCTGCTCGCCATTCCCTTGGGCGTCATCGCGGCGCTCAAGCAGGACACCTGGGTGGACTATGCCGTGCGCATCTTCTCCATCGCGGGGATTGCGACGCCCTCGTTCTGGCTCGGCATCGTGTTGATCCTGGGCCTGCTCATCATCTTCAAGTGGCTGCCGCCGATGGTGTACACGCCGCCGTGGGTCAACCCGTGGCAGAACCTCGCCCAGCTCATCTGGCCGGCGCTCGCCGTGGGCTATCGCTACTCGGCGGTGGCGACGCGCATGACGCGCTCGGCGATGCTCGAGGTCCTGCGCGAGGACTATATCCGCACCGCCCGCGCCAAGGGGCTCTGGGAGAAGCTGATCCTGACGCGCCACGCGCTGAAGAACGCGATGCTGCCCGTGCTGACCGTGGTCGGCCTGGAGTTCGCGTTCCTGATGGGCGGGCTCGTGGTGACCGAGCAGGTGTTCAACCTGAACGGCCTCGGCCTCCTCTTCGTCCAGTCGGTGGCCCACCGAGACTACACGCTCACCCAGGCCCTGGTGCTCCTGGTGGCGGCCATCTTCATCATCGTCAACTTCCTGATGGACCTGATGTACGCCTGGCTCGACCCGCGGATCCGGTACTAGATCGATGGCGATCAACCCCGCAATCGACGTCGCGACCGAGGCTCCCACCGCCGAGCCGGGTTCGCGGTGGGTGTCCACGCTTCTCACGTTCTGTCGCCGGCGGCCACTCGGTGCCATCGGCGCGGGCATCGTCGTGATCATGCTGCTCGTCGCCGCGTTTGCGCCCTGGCTCGCGCCGTACGACCCGGTCGCGGTGGACTTCGGCGCCATGCTGTCGCCTCCGGGCCCCAAGCACTGGCTCGGCACCGACGCGTTTGGACGCGACGTCCTGTCCCGGCTCATCTACGGATCGCGCACCGCGCTCCTGGTCGGTTTCGGCGCGGCCCTGCTGGGGGCCACCGCGGGCGCGGTGCTCGGCGTGGGAAGCGCGTACTTCGGCGGCAAGATCGACCTCTATCTGCAGCGCCTCATGGACGTGCTGCTGTGCTTCCCCCTGATCATCCTGGCGCTCGCGATCGTCGCCATCATGGGCAATAACCTGTCGAACCTGATCCTGGCCATCACCATCCCCATGATTCCGCGATGCGCCCTCGTCATCCGATCCAGTGCCTTGTCCATTCGCGAGATGCCGTACGTGGACGCGGCGCGGGCCTCCGGATTCACGCACCGGCGCATCATCCTCCGGCACATGCTGCCCAACGTGATGGCGCCGTACCTCATCATGCTGACGGCCTTCCTCGGCCAGGCCATCCTGCTCGAGGCCTCGCTGTCCTTCCTGGGGCTGGGTGTCCAGGAGCCTACCGCGGCCTGGGGGCTCATGCTTCGTGGGGCGGCCGTCGAGTTTGCGGAGACGGCGCCGTGGATGGCCATCTTCCCGGGCGTGGCGATCAGCCTCTCCGTCTTCGCCTTCAACCTCTTCGGCGATTCGCTCCGGGATGCGCTCGATCCGAAGCTCCGAACGCTCTGACGCTTGACACCCCGTATCCAAGTTGGTATAAACACGCTGGCTTTCGCGGGATGACAACCAAGGCATGCGCGGAAGCTGTGACCCTGAAGAGGAGGCCTAGATGGCGTACGTGATCGCTGAGCCCTGTGTCGACGTGAAGGACAAGGCATGTGTCGAGGTATGCCCCGTGGATTGCATCTACGAGGGCGAGACCATGCTGTACATCCATCCGGAGGAGTGCATCGACTGCGGTGCCTGCGAGCCGGTATGTCCGGTCAAGGCGATCTTCGTCGATGACGAGCTCCCTGCCGAGTGGAAGCAGTACACGGAGATCAACAAGCAGTTCTTCGTGGACAATCCCGGAGTGAAGCCGGCCACCAAGGGCTAGCGTCGGCCCGGCTATTCGCCGTTCGGACGGGGACTCGCTCTCGGGTCCCCGTCGTCGCGTTCCGGGCCGGGGTGGCTGCCTTCGGTTGCGCCCGCCCTCCATTGCGGCCCCCGCCATCCGCTCTGCCATGCGTCGAATGCAACCCTCGCCGCCCGCTGCCCATGCGCCGGTGCAGTGCCGCCGGCCATGGTTTTCGCATCTGCGCGAATTGACGCATGCGGTGCGAGTGGCACTTCGCTTGCGTTCGCTTGCGGCATGAAGATCGCACCGAGGACTCCCGACTTGCTCTCGCGGCGGCCGGTCGTTGCTGCCTCACCCTCGAGCGAGGCTCGCCGGCCGAGCGTGCGCCCGCTGACAGCCGCGCGCGATGGTGTCCGCGAGCGGGCGGAGTTGTTTGCCGGGCGCATGGTGTCCCGCGGGCCCGAGGCCGCATCCCCTGTCGCGCCGGCCCGTCCGCCCGATCGGCCCGCATCGGGTGCGCCGGGCAATGCGCCGCCCCTGACATCGTCCCCGGTCGGCTGCGGTCGCGCGGAGGCCGCCGGCGGTCCCAAGCCTCCGCCGGGGTTTCATGGGGCGGTGACCGAGTTCAAGCGGCGGCTGATCGAGACGACGCTGACCGAGCTCGGCGGCAACCGCACGCGGGCGGCGCGGGCGCTGGGGCTGCAGCGGACGTACTTGCTGCGCCTCATGCGGGAGTTCGCCGTCCACGTGCCTGCGGGCGCTGCGCCGCCACGGCGGGCGGCAGAGCCGCAGGGCACGGCGCCGGCGCCACCACGTTAGACGGTCGACTTGGCCCTGGGGCAAGTTGCGAGCCAGACGAGGCGCGAGCGCTCTGGCAGCCCGAGGCGTACGTGGGTGTACGTTGAGGGCTGCCAGGGCGCTCGCAACGAAGTATGGCGAAGTAAATTGCCCCAGGGCCGGCGCCACGATAACGTTGACACTGGTCCCGCCTCCGGTTTAATTGGGGGCGTGACGGACGTGTGGATCGCGGGCGCAGGGATGACTCGCTTCGGCAAGCGGGAGGAGAGCTTGCCCGCGCTGATGGCCGAGGCGTCGGGGCTGGCGCTGTCCGACGCCGGGATCGAGCGCCCGGGGTCGATCGTCGTCGCCGCGATGAACCCCGAAGAGTTCACCGGCGAGGGGAATTACGGCTCGCTCATCGCCACGCACCTCGGCCTGTCCCACGTGCCGACCATCCGCGTGGAGACGGCGACGTCCTCCGGCATGGCGGCCGTGTACGCGGGCTATGCCCTCATCGCCTCGGGTCTTCAAGATTCCGTGCTCGTGGTGGGCGGCGAGAAGATGACACACTTGCCCACGCCGCGCGTCTCGGAGATCATCGGGCGCTCGATCGATGCCCACGAGCGCAGCTATGGCTCGACGATGCCGGCGCTCGCCGGCCTCATCACCCGCGCGGCGATGCAGCGCCGCGGGCTCACGCTCAAGGAGATCTCGCTGGTCGCCGTCAAGAACCACGCGAACGCCGCGCGGAACCCGTTCGCGCACTTTCAGGAGCCCGTCACGCTCGAGACGGTGATGGAGAGCCGGCTCGTCGCCGATCCCCTGCGGCTCTATCACTGTTGCCCGATGTCGGACGGGGCGGCCGCCGTGGTGCTGCGGGCCGAGCCGGCGCCGGTGCGCATCGCGGGAATCGGGCAGGGGATGGAGTCCATCGCCATCCGCTACCGGTCGGATCTCACATCGTTCCGGGCGACGCAGGTGGCCGCCGAGGCCGCCTATCGCATGGCCGGGTTCGGCTCCGAGCGAGTCGACGTCGCGGAGCTGCACGACGCGTTCACGCCGTTCGAGCTATTGTCCCTCGAGGACACGGGGCTCGTGCCGCCGGGCAAGTCGGGGCGCGCCATCCTCGACGGCGACACGGCCATCGGCGGCCGGCTCCCCGTGAACCCGTCGGGCGGGCTCAAGGCGCGGGGGCATCCGCTGGCCGCCACCGGCGTCTCGCAGATCGTCGAGCTCGTCTGGCAGCTCCGCGGCCTCGCCGAAGGGCGCCAGGTGGACGCGCGCATCGGGCTGGCCCAGTCGATCGGCGGCCTCGCCACCAATAATTGGGTCGCGCTGCTCGAGAGACGCCGGTGACGCAAGACGTGCTGGGCGCCTCGCGCTGCCCCCGCTGCCGCCGCGTCGTCGCCCCGCCCGCGCTCATGTGTCCCGATCACCCCGTGGTGATGGAGCCGCACCTCGTGCCCGCGGTCGGCGAGGTGGTGTCGTTCACCACGCTCTACTCACCGCCCGAGGGCTTTCGCTCGCCCCTGCACATCGCGATCGTCGAGCTGGACGGCGGCGCGCGGCTCTTCTGCCACGGCGAGGAGACGCGCGGTGTCAAGATCGGCTCGCGCGTGTCCGTCGAGGACGTCAACTCGATCTTCTACTTCTCCCACATGGGGTTCGCCGCTCGGGCGCGCCTCTTCTGGCGGCGGACCGGCTACCGAGGTGAGAAGGTGGCGGCCATCGGCAAGAGCTTCGTCAAAGGCTTCTGGAAAGGAACGTCACGTGAAGATCGTTAAGCAGAAGTCCCGCGGGACCGGCGCACCGCGCAAGACCGGCCGGGCCCCGCTGTCCGGCATCCGCGTCATCGACCTCACGCGCGTCCTCGCCGGCCCCTTCTGCGCCATGTCCCTCGGCGACATGGGCGCCGAGGTGATCAAGATCGAGGAGCCCGGCAAGGGCGATGACACGCGCGGCTGGCCGCCCTTCGTTGGCGGAGAGGCGACATATTTTCTTTCCGTGAACCGGAACAAGAAGAGCCTGACGCTCAACATGAAGCCGGCGGAGGGGCAGGAAATCTTGCAGGCGCTCATCGCGAAGGCCGACGTCGTGCTGGAGAACTTCCGCCCCGGCACGATGGAGCGGCTCGGCTTCGGCTATGACAAGCTGCGCAAGGGCAATCCCCGCCTCGTCTACTGCTCGATCTCGGGCTTCGGGGAGAGCGGCCCCGAATCGCATCGGCCCGGCTACGACCTCATCGTGCAGGGCGAGTCGGGGGTCATGGATCTGACGGGCTTCCCCGACGGCCCACCCGTCAAGGTCGGCAACTCGATCGGCGATCTCGTCGCGGGGATGGCGGCGGCACAGGGGATCACGCTCGCGCTCCTCGCGCGCGAGCGCACGGGCAAGGGACAGAAGGTCGAGATCGGG
>Ga0268265_10003917_pt1 | contig 10489 bp, 7 predicted proteins | sample KBSSwiS52_FD_190355 | JGI IMG/M metagenome (GOLD analysis project Ga0268265, IMG submission 190355) | Switchgrass rhizosphere microbial communities from Kellogg Biological Station, Michigan, USA - KBS Switchgrass S5-2 (SPAdes) (version 2) | ecosystem: Host-associated > Plants > Roots >...
CGCCGACAGCCGCTCCGGCACCGTCGCCAAGATCGACCCGGCGATCCGCTCGGTTGTCGACACGGTCGAAGTCGGGGGCAACCCGGGCGGGATCGACTCCGGCCCGAACGTGCTCTGGGTCGCCTCCGCCGACGACGACACGGTCACCAGGATCGACCTCGACAGCGGCGAACCGGAAGGCTCGCCGCTCGTCGTCGGCCCCGCTCCGGGCGCGGTCGCAGTCGGTGGCGAAGCGGTCTGGGTGGCCAACAACGGCGACGGGACCGTGACCCGGATCGAACCGTAGGACGGGGGCGGGGCGGGGAGGGGGCGCGGATGCTGCGAACGGGTGAGCTGAGTAGCGTCCGCGACCCCTCCCCCGCAACCTCGATCATTAGGATCGCGGTATGACGACTTCGCAGATCGACCTCGACATCGACACCCTCTGTATCGACACGATTCGCACGCTGTCGATCGACGCAGTCCAGAAGGCCAATTCGGGCCACCCGGGCGCACCGATGGCGCTTGCCCCGGTCGCCTATGAGATCTGGCAGAACCACCTCCGCTACGACCCTGCCGACCCGACCTGGCCCAACCGCGACCGCTTCGTCCTCTCCAACGGCCACGCCTCGATGCTGCTCTATTCGGTCCTCCACCTGGCCGGGGTCCGCAAGGTCGATGAGGACTACACGCTGACCGACGAGCCGGCCGTCTCGCTGCACGAGATCGAACGCTTCCGCCAGCTCCACTCGCGCACCCCCGGCCACCCCGAGTACCGCTGGACCTCGGGGGTCGAGACCACCACCGGGCCGCTCGGCCAGGGGATTGCGACCTCGGTCGGGATGGCGCTCGCCTCGAAGTGGCAGGGCGAACGGTTCGGCAAGGACCTCTTCGACTTCGACGTCTACACGCTGGCCGGCGACGGCTGCCTGATGGAGGGCGTCTCGCATGAGGCCGCCTCGCTCGCCGGCCACCTCAAGCTCGACAACCTCTGCTGGCTCTACGACAACAACCACATCACGATCGACGGCAAAACCGAACTCGCCTACGAAGACGACGTCCTCACCCGCTTCGAGGCCTACGGCTGGAACGTGCTGCGGGTCGGCGACGCCAACGACCGCACGCTGCTGGCCCGCGCCCTCGAGAAGTTCCGCGACACCACCGACCGGCCGACGATCATCGTCGTCGACAGCCACATCGGCTACGGCTCGCCGAACAAGGAAGACACCGAGGCCGCCCACGGCGAGCCGCTCGGCGAGGAAGAGGTGAAGCTGACGAAGAAGTTCTACGGCTGGCCCGAGGACGCCCAGTTCCTCGTCCCCGACGGGGTGATGGAGCACTTCGCCGAGGGCGTCGGCAAGCGTGGCGCCGAGCTCCACGCGGCCTGGAAGCAGAAGCTCGAGGCCTCTTCGTACCGCGACGAAATCGCGACGATGCAGCACCGCGAGCTGCCCGACGGCTGGGACGCCGAGCTGCCGAGCTTCGAGGCCGACGAAGAGAAGGGCCTGGCGACCCGCAAGGCCTCGAACCAGGTCGAGAACGTGATCGCCGAACGGGTGCCGTGGATGATCGCCGGCTCCGCCGACCTGACCGACTCGACCGCGGTCCGCCTCAGTTTCGACGGGGCCCACAACTTCGAGCCGGGCGAATTCGACGGCCGCCAGATCCACTTCGGGATCCGCGAACACGCCGCCGTCACCGCCTGCAGCGGGATGTCGCTGAGCAAGCTGAGGCCGCTCTGGTCGACCTACCTGACCTTCTCCGACTACGCCCGGCCGGGGATCCGCCTCTCGGCGATCATGGAGCTGCCGGTGATCCACCTCTTCACCCACGACTCGATCGGGCTGGGAGAGGACGGGCCGACCCACCAGCCGATCGAGCAACTCGCCTCGCTGCGGGCGATGCCGCACCTCGACGTGATCCGGCCCGCCGACGCCAACGAGGTGACCGAGGCCTGGCGGCTGGCAATGGGGCGCACCCACAACCCGGTGGCGATGGTCCTCACCCGCCAGAATGTGCCTGTCTTCGACCGCTCGAAATACGCCTCCGCCGAGGGGGTGCGGCGCGGCGGCTACGTGCTCGCCGACTCCGACGGGGATCCCGAGTTGATCCTCGTCGCCAGCGGTTCGGAGGTCCAGTTGGCGCTCGGCGCCCACGAGGCGCTGGCCGCCGACGGGGTCCGCTCGCGGGTCGTCAGCCTCCCCTGCTGGGAGGCCTTCGACCGCCAGGACGCGGACTACCGCGACGAGGTCCTGCCCGACAACGGCGCCGTCCGCGTCGCGATCGAGGAGGGCTCGACGCTCGGCTGGGAGCGCTACGTCGGCAGCGACGGCACGATCCTCGGCATGCACACCTTCGGCCAGTCGGCGCCCTTCGCCGACGTCGAGGAGGAGTTCGGGTTCACGGTCGAGAACGTCACCGCCCTCGCCCGCGAGGCGCTCGCGAAGGGCGGCAAAGTGAAGGCGGGAATGGAGGAGGAACGATGAAGGCCACCCAGCAACTGCACGACCTGGGGCAGAGTCTCTGGCTCGACAACATCACCAGGAGGATGCTCGGCGACGGCACCCTCGAGGGCTACATCCGCGAGCTCTCGGTCACCGGGCTGACCTCGAACCCGACGATCTTCGACAAGGCGATCTCCAGCACCGAGGACTACGACGAGCAGATCGCCCAGGATGCGCCGGGCTCCGGCGACCACGAGGAGCTGTTCTTCAAGCTGGCGATCGCCGACCTGACCGAGGCGACCAAGCTGTTCCAGGAGACCCATGACAGGACCGCCGGCGTCGACGGCTGGTGCTCGCTCGAGGTCTCGCCGAAAATCGCCGACGACGCCGAGACGACGATCCAGCAGGCGGCCAAGCTGCACTCGCAGGCGGGCCGCGAAAACCTCTACATCAAGATCCCCGGCACCACCGCCGGGCTGACCGCGATCGAGGAGTCGATCTACGCCGGCATCCCGATCAACGTCACCCTGCTGTTCGATGACGAGCAGTACCTGGCCGCCGCCGACGCCTACCTGAAGGGGGTCGAACGGCGGATCGCCGAGGGCAAGGACCCGCTGGTCCACTCGGTCGCCTCGATCTTCATGTCCCGTTGGGACGTGGCGGTCAAGGACGATGTCTCGCCGGAGCTGAAAGACCGGCTCGGGATCGCGATCGGCGGCCGCGCCTACCGCGCCTACCGCGAGCTGCTCGACTCGCCGCGGATGCAGCGGCTGATGAACGAGGGCGCCCGCCCGCAGCGGCTGCTCTGGGCGAGCACCGGGACCAAGGACCCCGAGGCCTCCGACACCCTCTACATCGAGGCCTTCGCCTCGCCGCTGAGCGTCAACACGATGCCCGAGCCGACGCTGAAGGCGTTCGCCGACCACGGCGAGGTCGGCGAGCTGATGGCGGCCGACGGCGGCAACAGCGAGCAGGTGCTGCAGGAGTTCGAGGAGGTCGGGATCGACGTCAAGGCGCTGGCCCAGCGGCTGCAGGACGAGGGCAAGGTTTCCTTCGTCAAGTCCTGGGAAGACCTGCTGGAGTCGATCGAGACGAAGAGCAAGGTCGTCGCCGGGTGAGCCCCGACGGCGGGAGCCCCGGGCTGCGGGAAACCGCCGCCTGGGGGCAGTTGCAGTCGCACTTCGAGCAGATCCGCGGCCAGACCCTGCGCGAGCTGTTCGACGCCGACCCCGAGCGTGGCGAGCGCCTCGTCGCCGACGGCGCCGGCCTTTTCCTCGACTTCTCGAAGAACCGGATCAGCGACGAGACGCTGATGCTGCTCGGCGAGCTGGCGCGCGAGCGCGGGGTCGAGGAGCGGCGCGAAGCGATGTTCGCCGGCGAGCACATCAACACCTCGGAGGACCGCGCCGTCCTCCACGTGGCGCTGCGGATGCCGCGCGAGCGCTCGCTCGTCGTCGACGGCGTCGACGTCGTCAAGGAGGTCCACGAGACCCTCGACCGGATGGCCGCATTCAGCGAGCGGGTGCGCTCGGGCGAGTGGCGCGGGCACACCGGCAAGCCGATCACCGCTGTCGTCAACGTCGGCATTGGCGGTTCGGACCTCGGCCCGAAGATGGCCTACGAGGCGCTCAAGCACTACAGCCGCCGCGAGATGACGTTCCGCTTCGTCTCCAACGTCGATGGCACCGACTTCGCCGAGGCGACCCGCGACCTCGACCCCGAGGCGACGCTCTTCGTCCTCTCCTCGAAGACCTTCACGACCCTGGAGACGATGACCAACGCCCACACCGCGCGCGACTGGGCGCTGGCCAAGCTCGGCGACGAGGCGGCGGTCGCGAAGCACTTCGTCGCGGTCTCGACCAACGAGGCCGGGGTGACCGAATTCGGGATCGACGCCGACAACATGTTCGGCTTCTGGGACTGGGTCGGCGGTCGCTACTCGATGGACTCGGCGATCGGGCTCTCGACGATGCTGGCGATCGGCCCGGCCCAGTTCGGCGAGATGCTGGCCGGCTTCCACGCGATGGACGAGCACTTCCGCGAAACGCCGAGCGGCGCCAACCTGCCGATGCTGCTCGGCCTGCTGGCGGTCTGGTACGGCGACTTCTTCGGCGCCCAGACCTGCGCGGTGCTGCCCTACGACCAGTACCTGCACCGCTTCCCCGCCTACCTGCAGCAGCTGACGATGGAGTCGAACGGCAAGCACGTCACCCTCGACGGCGCCCACGTCGACTACGACACCGGCGCGATCTACTGGGGCGAGCCGGGGACCAACGGCCAGCACAGCTTCTACCAGCTGCTGCACCAGGGGACGCGCCTCGTCCCCGCCGATTTCATCGGCTTCTACCAGTCGAACAACCCGCTCGGGCGCCACCACGACCTGTTGATGTCGAACGTCTTCGCCCAGCCCGAGGCGCTCGCCTTCGGCCGCACCGCCGAGGAGGTCGCCGCCGAGGGCACGCCGGAGGCGGTCGTCCCGCACAAGGTGATGGAGGGCAACCGGCCCTCGAACGTAATCCTCGCCGAGCGGCTGACGCCGGAGACGCTCGGCACGCTGGTCGCCCTCTATGAGCACAGCGTCTTCACCCAGGGCGCTGTCTGGGGGATCAACTCGTTCGACCAGTGGGGAGTCGAGCTGGGCAAGAAGCTGGCGCAGGCGATCATCCCCGAGCTCGAGAGCGGCGAGGAGCCGAAGCTCCACCACGACAGCTCGACCAACGCGCTGATCCGCCGATACCGACACGCCCGACGCGGCGAATAAGCTGCTAAATCAATGTTTTCGGTCGACGCGCTCCCCCTCGCAGCGTCGGCTTCCAATCTGCTCGCGGCGCGCGAGCAGATGGCCTTCACGCTCGGCTTCCACATCGTCCTCTCCTGCCTCGGCGTGGCGCTGCCGGCGACGATCCTGGTCGCCAACTACCTCGGCCTGAAAAAGGGCGACCGCGACGCGATGGAGCTGGCGCGGCGCTGGTCGAAGGCGATGGCCGTCACCTTCGCCGTCGGCGCCGTCACCGGCACCGTCCTCTCCTTCGAGTTCGGGCTGCTGTGGCCCGAGTTCGTCGATCGCTTTGGCTCGGTCTTCGGCATCGCTTTCGCGATCGAGGGGATCTTCTTCTTCGTCGAGGCGATCTTCCTCGCGATCTACATCTACGGCTGGAAGCGGCTCTCGCCCTGGGCGCACTTCTGGAGTGGGGTGCCGATGGTGATCACCGGGATCGGCGGCGCCTTCTCGGTCGTCGCCGCCAACTCCTGGATGAACCAGCCGCAGGGCTTCGTCCTCGACGCCGCCGGCAACGTCACCAAGGTCGAACCGTGGAAGGTGCTCTTCAACCCGGCAACCGGCTACGAGGTACCGCACATGATCCTCGCCGCCTACATGGTCGTCGGCTTCCTCGTCGCCTCGATCTACGCGGTCGGGATGCTGAAAGGCAGGCGTGACCGGCTGCACCGGCTCGGGCTCCTGATCCCGCTGACGATCGGCTTGATCGCGACCCCGATCCAGCTCTTCGTCGGCGACACCGCTGCGCGTGAAGTCGCCGACCACCAGCCGGCCAAGTTCGCCGGCATGGAGTGCATCCAGAAGAGCGGCGGCCACCAGACCGAGTACGTCGGCGGCATCTGCACCGATGACGGGGTCAAGTTCGCGATCCCGATCCCCGACCTCGACTCCTTCCTCGTCGGGTTCAGCGCCGATACCCACGTCGTCGGCCTCGAGGACATCCCCGTCGACGAACGGCCGCCCGCCAACACCCTGCTGAACCCGACGAGCGACACGATGGTCGGGATCGGCTCGGCGCTCCTGCTGCTCGGGATCTGGGTCGGCTGGGTGTGGTGGAAAAAGCGGGATATCCCGCAGACCAAGTGGTTTCTGCGGGCGGTATCGGTCAGTGGGGCGGGGGCGATCCTGGCGCTCTGGTGCGGCTGGATCGTGACCGAGGTCGGGCGGCAGCCGTGGATCGTCCAGGGCTACATGCGGACCGAGGAAGCGGTCACCGAGGCCGACGGGATCTGGTTCACCTTCGGCGTGGTGCTGATCCTCTACGCCGCGCTCGGGACCGCTGCGGTGCTGGTGCTGCGCGGGATGTCGCGGCGCTGGCGCGAGGCCGGCAGCTCCGAGGACGTCGAGAGCCCCTACGGGCCGGCGGGGACGAAGCGGGTGGGCGCGTGAGCAAGGCCGACGTCGCGGCGGCGATTCTCTGGGTCGGCGCGACCTTCTACGCGCTGTTCGGCGGCGCCGACTTCGGCGGCGGCCTCTGGGACCTCGTCGCCGGCTGGGACGAGAGGAAGGGTGAGCGCCCACGAGCGGTGATCCGGCGCTCGCTGACGCCCGTCTGGGAGGCCAACCACGTCTGGCTGATCTTCATCCTCGTCGTCCTCTGGACCGCCTTCCCGCCGGCCTTCAAGGCGATCTTCTCGACCCTCTACGTGCCGATCTCCCTGGCGGCGCTGGGGATCGTCCTGCGCGGCGCCGGCTTCGCCTTCGGCAAGTCGATCGAAGGGCTGCGCGAGCGGCGCCTGGCCGGTGCGACCTTCGCCCTCTCCTCGGTGCTGACGCCGTTCTTCATGGGCACGGTGGTCGGTGCGATCGCCGCCGGCCACGTCCCCGCCGATGGCAACGGCGAGGCCTTCTCGAGCTGGATCCAGCCGCTGCCGCTGCTCGTCGGCGGCATGTTCGTCGCCGCCGGCGCCTACCTCTCGGCGGTCTTCCTGGTCGGCGACGCGCGGCGCGCCGGCGAAGCCGACATGGAGTCCTACTTCCGGCTGCGGGCGCTGCTCGCCGCCGTGGTCGCCGGCGTCTTCGCTGCGGTCGGCCTCCTCGCCCTGCACTCCGAAGCCCGCTACGTCTTCGACCGGCTGACCGACCAGGCGCTACCGCTGGTGATCCTCTCGACGCTCTGCGGGATCGGCTTGCTGCTGGCGGTGCGGCGCCACGCGCCGACCTGGATGGTGCGGCCGCTCGCCGCCGGCGCAGTCGTCGGGGTGATCTGGGGCTGGGCCGTCGCCCAGTTCCCCTACCTGCTGCCGACCAGCCTGCGGATCGACCAGGCGGCGGCACCCGACGCGACCCTGAACATGGTCTTCGGCGTCTTCGGCGTTGCGCTGATCGTCGTTATCCCCTCGCTGGCCCTGCTCTATACGCTCAGCCAGCGCGAAATGCTGGAGCACGACTAGACCTGCGGGCTAACCCTTGAGCGACGACGGCCAGATCAAGACCGTCCTCTGGGACATCGACGGCACCCTGCTGGTCACCGGCGGCGCCGGCGCGGTCGCCTGGCAGCGCGCCTTCGAGGAGCGGTGGGGGGTCGAAGCCAACATCGAGGAACACACCCAGGCGGGGATGACCGACCCCGAAATCGCCGCGATCATCTTCCGCGAGGTGATCGGCCGTGAGGGCTCAGACGAGGAGCGCGCCAGCGCGATCGCCGGCTACCTCTCCCACCTCGAAGACGCCGTCAACGAGTCGAGCGGCTACCGGGTGATGCCCGGCATCGAGGAGGTCCTGCCCCGCCTCGCCGAGCAGGGCGTCCTGCAGGGCATCGTCACCGGCAACATCGAAGCCGCCGCCCAGATCAAGCTCGCCCGCGGCAACCTCAACCGTTACTTCCAGTTCGGCGGCTACGGCTCCGACTCCAGCGACCGCACCGAGGTCACCAGGAAGGCCCTCGAGCGTGGCGAGGGCGTGCTCGGCTCCGCCCTCGACCTCAACGCGGCGATCTCGGTCGGCGACACCCCCCGCGACGTCAGCGCCGGCCACGGCGCCGGTATCCGCGTAGTAGGTGTCGCCACCGGTGCCTACAGCGTCGACCAGCAGCGCGAGGCCGGCGCCGACTGGCCGATCGCCGACGTCACCAACGGCTTCCCCGTCTGAGGCGGCTGCCCCGGCGCATCTCGGCGTCCTCGGTCGCTCACGTGCAGAGCACGCTTCGCTCCCTGCGTCCTTGACCTGCTTGGCGCAGCCGCCTCAGCCGAGCGTGCAGTTGGCCTGGTAAATCGAGGTAAAGCCGCTCTCGAAGCCATTGCGCGCGGCGCGGAGGTAAAGGCGCCAGACGCGGATTCGTTCCGGACCGGCGAGTCGGGTCGCCTGCTCGAGGTTGTCGTCGAGGTTGCGGGCCCAGTGGCGCAGGGTCTCGGCGTAGTCGGGCGCGAAGTCCTCGACGTGGTGGACGACGAAGCCGGCGCGTTCGAGCGCCAGCAGATTGCGGGAGAGGTGGAGGGGGGCGGCGTCGGGGAAGACGTAGCGCTCGGAGAAGGCGCCGGCCTCGGCGTCGGTGTGGCGCAGGCGGGTGATGCCGTGATTGAGGAGGCGGCCGCCGGGCTCGAGCAGGCCGGCGAGGATGCGGGCGTATTCGTCGATGTTGGCCGAACCGACGTGCTCGACCATCCCGATCGAGGCGATCGCGTCGAACTTCTCGCCGGTCGTGGCGAGGTCGCGATAGTCCATCACCCGGATCTCGACCCGGTCGGCGACGCCGGCCTCCTCGGCGCGCTGCCGGGCGCGCTCGGCCTGCGGCGGCGAGAGGGTGATGCCGACCACCTGGCATCCATATTTTGTCGCCGCCCAGAGCGGGAAACCGCCCCAGCCGCAGCCGACGTCGAGCACCCGCTCGCCCTCGCGCAGCGCCAGCTTGCGGGCGACGGTGTCGAGCTTCTCCTCCTGCGCCTCCTCCAGCGTCTTCTTCTCCCCGTCGCGCCAGATCGCGCAGCTGTAGACCATCGTCCGGCCGAGGAACAGTTCGAAGAACTCGTTCGAGACGTCGTAGTGGTGGCGGACGGCGCGGGCATCGCGCTCCTTGCTGTGGCGGCGGCCGCTGGGGCGCAGCTCGGCGGCGGGCCGGGGCGGCGGCTTCGTCAGGCCGGCGGCGCGCACCGCGCCGAGCAAAAGCGCCCGCTTGTCGGCGCCGTCGAGCGCCGGCGGCTGCCACTCGTTCAGCAGCGCGATCACGGCGTCGATGTCGTCGACCTCGAGCTCGCCGCTGACGTAGGCGCGGCCGAGACCGAGCTGGCCCGGCGCCAGCAGCGCCTGGGCGGCGGCCCGCGGTGAGCGGACCGTGAAGGTCGGACCCTCGCCGCCGTTCGTCGCCGGGACCTCGCTGCCGTCCCAGAAGGCGATCGTGAACGGCCGCTCGGGCAGCCGCGCTTCGATCTCGCGGCGCAGCGGCGCGGGGTTGGCGAACGGCATCGGCGGACCCTATCGACGGCGCGGCGTCCGCATCGCTCTGCGGTTTTCCACGTAATAGCTAAGCCTGGATTTAGGGTTCCCGAATATAGTCCCCGCCTAATGTCGAACTCCGGGCCCCTGCCCTCGGACATCCAGCCAGTCGAGAACGAGACCCGCGACCGGATCATCACCGGTCTCGTCACCGTGCTTCCCTTCGTCGCCCTCGTCTTCGCTGCCTGGCAGGTCTGGGGAAGCGCCCTGCACTGGAGCGATCTCGCTCTGTTCGGAGCGATGTACGTGGTCACCGGCCTGGGCATCACCGTCGGCTTCCATCGCCACCTCACCCACCGCGCTTTCAAGACCCACGACTGGCTGCGGGGGCTGCTGGCGATCCTCGGCTCGGCGGCGATCGAGGGGCCGGTGATCTCCTGGGTCGCCGACCACCGCAAGCACCACACCTTCGCCGACCAGGACGGCGATCCCCACAGTCCCCACGTCGACCATGGCGGCGGCTGGGACGGAGCGCTGCGCGGGCTCTTCCACGCTCACATGGGGTGGCTCTTCATCCACACCCAGCGCGGCAACAAGGAGCGCTTCGCACCAGACCTGCTGAAGGACCCCGTGATCTCCTGGGTCGACCGCACCTTCTTGACCTGGGCGAGCCTCGGCCTGCTGGTCCCCTTTGCCGCCGGCTGGGCGATCGGCGGCACCATCTTCGCTGGCCTGACCGGGCTGCTCTGGGGCGGTCTCGTTCGTGTCTTCGTCCTGCATCACTTCACCTACAGCATCAACTCGCTCTGCCATGTCTACGGCCGCCGCGAATTCGAGACGACCGACCACTCACGCAACCTGGCCCTGATCGCGATCCCGACCCTCGGCGAGGCCTTCCACAACAGCCACCACGCCT
>Ga0268265_10003920_pt1 | contig 10483 bp, 9 predicted proteins | sample KBSSwiS52_FD_190355 | JGI IMG/M metagenome (GOLD analysis project Ga0268265, IMG submission 190355) | Switchgrass rhizosphere microbial communities from Kellogg Biological Station, Michigan, USA - KBS Switchgrass S5-2 (SPAdes) (version 2) | ecosystem: Host-associated > Plants > Roots >...
ATCCGACGTCTGGCCGTGAGTTGTGGCGTCTCGGTGGCAGCTCGAAGCTCACCGCGCCGACACCGATCTTCGCGAACGGTCTGCACATCGTGGCGAGCGGCCGCGCGCCGGAGCGGCCGGTGTTCGCGGTCCGTCCCGGAGCGCGCGGGGATGTGACGCCTGCAGCCGGCGCCACGGCAAACGCCTCCGTCGCATGGAGCAAGACCGGCCGCGGATCGTACATGCCCACGCCGCTCGCGTATCACGGAATCTTGTACATGTTGGCCAACAACGGCGTCTTCGATGCGTACGACATCAGCACCGGGAAGGAGATCTATCGCGAGCGTCTGCCGCTCGTCGGCAGCGGATACAGTGCATCACCCGTCGCGGCGGACGGAAAGATCTACTTGTCCAATGAAGACGGCGAGATGCTCGTCGTCGAAGCCGGCGCGACCTTCAAACACCTTGCCACGAACTCGATGGGCGAAACTCTGATGGCCACGCCGGCCCTGTCGCAAGGCGTCATGTATGTCCGAGGCTCGCACACGCTGTTTGCCATCGGGAAGACACGAGGATAACCAAGATTGTCAGAGCTCGTACAAGTCTGGCGGTCGCCAAATCAAGCTCGGCCCCGCGAACGGCTTTGGAATGAGGTCACCAGTTCCGGGACTGATCAGCGTCCCGCGACGGCGACGGTCAGCCACAGATAGGTTTGCACAAGGAGCGCGATCACGAGAAGGCCGGTGAGCGCCGCCAACCCGATGATCCAGCGTGTGAGACGCTGGGTCGTGGCAATAAGCGTGAACGACAGGACGTCGACTCTGTCGGCCAGGGCCTGCACGCTGTTGATGAGGGCGCCTCCTCGATCGTCCTTGATCGGCGTCGCCGCAAGCGGAGAACCGTCCCACGGCCACCGCAACGGAGCCGGCGCGGCCGCGGGTTGACTGCCGTCAGTCTCAGAAGCAAACGCGGCCAGCGCGTCGAACGGTTCGGGCGTGCTCCTGTCGGGCATCATCTCGAGTCGTATGCAACCGCCCGACCAGTCATTCGAGTCGATTCGGGCACGTCGGCGAAGAGACGTGCAGACTCGCGCAGATCGAGAATCCGTCCGGGGCCGACAGCGACATGCGAGGTGCTCACGGCGCCACGACAGGCGATCCGTGCTCGTTGAGTCGCGCGGCGTGCAGCAGCAGATAGTTGCGCTCGGGCGTACTGGTCGTGCGTTGTGCCGCCCGCCGATAGTGGCGGATCGCCTCGTCGCGGTGGCCGGCGCGCTCGAGCAGGTGTGCGCGCACCGCATCGAGCCGATGAGAGGTTGCGAAGTGAGGATCGCTCTCGAGGCCATCCAACGCTCGCAGACCGGCGGCAGGACCGTCGAGCATCGCGAGCGCAATCACCCGACTGAGACGGGCCATCGGGCTGTCATCGAATCGAAGCAGCAACTCGTATAGCGCCAGAATCTGGCCCCAGTCGGTTTCGTGGGTGCTCGACGCTTCGTCGTGGAGCGCGGCAACCGCCGCCTGAATCTGGTAGGGACCGGTCGCACCGCGCGCGAGCGCACGCTGCAGGATCTGTCGGCCTTCCGTCATGCGCTTCTGATCCCACAGCGATCGCACCTGCTCGTCGAGCGGGATCAGCTCTCCATTCGGACCGGTGCGGGCGGCGCGTCGGGCGTCCGTCAGCAGCATCAGCGCGAGCAGGCCGCCGACTTCGGGATCCTCCGGCAGCAGCTGAGCGAGCAGGCGGGCGACGCGAATCGCTTCCGATGACAGATCGATGCGGTACAGCTGGTCGCCGCTCGGCGTATAGCCCTCGTTGAAAATCAGATAAATCACCTTGAGGACGGCGGGCAGGCGAACCGCACGATCTGAAGGCGTGAGCTCGGGAAAGGCCGTACCGGCCGACCTGATTGTCTGTTTCGCTCGGGTCAGGCGCTGCGCCATCGTCGCTTCCGGTACGAAGAACGCACGCGCGATTTCGCCGGTCGTGAGACCGCCGACGGCGCGCAGCGTCAGGGCGACCTGGGACGCCGTCGACAGCGCGGAATGGCAGCACATGAAATACAGGTCGAGCGTCTCGTCCCGCTCGTTGATGCCGGCGGCGTCGGCAGCAAGGGCGATCTGCTCGTCCGCCGGAATCAGGCTCACCACCAGCTGCTCGCGCAGCCGGCGCGCCGTGTCGGAGCGGATCTGATCGGTGAGGCGGCGGGTCGCCACGGTGATCAACCAGCCCTTTGGGCTGTCGGGCACGCCGCGCGCCGGCCACTGCGTGGCAGCGGCGATCAGGGCTTCCTGCACCGCGTCCTCGCACCCGCCGAAGTCGCGATAACGACGAAGCAGCACGCTCAGAACCTGCGGCGCGAGATCGCGCAGCCGGTCCTGAGCGCTGTTGTCCAGCCGAGGGATCACGGCGTCCAGTCTGCCGGCGGACCCGTCATCACCTGACGAACCTCAATCGCCATGTTCAGCGGCTTGCCGCCGGGGCCCGGGGCCGCCGACGCCTCGGCGGCGATGGCGTACGCCCGTTGCGGAGTGTCGACATCCACGATCCAATAGCCCGCCAGGAATTCCTTCGACTCCGGGAAGACGCCGTCGGTGATCGGTTCGCCATTGGCGGCCGCTCGCACCAGCTTGGCCTGGTCGGGGCCGCTGAGACCCTCGGCGCCGACCAACTCGCCCGCCGCCGAGAGCTTCTTGCCGAAGCGCATCATGAAGGCGATATGAGCCTTGATGTCCTCGGCTGGCCAGCTCGCGATCTGATACGGACCGCTGCCCGGCGTATTCATCATCAGCATGTATTTCACGTCGTGCCTCCTTCGAAAGTCGGCGAGAACAGTCTTGACATGCCCCATCCGGGGCGTTCATGTGTCAGTCGGAGCCAAACCCGCGAATTCTACATGCCGGTCGAACTCGGGAAACGCTCGGCGCGCTCGCATGACCTCAACCGCCATCGCCGCTCCGGAATTGATACGCAACGCGGCATACGGCATGATCCGGAGGCATATGAACCAATCGCGCGTGCTCGTTGTCGGGGCGACGGGTCAGCTCGGGAGCGTCATCACCCGTAAGCTCGTTCAGACCGGGTTCCGGGTCCGCGCCCTCGCTCGCCATGCCGAAAAACTCGCGCCGTTGGCGGCCACCGCGGAGATCGCCGCCGTCGACCTCGGCGATGTCCAGAAGCTCACGGACGCGTGCCGCGGCGTCGACGACGTCATCGCGACCGCCAACAACAACATGGGCTCGGGGCCGACCAGCCCGACCCGGATCGACCTGCCGGCGTACCAGAACCTCTGCGCCGCCGCACGCAACACCCACGTGCGCCGGTTGATCTATGTCTCGTTTCGAGGGGTGGGTCAGGATGTCCCGGTCGATATCTTTCGCGTCAAGTGGTACATCGAGGACGCGATCAAGCGGAGCGGGCTGCCGTTCGTGATGCTCAGGCCAACGGCGTTCATGGAGGTGTGGATCGACCAGATCCTGGCCGCAGGCATTCGCGACAAAGGCGTCGCGACGATCTTCGGCAGCGGCGACACGATCAGCAACTACATCGCGGTGGACGACGTCGCCGAGTTCGCGGTGAAGATTCTCCAGACCGAGACCGTCAACGAAGCGATCGAAGTCGGCGGCCCGTCGAACGTCTCGCAAAACCATCTCGCGACGCTCGTCGAGCGCCGCCTGCACGCGCCGGGCAAACGCCGCCACGTCCCGGCCGCGGCGCTGCGTCTGCTGGCGCCGGTGGTTCGTCCCTTCAACGAGGTGGCGGCGCGGCTGATGACGCTGGGGCTGTACTCCGCCTCGGAGGCCACGCCGTTTCCGAACTGGCAGGCATCCGCGGGCCGGTTCGGCGTCGCGCCGCGATCAGTCGAGACCTACGTCGATCAGATGGCGCGATAACGCACCGACTCATGATCCGTGCAGCCGTGCGATTACGGCTGCACGCGCTCCACATAACTGTCGCCGGTAATCATGCGTGTCACGCGACCGTTTTCCTCCACGAAGCGGACGATTTCGCCGACCGGTCCGCCGCCGCCAGACGCGACATAGCGGAATTGACCGTTGCCGATGGGCTCGAGCTGGACGGGATTGTCGAGATTCGCACTGTTGGATCCGATGATGACCAACCGTTTGTTCAGTTCGACAACGCGTGAATCACCGCCACGCCCGCGGTAGAGACCCGCAAAACGCGACCACGACGGATCCCAGGTGGGCGTGGCCGGCGGCCGGGCCGCAGCCTTGGCGACCGCCTGCCCCACGGTGTTCATCAGCTCGGTGGCGAGCGCCGCCGGGTTCCCATCGTCCGCGTTGGTGAGCACGATCACGCCGACTTTCCCATCGAGCCACAACATCGTGTTCGTCTGATAGCCGGGGTAGCTTCCGCCGTGCGAGACGTACACCTTATCGCCGGCCTTGCGCACGGCAAACCCGATCGCATTGCCCTGCGTCCAGTTGTTCTCGAGCACGCGAACGCGATGCATCTCGCGCAGCGAGCCGGTGCTGAGAATCTGAGCACCGCCGCGCGGGCCCTTCCGAAACTGCGCCGATGCGAACCTCGCCATGTCTTCAACGGTGGAAGTAACGCCGGTGGCGGCCGCCATGCCTCGTGCGTCGATGAACGGGTTGATGGCGCGCGTGCCGTCAGGCATCCGCCTTCCATATCCAACCGCCAACCCGCCCACCTTCTTGTCGACGCTGGACGCGCCCATGCCGAGCGGCTGAAAAATCTCGCGGTGCACGTAATCGGCCCACTTCTGTCCGCTCACCGCCTCGACGATGATGCCGGCCACGGAATACGCGAGGTTCGAGTACTTCCACCGCACCTCCGGGGCAAATGGCGCCTCCCGCGCGGGCAGCAGCTCGCGCAACTGTTCCGTGGTGGGAAACTCGAACGTGGTCCAGTGATCGCCGGCTTCGCGCGGCAGACCTGAGCTGTGCGTGAGCAGTTCCTCGATCGTGATTGGCGGATCGCCGCTCTCTGAAGGTTTGACTGCGAACCACGGCAGGTACTTGGACACCGGGTCGTCGAGCCGGAGTTTGCCCTGCTCACGAAGCTGCATCACGGCCGTGGCCGTGAACAGCTTGCTGTGCGACGCCATCCGGAACTTGGTTTGTGGCGTCATCGGGAGCCTGGCCGCGGAATCCGCATACCCGAAGCCGGCGGCCCACACCAGGTCCTGGTCGGCCACGACGCCGACCGCGACGCCGGGCAGCCCACGCTCGACCATCTGACCCTCGAGCCAGGCGCTGAACAACCGGCGGGCCCCCTGCACGTCGGGCTCCGACGCGATGCGCGTCACCGACGGAGGCTGCGCCGATAGCCGCGAGCTCGACCCCGCGAGCAGCAACGCGACCGCGATGCTGCCCACGATCACGCGCATGCTCGGTCTTGACTGTGCCATGGCCACCTCACACCACCGCGACTTTCACGTTATGAATCGGAGGCAGCGAATCGAACAGGCAATCCCATTGCTCGCCGCCCTCCCTGCCGATCCACAGCTGACCGGTCGTCGTGCCGAAGTAGAGCGCGGGCGTCTTGAGCCGGTCGACGTCCATCGCGTCGCGCTGCACCGTGAAGTAGGTCTGCTTCTTCGGCAGCCCACGGGCGAGACGGCTCCAGGAGTCGCCGCCATTCTCGCTGCGCCACACCGCGGGGGCGGCGCCTGGACACGTGCGCGTCGATGGCTCCAGAGGCATGACGTACACGGTGTCGGCGTCGTGCGGGTGGACAACGATCGGAAACCCGAAGTCCGAGGGCAATCCTTTGGCGATCGATCGCCACGACCGGCCGTAGTCGTCGCTGCGCAGCACACCGATACCCGGCCGCGGTCCCCCAGGTCCCGTCCACTCTGACCATCCGCCGTGGTTCTGCATGTACAGGCGGCCCGGCGCATCGTCGTGGCGTGCCATCTTGTGCACGCATTGACCGAACTCCGGGTACGGATCAGGCGCGAAGCCGGCACCGACGCCCTTGTTGGACGCGGTGAACGTGCTGCCACCGTCCTCGCTGACATAGTGGCCGCCGGTCGAGATACCGAGATGCACCCGGTTGCCGTCGCGGATGATCGTGTGCATGCACAGCCCGCCGCCGCCAGGCTGCCACTGGCGCGCGTGCTCGTGGTTGCTGATGCCGGGCACCATCTCCCACGAATCGCCGCCATCCGGGCTCCTGAACAACGACGCCGGCTCGACGCCGCACAAGAGGTCCTTTTTCCCGCCGCCGGCCTCGAGCGACCAGATGTTGACGAGCGCGCGTCCGTCTTCCTTCGGAAATGCCGGCGCCGACTTCGTCTCGGTGAAACTCTTGCCCATGTCCGTCGAACGCAACACTTTCATACCGAAGAAGGGATTGCAGCACGAGGCATACAAGCGGGGGGTGCCACGCGCGTCGATCAGCGTCGAGTACACCGGGACGCCTGGACCAAACGGCCCGCGCAGCGTGAAGGCGCGCCTCGCCTTGGCGGCGTCGGCGACGAACACGCCCTTTTTGGTGCCGATCGTGAGTAGCACTCGATCCGCCATTTCATCCTCCTGAGACCGCCGGCAGGATCGTGACCACATCTCCTGCCGTCAGCGTCGTGTCGACCCCGTCGAGATCGCGTACGTTGTCCGCGTTCACGAACACGTTCAGGTGCCGCCGCACCGCGCCCGTTTCGTCACAGACGTTGCGGTACAAGGCCGAGTGGTGTTGTTCGAGATCCTCGAGCGCGGCGCGCACGGTGCGGGCCGGGATCGAGAGCTCCGTCCAGCCCGCGCAGGAATCCCGGAGCAGACCTGGAACGTGGATCGTGATCGTCGGCGCCCCGACCATGAGGTGACGCGCTAGGGTATCGCCGGCGGTCGGCAGACGCAACCGATGCGCTCTTGCAATATTCTGCCAGCGTTCGTATAGGCTACATGGCAGTCAGCGCGCACAATTGACACTCGGGGGGCGCAATGTGGACATCGTGGCTACTGGCGCTGCAGATGACCGTGGCGGTCGAACCCACGGCACGTCCAACGGTCACCCCGCAGGAGATCGCGCGCGGCAAGACGCTCTTCGAGGCGCAATGCGCCTACTGTCACGGCGCCGACGGCGACGGCGGCAGAGGCGCCAACCTCGCACGCCCGGCGCTCCGCCGCGCACCGACAGACGAAGCACTGTTCCGCGTCGTCAATCGAGGCATTCCCGGAACCGGCATGCCGGGCAATGCGATGAGCGCGCGAGAAACCTGGCAGGTGGTCGCTTTCGTTCGCAGCCTGGGACGGGTGAAGCGCGAGCCGCTTCCCGGCGACGCCGCGCGCGGCGCGCAGGTCTATGAGGCTGCTGGCTGCGCAGCGTGCCACACCATCCGTGGCCGTGGCGGTCCCACCGGTCCGGACTTGACGGACATCGGCGCCCGCTCGAGTCCGGCGTACCTTCGCCGGGCGATCGTCGATCCGCGGGCCGACGTGCCGACAGGGTTCAAGCAAATCCGGGCGGTCACGCGCGAGGGCCGGCGCTTGAACGGCGTCCGCGTCAACGAAGACACGTTCTCGATCCAGTTTCGCGATGCCGGCGGGACCCTGCACTCCTTCTTCAAGGAGGAACTGGCGGAGCTCGCCGCGGACGACGGAAGAACGGCGATGCCGAGCTTTCGAGAGCGTCTCCAACCTGCGGCGCTCGATGACGTCGTGGCGTATCTCGTATCGCTGGAGGGAACGCGATGAAACCAGTGCTGGCGATACTCCTCGCGCTCTTGTTCGCCGCCGAACTGTCAGCACAGTTGACGTACGACCGTATCCGCCAGGCGGTGCGCGAGCCCGGCAGCTGGCTGACGTACCACGGTACCTACGACGCGCAGCGATTCTCCGCGCTCGACGAGATCAACCGCTCCAACGTGCAGCAGCTGCGCCCGGTCTGGATGTACCAGGTGCAGGGACGCCATCACTTCGAGAGCACACCGCTGGTGTTCGACGGCGTGATGTACCTGACCGATCCGCCGAGCGACGTGGTCGCGCTGGACGTCAAGACCGGACGACCGCTGTGGGCCTATCGGCGGAGTCTCCCTGACGATCTGCGCGCCTGCTGCGGCGATGTCAACCGCGGGGTCGCTGCGCTCGGGGATCAGATCTTCGTCGCGACGATCGATGCGCACCTGGTCGCGCTCGACATGCGGACCGGACGCGTGCGGTGGGACATCGAGGTCGCCGATCGAAAGACTGGCCATTCGCTGACGGCCGCCCCGCTGGCCGTGAAAGACAAGGTGATCGTCGGAATGGCTGGAGCGGAGTACGGCGTCCGTGGGTTTCTGGATGCCTACGATGCCGCGACCGGCAAGCGCGCCTGGCGCTTGTGGACCGTACCGGGACCGGGCGAGCCCGGGCACGACACCTGGAGCGGCGACAGCTGGAAGCGTGGCGGCGCGACGACGTGGGTGACGGGCGCATTCGATCCTGAGACGAACTTGACCTATTGGGGCACCGGCAATCCGGGTCCGGATTTCATCGGCGACGTGCGCGAGGGCGACAACCTGTATTCCGATTCGCTGATTGCCGTGGACGTCGACACCGGCGCGCTGCGCTGGCATTTTCAGTTCACGCCGCACGACGTGAACGATATCGACGCCACGGAAATCCCCATCCTCGTCGACGCCGACTTCCGCGGCCGACCGCGCAAGCTCCTCCTGTTCGCGAATCGCAACGGCTTTTTCTACGTGTTTGATCGCGTCACGGGCGAGTACCTTCACGCCAGGCAGTTCGCGCGTCAGACGTGGGCGAAGGGTCTTGACGCCAAAGGCCGGCCGATCCCGAATCCCGACACCGTACCAAGCGCCAAGGGCGCTCTCGTCTATCCCGACGACGACGGCATCACGAACTGGTTCAGCCCGTCGTACAGCCCGCAGACGAAAACGTTCTATCAGAACGTGCGGGAGAAGGGCGGCATCTACTTTCGGAACGAGGCCGTCTACCAGCCCGGCCGCATGTACCTGGGCGCCAGCAAGCGCGCCGTTCCCGATGAAGAGCCGTGGGGAGCATTGCGCGCGCTCGACCCGCTGACCGGCGACGTCAAATGGGACTTCAAGGTGACGACGCCGCCGTGGTGCGGCCTGCTGTCGACTGCGGGCGGACTGGTATTTTCCGGGACCATGGAAGGGATGTTCTTCGCGGTCGATGCCGAGTCGGGCAAGCCGCTCTGGCGATTTCAAACCGGCGGCGCGATCTGGTCCAACCCGATCAGCTACCAGGCTGGCGGCCACCAGTACGTGGCGATCGCTGCCGGCAACGCGCTGATGGTCTTCGGGCTGCCGGCGTCACCGTGACGCGTTGGGTTGCCACGAAAACGCGAAAACACGAAATACACATGTACTCCGTCCGCAGGCATACGCGGTCGCTCGTGATCATCCTGCGCGAGCGCGCCACCGTTGTTGCGCTATGATCCGCCCGCCGCCATGGAAGGACGAACGTTCGCTCATTACCGCGTGACAAGAGCGCTGGGCCATGGCGGCATGGGCGACGTGTATCTCGCCGAGGATATTCGCCTCAAGCGTCAGGTCGCCCTGAAGTTCCTCTCCAGCGGCATCGCCGCCGACGCCCAGCGGCTGGAGCGCTTCGAGCGCGAGGCGCAGATCGTAGCCGCGCTGAATCACCCAAACATCGTGACGGTGCACTCCATCGAGCGCGATGGCGAAACGCTGTTCATGGCGATGGAGTACATCGACGGCCGGACGGTTGCCGAGATCATTCCGCGAGGCGGCCTTCCATTGAACCGGCTGTTGACACTGGCGACCCAGATTGTCGACGCCGTGATCGCGGCGCATCGCCACGGCGTCGTTCACCGTGACCTCAAGCCCGGCAACGTGATGGTGCTCGCGGGCGACCACGTCAAGGTGCTCGACTTTGGCCTGGCGAAGCTGCGTGAACCAGCCGAGGCGGGCACGCTTCCCACCCGCGAGCTGACCGGCGAAGGAAACATCGTGGGCACCGTCGCCTACATGTCGCCCGAGCAGGCCGAGGGCCGTCCGGTCGATGTGCGCTCCGACATCTTTGCGATAGGCGTGATGCTCTACGAGATGGCGACCGGCGAGCGTCCATTCAAGGGCGATACGAGTCTGTCGGTCCTCTCCTCGATTCTCCGCGACACGCCGCGGGCGGTGACCGAACTGAATCCAGGATTACCGCGCGATGTCTGGCGAATCGTCCGCCACTGCCTGGCGAAGGATCCCGATCGACGGTACCAGACGGCAACGGATCTGCGCAACGATCTCGACGATCTCGCGCAGTCGCTCAGCTCCGGCGAGCTCGCGGCCGCGGCGACGGTCCGGCCAGCGCGATGGCCGCCGTGGCCAGTGCGCGCCATGCTGGCGGTGGCCGTACTCGGGCTCGTCGCGGCGGTCGTCGACTGGCGGCTTCGCGCGCCGCAGTCGAACCCGAATATCTCGCCGCCGACGCTGTCGCACAGTCGCCTGACCCAGCGAGAGGGCGTCGAGCGAGGACCCAGCATCTCGCCCGACGGCAAGTGGGTGGTTTACATGGCCGACGGCGACATCTAT
>Ga0268265_10003923_pt1 | contig 10478 bp, 20 predicted proteins | sample KBSSwiS52_FD_190355 | JGI IMG/M metagenome (GOLD analysis project Ga0268265, IMG submission 190355) | Switchgrass rhizosphere microbial communities from Kellogg Biological Station, Michigan, USA - KBS Switchgrass S5-2 (SPAdes) (version 2) | ecosystem: Host-associated > Plants > Roots >...
GTCGCGGACCGTGACGGTGACGAAGTGAGGGCCTCGGCGACGGCGTTCCTCGGGCCGGGCTGGTTCTCGGACGTCGCCGTCGTCGGCGGCACGGGCTACCTCATTGGCGGGTTCGATGTGCCCGGGCGCGCCTCGGTCGGGCTGCGGATCGTCGCCTGGACCGGAGACGACCTGTCCCGGTTCACGCCAGTGTTCAGCGCATCGCTCATCGAAGGCTACGGCTACGCCCGGCTGTACGCGGCCGCAGGCACGCTGTGGGCGGCCTGGCACGACGGCCGCGTCGGGCATCTACGGGACGTCCTGGGCGGCACGGAGACGGTCCTGGACCCCTGCGAGGGGTCGTCCCCGATCGCTTTCGGTGGCGGCGCGGTGGCCTGGCAAGGGCTCGGGATGACCGGCTATCCGGTGACGCTCCAGCCGCTCGACTCGACCCGGAGGCATCAAATGCGCCTCGGTGCCCCTACGGGGCTCTCCCGCATCGATGCCACGTGGAACATCCACACCATCGACGAGGACCGGCTGTCGCTGCCAGGCGCCACCCAGCCGGCCTACGCAGGCGATCTGGCCGTCGGGGAGCGCGAGGGCGGCGGCGTCCTCTGGCGGCTCGGCACCGAGACCGGCGTGCTCTGGACCGGCTTTGCGGGCACCCCGAAATGCGCCGTCGAGGGCGAGCTCGTCGCCATCACCGCCGGCGGCGGCGACGGGATCCGGCTGTTCTGCGGGAGCCGTGCCGAGCTGCTCGAGACGCGCAGTCAGCCGGTGGACCCGAAGCCGAAGCCCAAGCCGGACCCCGAACCGAAGCCGAAACCCAAACCCGAACCGGAGCCCCCCATGCAACTGCCGGCGCGTGCGCAACAGATCGTCCAGGCCCTCTACGAACGGCACCTGCCGCTAGCCAACGGCGACGACGACCAGCGCCGCGAGCTGGCCAAGCTGATCGCGGAACAGACCCGCTTCGAGCTCGGCGACGCGTGGGGCTGGAAGTCCAACCACGGTATCGGCAACGCCGGGGCCAAGGATGCCATCGCCAAACGCCGCGGGCCGTTCACGCCAAACCAGCGGCAGCTGCTGTGGATCTTCGACCTCTTCAACGGCGCGACGCGGAAGCCGAACAACCCGGCGTTCAGCGTGCCGGACGAGGAAAGCGCGCAGTTCTTCTGGCCGGTGGATCCCGTCAACCACCTGGGGGCACCCGAGCCGGACCCCGACCCCGAGCCCGAGCCCAAGCCGAACGGCGCGCTGGCGGGCCGGGTGACCGTGCTCGAGCAGGCGATCGGGGGGCTGGGTCGGCATCTGGCGGTGCTCACGGCCCGCGTCGAGGCGCTCGAGCAGCGCCCGATCGGCGGCACGCTGCCGGCCGACGTGGCGCGGAAGGGTGATCCGGTCACCGCCGCTGGCGTGATCGACCTCGGCTTCCGCAAGATCCCGATCGTCGGGCACGGGACGATCGACCGATGACCGCCCACGCCGCCCAGTTCAGCGAAGGGTTCGCTCCCGACGATCGGTCCCGTGACGCGCAGTTCCTGGCCCGGCTGGACGCGATCCTGGCCGACCTGACCCAACTGCGAGAGGACGCCGCGCGGGCCGAGACACCGGACGAGACGCCCGAGGGCGGCGCGCGGCCGATCCCCCAATGATCCCGCTGTGGCTGCTCCTGGCGGCCGGCGGCGGGTGGCAGGTCGCGCATCCCTGCGAGGGCTACGGTGCCTGGCTGCCGGCTGTCGGCGGGCGCCCGGTCTATGCGACCTGCCTCCATGTCCCGGTGACGGTGTGGGTCTGCGGACCGGACGTGGTGACGCCGCTGCCGTATGCCTTGGCAGTGGACGGGGTGGCGCAGAGTACGGGCACCTGGCAGCGGTTCTCGTACGAGCCGCGGCAGTTCTGGAACCCGACCAATGGCCTCGTCGCCTATGTGACGTCGGGCCAGGTCGTGCTGCACACGATCGGGCGGCACACGGTGACGGTGACGGTGGGCGGGCAGACGGTGACGCTGCCACTGACCGCGGGGACGACGGTGGTCAGTCCCCTGGACGGGACGGTGTCGGCGTGTCCGATGGTGGGGAGAGCGCCTGGAGCAAGCGATCGATCGCCTGCTGGAAGTCGGCGGGGGAGCCGACGGCGTCGATCGTGACCCGGGTGGGCTGCAGGATCCCGGTCTGGGTCAAGCGGACCACACAGTCGACACAGATCGCGGTGCCGGCTTCGGCGCGATGGTAGGCCGGACCGGTGATGGGGGAACCACAGCCAGAACAACGGGTCAACATCGCTGGCAGTGTACTAAAGCTTTCTGTTCGCAATGGTCGTTCAGGCGGGGCTGCTGGCGACGGTCCTGCGCCTCGGCGGGCTCATGGGGGATCTCCGGTGGCCGCGCCAGTAGATGCGGACTTCTTCTTCGCACGGAAGTTTGCCGCTGTCGCCTGCCCCCACCGCTTGGGTTTCAATCCAAGCTGATGCCGGAGGTACTCAGACATCGTCATGTTGAGGGCGTCAGCCTCCCGCTGTAATCGTAGAAACTCAACCCGAGACACGCGCGTGACGATTTGCTTCAGGCGTGTCATTTACTGTCTCCGGTGGACGGAGGCGCCGGGAGCGGCATCCAGTGTGTGCGCCAGTGGCACGCCGAGCCGTTCCGCGTATACCAACCAAGGCCGTTGAAGGCCGCATCGCTGGCACGCAGCACGCTCCCGTCTCGAATAAACGCGACGAGCACCAGCGTCCCATCCTTCGGCGCAGTCTCGATCGGCTGCCAGTCCGGGGCGGGCGCCTGGGCGCGTCCCCGCTCCAGCGCACGAGCGAAGCGTTCCAATACCAGCCACAACCATGCCTCGTTGGACGCCCACGATCCGGGATCGTGAGGGCGCAACGTGAGCACGATCATCTGCGCTTCTTGCCGAATCAGTTCCTCGACCGCCTGGGGGAGCGCCGGGGCGGTCGGTGGTGGCTTCGACGTGGCATCAGGCATGACGGATTACCTTGTCCCGAACGACCCACGCAAACAATCAGCATGTACCGACCGCCGGGGGGCTACTCCCCTAAGAGATCGTCGGCATCGTTGTCCCCTTGGAACAACTGCACCATTTCGTCCTGCGTCCGCTTCACGGCCTGCACCGCATCCACGAGCGCGTCAATCGTCGCCCCTTGCAACGCAAATAACCGTTCGTGCGCTTCGCGTTGCCGGGCCTGGACTTTGCGGAGTTTGTCGCGCTGATCGTCGGTCATGCGATCACCTCGAACGCGCGGGCGGTTGCCGGTTTGTTACGATGCGGGGTAGCCATGATCCGTGCTCCTTTCACGAGCAGGGAGAAGTGGTCAGGGGCCGCGTCGGTGTTTCCGCCACTGACGCGCGCTCCGATTAGTCTACGCTGGGTCGGGTGCGTCGATCCAGCGTGCGGCGCAACGTCGCCAACGGCGTGCGGATCGCGCTCGCGACCGGATGCCGCAACCGGAAGATCAACGCCTCCACCGGATCGATCCGGGGTTGCGCCTGTCGTTGCGCATAGAGCGCCACCCAGGCCGCGACACTCGCAATTTGTACCCACAGCGCCGAGAGATCCAGGCTGGTCAACATCGGGGGTCCTCGAGACGAGAGGACTGCGGGTGTTGTGCCAACGGGGCCGGTGTAATTCGTTAACGAATTGTCGAACGTGCGCGCCGGGGCTGTCCAGGAGTGTGCTCTTTTCTGTTTGCTGTGGTCGTTCAGTCCGTGCCGGTTGCATCGTCATGCGCCTGCAGCGGCGCTCGCCGTGGCGTGTCACCGCCGCAACCCAGCCTGCCTGAACGACCATGGCAGACACAAATGCATTTACGGATCGTCCGGATCCGGTACACGCGGCCGGAAGATCACGATCGGTCCGATGGTAATCGACAACCCTTTCCGTCTGGGGGGCGTACCGGTGATCTCGGCCTGGAGCTGCTGCAGGAAGGCGCGCTCCTGCTGCTGGTGCGGATCGACGGGGACGGGGACGGGCGGCGGGATGCGTTTCTTGGCCATGACCGTTACCGTGCGAGCCGTGCGCGCGTGGCCAGGCGGCGGCGCGCGACCGCTGCCTCGAGTCGCTGGTTGGTCATCGTATCGGCGTACCCGACGAGCGTCCACGTCCCGGTGTAGGGCGGCGGCGCCCCCATCTGCACATTCGCGCGATAGACCACCCGCACGTGTTCGGGCGTGAACGTCAGGATCCGCGTCACGAACGGGGGCCGCGGCACCTCGTCTTCGCTGGACGTGTCGTGATCCGGTTGGCCGACGCGATCCACGAGCTGGGCGAGATCGTCGCCCTGCGCCGACGACGGTAACGCCGACGGCTCCACGGCTGCACTGATGACCATCACCAACGCAATCAGTGCGAGGACGGCACCCGTCGCCAGCATGACGCGGTTCGTGCGGGTCACGCGGCGCTGCTCGTCGGGGGTCAGTGTGCGCACGGGCGGTGTGGGGAGAGTGCGCGTGCAGTGCTTGCAGACGATCGCCGCATCTTGGACGGACTCGGCGCAGAACGGACAGACTTTCATCAGGGACTACTTTCAACCGGCCGATGGGTGGATCGGGCGCTGTTACCAGGTAACAAAACCAGGCTATTTGCGGCTATTTCGCGCTTCCTCCTGCTATGTCTCGATTCACGAACACCCGCGTAAACATTGACGAAATCTGGCGCGCCCGGCAGGACTCGAACCTGCGACCCCCGGCTTAGAAGGCCGGTAATAATGGCCGTTTTCAGGCGCTTTTTTGCAGATTCCGCGCCCTGGTAACACGGGTGGTAACACTTTTCACGGTTTTTGCCTCGGATCCGACTAGCCGATCGATCGCCTGATCGGTCAATTCCTGCGCCACCGACTTGGTGTACCGATACGTCTGCTCAATCCGCGAATGCAGCATCAATTCCATGATCGTCCGGTCCGGCACGCCGTGTTCCGCCAGCCACGTGCCGAAGCTGTGACGCAGGTCATACGGGCGCATCACGATCGGCGGGCGCACGGGCCGCTCGTGCGCGCGATCATACGCCGCGCGCCGCGCATTCAGCTTGCCGAGCGCGAGCTGAAAACTCTTGTACATCGAATGATGGCTGAACGGGCCGATCGCCTCCCACGTCGCCAAGTCGCGCAACGCGGCCACGGCGCCCGGCAGCACGCGGATCCAGGCGCCGGGATGCCCCTTCCCCTTGCGGCGTTTCTGCACGAACACCCGCGGGCGCTGCGGGTTGCGCGTGTCGAGGAACTTGGGATCGTACTTGCCGATTTGGGCATGCGGCCAGCCCGTGGTCAGGAGCACCCGGAGGCGCGCCCGCGTCTTGGACGGCGGCATGCACGCCAGCACCCGGTAGCAGGTCCAGATCGACTGCGCCCGCGGTCCCGGATCCTCGACCTCGTATTTCGGCACGTCCCGCACGGGATTGAAGCCGGACTTGCCGTTCAAGCTGGTGAAGAACGAGCGCAGCGCCGTGCGGCGATGGTTGCAGGACTCCGGCGCGTAGGTGGCCCGTTTGGCTTCGAGCGCGGTCTTGATGGCGATCGCGGTGATCGCCGCCGGGTCCAGGTCGCCGAAGACGGCCACCCATTCGCGGAGATGCTGCCGGCGCGTGGCGTAGGAGGGCATGGACGTGACGGAGGCGAGGTAGGCGCGGACGCGGGCGCGGAAGCCGGTCGCGGCATCGGTCGGCGGCAGCACGACGCCGCGGGCCTCGAGCCGGCCGAGCACGCGCACTTCCTCGATCCATTCCAGGACGGCGCGCAGGGGCTCGTCGGGCTTGAAGCGTCGCGGGATCTGGCGGCCGGACGGATCGCGGCGGAAGATCCGGCAGCCGCCATTGGGCGTGCGGTAGGTGCCGGTCGGGAGCTCGGCGTCGGGGACGTCCGCGATCCGGGTCGAGGGTTTCGGCCCCGGCATCGGTCAGCGCTCCTGGGTGCGGTCGATGACGCCGATCGTTTCGCGGTGGCTGAACTTCGCGATCGTGATGCGCTTGCCGCGGAGCCGAGGATCGAATTCGGCGATCGGCCGCAAGCTCTCGACGCGCGCCACGTCGGCGCCCATCATCGGTAAAAGCATGCGCGTGCCCGGATCGTAGAAGGCCGGGACGCCTTCCGTGCCGTCGTCGTCCAGCACGATGAAGGCAAAGCACTGGTCGATCCGGAGTTGGCCCTTCACGGCGTGGCCCGCTCGTCGAGCAGTCGCAGGCATATGCCAGCCACGATCCCTAAATGCAGGTACAACATCTCCCGCGGCGTGCGTGCGCTGCGATCGTCGTCGCGCCAGTACGCGATGAGCCGGTCGAGCCGGCTCCGGTCGTCGTCGGCGGTCCAGATCGCCGCGAGCGCCGCCCGATCCGCGGCCGTTAACCCGTCGCCCTCGACACGCTCCATTTAGGACGCCTCGGTCTGGTTGCGCGTGGCCGCGCGCGGCACGATCCCGTGTTCCGCTTCCAGGCGCATGCGAGCCTGCCGTGATCGCCGCACGGCCGTTTCCGCCAGCTCGTGGAGCGCGGCGGAATCGGCGGGCGGCACGAGCGTGAGATGCGCCGCGCTATTCGCCCGTGACCCGTCGCCGTTCGCTGGGGGCCGCGTCCTGCCCGTTCGCGCCGCGGCGGTCAATGCCGCTGCGGCGCTCGTCACGAAAGGGGGCCTCTGACGGCGATCGCAGAGCCTCCTTCGATTGCAACTGCGCCCGGGCTCGTTGGTGGTACTCGCTCAACATCCGCTTGATCGTCGTCTTGAGCGGCCCGTCTGCCCGTTGGTAGAGGCGGGCCACGTCGAGGTCATCCGGCAACAAGCCCTCGAAGCGCGGATCGGGCGTCCCGGGCGCGGCCTCGGGCTGCGCGGGCAGCGGCGCCGTGAGGTCGTCGAGCGTGAGATCCATCACGCGCGCAATCTTGGCGAGGTTCTCTTTGCGCGTCCGCCGCAACCCCGCCTCGACGCCTTGAAAGCACCCCACCGAGACGCCGGCCAATTGGGCGAAGCGCGCCTGGCTCATGTGCTCGGCCTGCAGCGGATCGACCAGGAGTCGCCCGTCGGCATCGTGGCGCTTGCGCCACGCGCGTACCCGCACCGCCGCGTACTTGTAGTCCTCATCCACGCGCCCATTGTTGGAGCGCCCGCGCACGAGGTCAAGACGCAGCAGCGTCATTTCGGCTCCGGCATCCAGGACACGCGCGGCAGTCTAACGAAGTTATTGACATCGGTCAACTAGGTGGGTTACGTTAGGCATGTTGGTTAACGATGTCACGTCACACACAGCATTTACTTGCACTCGCCGCGCAACGTGAACGGGCCAAGCGGCGTCGTGCAGATAACTACGCGCCGTGGTTACGCACCATCCGCCGCGCGGCGGGGTTGACCCAGCTCCAGCTCGCGCGCCGCGCCCGCGTCGACCATTCGTTGATCTCGTTGCTCGAAAGCGGGAAGCGCGACCTGGCGTCCGTGGGCTACGCGACCGCCGTGCGGCTGGCCGCCGCGCTGCACGTGACGCCCGACGAATTGATCCCGGTCGCCATCGAAGAGGAACAGGCGTCATGAAGCCCGACACCGACCCCACAGACGACCAGCTCGGCGATCCGCTCAGCCCGTACCTGACGACCGAGGAAGCGGCGCGCTATCTCCGCTTTCCCGCCGGCCCGATCCAAGCCGTGCTCTTTCGCCAATGGGCACGCCGGCAACATCTGCGACCGAGTCGGCGCGGCCGGATTCTGCTCTGGGAACGCCGGTACCTCGATGCGGTGGTCGCGCCGCCGCAGGCCTTGACGGTGGTACAGCGGCGGGGGCGCCGATGACCCGGCAGTGCGCCTGGTGCGGCGCCGACCTCGGAACCACCGCCGGCCCCGCCGACGCGATCAGCCACGGCATCTGCCCGGCCTGTCTCGCGCAGATCGGCGCGCAGGATGGGCCGGTCGCGGTGGTGCGCGTCCCGATCGCGGTGCCCTATGTGCCGCCCTCGGATCTGCGCTTAGAACTGCGAGCCCGCGTGACCGACTGGTTGGCGCGGCATGGGATCCATCGGGGCGGCGGCGAGGCGTAGGACGCAGGCGGCCCGTCAGGCTGACGAGCCAAGGAAACACAAAGGAATTTTGGGAGAGCCGGACAGACCACGAGGCGGTCAACCCCTGATGAGAACTGACCGCCCCGTCACCACCCGTTGAGCGAAAGCAGGCTATGACTATATCAAAGACCGACGATTTTGGATTGCCGGGTTCTACGGCCACCGCCAACCAGCGACCGAGCGCGCCACGCCGCGACGACGGGGGACCGGCGTTTCCGCACCGGCGGTCGTCCGAGCACTTCACGTATCCCGAAACCTATTTCCCGGGGATGACGCTGCGCGACTGGTTCGCGGGGCAGGCGCTGACCGCGGTGCTCGAAGCCCGCGCCGTCGCCGGGCTCGACTGCGGGCAAGAGTCGATCGCGCTCGAATGCTACGAGCTCGCCGATGCGCTGCTCGACGCGAGGGCGAAATGAGGGCGCGCCCCTCGGCCTGGCTCGGATCGGTGCTGAGCGGACGCGTCACGCCGCCGGCACCGGCCCGCGTCCCGACGAACCGCCCGCCCATGACCCCCGAGGAATCGCGCGCCTACGGGCTGCGCGTGAAGATCAAAGGCCTGGACGTCGACATCGCGAGCCTCTCGCGGGCGACGGCCAATGCGGCCACCGTCCAGGCGCGGACCGCCCTCGTCGCCGCGCAGGCGGCCTACCGCGCGGAACTCGCCACCCTCGAAGCCGCCGACAAGGATGGATCCCAATGACCACTGAAGCGTTAGCCGTGCCCTACGACGCGCCGCCCGAACCCGTCGCGCTCGTCCGCCGTTCGGTGCTCCTCGAACCCGTGATGAACGTCGCGCTGGCGAAAAAGCGCCTGGAGCAGCTCCAGGAGTTCTGCGCCGGCTATCTGCAGGAAAGCGTCGATGGCGGTGACGATGGCGGGGACTACGGCATCATCCCCGGCGCGCGCAAAAAGAAGGTGTTGCTCAAGTCGGGCGCCGACAAACTCTGCGACGTCTACGCGCTCGCCGACACCTACGTGGTGCTCTCGAAGATTGAAGACTTCGACTCGGGCTTGTTCGACTACACGCTGGAATGCCGGCTGCTGAGCAAGATCGACGACAGCCTGGTCGGCAGCGGCTTGGGCTCGTGCAGCTCCTACGAATCGAAATATCGCTACCGCGACGCGGGCCGGGTCTGTCCGCGCTGCGGCTCGACGGCCATCATCAAAGGCAAAGAGGAATACGGCGGCGGCTGGGTGTGCTTCGCCAAGAAGGGCGGCTGCGGCGCCAAGTTCAAGGAGGCCGATCCGGCGATCGCCACGCAGAAAACCGGGCGCGTCGAGAACCTCGACATCATCGACACGAAGAACACCGTGCTGAAGATGGCGAAGAAGCGCGCCAAGATCGACGCGGTCATCGGCGTGACGCGCTCGTCGGGGCTGTTCACGCAAGACCTGGAGGATCTGGCCCCACCCGTCGAGGTCGCGCCGGCCAGAGCCAGCCAGAGCCAGCCAGAGCCGATCAGAACCAGCCAGAGCCAGCCGAAGCCGGCCGATCCGCGCGACCCCGACGATGCGCTGCCGCCGCGCGAGACGGTCAACCCGACCACCGGCGAGATCGTCTCCGCGAACCCCGATCACTTCCGGATCCGCGAAGTCCGCGAACTCAAAAACGGGATGAAAGGCGCCACGCCCTGGACGCTCTTCGGCGTCACCGTCGATACCGGCACGACGTTCCTGACCTTCTCGAGCACGGTCGCCGATCAGGCGGAAGCCGCCCGGCAGTGCGGCGAGCCGCTCGAGATCCACACCGAGCCGGCCAAGAACGGCAAGGACCGGATCATCGTCAGTTGCGCGGCGGTCGCGGTCGGGACACCGGCATGAGCCTGTACCCCGTGGCGCCCGATTCGGATCTGACGCTCGTCTTCGACCCGATCGCGCACCGCTACACGCACGGGACGCGCGAGCTGATCAGCGTCACGCAAGCGCTGACCGCCGCCGGCCTGGTCGACACACAGTGGTACACGGAGGAGGCCTGCGATCGCGGTCGGCGCGTCCATGCCTGGATCGCCCAGCATGCGCGCGGGCATGTGATCACGCTGCCCGATCCCGCCGCGCCCGAGCGGCCGTTCGTCGAGGCCTATCTGCGCTTCCGGCGGGAGACGGACGTGACGATCTCCACCAGCGAACGGCAGGTCTGCGATCTGGCGCTGGGCTATGCGGGGACGTATGACGCGCTCGGGCTGATCGGCGCGCGGCCGGCGCTCTTTGATTGGAAGACCGGATCGGTGCCGGCGTGGGTCGGCTTGCAGTTGGCGGCGTATCGGCGGTGTCTGCCGCTGCCCTTCGGGATCGCGCGCTACTCGGTGGAATTGCGATCGGATGCGACCTATCGCCTGACGGAATGGCGCGACAAGCAAGACGAGCAAGTGTTCATCGCAGCGGTCACCCTGATGACGTGGAAAAGGCGGCAAGCATGACTCCCCTGGTAGCGACGGACACGGAGCTGGAGATGGTG
>Ga0268265_10003926_pt1 | contig 10475 bp, 4 predicted proteins | sample KBSSwiS52_FD_190355 | JGI IMG/M metagenome (GOLD analysis project Ga0268265, IMG submission 190355) | Switchgrass rhizosphere microbial communities from Kellogg Biological Station, Michigan, USA - KBS Switchgrass S5-2 (SPAdes) (version 2) | ecosystem: Host-associated > Plants > Roots >...
GAAGTCCGGCGGCGTCAGGCTGTCATCGCCGTTGACATAGACGCGCACGCCGCGCCGCATTTCGAGCTGCGACAGCGCCATGCGCTTCTGATTGAGGATGTAGAGAGCGACGGCGGTCGGCGCGAAGACGCTGACCCCCGGGCTGAAGGCCTTGGTGATTTCTTCCTCGACCAGGCGCAGCACATGGAGCGCGGTCGAATCCACCGAGCGGATGCGGCCTGATCCGCGGCAATGCGGGCAGATATCGGTCGAGGCTTCTTGCAGGCTGGGATGCAGCCGTTGCCGCGACATCTCCAGCAAACCGAACGAGCTGATGCGGCCGATCTGGATCCGCGCACGGTCGTTGCGCAGCGCATCCTTGAGGCGCCGCTCGACCGAGTTGTTGTTGCGGCCTTCCTCCATGTCGATGAAGTCGATGACGATCAGGCCGGCAAGGTCGCGCAGGCGGAGCTGGCGCGCGATCTCCTCGGCGGCCTCGGCATTGGTCTTGGTCGCCGTCTCCTCGATGTTGCGCTCTTTCGTGGAGCGGCCGGAGTTCACGTCGATCGCGACCAAGGCTTCCGTCTGGTTGATGACGATGTAGCCGCCCGATCGGAGATGGACTGTCGGGTTGTGGATCGCCGCCAGCTGGGACTCCACCTGGTAGCGCTGGAACAGCGGAATCGACGCATCGCGGTAGAACTGCACGCGCTTGGCGTGGCTCGGCGTCAGCATGCGCATGAAGGTCTTGGCCTGGGTGTAGCCTTCCATGCCGGCCACCACGATATCGCCCATCTCGCGGGTGTAGACATCGCGGATCGAGCGTTTGATCAGACTGGCTTCTTCGTAGATCAGCGCCGGCGCCGAGGATTTCAGCGTGGTCTCGCGGATCTCGTCCCAGAGGCGCATCAGGTATTCGAAGTCGCGCTTGACCTCGGGCTTGCTGCGCTCGCTGCCCGCGGTGCGGACGATCACGGCCATGCCTTCCGGCACGTCGAGATCTTCGACGATCGACTTCAGGCGCTTGCGGTCGTTCAGGCTGGTAATGCGTCGGGAAATCCCGCCGCCGCGATCGGTGTTCGGCATCAGCACCGAGTAACGGCCGGCCAGCGAGAGATAGGTGGTGAGTGCCGCGCCCTTATTGCCGCGCTCTTCCTTGGTCACCTGGACCAGCAGGATCTGCCGGCGCTTGATGACTTCCTGGATCTTGTAGCGGCGCAGCGCCCGCTGGCGCCGGCGGCGCGCATTCTCTTCGTCGACTTCCGGATCGTCGTCGCGCGCGGGCTCGTTGCTGCCGGCGGTGTCGAACACCTCCTCGGAGACCGGGACTTCGACCAACTCGCCCTGCGACGGCGGCGGAAGGTCGGCATCACCGGAAGAAGTGGGGGCATCTTCATTGTGGTAAGCACCGGCAACGGATGCTTCGGCCCGCGGATCCTCCACCGGCGCGTCCGCGGCCGGCGTCTCGCTCATATCCTGTCGGAGGATTTCCTGATGCGCGAGCAGCGGCATCGTCGCGTCGCCGCTCCCCGGTTCGTCCGGGTGACGGTCCTCGGCGCCTTCGAGATGATCGTCGCCGTCCGACATCGGCTCGTTCGGCGCGTCGAAGAAAGAGTCGCTCTCGCCGTGATCATCATGATCATGATCATGATCGCCGTCGGCGTGGTGGTCGTGATGATCCTCGCCGCCATGGTCGTGGTCGTCCCCGCGGTCGCCTGGGGCGTGTTCATGTGCCTGATGCGGCTCGGTCGCCTCGCCCCCGGTCTCGCCGGTGGCGGCTTCCGAACGGCGTCCGCCGCGATGGCGGCGGCTGCGGCGCGGCTTTTCCTCTGGCTCGCCTTCGAGGGCGGCCTGGGTCTCGCGCATCAGCGCTTCGCGGTCGGCGATCGGGATCCGGTAGTAGTCGGGATGGATTTCGCTAAAGGCGAGGAAGCCGTGACGGTTTCCGCCGTATTCGACGAAACAGGCCTGCAGCGAAGGCTCTACGCGGGTGACTTTGGCGAGGTAGATGTTGCCTTTGAGCGGGCGCCGGCCCGCTATTTCGACGTCAAATTCCTCAAGCTTCTTTCCATCGACCACCGCAACCCGTGTCTCTTCCGGGTGGGTGGCGTCGATCAACATTGTTTTGGCCATGCGGGAAATACTCCGGCGCGCGCCAGGCTCCGCCAAAGGCGGTGGAAGCCGGCGTCTGCGCAAATTGGGTTGGTGAATTCCAGGTGTTGGTCATGTTTACCTGTGGCGAACAGCGTCGCTCTGCGTATTCCCGGCGGGCACAAGTCCCGCCGCGGGTCGCACCTGCGACGCCAAAGCAACCGGTTCGGATCGGGATCGCTCGGGCCACTACGCGCCGCTTGAGACACTCCCTGATGGCCGGACCGGCCAAGACCTGACGGCGATTGGGCGCCCCCCTTATTCTTCGGCCCTTTCGGGCCAGCGAGGCGTCGTTAATCCTTCGTCAAGTCGCAGGCAGAATAGTGACCCAGGCGAACCAAGACAATGCCAATCCGCCCGGCCGTTTCAGGCTCGGTGAAGAGGCTTTGGTGAATCACTGAATTGTGTTGATTCACAGTGAGTTACAAGGTTATACTTTGACTCCTTTCTCGGGAGTTCGGACTAAATGCGCGATCTGCGGCGGGTTTTTGCTTGGGCGGCAAGGATCGTTTTCCTTGGCGTGATCGCTTTTGCGATTCCGGCTGAAGCCAAGACTGCAGTGACGGGAGCCAAGCTCGGCGTCGAGCCGAATCTCACTCGCGTCGAGCTCGCGCTCAGCGACTCCGCAGAATACCGGATCTTCGCGCTGGCGGATCCCAACCGCATCGTCATCGATCTCTCCGAAGTCGCCTGGAAGGTGAAGGAGGGCAAGAAGCTGCAGGGCCGCGGGCTGGTTGCCGCGCTGCGCTATGGCCTCTTCAAGGCCGGCACCTCGCGAATCGTGCTCGACCTGACCGGTCCGGCGGCGGTGACCGATGCCCGGATCCTGCCGGCCGACGGTAAGCTTCCGGTACGCCTCGCCCTGGACCTGCGCCCGACCGATTCGGCGGCCTTCAAGGCCGCGGCTCAGACCATCCTCTTTGCCTCCAATGGCGCTTCCGCACCCGGCGGTCCGGCAACGCCCGCGGAAGTGACGCCCAAGGACGGCAAGGCGCCGAAGCTGGCCGACGCCAAGATCCCCGGCTCAAAAACCGTGGACAAGGGCGGCACCGTGACCCTGCAGGTCGTGCCCAAGGCAGAGGCGGTACCGCCGCCGCCGGCGGCCAAGCCGCTGATTGTGATCGATCCCGGCCATGGCGGCATCGATCCGGGCGCGCTCGGTTCCGATGCGATGGAAAAGAACATCACGCTGGCGGTGGCAAAGCAGCTCCGCCAGCAGCTCCTGGCGACCGGGCGGTTCCGGGTGGTGCTGACCCGCGACAAGGACGTTTTCATTCCGCTCCGGGACCGCTTCAAGATCGCCAGGGACAAGAACGCCGACCTCTTCATCTCGCTGCACGCGGATTCCAACCCCAGCAGCCAGGCGCGCGGCGCCTCGGTCTATACCCTCTCGGACAAGGCGTCCGACGCCGAGGCTGAGGCCCTGGCCGCCAAGGAGAACAAGTCGGACGTGATCGCCGGCGTCGATCTCTCCAAGGAAAACCAGACCGTTACCGGCATCCTGATCGACCTCGCCCAGCGCGAAACCACCAACATGTCGTCCCGTTTCGCCGCGGTGTTGGTGAATGAGCTCCGGAACGACACCCTGATGCTGAACAACAGCCACCGCTTCGCCGGTTTCGCGGTGTTGAAAGCCCCGGATGTCCCCTCCGTTCTGCTGGAAATGGGCTATGTCTCCAGCTCGGCGGATGAGCAGTTGCTGACAAATTCCAGGCATCAAAAGCTGCTGGCCGGCTCGATCGCCCGCGCGATTGAAAATTACTTCGATTGGCGGGATATGATCCGTCACACAGAGGTGACGGATTCAGCAACCAAAGTCGCAAATTTGCCTTGATCCGGCGTTAGATACCGCTATTCGTGACCGGATAAGCGGGTCACCGCCCCCCGGATTTCCATGGGGCAATTTTGGACGGAGGCTGTGCCCTGGTTTTCCCAAACCGGGCAGGCTAGACAAAGCACCATGAGCAACGAATTTCCGCCCTTGCGCGCCGTGCGTCTGGATGATGACGCGGGCGATGCGCTGCCGCCCCCGCCGCTGCCGCCCGCAGAGGGTCCCGAAGGGGAGCCGGAGCCGAAGAAAAAGCGCGGCCGCGGCGACCCGAAAAAGAAGCGGCGTGGCGGCTTCCGCCTGCCCTGGGTCATATCTTTTCTGCTCAGCGTGATCTTCGTCGGCGGCACCGTCGCCGCGATCGGCGGCTGGGTCGCCTGGATGCATTATTCCGAGGGCCTGCCGGACTACTACCAACTTGCCAGCTACGACCCGCCGGTGGTCAGCCGCGTCTATGCCGGCGACGGCCGGCTGTTGGCCGAGTATGCGGTGGAGAACCGGGTCTTCGTGCCGATCACCGCGATCCCGAAGCGCGTGATCAACGCCTTCCTCTCGGCCGAGGACAAGACCTTCTACACCCATCCGGGCATCGACGTGCCGAGCCTCTTGAAGGCCGCCTGGGTCAACGCACTGAACTATGGTCGCGACCGCCGACCGATCGGCGCCTCGACCATCACCCAGCAGGTGACCAAGAACTTCCTGCTGAGCAACGAGGTCTCCTACGGCCGCAAGGTCAAGGAGGCGATCCTGGCGCTGCGCATCGAGAAGGCCTTCTCGAAGGACCGCATCCTCGAGCTCTATCTCAATCAGATTTATCTCGGCTCGGGCAATTACGGCGTCGCTGCCGCCTCGATCAACTACTTCAACAAGTCGTTGAACGAACTCTCCATCAGCGAAGCGGCCTATCTCGCCTCGCTGCCCAAGGCGCCGAACAACTACAACATCAAGCGCAACCACGAAGCGGCGCTCGACCGCCGCAACTGGGTGATCGACCGCATGCTCGAGAACGGCGCGATCAACGCCGAGGAAGCGGCCGCCGCCAAGGCCGAGCCGCTGGAGCAGCGCGATCGCGCCGAGACCGAGCGCGTGACTGCCGACTACTTCGCCGAGGAAGTCCGCCGCGAGCTTGCACAGCGGTTCGGCCAGGACTCGCTCTACAAGAAGGGGCTCACCGTTCGTGCCACCGTCAGCCCCGAGCTGCAGGTCGATGCCGACAATGCGCTCAGGAAGGCACTGACCTCCTATGACCGCACCCGCGGCTATCGCGGCCCGCTGAAGCATATCGAGCTGACCGAAACCTGGAAGGACGAGCTCGCGAAGCTCGAGCCGATGCCGTGGCTCTATCAGTGGCCGCAGGCGATCGTGCTTTCGACCGACAAGCAGGGCGCCAAGATCGGGCTGAAGGACGGGACCGAAGGCAACATCCCGCTCGCGGAACTGATTTGGGCGCGCAAGCAGCTGCCCGATTTCAGCCGCGGCCCGCAGATCAAGTCCGCCGACGATGTGCTCAAGGTCGGCGACATCGTCGCCGTCGAGCCGGTCGAGAAAGACAAGGACGATAAGGATTATCCGGCCGGCACCTACGGCCTGCGCCAGGTGCCGGAAGTCTCCGGCGCCTTCGTCGCGATGGACCCGCATACCGGCCGCGTGCTCGCGATGAGCGGCGGCTGGAACTATCAGCAGAGCGAGTTCAACCGCGCCACCCAGGCGATGCGCCAGCCCGGCTCCTCGTTCAAGCCGATCGTCTATCTCGCGGCGTTGGAATCCGGTTTCACGCCCTCGACCGTGATCCTCGACGCGCCGATGGTGATCAGCCAGGGCCCCGGCCTGCCGATGTGGCAGCCCGAAAACTTCAAGCAGGAATATTTCGGTCCGGCGACTTTGCGGGTCGGCCTGGAGAATTCGCGCAACCTGATGACCATCCGCGTCGCACAGACCATCGGCATGGCGAAGGTCGCCGAGATGGCCGGTCGGCTCGGCGTCATGGACAACATGCAGCAGACGCTGGCGATGTCGATCGGCGCCGGCGAAACGACCGTGCTCAAGATGGTCTCCGCCTATTCGATGATCGTGAACGGCGGCAAGAAGATCGAGCCGACCTTCATCGACCGCGTGCAGGACGGGCAGGGCTGGACCATCTATCGCCACGACCAGCGCAAATGCGATGGCTGCGCCGGCATCGCCTACGACGGCCAGCCGCCGCCGGAACTGCCGGACGAGCGTCCGCAGGTCCTGGATCCGATGGTCGCTTACCAGATGGTCTCGCTGATGGAAGGCGTCGTGCGCCGCGGCACCGGCTCGGCGGTCAGCAAGGTCGGCAAGCCTTTGGCCGGCAAGACCGGCACCACCAATGACGGCCGCGATGTCTGGTTCGTCGGCTTCTCGCCCGACCTCGCCGCCGGCGTCTATATCGGCTTCGACCAGCCGCGCACCCTCGGCGAGAAGGCGACCGGCGGCACGCTCTCGGCGCCGATCTTCCGCGACTTCATGCTGGCGGCGCTGAAAGACAAGCCGGCGACCCCGTTCCGCGTCCCGCCCGGCATTCGGCTCGTGCGCGTCAACTACAAGACCGGCCAGCGCGTGCAGCCGGGCGAAGAGGGGCGGATCATCTGGGAAGCCTTCCGCCCCGGCACCGAACCCAACGGCGCGCCGATGCAGATCGTCGAAGGCGACAGCAGCTACAGCCAGGATGCGGGCTACGGCTCGGTCATTCCACTCGAAAGCCAGATGCCGCAGCAGGCGACGGATTCGCTGCCACAGGACACCGCGACCAGCATCCTCGACATGCCGACCCAGACGCCGCAGGTGACTTACACCCAGCCGCTCTACGGCCCGGGCGAGGGCTCGAACCCGGCGGACTATCACCCGACCAACGTCGCCCCGCCGGGCGTCGGCATGAAAGACGCGGCCCCGAACGACGTGGGTGCGCCGACCTCGAGTGAGACGATCACCAACGATGCCGCGCCGAATCAGGTGGGCGAGGTCGGCACGCCGCCGCCGCTGCCGAACTCGGTGGACCAGCTCAACAGCCAGCCGGCGGCGCCGACCATGCCGCTCTCGAACGAAGACCTCACCCGCCCGCTCGATCCCGCTCTCGGCGGCACGCCCCCGGCGCAACCGCCGGCCCAGGCTCCCGCTCAGGCGCCGGCCGATTCATCGGGCGGTCTCTATTAGCCGAACCACGGGACCCCAACCACGGGACCCCCAACCACGGGACGTTGACGCGGCGGACGGATTCCCCCATGTTCCGGCCGCTTTTCTTGAAGAATGGAAGTTTGGCCATGCGCGCTGAGATCGAGCAGGCGGCGACGGAGATCAGATCCTCGCTGGCGCTGCTGAGGAGGCATCTTTGACTGGGACAACGCTCTGCGTCGTCTCGACGAACTGAACGCGCTCGCCGAAGACCCGACTCTCTGGGATAAGGCCGAGAAGGCGCAGAAGATCATGCGCGAGCGCACGCATCTTGCCGATGCGATCGGCGCCTTCCGCGCCCTGGAACGCGAGCTCGATGACGCCCTGACCCTGGCCGAGCTCGGCGAGGCCGAGGGTGACACCGCCTCGATCGACGAAGCGCAGCGCAATCTCGCCACCCTGAAAGAGCACGCCGCCAAGCGCGAGCTGGAATCGCTCTTGTCCGGCGAAGCCGACATGAACGACTGCTTCCTCGAAGTCCATGCCGGGGCCGGTGGTACCGAGGCCCAGGACTGGGCGCAGATGCTGATGCGGATGTATGTCCGCTGGGCCGAGCAACATGGCTACAAGGTCGAGTGGCTGGAAGAAAGCGCCGGCGAAGAGGCCGGCCTCAAATCCGCGACCATCGAGATCAAGGGCCCGAACGCCTATGGCTGGCTGAAATCGGAATCCGGCATCCACCGCCTGGTCCGCATCTCGCCCTTCGATTCCAACGCGCGGCGCCACACCTCCTTCTCGTCGGTCTGGGTCTATCCGGTGATCGACGACGACATCAGCATCGAGGTGCTCGACAAGGACCTGAAGGTGGACACCTTCCGCGCCTCGGGTGCCGGCGGTCAGCACATCAACAAGACCGATTCCGCGATCCGCATCACGCATATTCCGACCGGCATCGTGGTCTCCTGCCAGGCAGACCGTTCGCAGCATCGCAACCGCGCCATGGCGATGGATATGCTGAAGGCCCGCATGTACGAAGCCGAGCTCAGGAAGCGCGAAGAAGCGAGCGCGGCGATCGAAGCGCAGAAGACCGATATCGGCTGGGGCCATCAGCTGCGATCTTATGTGCTGCAGCCCTATCAGATGGTGAAGGACCTTCGCACCGAGGTCGAAACCAGCGACACCCAGGGCGTCCTTGATGGCGACATCGACCGCTTCCTCTCCGCGGCCCTCGCCGCGAAGATTCAGGGCGGGCCTGGGGCGGCGGAGAAGGCGTAAAACCTGAAGCGCCGTCGCGGCAATCGCGGCGCTGCGTGTCGATGGCGGCGCGGTTCGGGTTGTCCCGCGCGCGAATCCACGACTTCCGACGGCCGCGCTGCCAACGCGAATAGCGAAACCGCGGCACTGGTGATATCTCCATTCCGGCGCAAAGAATGCGCGCCTTGCCGGACCGGCCGTAAGCGTTCACGTCAGCCAACGCACCCATTGCGGAGTGCGTAACCTTGACTGTTCCAGATCGGCCCGACCCGGCCACCCGTCGCGTCTTCGTCCTGACCGCGATTCTGTTTCTTTCCTATCTCACCGTTGCGATGTCGCTGCCGGCGGTGCCCGTGCATGTCGTCCAAGGCCTGGGCCTCAGCAACGCCGCCGGCGGCCTCGCGGTCGGCATCGCCTTTCTGTCGACCATCCTGACCCGAACGCATTCGGGTGCCCGCGCCGACCGGATCGGCGGCAAGCGTTGCATGCAGCAGGGCCTGGTCCTCTACGCGGCAGCCGGCGTGATCTGCCTGCTCTCGAGCTGGTCGCAGCTTCCCGTGGCCGGCGCCTATGCGGTGCTGATCGCCGGGCGCCTGCTGCTGGGCCTCGGCGAAAGTCTCGCGATGGTCGGGATGGTAAGCTGGTCCATTGGCGTGATGGGACAGGCGCGGTCCGGCAAGGTCCTGTCGCTGGTCGGCATGGGCATGTACGGCGCCTTCGCCGCGGGCGGCCCCTTGGGGCTCGTGCTGCTCCATGAAGTGGGATTCGCGGGACTGATGGGCGTCTGCACCGTGCTGCCGCTCGTCGGCCTCATCGCCATCCATCGGCTTCCGGCGGTGGAACCCCATGCCGGAAAGCGCGAGCCGTTCCGCACCATCATCGGCCGGATCTGGCGCGCCGGTGCCGCCGTCGGGCTGCAGGGCGTTGGCTTTGCCGCTTTGGGCGCCTTCTTCTCGCTCTATTTCCTCAGCCGCGGCTGGCCTTATGCGGGTTTGGGTCTCACCTGCTTCGGCATCGGCTTTGTGCTCGTGCGCATTCTCTGCGGCCATCTGCCGGACAAGATCGGCGGCACCCGCGTCGCCATCGTCTCGCTGATTGTCGAGGCCTGCGGTCAGTACCTGCTCTGGCTGGCGCCGAGCCCCACTGCGGCGCTGGTCGGTGCGCTGCTCACGGGGATCGGCTGCTCGATGGTGTTTCCGGCAATGGGATCGGAGGTCGTCAAGCGCGTGCCGCCGCAATTGCGCGGCACCGCGATCGGCGCTTTCGCGGCCTTCCAGGATCTCGCTTACGGAGCCACGGGTCCCGTGGTCGGTCTGCTCGCCGATTCCGCGGGCTATTCCTCGGTGTTCCTGATCGGCGGCCTCGCTGCGACCCTCGGTTTGTGGATGGCGATCCGCGCGCACCAGGCGACGCGCGCGGCATGACGCGAATTTGAGCAACCGCTTGTGCGCTGCTCAATTTCGCATCATGCACAGACATCATGCGCAGCGAATCCCGCCGGATTCCGGGCAACACGCTGCTGGCACCCTTCTTGCTGACAGAGAGCTTAATCGCACGCCGGTGAACGGCGGCGGTTACAGGAGAGACTTGCGGCTGCGGCGGTGTGGATCCGTCCGTTGAAGCAGAGTGCTGGCTGCTGCGCACACGCACCGTAGCGGCCGGCACCTTCCTCCATTCATGCAGGGGGCAATGAACGGGACGCTCGAACTGGCCTTCGACAACAGCGGGGTTGCCGGTGCGACGCGGCTTGCGCATCTGCACCAGGCCGCACCCTTGCGCGCGCTCTTCCCCGAAACCTGCCGGATGGATTTGCCGGTGGTGGCGCTGACCGCGACCTGCGGCGGATTCACCGGGGGCGACCGCATGCGGACCGCGATCGGCATGGGCGCCGATACCCGGGCCATGGCGATCGCCCAGGCCGCCGAGAAACTCTATCGCTCGACCGGCGACGAGACGCGGATCGAAATCGCACTCGATGTCGCGGCCGGCGGCTGGCTGGAATGGCTGCCGCAGGAAACCATCCTATTCAACGGCGCGCGCATGCGCCGCCAGACCACCATCGACCTCGCCGAGGACGCCGCGGTTCTCGCCGGCGAGATCCTGGTCTTCGGGCGCTCGGCCTTCGGCGAAA
>Ga0268265_10003928_pt1 | contig 10474 bp, 7 predicted proteins | sample KBSSwiS52_FD_190355 | JGI IMG/M metagenome (GOLD analysis project Ga0268265, IMG submission 190355) | Switchgrass rhizosphere microbial communities from Kellogg Biological Station, Michigan, USA - KBS Switchgrass S5-2 (SPAdes) (version 2) | ecosystem: Host-associated > Plants > Roots >...
CGAATGCGCAAAAGGTTGTTGCCGAAGGACCATCCCCTTGCCTGATCGGCATCGACATTCACCTCAACCGCGGCTGAGAACACCGCGCGGAGGAACGGCTCCGCAGCTGCGACCGGGACTTCATCGCCATGGGATATCAAAGCGTCGAGCCATGCCATCGCTCGCGTGGTTCCATCGCGACGTGACTGCGTGACGGCCGTCTTCAACAATGCGGAGATCCGTTCCTCGTCGGACGCATGCTCCAGCACCTTGAGCAATTCCTCCTTGGATATGGCGTCCGGATCAATGGACATGCGGAAGTAGGTCTGAAAATGCTTGCTCGATGCGATCCTGCGATCCTTGTCGTGCCGGTCGCCGCCACCATGGATCGTGTTGTCCCAGATCGAATCGAGCCGTGGAAAGAGGCGGACTAGCGCATCGCGATAGCGCTTCGGATTCTCAATCTTCGGCAGGAGGATTGCATCGAGCCGCTCGGCGCCCTCGTTAGGTTCGAAGTGGTCTCGGGTCGCCTCGCAGACCAGTGACTGATTGTCGCGGATCGCTCGGTAGATGGAGGGCTGGAACAGGCGCATCGCCTCGATGGCTATGAAATCGCCGAGATCGACCTCGCCTTCCACTGCGGGCCAGGTGATGCTCAACGCGTTTGTATATCGGGTGGCATCCCTGGGCGTCCCAATCTCGGGCGCGACCGCAGCGTGGAACATGTTCATTACATGGACCAGGCGTTTGTCACCGATCCCGCCGACGATCACATCTATGTTCGCCGCAAGAATCCGGTGTACGTCGGAGGCGATCGGAGCGGGCAACTCGAAGGCCACCTGCACGATCTTCTCGAGATAGTGCGGCCCCTCCGACGGGAAGCGCTCGGCGACCACCCGCTCGGCGAGTTCACGATCGAAGGACAGGACGTAGATCACGTTGGGCAGTCGTCCGACGGACTTCACCATTCGAAACATCGCGAGCGCCTCGTCCGGCGCGAGACGGTCGATATCGTCGATCACTACGACAAACCGCTTCGGCTGCTTCGCCAGCGCCGCCCCCAATTCCGCGTGCAGCTTCTCGACGCTCTCACCGTCCTCGATCATGCCACCCAGCCATCCCATCACGCCCGACGCAATGGCGCCGGCGCCGGCAGCACCGGCGGCGTCCGCGATCGGGGCAACAGCCCCGCCCGCGTTGAGCAGGCGCGCGCCGAGCTTGGGGAGGATCTTCTTGGCCTTGTTGCCGAGACTGGGCTTCGTCGCTGAATAGAGTTCGCGGAAGAAGGCGAGCACCAGTGCCTCCTCTCCCCGGAACCACCAGGGATTGAAATCCACCACTTCGATCTCGCCTGCAGCTGACGCATTGGCGAGATGGTGCTTCAGGAGATTGATCGCGCTGCTCTTGCCCGATCCCCATGGACCGTTGAGGGCAATGACCACGCCGTTCGGTGACCGCATCGTCCGAACGCTACGTGCGAACGACTGCACGAAGCCGTCGATGCCGAACATATCCTGTTCAGGCTTGCTGAGAGGGTTGTCACCATAATCCGCGTCCATCAGCGATCTCTCGCGAAGACGGCGTCTATGCGCCGCGCGTTCATTTCATTGCCTTGGCATAGCGGTCGACGAAACGCCGCAGCTGAACGCGGTCAGTCGAAACCACGATGAATGCTCGGGTCGAATACCTACCGTCGCCAGAGCCGCTCACCCGTCGCTCATCGACGTGCGTCAGCACCACGCTCAACGCCGGATTGAAACGCCGAAGTTCCCAACCAGTCTTCTCATGTAGGGCGGCCACATCCACGCTCTGATCAAGCTCCAGCGTCATCCGAGCAAGTTCGACAGCGTCGAGCGTCGGATCAGTTCCTCTTACGAGCGGATCGAAGGTGCTGAACAGCTCTGAGCGATAGCTCAGCAGCGGAGGCCCGTTGAGCAGGGACCGCACTCCGATATACCCATCGGTTTCCAGCTCCGCGACGGCGTCGCGATAGTCTCGACCTGACAAATACTCGAAGGCCGACAGGGCTCCATCTCGATCCACCGGGCGAGCCAGTCCGAGTGTTGAGTTCTCTGCGAGCCACACGCCGAGCCGAAAGGCGTTCTCCGTGAGACCGAGTTCAGCCGCCCTCAAGCCTTCCGAACCAGTCACCTCCACCTCCGTATCCAGAGACCCCGTCCTCTCCCGAGGGGGGATTGCGACGCCACCGAGCCAACCGTCAAGTGCGTCGATGACCTTCTTGGCCGTGTTGGCGAACGTCCGGATATCCTCGCCGACCAGATGGACCGTCTCGCCGATCCCCGCCTCATCGGAAAGCTGTGCGAACTTCGCGTCGATGACACCCAGGTTGTGCCCAATCACGTGGCGCTTCTGGATATTTAGCTTCATCGCCGCCAGTGCGGTATCGTCCAACACGGCATATGGATCGAACCCGAGTTCGGCGAAGCGCTTCTGCCCACGCTCCACATTCTGGAAGTCGTTGCCTACGCGCGGCATAGAGTCGCCGGGATGTGCCGCTGCCCAACCGAATAGATAGATGGTCTTCAGCGTCGCTTCGAACGCGGTCAGAACGTCCTCATGGGCGTTTCCGAGGAGCCGATAGGCGAGTTCCTCCAATTCTGGGTCGAGGCCGTCAGCGAATTGAACTTGGGCGTCGACCAGATCTACTTCGCGCGCGAAATGAAGATGGAGGTTCGGCGCCCCACAGTCGGGGCAGAAGAGACCGATCGCATAGACCCCATAATCACGGCCGCAATGGTCGCACACCAGCTCTCGAAGGAGATCCGTCCGATAAAACCTTGGCCTCGGCCGATGGCTCTTCGAGGGCCTCACCTCGATCTTGAGCATGCTGTTGCGGCTGCTATTTCGACCTATCCCCTCGAACAACTTCGAGATCTGGTCCTCCATGTCGCTGAGGGCCGCATGCTTCGCGATCTCAAGCGCTGCCTTCCGATCGTCGGGATGGGTGAACTCCTCGTCTTCCGCCACGACACCGCTGTAGGGGCACACCGTCTGAGACGACCCCGGCTCCAACTTCATCCGGGCACGCATATCCTCCGTGATCAAGTCGGGACGATTCACGTCGCCGAGAACGAAATGGCGTGGCTCCGCAGCTTCATTGGGTGAGAAACGGTAAACCCGGCCGTCCGGCGTCTTCGGAAGCGGGATCTTTAGCTGCATGCGGCTGCCGGCGCCCCCGGTTCGATATTTCTCCAGATTCTTGAAACGCACAGCGATCTCCTCCGAGGCCGAATTCACCTTGGGGCCATGAGAACATAAGGAGAAACTGAAGCACGTTGAAAAGTGCTTCGCAAGTCACTTTGGCGTTGTAGCTGCCGTCACGGGGAGAATGGGCGCTCAGAAACGCAGTTTCATAGGCAGCTTCTGTTGCGAGCCGTCGTTCGCGGTGGCTGATCCGACACCTCCTCCTTTACGCGTTTTTACACAGCCTCGGTCGACAGCCGCTGCTCTGGGTTGGACGTCGGATCGGGGCTGCACTCGCCGCGACACCGGACGTTTGGGCCCTTGGTCAGGGCATCGGGAACCGGCCATACATTCATCTGGCTGCTGTAATGCCGAAAGACTTGGGCTGGGACAAAGCTGTCGTTTCCGGCGCGCCGCTTGAATGACGGCTTTCGGGGGACGGCTGATCTGGACCTATTTCATCCTCGATAACTGACGTTCGGCCGCTTCCCATCTGCCCCGTTTCAGCAGGAGGATTGTGGTTGCAGAACCTTGCGACTGGCTTCGAAGGTGCCAATCACAGCTTGAAAACGATCATTTTCTCCGCCGACATCTCGCCAGCGGTATAGGGAATGCCCCCAACTCCATAGCCGGACGACCGCCGGCCCGCGAATGGCATCCAATCGGTGCGAAACGCACTATGGTCATTGACCATGACCGCCGAGGCGTCGAGACGCTCAGCTGCATCGAGCGCCACAGCCAGGTCGCGTGTGAAGATGCTGCTCTGAAACGCGAACGGCAGAGAGTTTGCGTCGCGGATGGCGCCATCGAGATTGGTAAAACCGAATATGCAGGTGGCTGGGCCGAACACCTCCTCGTGCGACACTTTAGCCTGTTTGGGAGGATCGATGAGTATTGCCGGCGCCAGTGTCGTGCCACTAAGGCGTCCGCCTCCGATCAAACGGGCACCTCCCGACACGGCTTCCTCGACCCAACTCGCAACGCGCTCGGCTTCGGAAGGGTCAATCAACGGGCCAACCTCGGTCTCGGCAAGCTGCGGGTCACCGACGCGCAGTCGCGAGACGCGCTCAGCGAACCGCTCGACGAAGACATCCTTAAGCGCTTCGTGGACGTAGATCCGTTGGACCGAGACGCAGACTTGGCCTGCGTGATAATAGCCGCCTTTGGCGAGAGGCTCGATGATCGCATCGATATCGGCGGTGTGGTCGATGATCACCGGCGCCACGCCGCCATGCTCGAGCGAGCAACGCGTTCCCGGGGCCAGATTGGCGCGCAGATGCCAACCTACAGCGCCCGAACCGATGAAGCTCAGGAAGGCGATCCTTGGATCACTTGCAAAAGCGCTCGAAAGATCGCGGCTTTCGGGGAGCAATGTCTGCACCCAACCTTCCGGCATGCCAGCCTCCTGGACGAGCTTGACCAGCTCGAAACAGCAGAGCGGTGTCGCCGTCGCGGGCTTGACGATGACTGGACAGCCCGTCGCAATTGCCGGCGCGACCTGATGCACAATGAGGTTTAGCGGATGGTTGAACGCCGAAATAGCCGCCACCACACCGATCGGCTCCAGGATCGTCCAGGCACGTCGTCCCTCGCTCGCTGGGGTAAGCTCCATCGGTATCTCTGTGCCGCCGCGGGTGCGAAGCAATTCGGCGGCACTGCGGATTCCGTCGATTGCGCGATCGGTCTCGACCAACGCATCCGTGTAAGGCTTGCCCCCTTCGCGCGCGATGCGCTTCGCGAACGTCTCTCGCCGCTCCAAGACCAACTCCGCAAGCCGATGCAGCACGGCCATGCGCTGATGCGCCTTCAACCAGCCGCCTCGATCTTCGAAGCGCGCACGGGCGAAGGTCAGTTTGCGTTCGAGCGTTGCCGCGTCGTCCGTGGGCAGATCTACGATATGTTCACGATCGAAGGCTTGCACGACCTCAAGCATGAGACCCTCCAGAATGGCTGAACTTCAAGCAAGTGCGACCGCCTCGAGGATGAGCGCTGAGCGATCCGCTAGCGCGGGAATCCTCGCGAGATAATCTTGATAGTGGGGCGTCTGGCGGTGCGCCTCGGCCGCCTCTGAATCACGGTAAAGCTCGTCGAGGACATAGCGCTCAGACAGGGCGGTATCCCGCCAGACATCCCAGCGCAGATTGCCCGGCTCGGCACGGCAATGGGGCATCATGCTAAGCAGAAGCGTGCGCAGCTCCTCCGCCTTGCCCGGATGCGCCGTGAGGTTGGCCGTGATTTTCACCGGTGATTGCGACATGGCGTCCTCCGTTAACTGATAGAACAACTCACGCCACAGAAGCGGCCGTTTTCAGCGCTTCCAGAAGTTTTTTCCCGAGCAAGCCTGCCGAAGCAGGATTCTGACCGGTGATTAGTCGACCATCGACGACGACGTGGGCCTCCCAATTGGCCGCCGACGAATAAACGGCCCCCTCAACCCTCAGGGCATCCTCAAGTTCATAGGGTACGTCCTCGCGGGCATAGTCATATTCTTCCAGCTTCGAAAAGGACGTCAGCTTCTTGCCCTGCACGAATGGTACGCCATCCCCGAGATCGACGCCGAGCAGCGAGCACGGCCCGTGGCAAACGGCACTGACGATTTTGCCTGTGGTCCAGGCACGCACGACGGCATTCTGAACGGCGGTATTGCGCTGAATGTCCGCCATCGGACCGAGACCGCCGGGCACCAGGATCGCGTCATAGTCTGCGGCGTCGACTTCGGACAATCTACGGCTGCGATTCAATCGGCGGAATGCTTTGCTCTCGAAGAAGGCCTTTTGGGCAGGGTCACTCTCATCATAGGCATCAAAGGGCGTCCACCCCCCCGCGGGAGACGCGAACTCGACAGCTACCCCAGCTTGATCGAGTACATCGAAAGGATGCGCAATTTCGGGGAAGAAGAAGCCGACCTTCCGGTTTCTTGGCCCAAGAACGGCTGCATTGGTCACGATAAACAGGACATGTTGGGTCATGGCGTTTTCCTCGTGTGATCTGAAAGAGATGTTTCTGCGAACGCTCAACCCGGCATGGCTTCATATTGCGGCAAGGGTAGTGCCGGCGTCCAATCCAGACGCCGCTTCGTAAACATTTCCACGGCGGGCTTGATGCCGGTGGAATTGTCCATGCTGCCGATCATTACGAAAACTGTTTCAGGGAAGCTTTCAAGCTGACTGGTGAAAAGCCTCGAACCGCAATCAGGACAGAAATTGCGGTTGAGCGACTTGCCCGAGTCGCCAACGTACTTGAAGGGCTTTGGCTTGCCGCTGAGGACTGCGAAGCTGTCTTCTGGAATGCCAAGAAAAGTCGCGGCTTCCCCACCCGACGCACGCTTGCAGTCCAAACAATGGCATACCGCAACGAAGCCGGGCTCGGCGTCGAACTCATATTTAATGGCACCGCATGCGCATTTACCAGAATACTTGGCCGTCATTTTCGCGTCCTTTTAGCGATCGGCGCAGGCCTCAATGCTGGAAAGTCACAACCGCGCGTCCGACGATCTTGTTGTCGCGCATGAGATCGATATTTTCGTTGATGTCTTCCAGAGAGATTGTCTCGATGGTGTGCTGGATCTTGCCTTCGGCGGCGAGAGCCATGACCTCCATTAAGTCTGCATTGTTACCCCAGAACGAGCCGTGGAATGTCTGTTCGCCATGCACGCGAGGAAACAACGGAACGTCGATCCGATCACCGATGAAGCCGACATCGGCATAGTGTCCGCCGATCGCGAGCCGGGAGAAGGCGAGCTGCATCATCTCGGTCGCACCGGCGCAGTCGATGATCGCGTCGAATTTGTCCTGCCCTGTGGCTTTTTTCAGCTCCTTGCCGACATCCTCGGAAGACTTGCCCTGGATGGCGATGATATGATCGGCGCCGTATCCCTTGGCGACTTGGAGCTTTTCCTCGTTACGCGCCAATGCGACGACCGGACCGCCAGCGCCGAGCAGCTTGGCATATTGGACGGCGTAGGCGCCGAGTCCACCTATGCCGAACACGCCAGTCACCCGATCAGGTCCTAGGCCGCCAGCGTCCCGAATCTTCTTGAGGCCACGATAGGGCGTGAGACCCGCATCGGTGAGTGGTGCCAGCTCTTCGAATTTGAGGTGCTTTGCGACCTTGATCACGTATCGGGCCGGAACCGGAATATACTCGGCGAAGCCACCATAAGGTCCGAAACCGGGCCAACGCACGTTCGGGCAAATATGCGTGTTGCCGACCTGACAATGCTTGCAAACGCCGTCGCCCCAGCCTGGTGATACGACGACATGGTCGCCCTCTTCGAGACCGGCTGCCTTCGGCACAACGCTTCCGACCTTTTCGATCATGCCAGTGATCTCGTGGCCGGGGATGACCGGAGGCGGGATGTCGCCATAACCCTGGAAAAAGCCGTCGATCAGCAGCACGTCCGAGCGGCACATGCCGCACGCGGCAACCTTGACCAGGACCTCGTCCGCCTGAATGTCGGGCACGGGAACGTCCTCGAGAACGAGGGGCTTATGATATTCCAGGATACGCGCCGCCTTCATCGCTGATCTCCAAAGATGCTAGTTTGACGAAATTCTGGCCGCGGCCGCAGCAGCGACCGCGATGTCTTGCTCGACGGAACCTGCGCTCGTGCCGACGGCGCCCACAATCTCGCCGTTGATCGCGACGGGCAGGCCGCCGCCGAAGATCACGATATGGCCGCCGTTGCTCTGCTCGATGCCAAACAGGGGAGCTCCCGGTTGTGCGAGCTCGGCAAGATACTCCGTACTCTTGTCGAACATCCGGGCCGTCTTTGCCTTGCCAATGGCGAGGTCGATGCTTCCCTCGAGCGCGCCGTCCTGGCGTGCGAAGGCGATCAAGGCGCCGCCCGCATCAACGACGGCAATGTTGTAGGGAATGCCGATGTCGGCTGCCTTCGCTTCTCCCGCGGCAAGCATTTGCTTGGCGTCAGAAAGGGTCAACGTCGTGAATGCTCGCGGCATGCCTTGTCCCCTCGTCCGATGGTCCCTCACCACGTAGTTCCAGGCGCAAACGGTCATGGCCCAGAAGGACCATGGGAACCTCGAAACCTGTCAATCTTGGCGAAACTTCAGGCAAGGGATCGGGTCGCCGTCGCCAAGTCTGCCGTCACCCGAATAGCATCGAGGTGCTCGCACGGCTGGTGAAAAAAGGTGAATCTGCTGGTATATGCTCGATACTCGAGCTGCGCCGGTGTTTGTTCGCTGCATCGAATTCGTGTCGGCGCGCTTCCGCGACATGCCGTGCTCGCAAGGTTCAGGTGGTGGAAAGGGACGTGGTGACCGGGGCCGATCCGATCGAAGTCACAACCTATTGTTTCGCAGACTGCCGCTTTATGCCTGCACGACAGTTATTGCTGCGTGGCGATAAACCGATCCGTATCGGATCGCGCGCAATGAATTTACTTCACGCCCTCGTGCGGCGCCCAGGGGAGGCCGTTGACAGAAACGAGCTCTTTCGCGCCGCGTGGCCTAATCTCTTCGTCGAGGACAGCAATCTCAAGGTCAATATCGCAGCGTTGCGCAGGGCGCTCAAGGCTGCTGGGGTCAATGCGTCTTGCATAGCGACCGTCCCCGGCCGGGGATATCGGTTCGTCGCTCCACTCACGGTGCTGGGGCCGAGAGAAGACGTCCTCCCCGCATCCATCAGAAGAATTGACGGGGCCTTACCGCCGACAAAGTCACTGATCGGACGCGCCGACGTCCTGGCAGATATTTGCGAGGCGATGCGCCAGACGCGACTGCTCACAATCGTCGGTCCCGCTGGTGTTGGGAAGACCAGCATCGCCATATCAGCGGCCAGGCAGCTTGCTGATATGGCAGGCCAACGCGTGTGCTTCGTCGATCTTGCCATGATCGACAAACCTGAATTTGTTGCGCCGGCAGTTGCTCACGCGCTAGGGCTCGAAAGCAATGTCTCCGACGCCCTCGCAGCCCTCACTGAAGCGCTGCGCGCGTGCGACCTTCTCCTCCTTCTTGACAATTGCGAGCATGTGCTGAGTGCGGCGTCGATCGTGGTCGACCATCTCAGTCACACGGCTCCCCGGCTTCTCGTTATCGCGACCAGCCGCGAGCCCCTGCGCTGCCGATTTGAGGCTGTTCATCGCCTTGCACCTCTTTCATGTCCGCCCGAGGAAGGCTTGACGAGCAAAGCTGACGCGATGCGTTACCCAGCGTTTGAGCTTTTCGTTCGTCGGGCAGCGGTCGAAGGGTACCGTCTCGATGAGGCGGATGTTCCCGCGATCGCGGCAATGACGCGCCGTGTGGAAGGCATCGCACTCGCTATCGAACTTGCGGCCGCAAGATTGCCGACTTGCTCTGCCACACAGCTGCGGGCCCTGCTGGACCAAAGCCTGACCCCTCTCGCGTCGGTGGACCACCTCACAACCTCGCGCCATGCGACGTTGGTCGCGACTCTCGAATGGAGCTATCGATTGCTTTCCGGGGGGGACGCGCGGCTGCTCCGCCGCATGTCGATATTTGGCGCCAGTGTAGAACTGGATGACATAGTCGCCACCTGCGCGGATCTGACGAGCGCCGAAAATATTGCCTCTTCTCTCGAGAGTCTTTGCGCCAAATCTTTAGTCGACTCCAAATTTGTGAACGGTCATCGCCAATATCGGCTGTTGGATAGTATGCGGAAATTCGCCACGGAAAAGCTTTGCGAGGCAAGCGAGCTTTCTGACGGGATGATCGGATATGGCCGCTACCTGCTCGTGCTGTTCGAGCGGGCAGAGAAAGACTGGCAGTGGCGAACGCATGAAGACTGGAAGCTACTGTACGGACGTTGGGGCGCTGACATCCGACGCGTGATCGATTGGGCTTTGAAGGAGGACGCCGATCTCGATCTAGGAGTTCGACTGACCGCATCGGCGACAACGTTTTGGAATGAATTCTCGTCCCTTGCAGAAAGCCGATACCGCGTCTCGCTTGCGCTTGATGCCCTGGAGAAATTGCCCAAGCACGATCCGGTGCTGAGGTTGAAACTATACTGGGCGCATGCAGCTAACCTCAGTTTCGGCAAGCGTCTGGACGGGGACCTTTTCCGCGCACTGCGGGAAAGCCGGAAGCTGGCGGTCCAAGTTGGAAATACAGAAGATTTTTTCCGCACCACGATGGGTCTTGCCTCAATTCTGGGTAGCTTCGGATGCCTGGATGAAACCCAAGCTCTGATGGTCGAGCTACGGAATGTGATGGAAACGGCGAGAGACTATTCAGCCGCGCCCGAGGTCGCTCGCCAAGAGTTGATGATCGGCTTTTATGATGGCGCGATCAGAGAAAGTCATGCCGCGCTC
>Ga0268265_10003930_pt1 | contig 10471 bp, 5 predicted proteins | sample KBSSwiS52_FD_190355 | JGI IMG/M metagenome (GOLD analysis project Ga0268265, IMG submission 190355) | Switchgrass rhizosphere microbial communities from Kellogg Biological Station, Michigan, USA - KBS Switchgrass S5-2 (SPAdes) (version 2) | ecosystem: Host-associated > Plants > Roots >...
CACGCGTACGAAGACCGTTCGCGTGTACTCCACCGTCTGACCGGGCTTCCACTGCGTGGTCGGGACCGGTGGGCTGTGATCGTCGTCCCACATCATCTGTCCGTCGGCGTCGACGATGTGCGACATAACGCGGTAGTCCTCGCTGAACTGGGCATCGTTCGCGACGACGAACTTGTAAGTCACCTCGAGCGGACTGCCGAGCGGAGCGCGGTCGTGATTCAGCGTGACAGATGGCGTCGCCACTGACGGAGCCGGCGCTTCCTTGCGGCGGCACGCGGCGAGACCGCTCAGTGCCAGCCCGGCACTGAGGGCGAGCACAACAACCTGGAGACGTATCATGCGTACGAACATGGTCGATTGGTGTCGCAGACGAGTCGAAACAAGAGTGAAAGACGGTGAGCGCGAATTATAGCAATGTTGCCGTATCCCAAGCAATCTGTTAGAGTTCCCGCCTTCCCGCCTCCGCGCTGTCGCGCTTCGGCGGGGCAGGCGCCAGAAATGCTCCCGTAGTCACAACATATCAGCCCATGAGTCAGGAAGCGCTCGGCCTCGTTGAAACGAAAGGCCTGATCGGCTCGGTCGAAGCGGCCGACGCCATGGTGAAGGCCGCCAACGTCGTCCTCGTCGGCAAGGAGTACATCGGCGCCGGATACGTGACCGTGCTCGTCCGCGGCGACGTCGGCGCCGTCAAGGCCGCCACCGACGCCGGGGCGGCCGCCGCCCGCCGCGTGGGCGAGCTCGTCTCGGTCCACGTGATTCCGCGGCCGCACGCCGAAGTCGAGAAGATCCTCCCCAAGGGAGCCTAGCGTGGCCGAAGCCGCAGGCCCGCCTCAAACCGATCGCGATCTCGCGTCGATCGCGGAAGCCCGTGCGCTGGCCCGCCGCGCCAAGCAGGCCTGGCTCGAGGTCGCCGAGTTCGATCAGGCGCGTATCGACGCTATTGTCGACGCAATGGCCGCCGCGGCAACGGCGCAGGCAGAAGCCTTTGCGCGGCTTGCCGTCGAGGAAACGGGATACGGCGTCGTCGAAGACAAGATTCAGAAAAACCTGTTCAGCTCGGAAAAGGTCTACCAGTTCATCCGGCCGATGAAGACTGTCGGCGTCATCGCCCGGCACGAGGATCGGCGGGTCGTCGAAATCGCCGAACCGTTTGGCGTCGTTGCCGCGGTGATTCCCACGACGAATCCCACATCCACCGCCATCTACAAGATCCTGATCTCGCTGAAAGCGCGCTGCACGATTGTGTTGAGCCCTCACCCTTCGGCCGTGAAATGCATCACGCGGGTCGCCGAGGTCATGGAAGAGGCGGCGCGACGGGCCGGGGCGCCGGCGGGATCGATCAACTGGATGACCACCGTCACGCTCGAGGGGACGCAGGAACTGATGAAGCAGCGCGACGTCGCCGTGATTCTGGCGACGGGCGGCATGGGGCTCGTTCGCGCCGCTTACAGTGCCGGCAAGCCGGCCTACGGTGTAGGACCGGGCAACGCCCCGGCGTTTATCGAGCGGACCGCGAATGTCCGCAAAGCCGTTCACGACGTCATCACCGGGAAGACGTTCGACAACGGCGTACTGTGCTCGTCTGAGAATTCGGTGGTCGTCGACGAGCCGATTGCCGAGGAGGTCAAGCGGGAGTTCGTCGCCCAGGGCGGCTACTTCATGAACAAGGCCGAGTCGGACGCCGTCGCGCGCGTGCTGGTCACGCCGCAGCGGCTGCCGAATCCCGCCCTCGTCGGTAAGTCCGCCGTGTTCATTGCGGGCAAGTGCGGTATCACCGTTCCCCCGGACACGCGGGTGTTGCTGGCCCCGCTCGACGGCGTCGGTCGCGACTATCCGCTGTCGGTCGAAAAGCTGTGTCCCGTGCTTTCGTACTACGTCGTGAAGGACTGGCGGGAAGGCTGCGAACGCTGTAAGCAGATTCTTCGCTACGGCGGGATGGGACACACGATGTCCATCCACTCGCAGAACGAGCAGGTCATCCTCGAGTTTGGATTGCACAAACCTGCATTCCGGATCGTGGTCAACTCGCCCACGACCCACGGATCAGTCGGGCTGTCGACGGGGCTCGATCCGGCGATGACCCTGGGCTGCGGCGGCTATGGAGGCAACATCACGTCCGACAACATTTCTCCCCGTCACCTGCTGAACATCAAACGCCTGGCCTACGAGGTTTCGCCGGTGGTCAGCCGCTGGGACCGGATCGGCGGGCGCAGCGTGGAGGGAGCCGTCTCCGCCCCTCCTTCGTCGCCGTCAGGAAGTGGCCGGCTGCCCTCCGCGCCCGAACGGCCGCTGCCGCCCGCGGGCATCAGTGCAGATTCGCTGTCCCGGCGGATCGACGAGTTCCTCGGGTCGCGGGGATTCAAGGGTCAGACGGGGGTCAGACCCGCTCCGGACTCCGCCAGCGCTCCGCCGCTCGACTTCGTCTGTGAGGAAGATGTCCGTCTGGCCATTCAGGCGGGGCGCACGCTCGTGGTGTCGGAGCGGGCGATCGTCACACCCGCGGCGCGCGACCTCGGCGAGCAGCATCGAATCTTCCGCGTGGCACCCTGGTCTGGCTAAAGTGTGCAACTGCTGAGCCTGTTGGACTTATTGTTGACCCCTCCCCATGAGCCTTGCTAGACTGCCTCGACAATGCCCAAGCAGCTCTGGCAGCGCCGTCCGCTGACCGCGCTGGCCGCCCTCTTCGTGATGGCGCTGGCGATACCCGTGCGCGCCCAGACGCCCGCACCCGTTGTGGCTGACGAGGTCCTCGCCCTCATTGCCACGTCGGACGGACATTTCAAAACCGGTCAGAAAGAGCTCGAACAGGGGCACGTCGAAGCCGCCAAGGCGGAATTCAACCTGGCTCTGGAGGTGCTGCTCGCCTCGAGCTATGGCGGCAGGACCGAACCGCGGATCCGGGACCATTTCGACCGGCTCGTCGACAAGATCAGCACCTACGAAGTTCGGGCGCTGGCAACCGGCGACGGTTTCACCGAAAAGAAGTACGAGCCGGCTTCCATCGACGAGCTCCTGACGGTCACGAGCACGTTCGGAACGCCTGCGGCGACGGCTGAACTGAAGGACACCGCCCAGGCGGACAAGGCGAACCACGACATTCCCATTCCGCTGAACCAGCGGGTGCTCTCGTACATCGAGCTGTTCCAGGGACGACTCCACGACTTCATCGAACAGGGCATGCGTCGCGGCACCAAATACCTGCCGATGATTCAGAACGTGTTCCGCGCCGAAGGTCTGCCGCTGGACCTGGCGTACGTGCCGCTCGTGGAAAGCGCGTTCAAGCCGAACGCCCTGTCGCGGGTGAAAGCCAAAGGCGTCTGGCAGTTCATGACCGGCACGGCCATCGAGAACGGCCTGCGCCGCGACTGGTATATCGACGAACGGTCGGACCCGGAAAAGGCCACTATCGCCGCCGCCAAGTACCTCCGCACGCTCAGCAAGATCTTCGACGGCGACTGGCATCTGGCGCTGGCGTCTTACAACGGCGGACCGGGCCGCCTCCAGCGCGCCATCAAGTCGACCCGCCTCGACAGCTTCTGGAAGCTGGCGGAGAAGCCCAAGGCGCTGCCGCGCGAAACCCGTGAATACGTGCCGATGATCCTCGCGGCCATCGTCATCGCCCGCAACCCGGCGCAGTACGGCTTCGATATCGAGCCCGAGCCGCAGACGCAGTTCGACAAGGTCACGCTCCCGCGCCCGGTCGATCTCCGGCGCGTCGCCGAATGGACCGATGCGACGATCGACGATATCCAGGCGTTGAACCCCGAGCTGCGCCGGTGGACGACGCCGGTCAAGGACACGCAGTACTCGTTGAAGGTGCCGGCCGGTACCGGCGACGTCGTGCTGTCCCGCCTCAGCGATACGGCGGCGGCGGACCTGGCGTCCCTGAAGTTCTATACGGTGAAGAGCGGCGATACGCTGTCGGTCATCGCCCGCAAGCTGCGAGTCAGCAAGGCCGATCTGGCTGAGGCCAACTACCTCGCCACGACCGCGCGCGTGACCGCCGGCCAGAAGCTCATCGTGCCGCACGAGACGACCGTGCTGATGGCAGCGCGTACCGACCGTCCCGCGCCGGCCACGGAAGCGCGCTCGACGGTGGCGGCAGCCGGGCAGCTCGCGGACCCGGCCGCGCCGTCGAATCGCGTCAAGGCGACCTACCAGGTCAAGCGCGGCGACACGCTGGCCTCTATCGCGCGCCTGTTCCAGACCACCGTGGCATCGCTCCGCACCTGGAACCCGCGGCTGCCAGGCAATCAGCTCCTCGCGGGACAGCGTCTGACCGTCTACCGGCCGACGAACTAGTCCGAACGACGCACTAAGCCGTTCGCTTTCCTTCCTCCGGCACGCTGGTACGTGATCGCAACTGCTTGATGCCCTGCTCGATGCGTTCGGCCAGCTCGCGCTCGTGCTGGAGGGTGCGCAGCGTGTTTCGCGCTTCCTGCAGCATGAATTCGAGCTGTGCCACCTTTTCCGCGACGTGATCGACCACGGCTTTCTGCTCGCCCAGCGCCTCGAGGTTGATGCGCACATCGTCGAGGACGTGGACGATCGCGTTGGTCTTCGACTGCACCTCGTCGATCACCTTGCGGCGCGCGTCGATGCCGGCGATGCGCTCGTCGGTGTCGGCGATGCGCGACAGCAGCAGGTCCACCTGGTTCTTGAGTGCGGTTACTTCGCCGCGCTGCTCCGCCAGGTGGGCCAGGTCCGCTTTACTACGCGCGCCAATCTCGTGGACCTGCTCCACTTCGGCCTTGACGGCGTTGATCAGCTGCTCACGCCCGGCAATCGCGGCGACGCTCTTTTCGAGATCGCCGGTGAGTTGCTTGATCTCCGACAGCCGTGCTTCGACTGACGCCAGCTTCTTGTCACTGAACGCCATCTGGGTTCGGCGCTGCTCGAGCTGCTTGAGCATGTTCTCCGCCCGCGCCAGCTGATCCTCGGACGCTTGCACCTGGCTGATCGCTTCGCGCTGCCGGGTCTGAACGCGATCGAGGTCGACGATCAGTTCTTCTTTCACGGCGGTTGACCGCGCCAGCTCTTCGGAGAGCGCCTGCATCTGACGCGTCCGATCGGTCACTTCGGCGGCGATCGCCTTGCTCGACGCCAGGAGATCCGCGAAACGCTTCTCCTGCTCGATCATCGTGGCGTCGTCAAGTTTCACACCGGCGATACGCTGGTTGGCAGTCCCGATCTCGGCTTTCAGCGCGTTGACGTCGGCGACGAGCGGCACGAGCCGCTTCTGCAGCGCGCTGACGGACGCCAGCTTGTGCTGCGCGTCCTCGAGCTGAGTCCCGAGGCCTTCGCATGCCACCTTGAGCGCGTCCAGCTCGGTTCGTCTCGTCGATTGCTCGGCGAGCTTCTGATCGACGTCAGCCGTCGTCGTGTTCAGCGCGTTGATGCGCGCCTCGATCTTCTCGACGTACGGCACGCGTGCCGAGACTCGCGCGATTTGCGCATCCAGCTCGGCGACCGATTCGTGGAGGCGGGCCGCTTTCTCCGTACCCTCCTCGACGAGCTTCAGCTTGGCCACGATCGCGTCAAGCTTCACTTCCAGTTCCGGGGTCCGCGCGGAGAAGCCGGTCATCTTCTCGGCGAAGACATCGAGCGCGGCGCGATCGGAGCCGAGGCGGTCGGCGAGTTTCACCGCTTCTCCGTGAGCCTTGTGGAAGTGCTGCATGTCCTGGTGCAGCGCATCGAGGTCGTGGCGGCTCTGACGGAGGGTGTCCATCTGCCAGACCGTCTTCTTGGCGAGGTCCTCGAGCTGCGACAGCTTGCCGGCCAGCCCGTCGAGCGCCAGCTGCTTCTGGGTGAGCTCGTCGGCCTGCGCGAACAGCGTTTCGAAGCGCTTGCCGAGCGCGTCGATCTTCTGCGACACGATGCCGACGGTCTTGTCCTTCAACATCAGGGCGTCCATGCGCCCTTCGGCATCGCCGACGCCGTTCTGCAGCACGCGGAGGCGTTCCTCGAACGTCTCCAGCTCCTTTTTCCGTCCGCCGAGTGACTCCACGTGCCCGCGCACGCCTTCGAGCAGCGACGCCGCTTCCTTCGTCAGCTTCGCCGTTTCGCGTTCCGCCTCCTGCCGGGTTTTGCCGGCGGTTTCGAGATCCGCCGCGGTCTCCTGGGTCAGCTTCTCGATCCGGCCGACAGTTTCTTCGACCCTGGCCGCCTGCTTCATACCCTCGTTCAGCTTCGCGATCTGGACGTCCATCGCCCAGACCATTTCGTTCACGCGATTAGCTTGTACGACGGCGTGTTCCACTGCCTGTTGCTGGCTTTCGAGCGCCTTGGCCTTGTGTGAGACGTGCTCGGCCAGGGCGTTGAGGGCCGCGAACCGCTCGTCGGTGCTCTTGGTCAGCTCGAGGAGCCGCGCCAGCGGACCGAGCCGATTCTCGACGTCCTTGGCGGTGGCCAGCGCTGACGTCGTGTCTTCGCGCGCTTCGCGCGACGTTTCGCGGATCTTGCCGTAGTCCTGCGACAGCGCGGTTGCCGTCGCGCGAACCTGATCGAGTTCGGTCTTGAGCGTGCTGACCTGACCCAGTGACCGCTTCACCTCGGAGTCAGCCTTCTGCAGCTGGCCGCGGACCTCGTCGACTGTTGCGCGCTCTTTCTTCAAGGTCTCGACCGTCGCGTACGTCGAGAGCGCCTGCGACGACAGTTGGTGCAGCGCTTCCCGAAGTTGCTGCAGTTCGCCGTCGGGGCCCAGCGCCTTCTGCGTCGTCTGCTCCGCCTGGTGCGCCGCGTCCTTCAGCGCCTGGATGCGCACGTCGACTTCCTCGAGCGCCTTCGTGCGATCGTCGACCAGCGCGAGCCGCGCCGCGACGTCGTCGAGCCGCTGGGTCACGCCCGTCACCCGATCGGTCATCTCCTCGAGCGCCTTGCCGAGCGGCGCCAGCTTCTGGCTTCGCGTCGTCAGCGTCGTCAGCATCGCGCTGATCGCGGCGCGCTCTTCGCGCGCCGCCGCAACCAGAAGCTCGAGCTCATCCGTCTGTTTCTGGACCAGCTTGGTCTTCCCGCCAGTCAGATTCTTGAGGGCGTCCAGCATGTCCGTTGGCTCCCGGGCGAGGCAGTTAAGAAGCGCTGTAAAGAATCGTGCAGCCAGCATAACTGTATCGATGGCTTCGTTCGGCGGTTTTTGCACTTTGGCGGGCGAGGCGGCCTCGCACTTCCTGCGATCCGGGCAGCGGTCGAAGACTCCAAGTCGTTGAGTTGATTGGGCGAGCTCTGCTGCGACGACGCTTGCAGGTCAGCATGACGTGCTCGCATGTCTTCGAACAGCTGCTGTCTTCGGCGTCGAGGCCTTCCCGGTGCAAGTCGAGGTCGACGTGTCCTTCGGCATGCCGGTGTTCACGATGGTCGGCCTGCCCGACACCAGCGTGCGCGAAAGCCGCGACCGTGTGCGGAGCGCGATCCGCAATTCCGGTTTCGAGTTCCCCCCGCACCGCATCACCGTCAACCTCGCGCCCGCTGATGTCCGCAAGGCCGGCGCGGCGTTCGATCTCCCGATCGCGCTGGGCATCCTGGCGGCGTCCGGCGTGATCGAGCGTCGTCACGTTCCCGACATCGTGCTGCTGGGCGAGCTGTCGCTCGACGGCTCGATTCACGGCACACGCGGCGTGCTTCCGATTGCCGCCGCGGCGAGACGCGACGGCCTGTCGGCGATTCTGCTGCCGGCGTCGAACGCCGGCGAAGCGGCGATCGTGTCGGGCCTCGATGTGCTCGGCGTGTCGTCGCTCGCCGAAGCCGTCCGCGCGCTGAACGATCCGTCGAGCGCCGTCATTGCGCCGGCGACGCCCCCGGCCCCTCGGGAGCCCGATGCGCTGGATCTGGCGGAAGTGCGCGGACAACTGCTGGCGCGCCGCGCGCTCGAAATCGCCGCCGCCGGCGGACACAATCTGCTGCTGACTGGCCCACCCGGCGCCGGCAAGACGATGATGGCGCGACGTGTCGCGAGCATCCTGCCGGCGCTGACGATCGACGAGGCACTCGAGGTCACGTCCGTGCATTCGGTGGCAGGAGTGCTGCGGCCCGGCGCGGGCCTGCTGGTCGATCGCCCATTCCGCGCGCCGCATCACACGATCTCGAACGCCGCGCTGGTCGGCGGGGGATCGCAGCCGCGGCCGGGCGAGGTCAGTCTCGCCCATCACGGCGTGCTCTTTCTCGACGAGATGCTCGAGTTCAGCCGCCACGTCCTCGAAGTACTCCGTCAGCCGCTCGAGGAAGGGACCGTCACCGTCGCCCGCGCCGCCCGGACGGCCGTCTTTCCCGCACGCTTCATGCTGGTCGGCGCGATGAACCCGTGTCCATGCGGCTTCCTCGGCGACACCGTACGCGTATGCCGGTGCACGCCGGTCCAGATCTCGAGCTATCACGACCGCCTGTCGGGGCCGTTGCGCGATCGGTTGGACCTCACCGTCGAAGTCCCGGCGCTTCCGCCCGAAGCGCTCGGCAGCGTCGAGCCCGGAGAATCGTCAGCCGCCGTCCGCGCCCGCGTGGCAGGCGCGCGCGCCCGCCAGGGCGCGCGTTACGAAGCCGATCGCGTGAGGACCAACGCGGAGCTCACGGCGCGGCTGATGCCAACGTATGCCCAGCCGAATCCCGCCGGCCTCCGCGTGTTGTCGAAGGCGGTAAGCCGCCTCGGACTGAGCGCGCGCGGCTACGACCGCATCCGAAAGGTCGCGAGAACGATCGCCGACCTGGCGGGTCACGACGACATTGGCGCGGACGAAGTCGCGGAAGCGTTGCAATTCAGGATGTTCGTTCGTTGACAATCAGTGGAGGCCGTCCGATAGTTAACGCGCTCATCACGTCGAGGCACGTACCCATCTGTGGAGCGCGACGATGGCAAAGCGTCGAAAGACGGCGGCAGCACGCAAACCGCGCAAGGCAAAGGCCGGCGGCCGCCGGTTTCCGAAAGCGTCACCCTATCTGAAGAAGTTGAGCACGGCGGTGCGCCGGCATTTCGCCAAGGCCGTGGACCTGCCGACCTTTCTGTCGACCGCCGGGCAGCTCACGACAGAGGATCGCAAGCTGATCGTGCGACAGGCACTGATTCTGCTCGAGCAGAACTACGCGCACCTACCCCTGAAGAAAGCGATGCATTCGATCGATCCGGTGCAGCGGCTCAAGGTGCTGTTGCAGGCGCTGGAGATGACACCGCCGCCGCGGCAACTTTCCGAGTTCGAGTTCCACGCCGAGATGACCGACGTCTTCACCTCGGTCCGCGATCTCCACACCAACTACCTGCTGCCCGCCCCGTTCAACGAGATGACCGCCTTCCTGCCGTTCATGGTCGAAGACTACGTCGATCACGGGAAGCGGAAGTATCTCGTCTCGCACGTCACGGGCGGTTTCCGCCATCCGACGTTCGGGCCGGGAGTCGAGGTCGTCTACTGGAACGGCACACCGATCGATCGCGCCGTCGCGAACAACGCCCAGCGATACGCCGGCAGCAACCGCGACGCGCGACACGCGCGCGGCGTGCAGACGCTGACGACGCGGGCCCTCGTCATCGCCCCGCCTCCCGACGAGGAATGGGTGGTCGTCGGCTATCGGACGAAGACCGGTAAGCTCGCGGATATCCGATTCGACTGGCAGGTGAATCCACCGATGCCCGCGAGCGTCGAGGCGCCGGTCGCAACCGGACGCGCGGTCGCAGGCCTCGGCCTCGACCTCGAACAGGACATCGTTCAGCGGGTACGAAAGGGGCTCTTCGCGCCGAACGTGGTCGATGCCGAGAAGAAGGCCGCCAGAAAGGCCATCCGCGGTGTCCTGGCGGATCTGGAGAGCGGCATGCCCAACGTGTTCGAGGCGCGCAAGGTGACGACGCCGTCCGGAACGTTCGGCTACCTGCGCGTGCGGACGTTTTCCGTGTGGCCGCCGGAAGACTTCCTCAACGAGTTCATCCGCCTCATCACCGCGCTTCCGCCGCGCGGCTTGATCCTCGACGTCCGAGGCAACGGCGGCGGTGTGATCAATGCCGGCGAGTTCGCGCTCCAGACCTTGACGCCGCGCCGCATCGAGCCGGAGCCCCTCCAGTTCATCAACACGCCGCTCAATCTCGAGATCTGCCGCCGCAATGGCAAGACGTCGAATTGGTCCGATCTCTCGCCCTGGGTCGAATCGCTGGAGCAGGCGCTGCAGACGGGAGCGGCTTTCTCTGCGGGGTTCCCGATCTCGGATCCCGAGATGTGCAATGCGATCGGCCAGAAGTACTTCGGCCCGGTCGTCCTGATCACCGACGGACTCTGCTACAGCACGACCGACATCTTTGCCTCGGGTTTTCAGGACCACGAGATCGGGCCGGTGCTGGGCGTCGCCGGCAGCACCGGGGCCGGCGGGGCGAACGTGTGGGAACAGCAGTACTTCTCGAGCGACATCCTGCCCGATTCGGTCTATCAGCCGCTGCAGACCGTCGTGTATTCGGACCCATGGACGGGCCTGCCGGCGAGCTACACCTGGGGTGGAGCCTACA
>Ga0268265_10003936_pt1 | contig 10464 bp, 10 predicted proteins | sample KBSSwiS52_FD_190355 | JGI IMG/M metagenome (GOLD analysis project Ga0268265, IMG submission 190355) | Switchgrass rhizosphere microbial communities from Kellogg Biological Station, Michigan, USA - KBS Switchgrass S5-2 (SPAdes) (version 2) | ecosystem: Host-associated > Plants > Roots >...
CGCCGGCGATGACACCGGCGACGAGACAGCTGTGGTGGCCCGCCGAACCCATGAGGCCGGGCCGACCCCAGAACCATGGGCGAAGACTCCGGCCATGGCCAGCGCGGCGAGGCCGGCGGCGACCGCGCCCGCCCGGCGCATCGGCAGCGCCCGGCGAATGATCTCGGCCGCGCCATTGCGCCATGCCGTCGCGAGTCCCGATCGCGGGAGCCGGGTCCTGGGGGCGACGTCGCGGACGGCGCCCTTCACGTGGACCGGGGTCACCTCCGCCGCTCGCGCGGAGAACGCCCGGGCGAGCGCCCGGTCACTGACGAGGTTGATCACCCGCGGGATGCCGCGCGTCGCGCGGTACACCTCGACGAGGGCGGCACGCGTGAAGGGGAGCGCGCCGACGAGCCCCGCGACGCGGAGCCGGTGCTCGACGTATCGAGAGGTGTCGCGCGCGGACAGCGGCTCGAGGCGGCAGCGGACGCCGACCCTCTGGTCGAGCTGGTACAGCTCCCGGCGCCCGAGCTTGTCCAGCAGCTCGGGGTGGCCCACGAGCACGACCTGGAGCAGCTTCTTCCCCGGCATCTCGATCGTGGACAGGATGCGGATCTGCTCGAGCGCGTCGACGCTCATCTGCTGGGCCTCGTCGACGATCACCACCACGCTCTGACCCTTCGCCCCGACGGCGAGCAGGTGACGGGCGAGCGCGGCCATCAGCTCGCCGTGGGTCGGTCCGGCGCGCGCGACGCCCAAGTCGTCGAGGATGGTGCCGATCAGCTCCGCGCCGGAGAGATACGGGTTGATGACGAGGACACTGCGAACGTCGAGGGACAGCTCGGCGCAGAGCGCGCGGCACAGAAGCGTTTTGCCGGTCCCCACGTCTCCGACGAGGACCATGACCCCCGTCTCGCGCACGATCCCCGTGAGGAGTGCGGACAGGCTCTCGTGATGGCTCCGGGCGCGCAGGAGGAACCGCACGTCCGGTGTCACCACGAACGGCGCCCGCTCGAGATGCCAGAAGGCCTCGTACACCGCCTACCTCCGTGCCGCCGCGCCCGCGTCGAGCACGGTCGGCGTCAGGATGACGATCAGCTCCTCCCCCGTCCTGCTCGTCTCGCGGCTCTTGAAGAGCCAGCCGAGCACGGGAAGGCGCCCGAACACCGGCACCTCACGCGTCGTCATGGCGCTCGTGTCGTTCGTCACGCCCCCCACGACGAGCCGCTGGCCCTGGCTGATCAGCACCTCCGTCTCCTGGCGCCGCTTGAAGATCGAGGGATTGCCCAGGACGGACCGCTGGCCGGAAAAGTCGGGCTCATTGTTCTCGAACACGACCTTCATCCGGATCCGCGTGTCGCTATTGTCCCGGATGACCCGGGGCGTCACCTCGAGCTTGAGCAGCGCCTCCTTGAACTGCACCTGGCTCAGCCCCTGGCTCGGCGTGCTGACGAAGGGGACCTCGAAGCCCCGGCTGATCACCGCCTTGGCGTTCTCGAGGGTCACCGTCTTGGGCTCGGCGAGCGTGCGGGCCTTGCCCTGCACCTCGAGGGCCTGGATGGCGAGGTTGATGTTGAAGTTGCTGCCGATGATGCCGAGCAGCAAGCCGCCCGCGGGCGTGGCGCCCGCCAGCGTGGGCAGGAGCGAGGTGGGCAGGTTGACGAGGTTGCCGCCGATCGGAACGGCGGTCGCGGGATTGACGGGGAGCAGCCCGCTCAGGTCCAGGTTCGGGTTGATCGGATTGACGTTGATGGCGCCGGTTCCCGGCGGCCGCACGGGGTCCTGGAATCCCTGGCCCACGAACGTCGACCGGCCGACGTTCCCGGCCCCGGCCCCGCCCCATTGCACGCCGATCTGCTCGAGCGCGTTCAGGCTCGTGATCACCATCTGCGCGGCGATCTGCACCTGGGGCACCGGGATATCGAGCCGCTCCTGGACCAGCTTCTTGAGGCGCTCGATGTCCTTCTCGTAGTAGCGGATGAACAGCGAATTGGTCGGCTTGTAGGCCTGGACGGTGAGCCCCTTGGCGACGATCTCGGACGGCGGCGCCGGCGAAAGAGGGGGCGCCGTCAGCGGCGGCGGCGGCGAGGAGGGGATGTCGATCGGCGGGCTCGGGACATAGAGCTGGGAGAGCTGCGGCAACGGCACCGCCTGACCCGTCCCCTGTGAAGTGATGCCGAGAATGCCCTGGAGCGTCTTGGCGACGTCCTCGGCGTCGGCATACTGCAGGCGGATCGTCTCCTCCCGGATCGGCCCCCGCGAGGCGAGCTCGGCGAACTCCTCCTCGGCGCGCCGCGCCTCGACGATCTTCCTGCGCGTATCGGCCTCGAGCCGCAGGTCGCCCTCCCGCGCCTTGACGCGGTCCTCCTCCTCGGTGCGGACCCGGGTCATCGTGCTGACGCGCAGGACGTCGCCGCTCACCACGCAGCGGAGATTGCCCGCGTCGATGATGGCCTGGAACACGTCGTGCGCGGGCACCCGGAAGAAGTCGAGCGTCACCTGCCCGCGCACGTCCTCGGTGACGAGCATGTTCACCTTGTACTGCTGGGCGAGCAGCCGCAGCGCCGTCGGCACGCTCGCGTCGCGCAGGTTGAGCGTCACGCGCTCGGCGGGCAGTCGGCTGGCACACGCGTCCTGGGACTGGGGGGCCGCGGGTCCTCCCGGGAGCAGGAGCACGAGAGCGAGCCCGGACAGGGCGCGCAGCATCTGAGTGCGGGATCGCATGGTCATGGTCACGCTCACCTCCTCGGCGCCGCCGGGGGCGCGGCACCCAGCTCCGGAAGCTGCAGTGTCCGGGTCGGCGCGCCCGGCTCGCGCAATGAGACGGAGCTGTCCGTGATCGCCACGACCTCGTGGCCGCTCACCACGTCTCCCGTCTTGACGACCTGATTGTTCACGATGGCGAGATAGCCTCCTGGAAATCCCACGATGGCGCTCAGCGCGAGCGGCGCGAGCGGAGTGTCCACGCGAGGCGCCGGCGGGGCCAAGGGCGCGGGCAGCCGCGCCACCAGGAGGGTAAAAGGGTCGCGCGCGAGCGGGGCCAGTGGCAGGGGCGCTGATCGGGGCGCGGCGCTCGCCGCGCCGAGCGCGCGCTCGGCGAGACGCTTGGACGGCGCGGACAGCTCGAGCGCCGTCATGCGAAAGCGCGCGTGGACCTCGTCGACGGGCGGCGGCGCACCCGGGCGAGCGGCAGGCGGCAGCGGGGCGGAAGCCGGCTCGAGGCGAACGTCTTCCAAAATGCCGCGCTCGCCCTCGATCCGCGCGGCAAGCTCGCGGATCTCGCGGTACGGTGCCACGATCTGGATCGCATGCCACGACTTCTCCCATTGCGGGGTGACCTGGCGCTCGAGCGGGCCCACCGCCACGACCTTGACGCGCTTGTCGCCCGCGAGCTCGGCGAGCCGGGTGAGGAAGGTGCCCGGATCGGCGGCGCCCACCGTCCATCGCATCTCACCGAGCACGGGCGCCCGCGCGCGCAGCTCGGCGGCCATCTGCTCCTCGCGGAGCCGGATCTCGTCGGTGAGCCGCCGACGCTCCTCGGCGGCGCGCATGCCCTCGCTCGACAGCGCCCGCCACTGGGCGAGCTCATAGGCCAGGAGCACGAAAAAGACGAGGGCCACCGCGACCCACGCGACGAGGAGCACGCGGCTCGTCACTGAGCCCGCTCGGTCAACACGATGCTGATCGCGAGGAGCTGGTCGCCTGGGGCCGTCGCGAGGGCCGACGGCTTGATCTCCCAGCTCTTGAGCGCATAGCGCCGGGTCACGGCGGGATCGCGCATGAGGCCGGCCATGAACTGCGCCACGTCGACGAGGGGCGGGCCGCCCGGGCGCGCGGGCGTGAGAGCCTCGATGCGCAGCGTCTCCTCCGCGCGCCCCGCCGCGGCCGCCGCACCCGGAGTCGCGCCGGCGGGCGGGCTCGCGCCGGCCGGTGCGGCCGTCCGCCCCACCTCGACGAGCTGCAGCTTGAGCCCCGGGGGGATCTGCTGACTCAGGGTCGTCAGGATGTCGGCCCAGCGCACCTGGCGTCGGGCCTCCTGGGAGAGGGACTGGAGGTTCGATCGGAGCAGGCGCAGGTCGGTGTCGCGGGCGGCCAGGTCGCCTGTGAGCCCCGGCACCGCGGCGAGATCGCCCGCGAGGCGCCGGGACGCCGGCAGCACGCCCGCGAAGAGGATCGCGAGCAGGACGAGCGCGCCGGCCACTGTGACGAGCGCCAGGCGCCGGCCTCCGCGGGATCCAGTGACCCAGTCCTGCCAGGACCGGGAGACCCGGCCGGGATGCAGGAGGTCGACGTGAAAGCGCGTGCTCTCGGCCGCGCGCATCCTCACAATCCCCGCAGCGCCAGCCCGAACGCCTGGAGGAACCGCGGTCCGGACGACCCGAGGTCATCGGCGGCCTGCCGCGCGTCCGCCTCCACCGCGGTGAAGGGATCCATCAGCTCGAGCGGCGCGCTGAGCCCGAGCCGATCGGCAAGCCATCGGCCGAGGTAGGGCAGATCGAGTGATCCGCCGATCGCGTAGCGCGGCAGGCTCTCGCGGTCGTATTCCGTGCGATAGAAGGTCAGCGACAGGCGCACGTCCTCGGCGATGCGCTCGACGATGTCCCGGCAGGCGGCCTCGGCGCGCGGCACCTGAGCGGGCGACAGGACGCGCGTATGCGCCTGCACGGCATCCTCGTTCCAATCGAAGGACATGCGGAGCTGGTCGAGGAACGTCTCGGCGCCCGCCGAGAGATAGCGCGCGACCACGGGCCCCTGCTCGCTGTACAGGCACAGCACCGATCGCAGGCGGCCGACGGTGAGCAGCACCAGCAGCTCGCCGCGATCGAGCGCGGTCAGGTGCATCGCGCCGTTCAGCAGGGCAAGCGGCTCCACGTCGAGGATCTGGACGTCGACCGCCGCGAGCTCGAGCAGCCGCATCCGCTCGTCGATCCGCGCCCGGGGGACGCTGACGGACAGGACGTCGTTCGAGACCCCGTCGTGGGCGCGGCGGAGCACCTGGGCATCGAGTACCGCGTCGCCGGGAGGCAGAAGACCCAGCTCGCGATGCTGGAGCTCGAGCGCGGGCAGGATCTTCTGGTTCGGCAATGGCGGCAGCGCGATCTGCCGGATGACCACGTCGGGCCCGCCCACCGCGGCGACGACGGGCTCCCCGGCGCCTCCCGCCGTCGCCAGCGCGGCGTGGATCGCCTGGGCGAGCTGTCGGGGATCCGCGGCCGGGTCGACCGGCCTCAAGGCGCGGCCCGTAACCACGACGTCTTCGCCACGCAGCTCCAGGCAGAGCGCCTTGACCGATCCGCTCCCGATGTCGAGACCAATGGCCCGCCGCTTTCGAAAGAGCCTCAGACCCATTGCTCTTTCAACGACTCACCGACCGTTCAGAGGAGTCCGGACGCGCGCCTATGGCAGATCACCTGCGCGTGGGAAGTATCGTCTATCCGAATGGGCTCCGGCAAGGCCGAACGTGGAGCCGAGCGGCCTACGGACGCGGCCTACGGACACTTGGGATTGCTGCCGCAGTCCCTCCACACCCCGGCGGCCAGGCCCCTGGTCGGCAACCCGGGAGGGATCAACTCGGGATGTTCCTGCAGTCGGGTGTCGTACTTGATCGCGACCGGGAAGTGCGTCACTCGCCGGCTCCCTGCCGGGCAGTTCCGTGGGGTCAGCGGCTGGGTCTGGGTCGTCACGCACCCGTCCTGAAACCCGCTCAGGGTCGTGTCGACGGCGAAGAGTCCGGTCGCGGGATCCGTGCTGAGGAACCTCCAGCAACCCGCGCCCCCACAGCTCGTGTCGGCCTGGACGAAGGTGACGGGACGGCACGAGGGCTGGGCGGCACTGCAATCCGCTTCTTGGCGCCCCGGCGTTGGGTCGGCCCAGTCCCGAGCCAGTGCCGTGCCGCGGAGCGCCAGCACGGCACCGTTGAACGTCAGCGGATGACCCGACCCCTCGCAGCAGGTGGCGGCGGAGGCGGCGTACTGCACGAGATTGATGTCTTGCCCGGCGAGCATCACGGCGTCCACCTCGTGGATCTGCCCGTTCGGATCGCCGATCCAGATGTTCTCCTGGGCGATGATCCCGAGCATGTCCGCCGCCCCGCAGAGCCCGCGATCGGTCGCACTACAACCCGCTTTCGGCGCGTCGGCATTGACATTGGACATGTCTCCCAGGTAGAGCAGGCTGTCCGAGAGGATCACGGACTTGCTGGCGACGATCGTCCCTCGGCCATTGTAGGCGAACCCCGATGCCGAGTCGTCCGCGCGCCAGTAGCCGTCCACGTAGAAGATCGACGGATCGCGCGGCATGCCCTTGGCCGTCGACGGATGAATCCCCACGGTGAGGTCGACGAGCCGATCGATTCGGCCCTCTCCGTTGGGATTGGCCCCGATGATCGCGTCGAGCCTCGCGCCGAGCGAGCCGTACTGCGGCGTGAATCCGAGCTGCTGCAGCTCCGGGCTCGACGTGACGGCCGCGGCGTAGATGTCCGAGAAGGGCGTGCCCTGCGGCGCGCTCGACGGGCTCCGCGGCAATCCCATGAAGAAGTAGCTCGGCTTGTCCGTCGGCCCCACGAACCCGGGGGCGCAGGGCGGGGCCGGGCACATCTGCCTGGGGCCGAGGATCACGAGATCCTGCCAGATCTGGCACTTCACGTCCGAGCTCACCACGCCGAACGTGCAGCGATCCGGCCGCGCGAGATTGCGCTCTCTATTGCCCTCGTTGGTGGCGCCCAGCTGGGCAAAGATCTCCCCGAGGTTGTAAACGGTCGCGTTCTGGTAGGTGCCCGTCATCATCGGGGTTCCATCTTTGTTCGTCACTGCCAATCGGATCTTGTCGATGATGCCGCCGCCCTGGGCATTGCTCAGCACCGGCAGGGGAGTGCTCGGGCGTACTTCCGACGGCGGGGGTACGAGCGGTTGCGTGATCGTCACCTGCTTGCCGGGGGCGACGGTGATGGCCGGCGGGTCCGGCGGGCCATAGCCGGTGACTATTCCCTCGCCGCGGAGATGGACATTGCCGGAGACGTAGATGTCGCCACTGATCGAGTCGGCTACTCCCAGCACCATGTCTCCGAAGATGCCCTGGACCCCCGTGACGGGGTCCGCGCCCGCCCCGGCCTCGGCGAACCGGAGGATCGGGTCGGGGTACGAGCGTTTTCCATTGCGCTGCACCGTCCGGTTGCGCCCGGTCGGCAGGTCGCAGGTGGCGGTGACCGTGACCACTCGGTCGATGACTTCGGCCGAGACCCTCGAGACGTACGAGCCATTGGCAAGCGTGAGCGGAGTCTGGCCGGGGCTTTGGCAGGCGAGCTCCTCGGCCGGGGTTTTGGCGCGCGCGTAGCACGCGTAGACGCGGGCGGCCTCGGCCTCCGCACAGTAGAAGGCCTGGATGTCCACGGCATCGCTCCGCGCGAGGACCGCTTCGATCGTGCTCATCTCGAAGAGCGCGACGCCGAGCAAGGTCATGACCATCACGATCATGAGGCCCATGAGAAACGCGGTTCCCCGCTCGTCGCGCAGCGCGGCCAGCGCGAGGCGGCGAGCCACGCCTCGTGTCGTCATCAGCAGTTCCGCCCGCTGCACGTCAAGCTGAGGCTGAACGCCATGACATTCACGCCGTCGAGGTCGCCATCGCTATCGCGGATCGCAAAGGCCAGATCGACTTGGGTCATGGGGCCCAGGGAGGGGACGGGTGCCATGCGGAAACACCACGGGGCGCCGGCGGGAACGAAGGACGGGCATTGCCCGGGCCCGGCGGGCTGTTGCAACAGCACGATGGTCTTGAGGCCACCCGCGAGCAAATTGCGACAGGTGGCTCCCCGAGCCTCGCAGAGCGCCCCGTCCGCACGGGCGTAGTAACAAATGTCGTCGGCCTCCGTTCTCACCCACAGCGAATCAGCGTGGCCATTGCAGGTGTCGACGCTGAGCGCATGACGAAGACGTCCGGCGAGCTCTCGCTCGATACAGTCGGCATTCCCCTCGCAGGCCTCGAGGTTCGGCTCGATGGCACCCCGCACCTGGCGGCCGATCTCCTCCAAGGCCAGCGTGCCCTGGCGCTGGAGCGCAGCCTGCGCGCTGGACTCGCCGAAGGATCGCGTCGTGGCGATATAGGCCGAGAAGAGCGCGCCAGCGACGACCGTGGTGAGCGCGGCGGTGACGAGCAGCTCGACCAGCGAGAGCCCTCGCTGGTCGGTCATTGCACCGCCTGGCTCATCCAGGCCTGCAGGGTGACCGGGCTCGTCTCCGGTTGGCTCGACGAGACGACCACGGTCACTCGAATCATCGATGTCGGGTCACCCGGCGGACAGGCCGGGAACGCGAACGGCCGCTCGTCCAGCCCCTTCGCGGTCGCCGGATCGACGTATTGGATGCAGACCCTCCGAGTGAACGTCTGGTTGTTTCCCGCCTGGATGTCCGGGTCCGGCAGGAGGACGCCGAGACCCGTCGGCAGCGGCAGTGCTCCCGGGAGCCCGGGACAGTTCGGCGCGGTCGGATCCAAGGGATCCGCGGTGGCGACGTTCCATCCGCAGGCGCGGATCTGCTCGATGCGCTGCTGCGCGAGTCCTGCCGCTACGCGATCGGCACCCGTCGCCGAGACCCAAGCGCTGCCCTTGCCGAACATGAGGGCGACGCCGATCACGGCGATGCCCACGATCACGGTCACCGCGAGAACCTCGACGAGGCTGAGTCCCGCGGTTCCCCGGAGCGTCGAGCGCAGCGTCGACCGGTGCACCGAACGAGCGTAGCAGACGCGGCGCGAGTCGGCGACCGTCGTCATGCGGCTAAAGCGGCGGCTTGCCGGTCACCGTGATGTCGACCAGGCGATCGCCGTCGAGGTAGAGCGACCACCCGCCGGGGTAGATCCACATCTCACTCGCGTTCTCGCCGATGGCGGGCCAGAACTGCCGGGCCTCCGTCGCCATCCTCGCCACGTCGTCGGTTCGGACCGACGGCGCGCCGAGCAGCAGGGTCACCTCCTCGCGCGTCATGCCGACGGCGGCGCGGCGGTGGAAGGTGAACTGGCTGGCCCGCCTCGACGTGCTGAGATCCGGATGCCGCGAGAGATAGGCAGCGACGCGATCGTCGAGCGCCGCTCGGAACGCCAGCGTCTCATCGAAGGTCGGCAAGCGGCCATAGTCCCCGGCGAATCGGGCCATGTAGATCTCCTCGGCGGTGGGCCCCTCCGTCGCGCGCTGGACCTCGGGGTCCTTGCCCGTGGCGCATCCGGCGAGGGCGAGCACGGCGCCGAGCACGGCCATGGCGAGGCGCAAGCGACGCTGTGGCCCCCTGCCCGGGCGCTAGCGTTCCTGAGCGGCGGTGACCTGAGTGCTCACCGCCTGGTCGAGGTAATCGAGGTCGAACGGCTTGGGCACGTAGTCGACCGCGCCCAGCGCGAGCAGCCTCGAGGTGGTGCCGATATCGGCATTGGCGGTGACCATGATCACGGCGAGCGCCGGCTCGATGGCGACGATCCGCTTGAGCGTTTCCACGCCGTCCATCTCGGGCATCGCGACGTCGAGCAGGACGAGATCGGGCTTGATGGTCCCGACGATGGCGACGGCCTCCGCGCCTCCCGAGGCCGTGCTGACGTCGTAGCCGCGGCTCGAGAGAAACTCGCGCAGGACCTGCCGGACTTCCAGTTCATCGTCGACCACCAGCACCTTGCCCAGCCTCATCGCGACTCGATCCTACTCCGTCGCCGAGGAGAGGGTCAATAATCGCGGCGTATGTCGCGGGGACTTCAGCCGTCGGCGGACGCTCAGCAGTCGACGAAGGTAGTGCCGGAATCGGTGCTGCACCGCAAGCGGGATGCCGGACTGCTGGCCGCCGCGTAGACGAGGATGACGCGGATGAAGCTCACGTCAGTGTCGGTGCCGGTGATCGTGAACACCGTCCCGGGAGCCGTGATCGTTCCCGTTGCACAATCGACCGTCATCGTTCCCGTTCCGCTCGCCGACCAGCGCGCCGGGTTCGTCGCACCCGCCGTCGAGAGGCCCGCCTTCGGGTAGGCCTCGGTGATGGGCACGGCGTTCCCACACCGGCCGATCGCGTTGCTCTGGACGGCGGTCCACAGGGAGCCGGCGATCGCCTTGGCCTCGGCGGTCTTCGCGTCCTTGATATAGCCGAGGTACAGCGGGGTCGCGACGGCGGCGAGGATTCCCACGATCAGGATCACGATGAGCAGCTCGATCAGGGTGAAGCCCCGATTCCACTGCCGACTCCTAAACAACCTCGCCAACACCATCACCATCGCCTGCTCCCCCCTCGCTACGCGTTCTCAGGTGAATGCTGCGCCGCCGCCATGGCCGCAGTCCGGCCGCCTCGTAGCAGAGCAAGCGACGTGCCTCGGACGGGCAAGTATTGTTGGCGAGTTCGATCTGTTTTAAATCAGCTATTTAGGGCCACCCTGTCAGTGTGGATCCAGGATCTCGGGCCTGGGACCCTCGATTTTTCGAGGCCTGCCTTCGAATTTCGGGGGATGGCGAAGCTC